>MDTD01199754.1_pt1 | contig 15606 bp, 9 predicted proteins | sample 811221 | NCBI WGS metagenome assembly MDTD01 (sample SAMN05326646, study PRJNA326480) | marine metagenome | isolation source: seawater | place: Pacific Ocean: South West | collected 2011
AGGCTTTGCTCGTTCACATCAGCGGCTTCAATAGATTCTCCAGCCTTAAAGGTCCGCTCTAAACCGGCTCCCCCAGTTTTTAAATTTCGATATTTAACACGCGTGAAAGCTTGCCCCTTTCCAGGTTTGACAAACTCAACGTTCACTAAACTGCACGGCTCCCCCTCGAGTAACACTTTTAGCCCTGGTTTTAATGCATTTGCATGATAACTGGCCATGACCTGACTCCTATTGAATTCTTGCTTATACTAGCGTAAAGACTCGAAAATGCAAACCATCTTGATCAGCTTCTTTAATACGCTTCCATCCATTTAGCTCTCTAAGTCTATTATCCATTGATTCATGGGTTCATCCGCGATAACGTATGATCTTTCAGTTTAGGTCTTTTCAAATGATTCAACATGAAACAGATTGGCGTATAGATCTTAAAACAGCCGTGACAGACCACACCACCCTTCTGACTCATTTAAAGTTGCCCACACATCAATCTGTCATGCCTACGCCCTTCCCACTACGAGTACCTTGGCCTTTTATTCATCGAATGAAACCCCAAGACCCTCAAGATCCTTTGCTCCTACAAGTACTACCTCAAGAGACTGAACACATCCATGCACCCGGCTATAGCCTTGATCCACTTCAAGAACTCAACAAAAATCCTGTCACAGGCATCATTCATAAATATCAAGGACGAGCACTGCTCTTGTTAGCAGGCGGGTGTGCGATTAACTGTAGATATTGTTTTAGACGTCATTTTAACTATACAGCCAACACCACCCCTTTCAAAAAACAAGACACGACTTACCAGTACCTTCAAAATGATCGATCGATTCAGGAGGTGATTCTAAGCGGTGGAGATCCATTACTTTATGATGATGGCCCACTTGATCGAGTGATTCAAACTCTGGAGTCTTTATCTCATCTTAAACGGTTGCGCATTCATACACGCTTACCGATTGTCATTCCAAATCGAATCACTTCAACCTTCGTCCAGCGCTTGGCGCAAAGTCACTTAAAGGTGACTTTAGTGGTGCATTGCAACCATCCCCAAGAACTTGACATAACCACGGCTGAGGCTTTTGATCGCTTACGTCAAAAAGGCATTTATGTCTTAAACCAATCTGTTCTGTTAAAAGGCATCAACGACGACAGCTCGACCCTCATTGAACTGAGTGAAACGTTATTTGAACAAGGGGTTTTGCCCTATTATTTGCATCAACTCGATCCTGTGATGGGGAGCGCACATTTTGAGGTCCCTCATGATCAAATCAAGCAAATTGAACACGATTTACTCTGCGCATTACCCGGTTATTTAGTCCCAAAAATCGTTTCAGATCAACCCAATACCTTACACAAAACCCATTGGCGAGCCTAAGTAACTAGAAAAGACCGGTATGCCTTCTTAGTTAAAAGTGTCGTGCCTTCAATGGGCGCATGTGATCGTATGCTGATGAGCGATACTGACTGACATCATTTCATTTTCTAAATAGATGAACTGTTCAAACACTATGTGTCATGCTTCCTCTGCTTGAGCCTTTCAAATTTACTGATATTTCGATCATGACTTCAAATAACTTAATCGCACTCAAATCACACTTACTGCTTTCATTCATGAAATATAAATACGCTTAATGATCACCTTAAAGGATTCAAAATAAGCGATTAAGCTTCAACAGCTCAATGATCTAGCAGCGGCGCATGATTCAAATGTTCATGCATCCACAACTTGATGAATTGAACATCATGCGTTTAAGGCATGATATTCTTTGAGTTGAGCCTTTGACCTCAACCGGCCCTAAACCCTTTCAATCATGCTCAAAGACAACATCATCATCTGAGTCCAATGATCGCAATGGTCATATCATGTTAAACCGACAGCTGCTTTCAGTGATTACACCTGTTCACTTAGGGCATCGACACGAGTATGTTTTATTTTAAAGATCAATATCGGCATATCATTCAAGCCATGTATTCCCCGGGCATCATTGTTTTACAACGCACAAGCTTGAGAGCTTTTCATATTAGAGACCTAATCCCCCTAGCATCCATCGATTATGATTCTAGCGATTTTGACCACTCAGATTGCTGCCGCTTAACTTCTTCATGATGCGCTTTAGGCACCTGCACATGCGGAACACCTCGGTTTTCTATCGTCTGAAAGAGCCATTCAGCCCAAGGCTCTTGTGTTAAAGGCGCTGACAATTGAACGCACTCTACTGGCTCTATCTGACTGGATTTGGATATCAGCCTCCAAGGCCTTAGATAATAAGCATCATACATTTGATTGAATAACAATAGAGTGCCGCTATTGATTAAGATCCAAAGCGGTGAGGTAAGGGGCAAGCCTAAAAAAACAGCACCTGGGAATAGACTCAAATAACTCAATCCTAACCAAATCATCACACCGAACATCACAGGCAATACGGTAGGACGAATATAACTGAGCACTTTTAAACGAAAGTTAGATGATGTTTTCAGTTCTGGGAATATACGTCCCACCCAACTCATTTCAAGAGGCAATTCACGATGCTTTAAATCAAATTGACGCTCTAAACCTTCACCTAAATAATAAACCTTAGAATGATTGACTTCAGAGCTGCTTTTTAATCTGCTTAGAAATTCAAACCCAGCATCTCCAGGCTTAACAAACAACATATAGTTCATCAAAGTTAATAGTGGGATAATCACCCCTTCAACCACTAAGAACATCACAACGTCTAAGAGCATTGCAAATGGCAATCCAATCACAACGATTAAGGCTTTCAATGCACGGTTCCATTTCGAGGATTGTTCCAATGTGCTCGATGAATCAACACATTCTATCTGGATGCCATATTCCTCATTAATCTTTTGAATATTTGGATTTTTAAGCCATCGCATGAGGGTATCATGATGCTCACACCACCCTGTTATTTGCTCGGCCTTTTCCAAATTTTCGAATGTAAGATTCCATTCAAGAGGGCCCTTATGATCTTCTAAATGCCCTAATAATTCATGATTCGATCGTGGCTGACCATAGGCTGTCAAAATTTTATTTTTTGAAGCGTTAAACCTCCCCGATAGATAAAAACGTTTAATTTGTTGAAATTTCCATCTATCTTGAATCTTGAACCTAAGTAAATAGCCTAACCAACTGTTTAAACCATCTATTGAAACAGGCAGGTTAGTTTTAAGTTTATTTAAATCTAGAGTGAGCCTTACTTCTAAAGGAGGCTTAAACATAAACCACCAACGCTGAGTATATAAAGCATCCCCTTCCTCTCGTTGATTCAACTTCAATGATCGAAGCACAGTATAAGGCTTTGTTGATCGCGTATATATGTCCATAGGGGATCCTGTAGGATGTATTAACTTAATGACCCATTTCTTTGGGTCCAGGCAACTCAGTATTCTAAGATGTCGAGCTTTCGCACAACCCGCTATTACAGTTCGAGTTTGAGGAGCCTGGTTATCATTTGCTCTCTGAATGAATGCTGCAAGGACAGCCTGATAATACTGAACTTTTAGCAAAGCCGGCATGCCAGAAGGCCATGCAATGATGGGCAAATATTGCATATTAGGACTATGCTCGAGTTTTTTATCGGCATCAGCAGGACTCATAGTATCTAGATAAACCACTAAATTACTATCATTAGAGTCACTTTTGTGAAAAGGATGATAAAATGTTTGTGCGTAGGGTTGATAGCGCCGAGTATATAAGGTGCAGCTCAATAAGAAAACCATGCCTGCTGCAACCATCCATATTGTTGGAATGGAACACTCAATGGATATAGCCCCGAAAGTAACATGAAAAAAACCTTCAATAGGAATCATCACACTCCATCCTAAAGCGCATACCGCATAAGGGATTCCAATCAAAAACCCCATCATCGCAAGACTGCGCCCAATGATCAGTTGATACACATAACGCTTGATGCTCACGCTCAAACCTGTAGGAGAATCGATGCGCTCATCACATACGGAGAGGCAATGCTTGTGACTGATCTCTCCAGCTAACGTTGCTTTTGAAACACTGTTGAGTAAAGGGTAAAACACCCCCCAACTGAGGGTTGTTATTAACGCCCCAATGATATGCACACATCCTTGAATGAAATACAAAGGCAGCTGTATGATATATTTTAGCTTCATGATCTAACCTACTGTCATTATTGAACGATCAACTTTAAAATATTATATTGAATGAATTGATTTAAACAAGCCTTCATCTTACACAATGGTTATTAAAAATAATCAGCTTGATTCAATCCTATTTAAAACAATGAATATTCATACATCAATATTCATTCATAAGCAATTAATCTCGCTAGGCTATAGCGCTCACTCCCATCAGATCAAATCCTAAAATCAGAATAGAACCCAACAAAACCCATACAATCAAACCTCTACCTCCAGGCGCTGACCAAGTTTCAATGGATTTATTTTGCCTAAGCCGATACACCATTAAGGCTGGGAAAATACCCAGTAGAATCGCAACGAAAGCCCCTCCATATCGCAAAGCATACATAAAAGCTCCAGGATACATAACCGCATATATTGCCGAGGGGATTCCTGTTAAGCCCATGACTTTTATTGAAAATGATGAAGCATTTTGAGCCACTTCATGATCTGAAATAAAATCAAATAACCCTATCGTAACACCAATCAAGGAAGTAGCCATTGCAAATATAGAGAAACATTGAGCACTCAGACTGATTCGCAATGAGTGGGAATGAACCGATAATGCATGAACTAAAGCCACTGTTGGTTCATTTAGATCACGCAAAGTCTGTAGCCCTTGTGCACCCGATTTTGGAATCACGCCTAAAATAACCATTTGCCATATTACATAACACAGCAAAGGCAAGAGACTGCCCAGACACAAAACCTGAGTCAAGCTTTGAGTATTCCCAGTCCCAAACCGACGTAAACTTGGGATCACTATATGAAAACCAAATGCGACAATTAAAATAGGCAAACAAGCCCCTAACTGATGCGTATCAATCTGCATTAACCATTGAGGATGAATGTCTGAAATCAATCCGCTGATCAACACAACATAACTGACCATTAAACCCATCACTAAATATCGATTCAATCGACTGCCCCATCGCCGGCTTTTACACACCAATACCATGACACCCAACAGGAACATCATTGAAAGACTCTGTTTAAATATCCCCTCTTGTATGTAGGGCGATAATCCTGCATTAATCCAAGCACTCAGACCACTTAGATAAGCTGCACTTAAAGAATATAATAATCCTAAGTAGGTTAAACTCAGCAATTTTTTCCCTGTAGAACCTAAGGTATGCTCAGCCATAGCCCCCAAATGTGTCCCGATAGGTAATTGAACAGTTAATTCTAAAATAAATAAAGCAGATCCAAACATGATCGACCAAACATATAACATTAAAAGACAAGAAGGGATAAAACCATTCGCGCCCAAACTTAATGGCATGGCCAACATGCCTGCGCCCATGGATGTTCCAGCAATTAAAGCCACTTGGCTCCAAAATCCTCGCATCATCACCCTTTCAGATTGTATCAATATTCATTAGAGCGGCTTGCAAGGCTTGATTCAGTTGATCTGGCTGAGGCATATCCGACAAGACTAAACTGTATCCACTCGACCCTAATACATGAATCGAACCATAACCAAAGCAACGCCCTAACAAAGACTGTTCTATTTGTATTCGCTCAACACGTAGCAATAACATTTCTGTTGAACGTTTTAAAATCAGCCCCTCAGTCAAGCGAATGCGCAAATTAGACAAGCAAATTTGATTCCCCAAGTACTGAACAACAACCTTAATTAAAACACAAGCCCCCCATATTAATGCAATCCAAATGAATACCGTCTTTAAAGGTAAAGTATGAATCAGAGGCCATTGTAAGGTATCGAGTGTATTCAAGTAATAGGTTAAAGCCAGTACACCACACACTTGAAAGAGTGCCTTAATCCAAACAATTGAATGCTTTCGAGTTAAGAAAATCGTATACTCTGTGTCTTTTTGACGCTGAAATGATGTCATGGTACCCGACCCTTAATCAAGACAAACCATTGATTGGACTTGACGAAACCCTCTAGGCAGCTGTTTACCTCGCTGTGCACGCTTTCCAAAATAAGATTTAAACTCTTGCGGGTTTAATGTTAAATGCCGGCGACCCGCTTGTAACTTCAGCCCCTGTGTCCCTTGAGGCAGATAGGCCACTGCAGTGATGATTGCTTTCTCTGTTGCTGTGCCTTTTAAGCGTATCATTTGACATCCTTTACCCTTAGACAAGACTGGCAAGGTTACCGCATCAAAAATCAACAAATAGCCTTCTGAGGATACAACAGCGATATGATCCCCGGTTTCTGGTGCTTTAGGTGCTGTACACATGAATAACTCAGCCCCCTCAACCTGATTCACAATATGTTTACCGGCTTTATTTTTAGTAAGCAGCTCTTGTGTTGAAATCATGAAGCCCAACCCTACATGCTGCACCAATAACAGCACTTGATTTGGCTGATATAAAGTAACCCCTACAATATTACGATCTTGATCCAGCTTGATCAGTTTAGTCAATGGCACGCCTTGCATACGCCCTGACGGAACTTCTTCCAAATTAATCGTATAAATTCGGCCTTTTGAGTCCAATAACACAGGGGTTTGATTTGAAAATCCTTGACAACTCAAGGCCAATTCATCTTGTGATTTAAAAGGATGATAGGTTGCCTGTGCCCCCTTTGATTTACTTAAATACACCCAATTTCGCTTTGATAACTGAAGGGTTACAGGCTCAATTGGCACCGTTGGCTTCATCCGTATGGCTTGTGGCACTGATGTTGCAATTTGAGTTCGCCGGGTATCTCCAAAATGAGCACCATCTTCAATTAATTCTTGCCGCACACACTGAATCAATCGACGCTCATCCGTTAAAATGGCTGACAGTGCCTGCGCTTCGGCTTCTAGGGTTGATTGCTCTGCTTTTAAGGTCATCTCTTCTAATTTGACCAACTGTCTTAAACGAATGTTTAAGATAGAAACAGCCTGGACTTTCGTTAATTTAAAGCGATCAATCAACGCCGTTTCAGGATCATCTGATTCACGAATTAAAGCGATGACCTCATCTAAATTAAGGTAAGCAATCAATAACCCTTCAATTAAATGTAATCGAGCCTTAACCGCATCAAGGCGATGGGTTAAGCGTAAACGCACCGTTGATTTTCGATACGTTAACCATGATTGACATAATGCTTTAAGCCCCATTACTTTAGGGCGTTGATCTAAATCAATCACATTCATATTGACTCTAAATTGTTTTTGTAAATCAGTGCTGGCAAACAAATGCGCCATGACATCATCCACCACCACACGATTTGAACGCATGACTAAAATGATTCTCACAGGTGAAGATTCATCTGATTGATCTTGTAAATCAACAATCATGGGTAAATGCTTTGCCTGCATTTGTTCAGCAATTTGTAACATCACTTTAGCCGTTGAAACTTGATAAGGTAAACTATCAATGATGATTTGCTTTTCTTGCTGTTGATACGTTGCCCTCACTTTAATTGCACCACGACCTGTTTCATACAGTTTAATCAATTCTGAACGAGGCGTGATTAACTGCCCCCCCGTTGGATAATCTGGCCCCATCACACTTTCACATAATGTTTCAGTATCCACCTCAGGGTCATCTAGAATTTGAATGCAAGCCTGAACCACTTCATGAATGGCATGAGGCGGAATGTCGGTTGACATCCCCACTGCAATACCTGAAGCACCATTGAGCAGGATGTTCGGCAATCGAGCGGGCAATCGAGCGGGTTCTTCTAACGTTCCATCAAAGTTCGGAACCCAAGTCACCGTGCCCTCACTTAACTCCTTTAATAAAGATTCGGTATACTGGGTCAGTCGTGCTTCAGTATAACGCATTGCTGCAAATGATTTGGGATCGTCGATTGATCCCCAATTACCTTGTCCATCGACCAAAGGATAGCGATAAGAAAAAGGTTGAGCCATTAAGACCATGGCTTCATAACACGCAGCATCTCCATGTGGGTGAAATTTACCGAGCACATCACCAATTGTGCGTGCGGATTTTTTATATTTTGCTTGAGCCTTTAATCCTAGCTCTGACATGGCATAAAGCAAACGACGCTGAACGGGCTTAAGACCATCACTGATATGAGGCAATGCACGGTCTAAAATCACATACATTGAATAATTTAAATAAGCCTGCTCTGTGAAAGATCGCATCGATTGTGTTGGATTGATTATTTTCATTGAATCAGTTGTTGTCATTACGCAGCACTCACATCAATTGATTAACATCCTTGATTTTCACACCAGGCTTCAAGACATTCAAGACAAATATACTTGAAGTTTCAGATGGATATGGTACAATACAAACCAAAATAAAACAATTTAATTCAATTCGAAAAGTAGTTTAAACAAAATTGAGATATTAGAGTTAACCATGCGTGAAATTGAAACTTATTCATCCTATGTGATTGAGCCTCTCCATGAGGTCCTCAATTCCGACGTTCAAGGTCAGCTGTTTGAGGCCATCACTGGTTACTTCGCAGCCCCAGAGAATCTGGGTACATCTTTTGAGACGGCAATGAATTCATTGAATACATCCGCTTCAGATCATCCAAGACAAGTTGAATTTGAAGAGGCTAAGGAACGCCTTCGTAGCATTCATTTTGGTCGATTACCTCTTATCACCTTACAACATAAAAAGCATTTATTAACAAGCACACCTTCAAAAAATTCAACACAGGATCGTTCAACACAAGATCAAGCTAACCGTTCATTTTTTAAACGCTACAAAAGCTTGTTTTTACAGCTATTCAGCCTTTCAATATTTTTGATAATATCCGTGATCCTGACCCTCCCTTCATCACCATGGTCTCTAGGTCCTCAGTTTATTCATTTAGTTCAAATTGCCTTCTCAACTGATGCAACCATGGGATTAATCCTCGGTAACATTGCTTTAATGAGCCTATTTATTCTATTGATTCAGTTTGCCTCAACTGTTCATGAAGAGGCGCAAGGCATCCAAGATTATATCAACCCTACATTAAAAATCCTGGGTTTTGGCGCCCTCGTTTCTATTTCAGTTATATTGACTTTACCTTCATCTCCAATCATCTGGGGACCTCACCTAATACACTTGACTCAGATTTATTTATCTACAAATGAAGTCACTGCATTTTGTTTTGGAAATGCTGCTTTAGTCTTCTCAAGTCTCTTATTCATACGCTTAGCTTTAGTGCCTTTGATCAAATTCACGATGAATCATGCATCTAACACAAAAAGCCCTCAAGCAAACAACACTAAAGAAAGGATTGCCCTCGCTCTAGATGAGTTCGATCCAAAAAAATTTAATAACACAGCAAAAAAACTCATGAACTTTCACGGTGATTTAACATTAACAACCCTACTTGAGGCTGATGATTCTGATATAAATCTTCGCAAGAAAAAAGTCCAACAGGCAAAACTAGATCTCAATCTTTTAGCGCTGAACCCTATTAGCCGAATTTGGTCAGGATTTGTGCATTTTATTGATTGGTTTTACCACTATGGCCGAAAACACCCCATTGCCATGACACTCTACACCGCCGTCTATTTTATGACATTATTTGACATCTTCACACCTTTTCTTCCATGGCATGACTTTAATTTATCTGTGTTTTCAGCTTTAGCCAACCCTCAAGTCATTTCCCTATTAACGGGTGCTATTTTTACAGCATTCTTCTTAGGGAAGCTCACACTATTGGTGTGCTCTATAGTATCAGATCGCCATCGCAGCCCTGTATTTTCTATTTTTTCTAAATTACTCGATGAAAATGATTATCACCGAAAACAAGCACGCAAAGCGTTATGTGGGTTATTATTGGGGGCCTGTATTTTAACCCCCATCATTTTGGGACAAATACACATCCCTTGGGTGGTCGCACACTCAGGCACTTGGTTAATTTTTGATCTACTGATGTTTAATATCAAACCTCTGATTCTCTTATATGACACGCTGTCTGACCCAGATTCTAGCGTATTAGGCAGCTGTATTCATATTGTGACATTACCCATTCAATGTTGTTTCTTAAAACATGGATTTCGTCGATTGTGTTGTGATTTTTGTAAAATTATTCCTCGTGCTATTTTAAGTATTCTCGATGTTGTGATAAATCATATTTGTCTAGCCATTCCTCATATTTTAGTACGAGGCTTTTTTGAAACATTGTGCCACATTGAACGTTGTTTCATGTACTTATTACAATATAATAGTGGCCCTTACCCACTGCGAACAAGCTATATTGAAAAGAACCAGGCATTTGAAGCCTGGCATGATCGCTTTCAATTTCTTTATTTTATTCAGCCTCTTCACACCATTGAAAATTATCTTGATCGTACATTTTATAACAACCTAAGTTCTACTGTAGAAACATCTCAACCGTCTGCCCTTGATGATCCGACCCAATCAACTGCTCTGAAAGACAAAGGTTCACTACTGTCCCCGTCTAGCCCTTCCTCAGCACAAAACACTTCCAAAAGAAAGAGAGAGGATCAAAGGTCTTCAATGATTGTAACCCCTGATGCACAGCAGGGGATGCTCGCTTAAGAACTCGTTTAAGAATATGGTGATAAAGCTGAATCAATGATCAGCACTTAACACAATGCTTTTGCCTTGATACCTGATATCAATGATCAATGTTGCGATCACACTTCATTTCATTAGATGATTTCACACAGCTTATTGATTCCGACAAGCTTAATATCATTTAACCCATAAAACACACATGAACATATATCGCGATGACAATCGTATGAAGAACTACGTGAACGCATGCTTTAAATTGAGATTGATGTAAAGATTATCTCTAGTCCTGTAGTAAAATAAATTCTAATAGAAATAAAAAACATCAAGTATAATCGACAGTTACAGTGCGCAAATTCTCTCGAATTTTGCCGTTAGTGTAGCGTCTGGTGTGGAGTTGCTCTGGGGCTTATCCTCGGGCTTTTTCTTCAGATCTTCCGAATTGATGCTCTGAAAGTCCTCAGCTGCCCTTTGCATATCAGCATTAATGCTTTTAGAAGCATTGACGCTCTGAAAGTTCTCAGCTGCCCTTTGCATATCAGCATTAATGCTTTTAGAGGCATTGGTTGTAGTCTCTGATATATCACATAAAGCAATCACAACAATCCCCACATAGATATACCAATGTGTCATAATCGTAATCGTTGGAATCAAGAGATGAGCAAAAATAATTAACCCTGTAAACACAGAAAAAAATTGCACTAAAGTTGAAATAATCACAATAAGAGAATCTTTATTTTGAATATAATTAGATGCTTTTTGATCGGTGGCGCATTCATTCTGAACCAATAAATAGGCGGTGACACAGACCACGGCAACAAAACCAAACCCCAAGATAATGCAAATAGGGCTATCAACCATAAAAGCTCTACCCGTTATCGCTTGGCCTAACTTCCCAAAAACCAGTGACAAGAATGGCCAAACCTGATCAGAGATGAAGGGTATATTGCACTTAAGTAATAAAGCAGCACTCAATCCTAATCCCACCGCATAGAAACAAATTTTTCTAAATTTAACTAATAATTGAAACCAAACACCTTGCTCCACGGATTGGGTGTGAACTAATGTACCGCCTTGTTGACACGAAGCATCATTGTGCTCTGATTGATCCGCTTCACCAAACCACACATGAGTGTATAAATAGTTTTCATAGACTTGCGCCCCAGCGATCAGTGCATACAAGACAAAAATAACCAATCCCACTGCGTCATAATGAAATGATCCAAACGATTTCATTAAAATAAATTGGTCGAGCTGACTGGGTAAAGCCAATAATACAAATACTGGAACCACTGTCTTCAGGTAATTGATAAAGATTTTGAGGTAATTAATCCATCTAGCAGATATGTTGTAATACTCATGGGTTACAAAGTCATTCAATCGTTTAAAGAAACTAAACCCTTGACTTCGAATAGACTTTAACCGTTCGCTTTCAATTTCTTTATCAAGCCCCTTAGAAGCTTTTAAGATATTACTGCTTACAAAAATGCAAGTAATAGTAAGACCCAAGACCCATGAAAATACTTGACCAAACCCACAGAATAATAGCAAGTTGAAAAAATAAGATTTTTTATCTAAAAATGCTGCAAAAACACCTGAGCCAAATGAAGCTACAATATAAAATAATAGCGTCAAACATTCTCGAACATCAAGGGGAGATTGATCTGACTGTTTTGAGTCTATAGCCTTTTTAGATGCTTGAGTCGATCCTGAGTTCTGAGAAAGATCTTTTTGATTTTGTTTAGAATTGTTCCATAAAAAATTTGCACTTAAGATCCTTTCACCCAATTTGCATAGAATTGAAAAAGCTGTAAATAAGATTAAACCAATACCGGGTGCGCTTGCAGCAACGTATAAAGGAACAACAATAAATATGACACTACTGATCAAACCGACCATGTTGGTCCAAAATGCAAATGTTTCAAAGTGAGCCATTATGGGCCCAATTAGTGATATTAGTTTTCATTTATTATCGTCCTAACCTTTATACAGCTGTATGTTATCATATCCAACCGCATAAAGCAAAGTTTAGTTGGTCTCCCTTGAAGCGTCAAAATGGGTAAACTCTGGATTAAATATAATGTTTATCTTAAATATCATTTAAAAAGATAAGCTATATTTAAAATCAAATCACAAATGATTTTTTAATATCGTAGGTTGAAGTGAGGCTTTCAGTGTATTCACTGTTGTATTATAACCCAGGATTGCTCTGAAGTTCTTTGATGTTCGAGTGGGCATTCTCCTTTTGGGTTGCTGAAGGACGCAAGTCAGAAAAAGAGCCTGAATGAATGGCTAGCATAGCACCATCGGAGTTTTCAATGGGTCTATCATATCGAGTTGCATTCTCTTTTTTGGTTGGTGAAGGGCGCAATTCAGGCAAAGAGCCTGAACGAATGGCTGGCATAGCACCCTCGGAGTTTTCAATGGGTCTATCATATCGAGTTGCATCTGCATAAAATAAAGCTGATGCTGCGTTGGCCACATATGAGACCACATCGGTTGAAATTAAAAATAAAGCAATCAGCACCACGACTAAAGAGCCTGAAGACTGCATGAGCGGCAATCGATATACAAAATCCATCACTAAAGATAACTGCGCGATTTGCTTGGTCAGAATAGATAAGCTGACCAAGATCCTAGAGCCATAATACATACTATCTAACTGAGTCAATTGAACTTTAGAATTGAATTGCTCTGGGGGAGAATCCGCCACAGTCTTACTCTCTATTAATTCTCGATTCTTTTGATCTAACTGTTCGAGAACCTGCTTCCAGAATGCTTCTAAGGAGGCATCATTTGAAGTCGTATACTCTGAATGTATACGCTCCCAATAAGCTGTTGACTTTGAAGGATAAGCAGAATTCAAGTCTTCTAAATACAAAGATAATAGACGATATCTTAAATCAATCGCATTGATCACCTCTGACTGCTCTGAATCCACCTTAAGGCCTAATGATTTAACATGCCTGATCGCAAAACCTGCCTGTAATAAATAGGGCACACAATCTGACTCTTTTTTAATATGTTTTTTAAGTAAATAATCCTTATAGCGAGCCGCTTGCTCAGTTAAACAATAGTCTAGACGAAAATTATTGTCGTACTTATCTTTGCTCAGATCTTGCTTAAACAAATTGCTAAAGAGAGGGATCAAGATAAAAACAATACTTAAACATAAAGCATACACTTCGACTCCATCCAAACTGAGCATTGAAAACGCCATCGGTAAAGCTAAAGAAAATAATCTATAAAACTTATTTTTTCCGACCCAAACACCCACAAAAATAATCCCCACCATCATCAATCGGTAAAGCAATGATCGAATGATCTGAGAAGGTTGTAAGGGAACCTTTTCTTTCAGTTGTTTTTTTTGCGCAGGGGTCAATTTCTTCATGATTTCAACTTTATCCATTTGACCATATAAAAAATCAGCACAAATGAAACGATTGAATAAATCACAAGCACACAAAGTAATACCAATCACCAGCGCCCCATAATTCAAAGAAGTCGCAAAAATAGGCTGCATAATAAATAAACCCCCAATGGGCCAGCCAATAATATTTGCTGTCCACTTTGAAAATAGACCTTTCAACACTGATCTCATTCTAGACTGTTTTTTAGCCTTAATATCATCACAATAGCTCTTGATTTTGTCTTTAAGTGTTTGATAACGCTCTTGCCTATTTAAGTGTAGGCTCAGTGAACGTGATTGACCACGTTTATACCACATTTGAGTAAACAGAAATGCCTCATAAAGCTGTGATAATGATAAAATTGAAAACAGTATGATTTCAAACTGATTTAAGTGTACGCCAAATAAAACACCTTGACTGATCACAACCACTGAAAGAATGTTTCTAAAAACATCCATGCCTGATTTAAGATAACTTAATCGAGGGCCCCAAACATACTGGTTTAATTGAGCCCCATAACCCAAATAAGTCTGACCTTTTATCGAGCAATGCAACAGTCGATTCATTTGAACACCCAGTCGTTGGCTCAACCAAAAGAAAAGCGACAAACAACATACGATTCCCAAGGGTTGAGTGTAGGTTGTTCCTAATAATGCTAATAATAAATGAATAGCGCCTAAGATAACACCCAGCTCTAAACCCACCATGATGATGATTGAAAACGTCCCACTGATTCGATCTAAAGGGCTCAAAGTTTTAGGCAATTGAAGATTTGAAGTTTGATCTAGGTATTGCATGATTTGGTCGTACACGTACATGCATAACAGCAATGCTGCAAAAGCTAACATCCGAACATCTAAAGGAATGTAATTAAAATAAAAACCTCCGATCAAACTCAATAGGATGATCATAATATGCATGGTACATTTAATTTTTGCTTTATATTCACTAGGATTGAATCGATCAGTTAAAGCGGTTAGCTTCGGTAATGCCTCTTGTGATGATGGTTCTGAATCAGAATCATGTTCTGATTCAAGGTATTTTGTTAAAATGGGAGACCATTCAAGCGGTTGGGATGATGGTTGATGCTTTGATAACGCATACAATGCATCTGAAAGAGAACATCGATTGAATGGTTTAAGCGTTATGTTTAGATTCTCTAGAGGCTTAGGTTGCATTGTCATGACTTATTGAGAGGGTTAGATAGCATGGATAAACTCACAAACACTCACTTCAACCATGCTCAAATATAACAAAAACACGACTTTAAAACAAACTCAAAGCGATGTTAATTTTCGATACGCTCTAATCGCTTCGAGCTTATTGGTTTGTTTAAATAAATCGGAACCAATCACAACACTATCAACCCCTGTCTGAGCAATCTTTTCAAGATTACTCAAACCGATACCACCATCAACCTCTAATTGACATTCACCTGAGACAGCATCTAATAGCTGTCGTGCTGTTTGAAGTCGCACCAAGCTTTCTTCAATAAAAAGCTGTCCACCAAAGCCAGGGTAAACAGACATCACTAGCCATCGATCCAGTTGGCTCAAATAAGGCTGATACAGTTCTAATGATTCATTTGGATTGATCACCAGACCTGCTTTGCAGTTCAATGCATGAATAT
>MDTD01001019.1_pt1 | contig 15603 bp, 15 predicted proteins | sample 811221 | NCBI WGS metagenome assembly MDTD01 (sample SAMN05326646, study PRJNA326480) | marine metagenome | isolation source: seawater | place: Pacific Ocean: South West | collected 2011
CCGGGGGGAGAGGGAGGGAGTGGCGACCCCGGATCGTGAGTTCGTTATTCTGCTCGCATGGCCGACGAGACGCCACATCGTGATGGGACAAGCGACACCGAAGCCGAGCCCGGTCCGCCCCGTGCGGTCGTGTTGCTCAGCGGGGGGATCGACAGCGCCACCGCCGCCGCGGTCGCGCGACGCGACGGGTTCGAGGTCTGCGCGATCTCCTTCGATTACAAGCAGCGGCACAGCGTCGAACTCGCGGCTTCGGAGCGCATCGCGGCTTCGCTGGGCATCGCCCGCCGTCTCGTCTTCCCGATCGACCTCCGCTCGATCGGCGGGTCCGCGCTCACCGACGCGATCGAGGTGCCCAAGAACCGCGACGAGGAATCGATCTCGTCGGAGATCCCCGTCACCTATGTGCCGGCGCGGAACCTGATCTTCCTGTCCATCGCGATCGCGTGGGCGGAAACGCTCGGGGCGGCGGATCTCTACTGCGGGGTCAACGCGATCGACTACTCGGGGTATCCGGACTGCCGCCCAGAGTTCATCGACTCGTTCACGCAGACCGCGAACCTCGCGACCCGGCTGGGCGTGGAGCACCTGGGCCCGGATGGTCGCCCGATCCATGTGCACACCCCGCTCGCGGAACTGAGCAAGGCGGAGATCATCCGCAAAGCGACGGACCTGGGCGTGGACCTCTCGCTGACGCACTCGTGCTACGACCCGAGCCCCGAGGGCCTCGCGTGCGGCGCGTGCGATTCGTGCGTGCTGCGGCGGAAGGGGTTCGAGGAAGCGGGCGTGAAAGACCCGACGCGGTACGCCGTGGGCTGAGCGGTTTCGTCTCCGCAATCCGTCTAGCGCCCCGGGTGCCCCGGAGACGGCGAAGCCTTCTCCGAGAACGGATTGCCCGCGGGGTCACCTGCTTTCGGTCAAGGCTGGCAGACCTGAACGAGGCACGACACCGAGAAACCGCGATGCGGTGTGTCCGTGGCACCCGATGGTGAGTTGAGGAATCGGGGCGGCCGGCTCAGGCCCCCGCGGGCGCGACCGCCTGCTCGACCTCCGCGATCCGCTTGACGATGTGGTCGTTCACGCCGTGCGCGATGAACTCGCGGGCGTTGCGGATCGCGGCGGTGATGGTGCGGGATTCCGACGATCCGTGCGCGATCATCATCGCGCCGTTGACGCCCAGCAGGGGAGCGCCGCCGTACTCGTGGTAGTCGTTCTTCGCGTAGATCTGCTTGACGACGGGCTCGAACTGGATCGCGAGGTTGGGGTCGAGCTCGAAGATCTCCTGGGCGATCGCCTGGAAGAGGCTCTTTGCCATCCCCTCCGCCATCTTGAGCACGGTGTTGCCCACGAACCCGTCGGTGATGATGACATCCGCGGCGCCCGCGAAGAAATCGCGTCCCTCGATGTAGCCCGTGAAGTTGAGCCCCGGGGTCGCCTTCAGCAGATCGCGGGCGTTCTTGACGAGCTCGGAGCCCTTGCCCTCCTCGCTGCCGATGTTCATCAGCGCGACGCGGGGGTTCTCGATGCCGAGCGTCTCACGCGCCAGGATGTCCGCCATCACGCCGTACTGCCAGAGGTGGGTCCCGCGCGGCTCGGGGTTCGCGCCCGCGTCGCACAGCACGATCGGCCCGTGGAACGCGGGGATCGTCACCGCGATGCCGGGGCGGTGCACCCCGGGAAGCCGCTTCATGTGCATGATGCCCGCGGCGACGCACGCGCCGGTGTTGCCGGCGCTGATCACGACATCGACGGGGTTGTCGACCTTGTGGGAGCCCGCGACCGCCATTTTGACGATGGACGAATCCGTGCGCTGGCGGACCGCCTTGGTGGGCGATTCGTCCATCGGGATGACATCCGGCGCATCGAGGATCTCGAGGCGGTGGTCGCGGACGCCGCGCTCGTCGAGCTGCTCGTTGATGAGGGCGCTGGGACCGATGAGGACGAGGGTGTCGCTGTCCGCGAGGTTGGGCAGGGCGTCGAGGCAACCCTTGAGGATCGCATCGGGGGCGTGATCGCCGCCCATGACATCCACCGCGATGCGCATCGCCGCCGCCCCCCTTTTTTCGTCAGGCCGATCGGATTCGGTGTGAATCAGACGATCAGACGCGATCGGTCCCGATGCCGAGCTTGGGCACACTGATCCGCAGGCCCGCGCGGACATACCCCGAGTCGGGCGACACGCGGTGCGGACGCTTCGCCTCGCCCATCAGCGGGCAGTTGACCAGCTTGATCGGCTTGAGGGCGTCGTGCGAACGGCGGCGGCGGGAACGGCCGTGGCTCTGGCGTTGGGCGGGAAGCATGATCGACTCCTGGCACTCCGCGCCGTCATCTCGCGGAGAAAACAATGACAGACCGGTCCTGGTGATTCGGGCCCCAACACTAGATCCGAAGCGATCCGGGGTCAACACGCGCCGAGAGACCGCCGCTCGATCCGCGATCCCCGCGACCCCGCCACGGGACCGAATCTTGTTCGGGTTCTACTCGCTCGTAAGCACATCGAGCGCCGGGATCGGGAACAAGCCGGAGGGGATCCGGCTCTCACGCATCACCCGCTCCGCCCGTTCGACCACCGCCGGGCGCTCGCCCGCGAGGTCCGTTGTCTCGCCCGGATCAGTCGCCAGATCGTACAACTCGAGCGCCAGACCCCGGTTCCGGAGGTCGGGGCGGATCGCCTTCCAGCGTCCGTCGAGCAGGACCGCCTGCTGCTGGCGGCCCTCGGGGAACTCCCAATACAAATGGTCATGGGTCGCCTGCTCGCCCGAGCGGAGCAGGGTGGGCAGCAGGCTCAGCCCGTCGAGGCCCTCCGGGACGGACCCGCCCGCGGCCTCGACCACCGTGGGGTGCAGGTCGGGGAGCTGGGCGACGAGGTCGGTGGTCGTGCCCGGGGCGATCCGCCCGGGCCACCAGGCGATCATCGGCACCCGGATACCCCCCTCGTACAGGTTGGTCTTGAACCCCCGCAGGTCGCCCAGCGATCCGAAGAACGCCCGATCCACCCCACCGTTGAAGGTCGTCCCGTTGTCCGAGGTGATCAGGATCAGGGTGTTGTCGCCCGCCCCCGCGGCTTCCACCGCGGCCCGGAGACGCCCCACCACCGAATCGAGGAACGAAATCATCCCGGCGTAGGTCGCGCGAGGCCTTGGATTGGGCAGGTACCCACGATCCCCGAGATAGGGCCCGGGGTCCCAGTCTCGGGGGTAGGCATCCACGAACGCCTCGGGCGCCTGCAACGCCACATGGGGGATGATGCTCGCGTAGTAGATGAAGAAGGGCTCTCCGGAGCGCTGCTCGGCGTGGGTCGCGATCCATCGCTCTGCCTCGCTCGCGATCTCCTCGGGGGCATAATCGCCCCCGCTGTAGCGCCTGGCGTACTCGGCGTCGGTCGCGAGGGGCTCCTCGATCCGCTGGTGCGCGCGGAAGTAGTCGTTGTTGTGCAGCACATCGACATCGTGGTTGCGCCACAGGTGGGTGGGGTAGTAGTTGTGCGCGACGCGCTGGCAGAGGTAGCCGTAGAAGTGGTCGAACCCCTGGAAGTTGGGCTGCCCGGTGCTGCCGGGCCCGCCCAGGCCCCACTTGCCGAAGACCGCGGTCGCGTAGCCGAGGTCTTTGAGGCGCTCCGCGAGGGTGACCGACTCGGCGGGGAGGGGGTTCTGCCCCTCGGGCTCTTCTGGACCCCAGCCTCCGCCTTCTTTGTTTCCCCGGATCGGGGCGTGCCCGGTGTGGAGACCCGTCATGAGGCAGGCGCGGGCTGGGGCGCAGACGGTGCTGGCAGAGTAGAACCGGGTGAAGCGCATGCCCTCGCGGGCGAGGCGGTCGATGTTGGGGGTGCGGATCTTCTCCTGCCCGTAGGCCCCCAATTCGTGCAAACCCAGATCGTCCGCGAGGACGAGGATGATGTTGGGGCGCTCGGGCGCGCCGGCCTGCGCACGCGACGCGAGCAGGGCGGCGCCAAGGAGAAACAGACCGAGGAACCTCATTCCTTGACCCCCTTGACGCGTTCGGGGTCGGTGTACTTGCTGATCGCTTCGGTGAGGTCGACGCCGTTGATGTTCGCGAGGGTCGCGAGCCAGGCGAGGACATCCGCGAACTCTTCTGTGAGGTTGTCGCGTTGCTCGGGGGTCGGGGGGCTGCCGCCGTGCGCTTCCTTGTTGTTGTCATACAGCGCGGTGGCGAGTTCTCCGAACTCCTCGGTGAGCAGGAGGAAGGTCGCGTGTGTGCCTCGGGCGTTGTCGGTCGCGAAGTATCGCTCGCGGATGAGATCCTGGAATTCGCGGATGGTGGTATCGGGGAGCATGGGGCAGAGGGTACCGGGTGGGCCGCGGGCGCGCGGACAAAGCGAGCCCGGCGCGGCGGTTGCGGGGGCGGGGTGCCCTAGACTCCGGGATTCTCGCGGGCGGCGGTGTGCCCGCGCCGACTGGGGATTCGCATGACGGTAATCAAGCCTCACGGGGTGACGATCAAGGCGACGGCGCACTACCTGCCCGAGCGGGTGGTGACGAATGCCGACCTCGAGAAGATCATGGACACCTCGGACGAGTGGATCGTGCAGCGGACGGGGGTGCGCGCGCGCCACTTCTGCGCCGAGGGGGAATCGACGCGGGAGATGTCGTTCTCGGTGCTCAAGGACCTGCTGCGGAACGCGAACATCAAGCCCGACGAGCTGGACCTGTTCATCCTCGCGACGGTCGGGGCGCACATGACCTGCCCCTCGACGGCGTGCCAGATCCTGGGCGATCTCGCGGACGACCCGGAGTTCGGGCACACGAACGCGGGCGCGTTCGACATCACGGTCGCGTGCAGCGGGTTCACTTACGGGCTGAACATGGCGCACGACCTGATGGCGAGCGGGCAGTACCGCAACATCGCGGTGATCGGGGCGGAGCACCTGAGCCAGTATGTCGAGATGACGACGCGGGGGCGGGGCACCGCGGTGATCTTCGGGGACGGCGCGGGCGGGGCGATCGTCTCGCGGAGCGACAACCACGACCACGGTATCCTCGCCCAGATGATGCGGTCCGACGGCGCCAAGTGGGGCGAGCTGTACATCCCCGAGAAGGCCCGCGACATCCCCGAGCAGACCCACAACGACGAGATGCCGCTGGGCCTCATGCGCATGAACGGGCGCGCGATCTTCAAGTTCGCGGTGGGCACCTTCGGGGACCTGATCCAGCAGACCCTCGACAAGGCGGACCTGAGCCCCGCGGATGTGGACCACTACATCTGCCACCAGAGCAATGTGCGGATCCTTGAGGCGTGCCGCGAGCGGTTCGGGATTCCCCAAGAGAAGATGCCGATCAACATCGATCGGCTGGGCAACACGAGCGCCGCGAGCGTCCCGATCCTGTTCGACGAGCAGGTGAAGGCGGGGCGGATCAAGCCGGGTCAGAAGGTGATGTTCGTGGCGTTCGGGGCGGGGCTGACCTGGACGAGCAGTTTGTGGCAGCTCTGAACCCCGCGAGAAGCCCGAGCGGGTCGGTCGCCTCGGTGACACCGCGAAGGGGCTTGATCGCATCATCTCTGGCTGAGATCCCGGAGAACGCTTCGCCGTCTCCGGATCACCCGCGTTGATGGACGCGTCTGGGGGTGAGCGGAGGCAGGGGAATCCTCGGTGCCGCCGGCTTACCATGCCCGCATGACGAACCCGATGACCATTCTGTGCCCCGGACAGGGGGCCCAGGCCGTGGGGATGGGCAAGGCGTGGGCCTCGGCGCACCCCGAATCCCGCGCGATCTTCGACCGGGCGGACGAAGTGCTGGGTGATGCGCTCGGCACGCCGCTCAGCACGCTGTGCTTCGAGGGGCCCGCGGAGCGGCTCAACAAGACGGACGCGGCCCAGCCCGCGATCTTCGTGACCTCCGTCGCGTCGTGGCACGGGGTGTGCGCGATCGCGGGGCACGATCCTGCTGAGGCGCCCCTCGCGGCGGCGGCGGGGCTGAGCCTGGGTGAGTACACCGCGCTGCACATCGCGGGGGCGCTCTCGTTCGAGGACGGGCTGAAGCTGGTCGCGCTGCGTGGGCGGGCGATGCAGGAGGCCGCGGAGGCGGCGCCGTCGGGCATGGTCGCGCTGATCGGCGCGGACGAGTCGTCGGCGACGGACCTGTGCGAGAAGGTGGTGGGCAAGCTCGCTGACGAGCCCGATCGCGACCGCGTGCTGGTGCCCGCGAACTTCAACGCGCCGGGGCAGGTGGTGATCTCGGGGAGCGCCAAGGCGTGCGACCTCGCGGAACAGCTCGCGGGGGAATCGGGTCTCAAGGCGACGCGGCTCGCGGTCGCGGGCGCGTTCCACAGCCCGCTGATGGCGCCTGCGGCGGATCGGCTCCGCGCGGCGCTCGAATCGGTGGAGATCTCGACGACGCGTTGCCCGGTGATGAGCAATGTGACGGGAACGCCGCACGGGACGGAACCGGGCTCGATCAAGGAGCGTCTGATCGAGCAGCTGACGGGCCCGGTGCGCTGGGCGGAGAACTGCGCGTACCTGAACGAGCATGTGGTGCAGGCGACGGGGAGCGCCCCGTACGAGCTGGCGCCCGGGAAGACGCTCGCGGGGCTGATGCGGCGGATCGACCGGGCGGTGAAGGTGACGAGCCACGACACGCCCGCGTGAGCGGGGCCCCGCGTCGCGGCGCGGGGTGAGACTTGGATTGGAGCGAACGGTGAAGATCGCGCGTGCGGCTGTTGTCGGGCTTGGATTGATGGTGCTGGGCGGTGCCCCGGCGCTGGTGCTGACGGGGTGCGAGGAGAAGGCGCCGCCTCCGCCTCCTCCGCCTCCGCCCCCGCCTCCGCCGCCTCCGGCGCCGGTGCGGGTCGAGCTGGGCCCGCTGATGCGCGGGATCGACGCGCGGGTGCAGTTCCCTCAGGAGAAGGCGCCCTACGACGCGACGCTCGCGGACGCGGTGATCGCTTTCTCGTCGGCGCTCGCGTCGGGCGATGACGCGGCGCTGGGTCTGATGCTGAACATGTCGGGGCGGGGCATCCTCGACTCGATGCTCGCGGACGGCACCTGGTTCGACGCGACGGAGAACATCGAGGCGGTGCGGGTCGCGTTCCTGAGCCAGGACCCGGACGGCGCGGAGGACGCGGGCTACGCGGAGTTCGTGCTCGCGGTGCAGGAGCCTGGCGGGGCGTACACCCTGGGCTGGTCGGCGAGCGACACCGACGGGGGCTGGGTGATGAGCCCGCTGGAGACGGTGGACCTGACGCTCCCGCGCGCGGCTGACTGGGACGCGGAGTCGTTCGGCGCATACCAGAACGCGAGCGGCTGGAACGCGTCGTCGGGCGCCGCCGCGATGCCCGCGCCGGGCGCCCAGGACGAGGCGTTGATGGCGTACCTCGCGGCCGAGACGCTGCTGAAGCTCATGGGGCAGGGCAGCCTCGACGCGATGAGCGACGCGGAGCGGGCGCAGGTCGAGCAGATGGCGCAGGGCATGGCGGGCGGCGGCGACGCGATGGCGATGATCGACCGCGGGCGCGAAGCCGTGCAGGGGGGCGCCAAGCCCGAATCGATGCAGGCGAAGATGCTGGTGAACGCGCTGGTGAGCGCCGCGCCGATGATGGGGCAGAGCTGGGACACCGACACGGTGCTCGGCGCGATGGCGCAGGTGCTGGGCGTCTCCGAGGACGAGATGCGCGAGCTGTACGACGGCTGAGCGCCGATCGGGCGACCGACAACGGAACGGAAAGGACTCACTCGTGGCGGAATCGAACGAGAAGCGTGTCGCCTTTGTCACCGGCGCGAGCCGGGGGATCGGGCGCGCGATCGCGTCCAGGCTCGCGGCGGACGGGCGGCATGTGGTGCTCGCGTCGCGGAGCGAGGGCCCGCTGAACGAACTGAAGACCGAGATCGAGCAGGCGGGCGGATCGGCGAGCGTCTGCGCCGTCGATGTGGGCGACGGCGCCGCCCTCGCGGCGGCGATCGAGGGCGTCTTCAAGGAGCACGGGCGGCTGGACATCCTCGTCAACAACGCGGGCATCACGCGGGACAACCTGCTGCTCCGCATGAGCGACGAGGAGTTCGACGAGGTGATGAATGTGAACCTGCGCTCCGCGTTCGTCGCGTGCCGCGCGGCCGCACGCCCCATGATGAAGGGCAAGTTCGGGCGCATCGTCAGCATCGCCTCGACCAGCGGGCTCGTCGGCAACTCGGGGCAGGCGAACTACGCGGCGAGCAAGTCGGCGCTGGTCGGCTTCTCGCGCACCATCGCCCGCGAGCTCGGCACCAAGGGCATCACCGCGAATGTCATCGCGCCCGGGTTCATCGAGACGGACATGACCAAGGACCTGCCCCCGCAGGTGACCGACCACATCAAGGGCCTGCTCGCGGTGCGCGACCTGGGCAAGCCCGAAGACATCGCGGCCGCGGTCGCGTACGCGACCAGCGACGAGGCGGGCTACCTGACGGGTCAGGTCATCACCGTCGACGGCGGCATGACGATGTGCTGAGAGCGGCCCCGAGACGACGAGACCGAGAGACGAAGAGACGGAGTGGTGCGTGCGCGAGCTTCTCGACTGTGATCTGATCATCTTCGACTGCGACGGTGTCCTTGTGGATACCGAGCCCATGACGACGCGGCTGATCGCGGAGTCGGTGTCGCACTTCGGCTGGGCCGTCGACCAGGCGTTCGCGATCGAGACCTTCAAGGGCAAGGACATGAAGGAGATCGTCGCGATGGTGGGCGATCACCTGGGGCGGGCCGTCCCCGAACTGACCGAGCACTACCGCGCGCGCATGTACGCGGAACTGGAGGGGGGCGGCGCCGAACCGATCCCCGGCGCGGTGGAACTGCTCGATGCTCTTGACGCGCTGACGGGTGGGCCCAAGCGGTGCGTCGCGTCGAACGGCCCGCGCCGCAAGATGCAGGCGTCGCTGCTCAGCTCGGGCATCGCGGACCGCTTCGGCGGGATGGAGAGCCCGACGATCTTCAGCGCGTACGACATCGAGAAGTGGAAGCCCGACCCGGCGCTGTTTTTGCACGCGTGCGCCCAAATGGGCGCGACGCCCGATCGGTGCGTTGTCTTTGAGGACAGCGAAAGCGGGATCGAGGCGGCGGTGCGCGCCGGGATGCGATCCGTGGGCGTGGGTGGTCTGACGCCGACCGCGAAGCTCTCGGCGAAGGGCGCGACGATCACCGTCGAGACGCTGCACGAGCTGCTGCCGCTGGGTGTGTGAGCGTCACGCGTCCGCGTCTTTCGGCTTCTCTCCGCGTTACGGGCACCCGCCGACGAAGGCCGCGACGAACGCCTGCACATCGGCAAGGTCGAGCACGCCCGCCGGTTCGGCGATGTCGGCGAGTGACTCGCCTGTGGTGAACGCCCCGATGAAGGCCTGGACATCGGCGAGGTCCAGCACGCCCACGGGCGCCGCCTGGTCCGCCTCGTTGCAGGGCGTTCCGAGCAAAGAGAGTTCGGTCTCGAAGTCCGAACGCTCGGTCACGCCCGGCTCGCAGAAAAGATCGAGCGAGTTCCAGACCACGAATCGGTAGGCTCCGGGCGCGAGGCGGTAGGTCGCCTCCCGCCGATCCGTCGTCGCGGCGCTGAGCGAGATCTCTTCGAACGGCGCTTCATCGACCCGGCCTAGTTGCACATCGACCCGGCCTTCGCCTTCGACGAGCGTCTGCTCCGCCCGCATCGCGATAAGGGACTCGCTCTCGATCACGAAATCGACATAGACACGCGAGTAGCCGTTCGAAAACGCGTAGTAATCATCGTCGCAGGGCGGCGTTCCGGCTCCCTCCTCGGCCCAGACCGAACCCGAGCCGCTGATCAGAGTTGGCGTGAGCTGCGAGACGAGCGAGGCATCGCAGCGGAAGTACGAATCCGGGCTCACCTCGATGCTGACGCCGACGGCGTCGTCGAAGTCGCTGAAATCGGGAACGGGCCTGACGCTCTCGAACTCGACATCCTCTGAAACCGGGAATCCGTTGAACAACCAGTACCGTTCGATGCTGGTCGCGATCTCGCGCGTGTCTTGCTGGTAGACGAGCTGCCCCATCGCACACTGGCACAGCACCGCGAGACAGAGCACGGGAAAAATCGGCTTCGTAGTGGTCATGAGTCTTCTCCCTCCGATCTCAAGGCAGGGTACCAACAAACGACCGAGTCCAAAGCCCGTTCTGAGAATCGCTCGCGGAAACGCGGCGCACCCGCGCCCACGCGTCGTCAGCCCATGGCGCACGGCGCACGCTGGAACACCGATCTGTCACGCGGCACCCGGCAAGGGGAACGCGACAAAAAAAAGGGCGCCCCCGCGGAGCGCCCTTCTCTGGTGATCAATCGACACGCGGGGGTGTTCGCGTCACGGGCAGCCCGAGACGAACGCGTTGATGAACGCCTGCACATCCGCGAGATCCCACACGCCGAACGGCTCGGCGAGATCGCCCAAGGGTTGCTGCGTCGTGAACGCGTCGATGAAGAGCTGGATGTCCGCGAGGTCGAGGATGCCGTTGCCGTCGAGGTCCGCGAGGCAGGTGTCGGGCTCGACGCCCAGGATTTCGACATCGTCGATGTTCCATCCGGAGTAGAGCCACGAGCCGTCCGTCGTGCCCATGATCCAGCGGATGTAAACCGTGGGCTGGTTGTCGGCGTGCTGGGCGATGTCGTACTCGACCTGCTGCCAGGACGAATCGGTGATCTCTTCTCCGTTGGTCCAGACCTCGTGCCAGGTCGCGTTGTCGTTGGAGACCTCGATGGAGGCGTGGTCGTAGGCGGGCTGCTCGACATTGAGCCAGCGCATGAACCGGAGGGAGACATTGGTCAGGTCGGAGCAGTCGATGGCGCTCGTGGTGAGCGCCCGCTCGGGCATGTTGTTGGTGTAGTCGCCGCCCAGGTTGTAGCCGTAGACATTGGTGCCGGTGAACCCCGAGGTGGGGTCCGGGCCGCCGTACTGCCCGCCGCCCCCGGTGGGCTGCCCAAAGGCCCAGTCGCCCTCGGTGGTCCAGTTGGGGGTGACCGCGAAGTCGTAGGTATAGACGGGAACGGGCACGCCGACATCGAGGGTGATGAGCCTGGCGGTGTCGCCCTCGTGGTCGGTGAGGTTGACGAACGAGACGCTCGCTTCGTAGTGCCCGTTCGCGAAGGCGTTCGCGGCGCTGTTGAGCGACACGGTGATCTCGTCCTCGCCTCCAGCGGGGATGAAGCCGTCGGCGCCGGTGACATCGAGCCACGACGCGTCGGCGGTGACCTCGTACACCAGCTCGATGTCGAGGTTGTTGACGACGGTGAAGGTCGCGGAATCGGGCGTGAAGGGACCGCCCCTCGCGCCCTCGGCGGCGAACCCCGCGCCGCGCACGGACATGCCGGTCTGCGCGGGCCAGAGCGTGTCGACGATCCGCGTCCCGGTGTTGCCCGGATCGAGCCAGTCGCGGAGGCGGCTCGACGCGGAGGTCCCCGCGTCCCAGGACACGCTCATCTTGCCGTACCAATCCGAGGTCTGGCTGGTGCAGCTCGCGTAGCCGCCGTGGAGCTGCCCGATGATGCGGTGGTCCTGGTTGTAGAGGGGCGACCCCGATGAGCCGGGCTCGGTGGTGCCCAGGTCCCAGTCGATGACGCGGACATGGGTGCCGTCGCCCGGGACCGCGTTGCCCAGGTAGCTCGTCGTTGTGGTCGCCTGGTACTCGAAGCTGATGCGTTTCTCGTCGGTGCTGGGGTGGTGGATCGCGACCGCCATGTCGGCGTCGGCGCCCGTCGCGTCGAACCCCGAGAAGGCGAGTTCCCACGCGGGATCGAGCGCGTCCTCGATCTCGACGAGCGTGAAATCGCTGGCGCTGCGCGAGGCGCGGTGGACAACACCCGGGCTGAACATGGTCAGCGGTCCATCGCCTGCGCTGCCCGAGGCCCCCGAGCCGGGCGGGCGGCACCACGAATTCTCGTAGTTCCAGTAGACGACGACGGACTGGTCGTTGCTGGTGCTGACGCCGCAGTGGTTGGCGGTCAGGAAGTAGGGCGTCTGGTCCTCGTTGGCGTTGTTGATGAGCGCACCCGAGCAATACCACACGCCGTTGACGGTGTAGACGCCCGACGAGGGGATCTCGGCGCGCCACTCGTCGCCCTCTGGGCAGACGACATCGACATTGCACGAGCCGGACCGTGCGCCCCAGTCGCCCATCGCGTCCCCCATGCCGAAGCCGCGATAGGCGGTGTTGATCTGCCCGATCTCGAGTTCGAACGCATTCTGTTGCTCGAAGGGCAGGGTGACCTCGATGATCACATCGCCCCCCACCGTGGACGGCGTCCAGAGTTCGCCGTGCGCGTCGTTGTCCGCCGCGGTGAAGGGGCGGATCGAGCGGTCGCCCTGCGCCTCGTAGATGTAGAGGCGTCCGCCCTCGGGCATCACGAAGCGTGTGAACCCGAAGTTGATCGACACAGCGTTGGGGCAGGAGACGCGGAGCCGCCACATCACCGTGTCGGCATCGACCTGCTCCCAGACGCCGTGCGTGTCGGGTGTCATGAGCACGGGTTGCTCGAGGGCGAACCGGGCGGGGAGCCCGTCCGCCTGCTCGGCCTGCTCGATCGCCGCGAGCACGCCCAGATCCATCTCCGGGATCTCGACGCGCGGCACCTCCGCGAGCGGGAGCGAAGAGAAGGTGGCCGCGGTGGGCTTGATCACCCCGCCCGCGGACGCGACCCCCGCGGCGGCGAGCCCGACGGACATGAACCAGAACCGATGGGCATTCCGCATCTGAGATCCTCCCCTCGAAGGCGGGGCGGAGCATCCGATCGCCCGCCCGACACACCCGGGCGGCCACGGCACCCGCCGCCACGCCGACCTGTTGGTGACAGCATCCCCCAATTGGGGACCGAAGTCTACTTTATCGGGGATTTTCTTGTTGAGCAAGAATTTTTGCGATCTGGCATAAAAACAGCCGCCCAATGGGACGGCTGCGTGGGGTCGGAGCGAAATCCGAGCATCCGGATCAGTCGGTCGCGGGCATGGTCTTGAGGACCTTGTCGATGAGGCCGTACTCGACCATCTCCTGGTCATCGAGCCAGAGGTTGCGGTCGCAGTCGCGGAGGATCTTCTCCTCGTTCTGCCCGGTGTTGGCGCTGTAGAGCTTGTAGAGGCGCTCGCGGATGCGGAGCATCTCCCTCGCCTCGATCTCGAGGTCGGTCGCCTGCCCCTCCATGACCCCGCTGAGCAGGGGCTGGTGCATGAGGTTGCGGGCGTTCTCGAGCGCGTAGCGCTTGCCCTTGGCGCCGCAGGACGCGATGACGGAGCCCATCGAGGCGGCCTGCCCGATGATGTAGGTCGCGACATCGGGCTTGATGAACCGCATGGTGTCCACGATGCCGAGCCCCGCGGTGACCGACCCGCCTGGCGAGTTGACATACATGTGGATGTCCGCCTTGGGGTCCTCGTTGGCGAGGAAGAGGAGCTGGGCGACCACGAGGTTCGCCATGTCGTCCATGACGGGCCCGCTCACGAAGACGATGCGGTCCTTGAGCAGGCGCGAGTAGATGTCGTACGCGCGTTCGCCCGAGCCCGATTTCTCGATGACGATCGGGACGAGGTTGCTGGTGGGGTTGCTCACGCCGTTCTCTCCGCTATTGGCCTGGTTGACTGGGAAGTTGTAGAACTGCATCACGCCCCCGCTTTCTCGCTGCCCTTAGGCGGATGGCTGAGCACCTCGTCGACGAGGCCGTATTCCTTCGCCTCCTCGGCGCTGAAGTACTTGTCGCGTTCCTTGTCCTCGAGGACGCGCTCGTAGGACTGGCCTGTGTGCTCCGCGATGATCTCGGTGAGCATCTTCTTGCTCTTGATGATCTGCTCGGCCTGGAGGCGGATGTCTTCCGCCTGCCCCGTGACGCCCCCGTAGGGCTGGTGGATCATCACCTTCGCGTGGGGCAGGCAGTAGCGCTTGCCCTTCTCGCCCGCGGTCAGCAGCACCGCGGCGCCGGAATAGGCGCGTCCGATGCAGTAGGTCGCGACGGGGCTGGAGAGGAACCGCATCGTGTCGTAGAGCGCCAGGGTGTCGTCCACCGCGCCGCCGAACGAGTTGATGTAGAAGTTGATCTCCTGCCCTTTCCGCTGATTCTCCAGATAGAGCATCTGCATCATCACGCGGCTCGCGGACTGGTAGTTGATCTCTCCGACGAGGAAGACGATCCGGTTCTCGAGCAGCAGCTCGTCGATCGTCATCTCCCGTGTGCGCTGGTAACTGACTGCTGCGGCTGGCATGGCATCCCCGTGCTGGGCCCCGGAAAGAGGCCCGGGTGTCGTGCGGTCCGGAAGTGGGCAGCGAGCGGGCCCGCTCGCCTCCCCGGGGCCCGACGGCGGACCCCGCTCCGGGTGGTGATCGGGTCGATCATATCCCGCACTGAAGACAAGCCCGGCGCATGCGGCGCCTCCCGCGTCTGGCGGATGCTCTCCGCTGCCCCTAGCATTCGCGATCGTGAGGCCGACCCGCCCGAACGGGGGCGGCCCTGCTCCGACCCGCATCCCCACGCCGAGGCGGACCGGGCGACGAACGCCCGACCCGCGTTTTCCGAAAGCCTCCTTCCGTGCCGACCGCCGTCATCAGCGACATCCACGGGAACGCCGTCGCCCTCAGGGCCGTCCTCGCCGACATCGAGTCCAAGGGCATCGATCGCATCGTCTGCCTGGGCGACATCATCGGGTACGGCCCCGACCCGCTCGAGTGCGTCGATCTCGTCAAGGAACGCTGCGCGTGGAGCCTGATGGGCAACCACGACTTCGGCGTGCTCTACGAGCCCACCAACTTCAACCCCGGCGCCGAGAGCGCCGCCTATTGGACACGCGACCAGTTCGACAACGAGCCCGACGACGCAATGCGCGACGCGCGGTACGACTTCCTCGGTCGCCTCCGCGTCCGTGTCGTCGACGACATGTGCGCCGGGAAGCCCCCGGTGCTGTGCGTGCACGCCTCGCCCCGGCGCCCGATCAACGAGTACATCTTCCCCGATGATGCGAACGACGCGCCCGACAAGATGAACGCGATATTCGACCGCGTCGAGCGGATCGCGATGGTCGGGCACACCCATGTGCCGGGCGTGTTCAGCGAGGACCCGGATTTCTTCCCGCCCCGCGAGATGGGCGACCCGCCCCGATACACCTTCAGCGATGACGAGAAGATCGTGATCAATGTGGGCAGCGTCGGGCAGCCCCGCGACAACGACCCACGCGCCTCGTACGCCGTCATGCACGACGACCGCGTCGAGTTCCACCGCGTCGCGTACGACATCGACGCGACCGCCGACAAGATCAAGAGCATCCCCGAACTGCACGATTGGCTGGGCGACCGCCTCTACGACGGCCGCTGACCCGCCCGCCCCCCGCCGCGGTTCCGCGCGGCCCCCCAACACCCATGGCACGCAAGAAGAACACCCTGCTCAGGACGCTGGTCCCGATCATCCTGATCCTCGCCGGCGCGGGCGTCGTCGCCGCGGTCGCGGTCAACACCGCGAACCAGAAGGCGCCGAAGACCACCGATCCGGCGCCCGCGGACCGCACCGAGACGGCGCTCGCGCCCGAGGACACGGACGACCCCGCGACGCCGACCGGGCAAACCGAGCCCGCGGCGGGCGCACAAGCCGAGCCCGAAACGGACCGCGAACCCGTCGCGGCGGTGGACGACCCGGTCGCGGATCCACCCG
>MDTD01121974.1_pt1 | contig 15602 bp, 16 predicted proteins | sample 811221 | NCBI WGS metagenome assembly MDTD01 (sample SAMN05326646, study PRJNA326480) | marine metagenome | isolation source: seawater | place: Pacific Ocean: South West | collected 2011
ACCGTTCTTAATCGTCCGTGTACATTGTCTGTTTCTTAACAAAATAACATCTGGTTTTTCATCCCTTATTTTTTATTCTGCACTTTTTGCACCACTACCAGATTAAAGGTTTGCAAGCCATGAAGATCCGCTTCCAGTTGCTGGACTCGTTTGGTGGATTCATCACAACGCATCTTCAACGCTGCGATGCGATTTTTTTGATGCATGTTGGATTTCATTGCACCCATCAAGCGGTCCCAATTGGCCATAACGAGACCAGTTCTGACGTCATCGCTTGCCACATCATCCAGATCGAATCGGCCATGACGCCCATCGCTAGCCCCAAACCGTGGCGCTTGGCCTTGAACGGCATCATGTCGCAGCTCTTGTCGCTGAGCCAATGTAACACCTCGAGATGATTGGGTATTTCAATTGGCATTTCGCTTATTGCATGACGGGCACCTTGGGGCACCCGTGGCGCCAATGATTAGGCCGCATGCTCTAATGCTTCTTGAGAGTTAAAAATGCCAGAAGCGTCACCCCAGTCGCATTTAACCGCATGAAGGTTGCGATGATATGTTGGAGCCTTTAACAATTGCTGAAATGTTGGGCCACCATGGCCAGGTTTAAGGACCATTAAAATGGATGATTTTTGTTGGTAATCGCTTTGTGTACACCACCACTCAATGCCAATGTCTTTTGGGCTATCAATAGAATGATTAAGTTTTCCATTGTGATCCAAACACGTCATAATGCCGGTGGTTTGGCAATACAGCGACGACCCGAGTTTGCAGACATAGGATTGCCCACCTTTAATTAATAACAAAGTATCAAATTGGCTAACGCCTTTGTTCACAGATCGGGGTGACCATACGACCCCCACACATGTCGAATTTTAAACCCGTTATCGCTTAGCGTTTTAAGCTCTTCTTGACGACGCTCGATTCGAGCCAAGGCCTGTGGGTCCCCTTTCCCCGTTCGTTGGCGGGTGATAGCAATCATTTTATCAAACGACAAACAGCCCAAACTACCGGGTGGGGGGGTGCGCTCCATTTGTGCACCAGGGTTTAACGGGCCCGAAGGGTCAACAATTACCGGTCGATGAACAGCAATACTAGACCTAGACAGTGAATCCCATAATGTGCTTAGTGTAGCATGAGAATAATGGAAATTGAATAGTTAAATTAACTAAATTGCCATTAATTTTTATTTGGAGGTCCAGTGATTCATTATTTTGTAAATTGTGCTAGACTACTAAAAAAAGCGTTGGAGGAATCATGCATAAAATAGCTGTTATTGGTGGCGATGGCACCGGTCCAGAAGTGATTGAAGAAGGATTGAAAGCCTTAAAGGCAATTGCCGAATTATATAAAATTTCGTTGGACGTTCATCCCATGGACATCAATGGCGAGCGATATTTACGCACAGGGGAGGTCCTCACGGATCAAGATATGGCTGAATTAAAAACATGCGACGCCATTTACTTGGGCGCCATCGGTCACCCGGACATCCAACCGGGCATTTTAGAACGCGGGATTTTATTGAAACTTCGCTTTGATTTCGATCAATACATCAATTATCGACCCGTAAAGCTTTACCCAAATGTGGCGTCTCCCATTAAGGCAGCATCTCCAGAGTCCATTGATTATGTGGTTATTCGTGAAAATACTGGGGGGCTTTACACAGGGATTGGTAAATTCGAGAATAAAGGTTCAACAGATGAAGTGGCCACGCAATCCATGGTGTATTCATACAAGCAGGTTGAACGCTGCATTCGTTTTGCCTTTGAAACCGCCAGAAAGCGTCATCAGACTAGCCCGTGGAAAGGATTAACGAAAGATCAAGTGCATGATGGCAAGATTGGAAAAGTGACATTGTGTGGGAAAACCAATGTCTTAACGTATGTGTTTGATTTATGGGAACGAGTGTTTAATGACGTCGCTCAAGATTTTCCAGACATTATCACCGATTACACCCACGTGGATGCGGTCTGCGTTCATATGATTGAACGACCAAATGTGTTTGATGTGATTGTAACGTCCAACATGTTTGGGGACATTATCACGGATTTGGCTGCGGTGACCCAAGGTGGTATGGGCGTGGCGGCCAGCGGAAACATTAACCCCCAGGGATTATCCATGTTTGAGCCCATTGGTGGGACGGCGCCGGCATTTACTGGGAAAAATGAAATCAACCCTATGGCTGCCATTGGTGCGGCCCATTTAATGTTGGATCATTTGGGGCATCCAGATGCGGCCAGCCACTTGGAAAAAGCCAAGGTCAGCGTGATTCAGCAAATGCGTTCCATGTTGGCGGGAAAAATGGGTTTCAAAACCTCAGAAATTGGGAATATGATATGTGATGAAATATATCATATGGCTCATTCTTAGTTTTTTTACCTTTTCAAATCTTGCCCTTGCAAAAGATACCTATATCAATGGCGCGCTTGATTCGACCATCAATATCAATGTGGTCACTGATAATCAATTAAAGCAACAAGTGCCGGATATTCGCCTTCAGTCCACGCCAGCGGCCGGCTCAACCGTGGCACGCATTTACTGTGATAATAATAATTTCAATGGGTTTTCACTAACCTTTGTCTCCGATCGGTTGGGGCGATTGGTCTTTTATAAAAATAACGAATACCCGGCCACGGAAAAAGATGGGCATTTTATTCAGTATTCCTTGGACCTTTTGCGTGGAGAGTCCGGGAGCTTGGGGATTGATATGCCCCCAGAAATTGAGCGAAAAGGGTTTACATTATTGAATCCATTTGTGGTCTATTTCAATGACAATGTGCAGGAGGCCACCGATCAGGCCGAACTCATTTTGAAAATGCATACCGTGAAAAAAGCATCGCTCTTTCATGGAACATTTCAAGATACCATCACGGTAACCATCACCGATTTATAAGGAGGTAAATCACGGGGTGAAACAGCAGATTTTAGTTATTTTATTGATTTCATCTGTCATGATTATGGCCGGCACCTCGGGTAAAACCGCCCCTGCAGGAGAGGTTGAAAATATTCTTGAAATGAATGTGGTGCCATTTGAAAATCTATCCACTGTATTGCCGGAGTTTCGAAAATATGACACCCCTGTTGGCGGTGTGATTATTGCCGCATTTACCATTTCCAATAATGATGCCAATGGATTTCAAATTACATTGAAAAGTGAACAGGGTGGAAAATTGGTCCGTTTTGTTGATGGTCAATATGTGTCAAATATTAAGGATGGTGATTTTATTTATTACACCATTCATTTAGAGCGAGGATCAGGGGGAAAATTGGGAGGGGAAATGCCCCCCGATAGTGAACGGAAAAATTTGGATTTAAGTGGGGAAGTGTTGGTTCAGTTTGATGACCAACTGGATGTCTCAACCGTTGAGGCAGAAATGAATTTAATGATTAACACAAGCGCAAAGGAGAATTTATTTCGGGGGCAATACAAAGATATCATTACCTTTGTCATAGCGGATATGTAGCAATTTTGTTAATCTAATTATATTAAGGGAGAAAAGGGAGAACTCATGAGACATTTTTTATTCATCGTAATAATGGCCATCATATCAATTCCAAGTCAAGCACTTCGTGTGGAATTATCCAATGATACATTTTCAATGACGGGGCGTGCCGCAAACCGCAATTTATTTGTCACCAACAATTCCGAGAAAATGATTGCTTTGGAAGTCTATGCGCAGTCGAGAGTTATGGATGAGGTAACTGGTGTGGATGAATTGGAAGATGTTGAAGACTTTTTAATTTACCCCAATCAGCTGTTGTTGCAACCCGATGAACAGCAAGTGGTAACACTCACTTGGGTGGGTTCTCAGGAGCTAACAGAAGAAAAGGCGTTTCGAATCATTGTTGAAGAATTAAACTTGTCGTTAGGCGATGAAGAAGAGTCCGATGATATGACCGTCAAAGTTGCTGCACTTACCAAAGTTGTTAAGGCCGCATATGTTGCCCCTGAAAATGCCAGAGCAAATGTCGAAATTTCAAATGTGCAAGTGATTACCGATGCGTCCACCAGTGAAAAGAAAATTCGAGTCACATTTAATAATTCTGGAACGGCACACAAGATATTGAAACAAACGTCCATAAAGCTGACCCCCATCGATGAAAATGGTAAAAAAGTTGGGGCTGAAACCAAAGAGTTTATTCCAAACGAATTAAATGGCGTCATTAATATTTTGGCCAAAAGTCAACGAATGGTTGATTTATCATGGCCCGATGGAATAAGTAACGCTTATACAGCCATCCATGTTTCGTTATAAATTATTTTTACTATTAACCATTGGGATGGTTCAAGTTTGGGGCCAATCCATTGTGATTCCTCAACAGCAAGTGCAGTGGCGAAATATCATGGGGAATAATTATTCCCCATTTGACAAACAGGAGTTCTATTACAAAGCTATGATTGAGGTCAATGTGCCCAGTAGCTTAATCGGAGATTATTTTATTGGGTTTGAATTGCCAGGGAATGATATCAAGCGGAGGTTAACGAATTCGTCCAATGAGACCTTAACATATTTTCTGACAGCAAAAACCAATACCAATCAATATTTACTGGATTGGCCCATGATAAATAATCAAGAAAATACGATTGCATTTTCACTGACAGGCAAGCACTCATCTATTTTGCGATTTCCTGTGTATATTTGGATTGATCCAGGTCAAAAAGTAACCCCACAAACATTTCTGGGAACGATTGTCATGAATATCTATGAAGGGGCGTATAATCAAGGCGGTCAACCCAATAAGGTGGCGATGGGAAATATATCACTTTCAGTGACCATTTCTGATGATATTCAAATTTCTCTGGGGAACGATCAGTTCAATCGAATATCTGAATTTAACGTCACGTTTGAAACCTTAAAAGCTGGGGAGGTCATTGCATACAATGCCTTTGTCAACTCGTTTGAATCCTATGTGCTAACATTTAAATCGGCGGGCAAAGGGCGGCTAAAACATCGGTTGAACCAGATAAAAACCGCCATCCCTTATGACGTAATGGTTGATGGTCAGTTGTTGCAGTTCGATGATTTTGGTGTGGCTGTTCTTCAGGTAGACCGCGATGGAACGTCAAAAAAATCTCAACACACCATCAAAATGGTTTTGGGCAACGCAAAGCATGCCTTTAAAGGGGAGTACACTGATCGACTCACATTACGCGCCAAACCAAAGAACTAGTTGGTCCTTTTTTCGTAAGCTCCAACTCAGTTTAACATTGGGCATTATTCTATCGTTTATATCTATTGGCGGGGTGATCTATTTAAAACAATACACGGATGTGAAGCATCAATTAAAAGCCCAAGGGGCTGTGTTAAGTGCCAACTTAGCCCATAATTCAGAACCATTTATTGTGGATTACGATAAAGATCAACTCAATCAGTTTTTATCCGCCATGCTAGAAAACCCATTGGTCCTTTTTTCAGGGATTATAAATGCAAGGTATACCGACCCTGTCATTGATGTGTTGCAAAAACAATCATCCGTCAATTTGAAATTTGTCACAGATGTCATTCGTGAACCCAAATATGGAAGCATCCAGGCGGCTTATTCCATTCAAGTGAATCATGATCAGATTAAAAATGTCATTTACTGCATTGCTCCCATCATGTCTGATTTTAAGTTTCCTGATGATGAGACCACCCTATTGTATGGGCAACCCAAGCACCGTGGCATCATTGGGTATAGTGTCATTGCTTATCGCATGCCATGGGAACAATTGTTTTCAATACAAATTCATTGGGTGGTGGGTGCGTTTATTCTCATGGCAATTCTGTTGGGGACCATTCTTGGCAACTTGGTTGCCAATCATTTTACGGGGCGTATTCAACGCATTTATTTAGCGATTGAATCCTACTCTTTTGGGGATGTAATGCATTTTAACGATCAGAAAAATGATGAAATCACCGATATTTCACGTGCATTAACTGGACTCACTGAAATGGTGGCCATGCAACTCAATAAAATGACACAGCAAAACAAAGAATTAGAGCAACGAATTGCTGATCGTGTGGCTCATATTCAGGCATTGAATCAATCCATTCAAACATTCTCCAACAATCAGCGCGCATTCATTGGCCAAACGGTGCAAGAAATCAAATCATTGATTCAGTTTTTGCCCTTACTGGAAGTAAACCCGACGGCCTACAGTCATTTAATGACGCATGTGAAGTTATTTTTGGATCGCCTGTTGACCATGGTCAAACACAACAAAGAGTTTTCAGTGTTGGGCATCATTGAAAAAGCGAATGTGCATGAGATGCTGATTGAATTGATGCCACTGTTCAATGCATTGGTGAAAAAAAATAACAATCAGCTAACCTTGGACTGTGACAAAACATTGGTCATGCAGACGGATGTATTGCAATTAAAGCAATCCTTGATTCAATTGTTATTCAATGCCTCAAAATATACCCATCATGGCACCATTACCATCGATATTTCAGGTGATGAAAAAAATATTTACATCAAAATCACGGACACCGGCATTGGCATGGATCAAGAAAAAGTGAACCAGGTACTGACTCAATTGGATCAGAATAATATGGCCTTAATGGATGCCTTTTCAACGCTTGGTCTCGGGTTGGTGTTGGTTCATCGTTTTTGTCGAAATATTCACGCAAAATTAATTTGCATGAGCCAATTGGATCATGGCACAACGATCGAGATGATTCATCCCATCCGCCATCACAAAGAACGTCAATTAAACCCGCTCATTCTTTGTTTTTCCGAAGACACTAAATCGGTGATGAGCATAAAAAGTGCCGTTCAGGCCGTTCATGGGTGGGACGCCATGGCGTGGGAAGATGATGACATGGTTCAACACCTTCAGCCCTACGCCATATTAATTGACCTTGCATCTCAAGGGGCTCATCAAAAATTAGCCCAGGCAAAAAAACAGTCCGTTTTTTCGCAATTGTGGTTGTTCAGCCATGGGAAAATAATTGATGTTAGTCAATTGGTTGTGGGGCATGATCCGGATCAAGTGATTGCCGCAATAACACCGTTGGTTGCTGATTATACGCCGGCAAATGTTCAATTAATGGGGCTTCCCAACCCATTAACCCATGCGTTGGAAAATCAAGACCGCATTCATTGTTCATCGAAATATGCGTTTAATGAAATAGTTCACCTTCACATTATTCATGAGTCCGTTTATCGTGTAAAAAAAGGTCAGGAATTCATTGTATTGGTGGTAGATAGTAATGATTCATTAAACGCACTCATTGAACGCGTAGGCATGGGAACCAAGGCGCTTTTGGCCAGTAAATTATCCCAATAATGGGGATTTAGAAAATAACCCTTTGATTTGATGGATATAATAATTGGCGGTATCTTTATTATTTGATTCAGCATAAATCCGAACCAAGGGTTCAGTACCAGACGGCCGACAAAGTACCCAATCATCATTGGGAAATGTGATTTTTAACCCATCATTGTAGTTAATGGTTGCAATATCAAGGTTAAATAAACGGTCCAAAGTTGGCTTTTTAATGCTTAAGCGTTCCTTGATATCCAGATCAGATGTGTTCGGAAGCTCGAGGGCATCCTCAACAAACGTAAACTCAGAAAACTGTTCATCAATTTCTTTGGACAACTCGTGAAGCTTGGTGGTTGTTTTTTTCATAATTCCCAAGATCAAAAGAATGGGAAGGAAGCCACATTTGTCAAAAGTGTGGGGCGATACAGAAAATCCTCCCGAAGATTCAATGCCCAGTGTCAGTTTGTTTTGATTGTTTGAATTGAGTAAAAATGGGGTGAAATATTTGAAACCAATATTGGTTTCATGGCATTGAATATCATGGTGGGTGCAGATTTTTTTAACCAAAGTTGAATTGGCCAAGGAGGTGGCCACTGAGGCAATGGAAATGCCATTTTTCATGCAATAATGAATAATAATGCCCGCTATTTTTTCAGGGGATACCGAATTCCCAAGCTCATCCACCATCGCATGGCGATCAGCATCCGGGTCATTGGAAAAGGCAACGCATTGCTTTTCTTTGCACAATGTTCCCAATGTCTTAATGGTATCTTTCGATGTTGGATTTGGGATTTCAAAATTAAAATCGGATGAAAATCGATCATTTTTCCAGTGGATGGTGCCTATGGCTGACGCGGTTAGTAATTTCCAAATATGAATGGCACTGCCACATTTTGGGTCAATCACATACTCGTCTGAAAAATCAGAGAAGGGAAGTTGAAAGGTTTGTTTGACTATTTTTTGAAGTTGATCAACAAATCCTTGATTGTAGTTGATTTTATTGACCGGCTTTTTAGGGAGAGATATTTGGGTAACATCGGCGGAATCAAATAAAGCATTGGCTTCACGTTGAATCCAATGGGTTATTTCAACGGATGCTGGGGCCCCATTGGAATCATTGATTTTAATGCCATTATAATTGGGGGGATTGTGAGACGCAGTTAAAATAATGCCCAAATGATAATCGTGTTCCTTAACGGCCCAAGAAATCAGGGGGGTGGGTGCAAATGAGTCGCAAAAATCCACCTGTATTTTGTACTTGATTAATGTCTGGGTTAACCCATATGTGTATGTGTTTTCATCAAGTCGGGGCGAGTTTCCAGCCCGTGTGTCATAACCAACCAACACCTTTGGATGATCAATGCCATGGGCCTTAAAATAACGCGCAATCGCAATGGCTATGGATACAATATGTTGCGTTGTAAATGATGTTCCGATAATGCCGCGATGCCCAGATGTGCCAAATGTAATGTTTTTCAATGTATTCTCCATGATTGATGGTACCGAGGACAGGACTTGAACCTGCACGCCCAAATGGGCACTAGCCCCTCAAGCTAGGCAAGTAAAATTCTTAAACCCGGTAAAATGTTTAATTACCCCTTATTTTAAGCGTGATTCTACGATTTGTCACTTTTAATATTTCCAAAAACCCAGGTAAAAATTCAGATGCTTTGTCACACTTTGTATACAATTCGTATACAATTTACAGCTTCCCTTCGATGGCTTTCTTGAGTACCTGCACACCCTTTTTAACATAACTTCTATGGGTTGTTTGAATATTGCGGTGGCGAAGTAATCCAGCTACAACAGATAGCTCTACGCCCTCATTAGAAAGAATGGTTGCGGTTGAGGTTCGAAACATTTTAGGATGAATTTCCATTCCTACATATGGCTTTAGGGCCTCTAAAATTTTCTTTTTGTGTTTTGAAAAATCGCTCGATAGGCCTAAATTGTAGGTCTCTTTAATTGATGAATAAATCTGATTTATCTTTCCACTTTTGTGCAGGATGCCCTGTTTTTTGAGTTGCTTCCAGATCTCTTCAGACTGGCATTTTGAAATGCCTTCAATGGATGCAAAGATTGTTGTTTCAACTGGTTTTCTTAAATAAAAGATCAGCCTTTTAATAGCACTATTCGCATAAACAGATTTTCTAAAGGGTGAAACATATTCATCAGTTCGATTTTTATAAGCCTCGAGAAGAATTTCTTTTATGCTGCGCACTAATGGGATATATCCACCGGGCTTGTTTTCATCTTTTGATCTAATAAAAATCCAATCCTCATCAAAATTAATGTCCTCCCATTTAATTCTTGCAACCTCACTGGCTCTTACAGAGGTGTATTTCATAAAGTTAAGATACAAATACAAATCTTTTCGGAGAATAGCGCTATACTCCTTCGATGCAGCAATCAAAGTTTCCAAGTCAGTTTTGTTGAAGGTTGGTGTAGGGTTTTCTGTCCCTCCCACCGGCAACCTTTTAATTTTAGGACACTCAAACCAGTCCAACTCTTCTTCCATATACTCTAATATTTTTTTGAGCTCTGTAAGGTGTTTGTTAACGGTTGTATTGGTGTGATCATACTTTTTCCGAAAGGCAATTTTTAACTTTTCAATATCTTTTCGGCGTAATTCTTTTAGGTGGAGGTGCCCAATCATTTTAATGACCTTTTTGCTATTGATAATATAGGTTTCAAAAGTACCCTCTGTAATTTCTGTTCCAATTTTAGTTTCGTAATATTTGGTAAAGTCCTTCCAAGCGTCTTTTAGTGTAAGGTTTTGATCATGTGATGATTCTTTTTGGATTCCTGAGTTGTATTCAGACAGTCTTTTTTCAGCTTGAGTTTTGGTGACATAGCCCAAACTTTCAACATACTTTCGTTTCCCATTAGGAAGATTTTTAATAATAAACCAGCGGTATTTTCCCTTATAGGGGTTTTTAATTACCCGGTACATATGGTTTTCCGCAGCCCAGCTTCACAATAGAGACCTGGCCATATGCCGTGTGGCTTGGAAAGGAGGTGAAAGTATGGGGAAGATAACAAGGGGAAAAGGCAAAAAGCCTGTTCTTGAAAGCAGAGACTTTTTGAAGCTGGTAGAGCTGTTAAGAAAACGCGTTTTTGACCGCATCATTTCAAAAGACCCAAAATAAGGTCTAGTTTTTCAGGCTTGGCCCCAATTGTTTCAAGTAACTCAAACAAGGTTTTTTGTTTTTCGGAGGGGAGGTCGAGAATGACGGACATGGCTTTAAGGCAGGAGGGGTTCGCCAAAACTTTTAAGGTGTTTTCATCTTGTAAAACGGAGGCATTTTCCTTCAAAAGTCAGTGCTGTCATGGCAGAAACAAACGCATTAAGTTCAGATGTGTACCTTTTTTGCGGATTGGCAGGGAAGAGCTGTATCGGCGCTTTTCGGAGTCTTTTTGTAGGTTTTCTGCGAAGAGAAGCGGTTTTGTGCGATACGCCGCTTAATGCATTAGGCATGCCGAAGCTCATGGTATTTAAGCCTCTTCATCGGAAGGCATATTGTCCGGATCCAAGACGGCACGGCGGTCTTCAGGTTTGATTTTGGTATCCATGCTGAACTTTTCAGTTCCCCATCGGGATATCGCCACTTCTTCGGGGGAGAGCACTTGGTTTTGGGTGTATATTTCATCCTTTCTGGCAATATCAAGCTCCGTTTTTGCCCGCTGGTCATCACTCATTTGCCATAGTGACAGAAACTCAAAGTTAAGCTCCTCCAAAAAACGGCCTTGGGTAGGGCCTTCTTTAACTTTCATTAACAGCTCAATCAGTCTTTTTATGGGCTGATGCAGGACGGCATGCTGCTCCTCTGAGACATAGTCGTACCAATCCCGGTTCTGAGACTCTCCGCGGTCCGACAATCCTCCCTTTGGGGATTCACCAAGCAGTATCGTGTGCGGGAAATTAGACTCTCCCACAAGCCGGTTATTTACCATCGTGACCGTATCTTTAATCCCTGCAAGCGGGGTTGAGACGATGTCAAAGTCATCTTCTTTGTCGATCATATCGGTTTTGAAATTACTGCGGATCAGGTCCTGGATTTCCATCCGCTTAATCAAAAGTTCGTCCTCATCAGCAGCGATCATTTGAGCAAACTGATCTATTTTCATGACACGATGCCGAAAGTCTTGAAAAATAGATGCGAGATTGTCGTGCGTTTGTGCGTAATTGATAATGGCGGACTTCAAAGAACTCAAGACGGAATCATGCCAATACCCGTTTCGGATAAAAAGCGTCAAGGGCAGCTCCACGCCTTCAAAACGCAGCAGCCGTTCATGATGGATAAGGGTACTGTGGCTATTGTTCTGTCTGCGGATTTGGTATAGGGTCGGCATACCGAAGTTGGGGCTGTCGATATCTTTGTCGATGCTCTGGGTGTCTGCGATCAATTCATGCCGATGAAGGAGGACCAAAGATTTAATGGACCGTGCGGAACTGAAATTAACCGGTAGAACCGGGTCTTCACCATCATCAATATTGAGGTATAGCCCTGCACCGCCATATAGCCTTGCCCAGCGCCATGCTTGTTCAAACCGTTTGATAGCTGAGAGTCTTCTGAATTCTTTTTGAAAGGCGAGCTTAATATCCGGTTCTGCTTTGGTGATCTCTATCCATTTTCGCAAGCCTTCTTTCGGTAGGCGGTCTACAATTTTTCTGGCAATGTCATCCGCAGCATAAAGGTCTTCGGCTTCTTGCTGAGTGAGTAAGTCGGTTACAGCCTGAATATGAATGCGCTTGTCTTTGTTTTTACGGTTAAGGCCGGTAATAACGTTCTGAATACCGTCCATTTTTTCAATGAGCGGATTTTGTTTCGGCGGTTTGTTTGCTTTGTGTGACACGGACGACTCCTAAAAATGGCTTGCACAACTCTTGTGCATAACCCGCCTCTGGTGTCGGTGTTTTTTAGGTTCCGGTGTCAGTCGGTCTTATGTGATAACTTACCTTAAAAGTATGCCGGTTATTTTTTGTTTATTCAACCGGTGCGTCTACTCTATCCCAGTCTGCTTTGCTGCAGAATTTGGTTAAATTCGTGCCGTCATCATCCTGCGCACGAAACGCATAACGGGTTTGTGAACTACCGTCTTTAAGTTTGCGGTCATATTTTGTTTTTTTGACCGAGCCTTCATTGATAGATACCTTCTTGCGTTTCTTGACGTTGTAAAATTCGATTGCCATTTCGATTACCTCCTTTTTTAAGTTTGATTCTGTTTATTTTACAACACCAATAGCTAGACAAGTAAGAGTATTGAGTTGTCAAGTGTCTTCCGCCTATGTAAACTTATTGAATAATGACAAAAGAAACTAAGCAAACAAAAGGGATATTATCCAAGTTGCCACCAGGGGAACGCCATCGCCTAATTGGCGAGGTGACCTCTTTGCTTATTTGTTCTGACTTACATAGAAAGTATCTGGTAGATGATATTGGTTTGGTTTTTTTGCCACCAATTGACTTGGATCAATTTCGAATTTACAAAGCAAATGAACAGCCCATTGCATTAATTACCTGGGCATTCCTTACAGAAGACATTGAAAAAAAGTATCTAACCGGTAACTACACTCTGACACATGATGATTGGCATTCCGGCGATCGTGCTTGGGTCATTGACTTTTTGGCCCCATTTGGTCATGCAAAACAAGTGGCTCACGATTTGAAGTATAATATTTTCCCGGATCAATCGGCTCGTTCCATTCGAGTGGACGTTAATGGAAACATTCGTGGAACACGTGTTTTGCATGGATGTAATGTTGCAAAACAACTTTTTAAAAAAAATAGTTTCAAAACACATTCTACAAATAAGGGGGACAAAGCATGAGGCAAAACAAATTATCATTGATTATAACCTTATCTCTCATTCCGGCATTTTTTTTATTATCATCGTGTGGCCTCACTTCACCCGAACCTGCCCCGTTTCCTGCCACGAGCTTTGAAACAAACTATTTTTCGTTTTCTGGCTTAGAGGATTGGACTTTATCAGAATATCCTGATTCAGGAGCCAACCTGCTAGCAGAATATACAGATTTGACTAGTGGCTATGGGACGTCAAAGCTTGAAATATATCCGTCTACTAGGGGCTCAGTCAGCTTCATGAATAAACTAATAGAGAATATTTCTTTAAAGCACGGCTATATAAAGCAATCAACTGTCCAGGAATCCGTAGGGCCTTATACTTTTACAAAAGTACTTGTTAGAGACGGTCAAGCTAGCTCAGATGGGACTGTTTTCTACGAACATTATTATTTCTTAGGCAATTCTGTAGGTAACACCTACCGTATTCTTCAGTTTGTGGGCGAGTCACGCGGCACCGAGAATGATTCAAATAAAACAGCAATTGACGCCATTCTTCAAACATTTAGTTTGAAATCTTTTTCCGACCCTGGAACAACAATAAGCATTGGGAGTGGATACTCAGTTTATGTCAGCCAAGAAAGTTTAATTATCAACGATCAAGATATTCTATTGATTCAGCCTATTCCAGATACTTCAAATTATATTGAATACCAATTCAAAATAGAAACATCTGGTGCTTCAGGTGTATCTTTGGAAACAAAATACTCTAATCCTGTATCTGGAACCAATATTTCAATCACAGAATCGGTGTCGAAAGGTCAGGTTTTGCAAGCAGAGTTAAAACCGACCTCTGCATCGCAGTCTTTCCAAGTTATCATGACTGTTTTGGATAGCTCTGATACATTCATTGCTAGTAAAAATATGAATGTTACAGTAAATTAAAAGTCTCCCAACCCAAGCCCCATCAGGTCAAATAAATTTAAATCTAAAAAATAATTGACGAGAATGGCTAGCTAATGTAAATTTAATGGGTTGTAGTCAAATAGTCTGTGTCACACTTGGTGCAATTATGCTAGAATGTTTTTTGCTATGGGGAGAACCGTGGATAATAACGAATCAAAACAAATAGACAAAAATTCTGGATTGACTTTTCTAAGAAGCGTCTATAGGTTTTCTTTTTGGCCTGTAACTTTCATCGGCAATGCCATATTGCAATTTTTTCTTTGGCTGGTTGTTATTTTTCTTTTTGCAGCGCTTTCCGAAGCAAAAATGACTTTTTTTCAAAAAACTCTCACAATTACCATTCTCCTAACATTGCTAACAATTCCCGGATTTTCAGTAGTGTCGTTAACTTATGTAATTTATTCAAAATTTAAAAACTTACCATTGGTAGAGACATGGCAAAAGTTATTTTATCGAATCAATTACATGCTTGCTAGTTTCTTTGTACTGGTTACATCAATATACCTAGTTGTATCGAGGGGCTTTGGTAAATATTTAGTAATTTGGGATGCAAAACTATAAAACTTAAGGAGGTTATTTAAAGAATGAGTAAGGCAAAAATAGAAATTTATACTCGTAATGTTGACTTCGGGAATATAACTCTTCCTGAGTTTATTCACCCACAACATACATATATGTTTTTTACGGCTGAGGATGGGTCACAAAGGATTTTACGTGGTGGGCCTGAAAGCGCTACCCCTACAGGCAACTCTAAGTTTACACAAACAATGTTTCAAGACGATGTTTTCATTTCCGAACAATCATACGAACTTGGTTCATTTGATTATCCTTCTGGAAAATTACTCGGAACTGTAACAGGGAATTCGTCGGAACTTGCGTCCCGATGGGAACAGATGAAAAACTTTTCAGAAAATATTAATAATGGCGGTTTTGACTACGAAGCTCTGGGGCAAAACTGTAATACTGCCATGCTAAATTTAGCAGAGGCCGGCGGGTTCAGGGAATTAGCTTTACATGCTTTGGAAGGAAGCAGCTTATGGATTCCAGGAGCTAATAACACATTCAATCATAGTCTTTTAGATCGAATGACAGAGTTATTTGAATCACTAGACTCCAGCTATCCAGGATTTTCCGATTCTTCTGGAGAATCAAAACCTATTTCTGTTCAACTTTCTGAAGGTGAACTAGTTGTTAATGGGAACGTGACTTTAGGTGGAGAAGGAGATTCATTAAATCAGCAAGTTGCAAATTTTTTTATTGCTGACCCCGATTTAGAAGATTTATTTTCAAAAATATCACTATTTGATGAGGAAGGTTTTAAGACAACGTTCTCCAAGCTTAGTGATGAGAACAAAGAAAAGCTAGACCGTTTCGATTTAAATGAAGACGATCTCATTGAAACCGATTCTGGAACCTTTATTAAGGAAGGTTCCGAGGCCACGATGCCGGATGGCAGCACGGCAAAAGTGACGGATCTTCTGGGCATGATGAATGACGCCATCGCCAGTTACGGCAAATATGTTGAAGACAAAATCACATACATGATCAATGATTTATTTAATGACACATCGCAAACAGCAA
>MDTD01126632.1_pt1 | contig 15602 bp, 16 predicted proteins | sample 811221 | NCBI WGS metagenome assembly MDTD01 (sample SAMN05326646, study PRJNA326480) | marine metagenome | isolation source: seawater | place: Pacific Ocean: South West | collected 2011
ATTCTGGCACTGCTCTTACTTCAACAGGGCTTTTCGGGAATTCTTCAAAGTAGGGCCTAACATCTTGTTCGGCTTCCTTTACCATTTGATTGTAGTCACGAATGACAATCTCCTTTCTGTCGGGTGTATCTTCATATAAAAATCTGGGATCCTCATTTAGATCATTCATCATTTCGCCAATTGGTTTATTCACCTCGTAACCAAGCTCTACAAATATTTCCTTCATTCTATTGCCAATTCTCGCCACCTCTTTTAAACCTATTTGATGAATTTCTTCAGCTGAGTAATCGGTGGTGGTGTAAGACTTAAGTCTTAAGCTATAGAAATCATCACCTTCAGGAAGTGACCAGACACCATGATGGATGTTGGCGCTCTCATAGTTTTCTAACATGAATTCCAAGATTAATTTAAAACCTAACTTAACTTCCGTCTCAATAGTTGTGCTCAGGTCTTGTAAAAGTCTATTTTTTTCAGCTTCTGATATTTCAATTTCATTTATTTTCTTTATAAATATTTGCATTAGAGGATTCTCAGAATCTTCGTAGCCAATAAGCTCTCTAAGCTGGCCTATTACATGGTCAAAAACAAATCTAGGAGCGAATATTCCTAGTTTTTTTTGTTCTTCGAGCCAAATAAGGTTGGCTTTCAAGGCATCATCAAACATCTTAACTCTAGTAATATAGTCTTCCGCTTCTCGCCCATTTCTGATTGGGTGAGTGTCAGTCATGAATTCAACAAGATTTAAGTGATTTCCACTGATCTGATTAAAGGGATAGCTGTGATATCTAAATCTTTCAAATCTTTCAATATCTAGCTCAGTATCAAATACAGCTATCTTGTGAGTAATTCGCTGATTTTGACTCAGTCTATTAACTTTATAGCCTTTTAGGGTATCTAGACGCAGTAAGTTGTTTCTATAATTCTTTTCTTCATCTTCTAGGCTAGATATGGATAGCTTTTGATTGTGTCCAAGTATTGGGCTGAAGTCATCGAATATACCTAAATAGGTCATATATTCAGGTGAATCAAAGACGCCAACGATCAGTTCTTTGGCTAGAAAATGATCTAATGAATAAGGTTTTTTAGAGAACAGATTCATAAGATAAAGTGAAGACATCACCAATATAATAAAAATCAGGTATCCGAAATATTTAATGGTCCTGTGCATTTATAACTCCCAAAGGTTGAGAATTTTTCAATGAACATCAGTTGCCCATTGATCAAATTCTTTTTACTAACTCATTTAATCTCTTGCTTTATTATAGAATGAAAGGGTTCTTTAATAAGAAATTGAATTATGAACTTTTGATTTAATCATTGAGGTGTATATGAAATATTTAGCTTTTTTAATTTTTTCCTTTTCAATCTCCCTGAAGGCAGATATCTATGAAATAAGAGATTATACGATCGAAGAAGAATGGTTCGACGCATATGTTTACTGGGCTGAAAACCATTTTATGCCCTATGGAAATGAGCGTATTGAAATAATAGATTTTTGGGTTAGTACAGGCGAAGACGCAATAGTCGAAGGAACAAACCCAATTGTATCTCCCAACGGTCAGCCAAATGTAACCTGGGTTGCTAAATATAAAAATAGAGCTGAAAGAGATGCTTTCTTTGCAAATTTAGATGTAGATCCTGAGTGGGAGAAGGTATGGGCTAAACACCCAAATCCAGATGCCTATATCCACTCTAATGCTAGATTTTTTGTTTCAGTGAAATAATTAAATAATTAAATAATTTGTGATTTGCCCAATCTGTTTAGGAACTAATGTTTTTTCTTTTAAGTTAATTGGCTTTATTGAATATTTTAGATGTAAATCCTGCCTGGGGTTATTTACAGATCCTGAAAGCAGACTAAGTCCTCAGGAAGAAAAAGAAAGGTATTCCCTTCACAATAACGATGTTGACGACCCTGAATACAGAAAATTTCTTTCAAAATTATATGATCCCCTTATCAAAAAACTTAAGAAAGAATCTACAGGTCTGGATTATGGTTGTGGTCCAGGTCCCGCCCTGGCTTCAATGTTAAGAGAAGAGGGCTTTTCGGTAGATATATACGACCCCTACTTTTTCCCCGATGAATCTTACAGGGACAAAGTATATGACTTTATTACTTGTACAGAAGCAGCAGAGCACTTTTATGAACCGCAGAGGGAGTTTAATAAATTAGATCGAGTGCTGGCAGATAAGGGCATTCTCGGAGTTATGACTAATTTTTATGAAGAAACTATAAACTTTGAAGACTGGTACTACAGGAAGGACCCCACTCATGTTGTTTTTTACACTGTAAAGACACTGCAGTGCATAGCTGAAGAGCGATCCTGGAAAATAGATATTCAAGACAAGAATGTTGTTTTTTTTAAAAAATAAATATGCTTGAATCAATTCATCATTAATACAAGGAGATGTAATGAAAAAGACTTTTTTAATACTTTCTATGATTTTTCCACTTACCTTTTTGCAATCCATGCAAGACGAGGCTACCAGCGGCGAAAATCCCTTTCTCTTAATTGCAAGAATTCAAGTAAAAGAGGGGCGAGTGGAAGATTATTTAGATATTGCCGATAGAGTAGACAAAATTACACAAGCAGAAGAGCCCGGAATGCTTTTCCATAATTTCGATCAAGACCCTTCTGATCCATTAAGATTTACATGGAGTGAAATATATGAGAACAGTGATGCCTTGCTCGTTCATTTTGGAGCATCCTATGCGGCTGATTATGTTGCCAAGAGCAATGAACTTGCTGATAGTTTTGAGATAGAAATTTATGGAAATTTATCAAAAGAGGCAGAAGAGACCGTAAGGTCTTTTGGATTTCCATTCAAGCATTTCAAGACAACAAGAGTTGGGTATTCCAGGGATAAGATCTTAAATAACAACCGCAGTAGAAACATATCACTTGCAAAGGAATTTCTAAATACTGCCTTTACTGATCCTGAAAGAGCTAAATCACTCTTGCATAGTGACTTTACCTTTGAGTTCATGGGTATTTGCACCCTCTGTACAAAAGAAGATGCTGATAGCTTCTTTGATGAATTTCTTCCTGAGGTGGGTAGGCTTATTCCTGAAGGCATTGCCTTAGATATTACAGATGAAATTGGAGATAGTAATAGCGTCGTCTTGAGAGTTTCTGGCATCGCCCAAGGAATTAACGGCTCTTATAATAATAATTATGCTATGGTTTACACTTTCAAAGATGGAAAAATTATAGCTCTCAACGAGTACAATAGTGATCTATTGGCAGAAACGAGGCTTTATAAAAAACAAGTTGTACCAACTAACTAAGGGGGAAAAATGTACAGTCACATAATGGTAGGAGCGAACGATATTGAAGAGTCTAAGAAATTCTATGACAGCACCTTTGCTGTTCTGGGAGCAGAACCTGGAGTGCTATCAGTTAATCCAACGGGTCATAAGCGCTACATGTATTTTCTTAATGGAAATGTATTTTTAATATCTGAACCGATTGATGATCAACAAGCTACACACGGTAATGGAAGTACAATAGGTTTTGCGGTAGAAAGCCCTGAGCAAGGAGATGCGTGGCATGAAGCTGGAATTAATAACGGAGGTACCACTTGCGAAGATCCTCCAGGAATGAGAGAAGGGATGGGAATGAAACTATATCTAGCATACCTGAGAGACCCATCTGGAAATAAGCTTTGCGGTATTCTTAATCTAAGCTAGATTTATGGAATTAGAGCTTGATCAGGCCAAGCTGTATTTCAACGTAAAAGGTAATAAAAGCAATCCGCCATTAGTGCTTTGGCATGGGGCGGGATGCAGTTCGAGAATGTGGGACATTGTCATAGAAGAATTGCAAAGAGATTTTTACACTATTGCTTTTGATATCAGAGGGGCAGGTCGTAGCGTTAATTACAGTCAAGATAAAGAATCCTATACCTTTGAAAGATATTCAGAGGATTTAAACAAAATCCTGGACTATCTCGATATCGAAAAATTTCACTTATGGAGCATGGCTTGGGGAACTAGAGCGGCCATTGCCTACTCTTCCATGCATTCTGATAGAGTTATCTCTGCCGTGTTTAGTGATGCCAGCATAGGACATGCAGATGTTGAGGCTCAAAAGTCAGGTCTGAAAGAAGCTCTCAAAGAGCAAGAAAAATTGGGTATCGCGCAATATGAGATGCCACAAGGCTGGAATGAGCATTTAGATGGCGAAAGTGCAAGATTGTCTTTGGCCGCTGCCTCATTATTTGACTTAAATAAAGCCTTCAAAAAAATTTCATTCCCATTTTTAATTATGACTGGGGACTATGATCCTAACTTAACTTCCAGTCGAGACATGATAAATAATTCTGACAATGGAGACTTGAGGGTCTTAGAAAATGTAGGCCATGGATCTGTTTTACAGAGACCGGACCTAACTTTAGAAAACTTTTTAGATTGGCACGGAAAGTAATAACGAGATTGATATGCTGAAAGACAAGACTATTTTAATAACAGGCGCGGCGAGCGGACTAGGCAAGGCTTGGTCAAAAAAATTCTCTGAAGAGGGTGCAAGAGTTTTCGCATGCGATATTAATGAAGAGGGCTTAATAGAATTGAAAGACTTAGGCATTGATACTCAAGTTATAGATGTTTCTAGCGCCGCCCATGTCCAGTCGTTTATTGAATCATCCATTGCTGATACCGGAAAAATAGATGTCTTATTCAACAATGCTGGCATGGGCTTTGGACATAAACTAGATAGTTTTCCAGATGGTGCATTTGAACATCATGTTTCGGTACATTTATTTGGAACAGTTTACGGAATGCGATATGCACTTCCTGTAATGCAGAGACAAGGATATGGCAGAATTATCAACACTATATCAAGGAATGCAGAAACCAATGTAGAGGGAACCTCTGCTTATTCGGCAGCCAAAGCTGCAATATGGTCTGCTACTAGAGTTGCTGCAAATGAAAACAGTAGTTACAACATTCTGATTAACATGATCATACCTGGTCCAACAAATACAAGCATTTGGGGTAAGGAAATGCCGCATCTTCAGAGTCCTGAAGACACTTATCCAACAGCTAAATTGTTGGCTTGTCTTAAAGAAGGCGGCCCAACGGGCAAGGTTTATTGGAACGAAAGAGAATATCCAATGTTTAACAGCGAAAATGAAATTCTAAAAAAATAGGCCCTAAGGCCTATTTTTTATTTATGTTTAAAAGTTATTTCGGCTTTGCGCTTGGTTGATAATCATAGTAACCATCCGTGGGTATCATCAAATGAACATACGGAGAACCCTTAAACATTACATAAGGTGCACCTGTATTAAAGTCAGTGGTTTGAGTGTCTAAGCTTTTAGGATCTTTAGGTAGTAACATTAAATGTGGCCCAGACTCAATGAAGTGAATCGGATTTGAACCTTCTCTATCTCCTTCGGAATAAGCCCTGAAATTATCAACCCCTGTATCGCCGTGTAGCATCCACAACCACCCATCACTTTCCATTGTGGGAATAGTATTGTTCATATAAGCATCAACCCAAGCAAGGGAGGCCGCATCTCCACATGCAGGATTGGCATCATGAGGAGTATTGAAGCCTCCTTCGGGCATAGGATTAAATGCAACACAAACCCAGCCATTTGTACCTTCTCTGAGTACCTCTCCATTTGCTCCCTTAACGGTAGCAAAATCTCCAATAAAGTCTGGTGCAGCAGTAGAATAAGCCCAAATCTGCCATTCAGCTGTGTTGTGTGCAACCTTAGGCTCATCTGCAAAAGTAAACTTTACAGTCAACAAACTGATAATACTAATTGCTATATATTTTTTTAACATTTCTTCTCCAATCATTATTTTGTTAAGGTCAGTATATCTTTTCATTTAAAAAAGGAGAATATTATGAAATTTATTAAATATGGCCTAGCGGTTTTGCTGTCAGGAATCTTTTCTTTATCAGTATTGGCTCATGATCCAAAAGGTGAATCATTTACATTATCCGGCAAAATAACGTCTATTGAACTTACCGAAGACGGAGGAACTATAACCGTATCTTCGGAGGCTGGGAGATATGGAAAAGTTTTCTTAACTTACAATGTGAAATTAAATCCAGCTTTACCAGACCAAGGTTATTTTTCAGGAAGAGGGGTTGGATTCAATAACGGAGTAAGGCAAGCAGGATCTAGACAGGGAGTTTTTAGAAGAGAAGGGGCCATAATGAAGTTTTGGTCCTTAGATGATGTGACAGACGGCAATATGAATTATTGTGAGACCGTCATGAATCTAGAAACTGAAACTGTTGAGATGACATTTTATCCATTTTAATTTTTTTAAAAAAAGCCCTCCTAATGGAGGGTTTTTTTATGTAAGGTAAATTTATGAGTGCAAATGATTTATTGGAGATAGGAACTCTCCTGAAAATAGTTTTATGGATTGAAGTGATTGTATATCTCAGCATCGGAATTTATGAGATATTTGATTCATTCTCAAAAGAGAAGCCTTGGAATTTGAGAAATGGGAAGGTGAATAGTTACTTGGCTATGCGTGAGGTTGTAAGTTATAAGATGCATGCTTCGGTATGTTTTTTGCTGGGATTTATTGCATTAAATGGTCTGATAGAAGGATCAATTACTAGATTTGAGTTAGAGCTAATATTTTTAAGCCTTGCTTTAATAATGATGCTTTTATGGATGGTCGCACTGCCAGGCAGGCTTGGCTTTATAGTGATTTTTCTTACTAAACCAGAAACAACATTACAAATAGTCATGTTTGTTTTCTTTGCTGATCTAATAAGACCATGGGTATTGTATTTATGTATTTTCTTAAATTTATGGGGATTTTTTGTTTACTTCGCCCAAACGAGAAAGAAATCAATTTATCCCTATGATTATTCCACGGTTAGACAAGATGCATTAGATGCTGGACTGGAAATCTCAAAAGTTGAGGCTATGGACAAGATTGCTGGCCACAATAAGTGATCAAATTGATTTACATCAAGACCCGTTGGCAAATATTATCAATTCTCTTGATGGGATCCATTTTAAGGTTTTTTAACTTAGGAGTTATTCCAGGACCTGTCTTTGATGAAGTATTTTATCCAGTTTTTGCTCTTAATTACTTAAGTGGAGAGACCTTTTCCACGGTACACCCTCCGCTCGGATCCTATATCCTAACTTTAGGAATATATATATACGATATTCTGCCTTGGACAGAGACTATCAACTTTTCCCTTGCGCAGGTGCAAGATATAGATCCCCTATCTTATAGATGGATTGGGGCTGTTTCTGGGATTTTGCTGATTTACGTTGGCTATAAGCTGGCTTTTGAGTTATTTAATCGCAAGCGCTTTGCCTTATTAGTGGCCTTCTTTTTTATGTTAGATGGATCTTTATTAGTAGATTCACGCTTGGGTTTAATTAATATTTTCTTTTCCCTTTTCGGATTTATGGCTGTGTTATTTTTCTTGAAAGGCAACAAGAATAAAAATATAGGTCATTTTCTGATTTCAGGCTTAATGTTGGGGGCGGCATTTTCTGTCAAATGGAATGGATTAGGATTTTGGTTAACCCTTCTAAGCTTTTCATTTTTGTTCTTCATTTTTTATAAAATGGGATTGAGTTTCAGGAATGAATATGAAACACGAAGTTTAATGAAATCTTCAAGCCTCTTCATATTCCCATTTTTTATTTATTTAATTTTTTGGATACCTGAACTTATTTACAGTGGAAACTCGCTGATAGATAAGCACTCTCATATGATCGGCTATCATTTCGATGCTTCAGATCAAAAAGCACATCCCTACAGTTCTCCTTGGTACACGTGGCCCATGATGATAAGACCTATAGGCTACTTCTTTGATTCCCAGACATTAATTGGAAGTGATGGTGAGAATATTGAAGTTTTTACGGCAATTCACCTCTTACCCAATCCTGCTTTGAGTTTGTTTTCATTTATTGCCGTAATAATCCTAACTTTTAAATGGATAGAGACTCTAGCAAAATCAATTGGTACGAAAAAAGTAAGCGAAGATGCGTATGTAATCAGTGTCATATTGATCGGGTATTATGCTAACTTTTTACCTTGGGCTGTAGCTTCTAGATCAACTTTTATTTATCATTTTCAACCCTCAGCCTGCTTCTCCTTCATGGCCTTGGCCTTTCTTCTCTACAACCTCACTACCAAAAAGAAAGCTGAAAATATGCCAATTTATTATATGTCTTTAATCCTTATAATGATTTCGGCTGTATACTGGCTTCCTTTACAACTTGGCCTTGAAATAACCAGTGAGAGCTTCTATTCAAGGATGTGGTTCGATACGTGGATATAGACTCGCTAAATACTAATTTTAAAATTTGTTTTGTACTCCCTACCTATAACGAAGAGGAGAACATAGAAAATATAATTAAACAGATTTTAGAAAAGGCAGTGCATCAAAACGCCCATACCTTTTCAATATTGGTAGTTGATGACAATTCTTCTGATGATACACAAAGTATCGTCAAAAGACTTATCTCGCTCAATCAGAATATCTATTTAATCTCAGGACAAAAAAAAGGTTTAGGTGATGCCTATAAACGAGGATTTGCATTTGCACTAGACGATTTAAATGCTGATTTGATTTTTCAAATGGATTCTGACGGGCAACACGATGCTTCTTTAATTCCGAATTTTATAAACCATATCGAAGAGGGTAAAGACGTAATTATAGGTTCACGATTTATAGAAGGCGGAACCATGCCAGATTTTTCGTTCTACAGATTACTCTTGAGCAAAGTGGGTAATTTACTCGTCAGATATGTTGGTGGTATTACTCAAGTTAGAGACTGCACGTCCGGTTATAGAGCAATTCGAGCTTCTTACCTTAAGGGGCTTGATTTCAGTTATCTTTCAACAAGAGGTTACAGCTTTCAATCTTCATTAATATGCGACTTGGCTTGGAGGGGTGCAGATATATTTGAAATACCAATTGAATTTTCCTCTAGAAAAGGTGGAGATTCGAAACTAGCATTAAGGGATCAGATTGAATTTCTTCTGAACATTCCTAGACTAGGATTCCGCAACACGAAAGATTTTATTAAATATTCTTTAGTAGGAATGTCTGGTGTGTTTGTGAACCTTGGACTATACACATTACTTACGAGATATTATGAAGTATCTGAATTACTGGCACCGCTAATCTCTATTGAATCAGCATTGATTTCCAATTTTATACTCAACAATTTTTGGACTTTTGGTAAGAGAACAACTCAAAGCAGAATTAGAGTTAGGTTCCTTAAATTTCATATAGCCAGTGGGGTTTCAGCCCTAATAAACTATTCAGTATTTTTAACTCTCTTTTTGGTTTTTCAACTCTATGATATTTTGGCCAACTTGATTGGTATAGCTCTGGCCGCAATTGTTAATTATCTCATCAACTCTAACTGGACATGGAGGGACAATAAATGAATTTAAATATAATTGGTTTAGTTGTCTCGCTTGGTTTGCTGATGTCTTGCAGCGAGATGAAAGAAGCATCTTTAAATAATTTTGCTATTGATGATGATGTATTTGAATCTGGAAAATCTTTAGTTGCCCTCACCTATGGTCTGCATAATCTAGAAGAGGCCAATCTAGATCAGACAACCCTTTTGATAGGAGTACATGGTAGTAATAGCAGAGGCTATGAATGGGTTTATCCTTTACAGAGCTTGAATAAAGAAGACATCCTAATTTCATTTTACCGCTGGAATGATGATACTTGTCCTGGCCCATCAATGACTTATTTGCATAGTTTGATAAAAACAAAACTCGAAGATAGTCCAAATATTAGTAAAGTTGTCATAGTGGGTCATAGCTATGGCGGTCTTTTGGTTGCTTCTTTTACGGCTAAATGGGATTTTGATATATCTTTAGAGGCTCATTCTATTGCCGGGCCTTTAAAAGGAATGGGCATACTTAGTAGGGCTTGTAATTATCAGGTGCCCACTTCTATTGGCTCTGATATTAAATTTTATCAATGGAGAACAATTAAAGAGCTAGATGGTGCATTTAAAGATTTGGACTATGATCCACAAGTACTAGAAATTGAAAATAGTATCGTCACAAGATTACCTGAAACTTACAAAGGAAATAAATTGGGTCATAATTGGTCTATCAGCTGGGTAGCTGATGAAATTAAACAAAATCTTCAATAAAGATTTATTAAAAGAGCAATATGAGAACTATTGAAAATTTTTTTCAGGATCGAGATATCAACTATGGTTGGATCATGGTGCTTGTGGTTTTTGTATTAAGCGGACTTGCTTTTGGATCAATGGCATCAATTTCAGTTTTTCTAAAACCCGTTTCTCTTGAATTCGGTTGGTCTAGAGGTCAAACTTCTTTTGCATACAGCATAGCATCCTTCGCTTCAGCTGCTTTTGGAGTAATTTGGGGTCAGGTTGCAGATAAATATGGTACTAGATGGTTTGGTTTTGCTGGTGCCATCTGCATGAGTTTAGTTCTGCTCGCTTTAAGCAGCCTAGACTCGATATTTCAGTTCTACCTCTTATATTTTTTATTTGGAGCAATGGGAAGTGCGCTTTTGTTTTCCCCGCTTTATGCCAATGTAGGTTTTTGGTTTAGGGAGAATCCTGGACTTGCATTAGGCCTTGCAGCATCTGGAGGCGCTATAGGACAAGCATTTATCCCACATTTGAGTGGAATTTTAATTGAAAGCTCCGGATGGAAAGCTGCCTATATTAATCTGGCTATAATTTATATCTTAATTGCGCTACCCATTTCTTTCTTGATCAAGGAATCACCTTGGAGAATAAGTGCAAGGACTGATTCTGAACAGGATGAAACGGATTTTCCCCTTTCGGAGAAAGAAGTTGTTGCGTGGATTAGTTTTGCTGTAATTTTCTGTTGTGTATGTATGTCCATTCCGATCATGCATTTGGTGCCACTCCTTACTGATAAAGGGTTTTCAGTGGAGTTTGCTACTTCCGTATTGATGTTATTAATGTTTTGCGGTGCTTTCGGTCGAATCCTCGGTGGAATGCTTGGAGACTATATTGGTGCTTTACCGGGTTATATTTTAATGTCGTTAGGACAAACAGTTTTTGTTATATGGTTCCCTCATCTAATTTCTCCTTTTGCTATTTATATAATGGCGGCATTATTTGGTTTCACCTACTCAGGAGTTATGTCGAGCATTTTAGTATGTACCAGGATGATGGTCTCAGCAAAATATGGAGCTAGGGCAATGAGCCTGACATCATTTTTTGGTTGGATTGGCATGGGCCTAGGAGGATTTTTAGGAGGTTATTTCTTTGATATTTATGGTGATTATATCTGGGCTTTCACTTTTGCAGGAATCTCAGGCGTCATAAATCTTTTTATATTATTTTTGTTCGCTCTATATATTAGAAAGAAACGAGTGCTGAGTTTAGAACACTAAAATCTCATGGAGACAAAGTTAGAATCAAAGATAAATCTCATGGGGCTAAGCAAAAAAGCCATGGAAGATTTCTTTATTTCTATTGAAGAAAAACCATTTAGAGCTACTCAAATTATAAAATGGGTCCATCAAAGAGGCGTGTCAGATATTTCCAAAATGACCGATCTTTCAAAAAAACTTCGAGATAAACTCCAAGCCACTTGTGAAATCAAAGTACCTGAGGTGGTCTTTGAACAAACCTCTAAGGACGGTACAAAAAAATGGGTCATTAAGGTGGGTGAGAAAGATTTAATTGAAATGGTCTTGATACCGGAGAATAACAGATCAACTTTATGCGTTTCATCACAAGTAGGTTGTGCAGTGGATTGTAGTTTCTGTGCAACTGGCAAGCAGGGATTTTCACGAAATCTGAGCCTTGACGAGATCATAGGGCAGGTATGGGTGGCAGCAAATTCTTTCGGATTACCGAGAGAGCCCAATTCTAGGCACATAACCAATGTTGTGATGATGGGCATGGGAGAGCCATTATTAAATTTTGAACCTGTTGTTGAGGCAATGAACCTTATGGTTGATGATAATGCTTACGGTCTGTCAAAAAGGAAAGTTACCTTAAGTACTTCAGGGATAGTCCCCAAGATTGATGAACTCAGTAAGGTAACCGATATAGCGCTTACGATTTCGTTGCATGCTCCAAATGATGAATTACGAAATGAGTTAGTTCCTATTAATAAAAAATATCCAATTCAGGAGCTTTTAGATGCAGTGAATCGTTATGTGGCCTCTTGCAATGATAAAAGAGTTACAACAATAGAATACATACTCATCGACGGAATAAATGATGGATTGGATCATGCAGAACAACTTTGTAAGTTGCTGGAACAGTTACCAAGTAAAATAAATTTGATTCCATTTAATGCATTCGAGGGGTCTAATTATTTGAAACCTTCAGGAAATAGGGTTAAAAGATTTCAAAGGCACCTTCGGGATAGAGGGTATGTAGCAACAATCAGATCTACTAGAGGCGATGACATTATGGCGGCCTGTGGCCAGCTTGTGGGCCAAGTAAACGATAAAACCCGTCGAAAAGAGAGGTCTAAGAACCAGATTAAAACTAAGGCATTATAGTGCGAGTAGGGATAGTTGGCGCTGGTATTGCTGGACTCACAGCAGGTTACGCTCTCAGCGAGCAGGGAATAGAAGTAAACTTATTCGAAAGGTCAGACTCTATTACAGAATTTGGTGCGGGAATAACTCTATCTAAGAATGCAACAACCCTATTAGGAGATTTGGGATTACTAGATTCTATAGCAGACATTGGGTTTCATCCCAGGAAATCTTTCATTAGAGACTCTAAAAAATGCAGTGTTATTAATTCAATGGAACTTGATGATAATTTCCTAACAATAGATAGACGCGATCTCGTAGAGGAGCTGGCTTTAAGATTCAAAGGAGCCAAAGGAATTATTAATACAAATAAAGAAGTAACCTCTATAAGCCCCTCAACGGGTACTTTAAGTTTTGCAAACTATCAAGATGAAACTTATGATCTTGTATTGGTTTGTGATGGGATTAGATCGTCATTGAGAGATTCTAATTTTGAAAGTCAAGAACCTAGATTTACAAATTATATTGCCTGGAGAGGAATGACCCAGATCTCTCAACTTCCTAGGTTTGAAGATAGCGATAAAGTGAATGTATATTATGGGCCTGGGTCGCATTGGGTCCATTACCCCACCGGACGAGATGAGAAGGTCAATTTTGTAGCTATAGAAAAGAACCCCAAATGGTCAGAGGAGTCTTGGAAAGTTGAGGGAGATAAAACAGATTTTTTAGAGAGCTTTGAAGGATGGAATGATGATCTAATTTCCATGGCTATGTCCTCAGAAAGACTCTATAAGTGGGGTATCTTTGAGCGTCCTCTTCCAAAGACTTTATATAATGGAAGAGCAATTTTATTAGGAGATGCAGCACATCCTATGGTCCCTTTTCTTGGACAAGGTGGATGCCTAGCAATCGAAGATGCTTATTGTTTGTCATCACTCATCAACCAAATCGCAGACCTAGAAGAAGTACTGAGTATTTTTGATGAAATGAGAAATAATAGAAGTAGATGGATTCAAAAAAGATCGAGACTTCAGGGAAACTTCAATCATATTTCTAATCCATTGCTTACACCTATTAGAAATATTTTTGCCAAAACATTTATGAAGAAGAGTGTTCAAAATCTTCATTCTTATAATCTCAATAAAGAGCTATCTTTGAAGTTGCAATCACGGCTTTAAGCCTTGCTTAAAATACTCTTAAAATATACTCTAAGTCAGTTTCTTGGGAGGAGAAAATGAGTTACGCGGAATACAAAAAGATTATTTTACATGATGACCTTAAGGGGTCTTAAGGCATAACCTTTGACACAAAAAAACGCAAAGGCTTCTCTGGGAACCACAATCTCTTACGGAATGCCGGCCATAGGGGCAGGATATATGTACCTTCTGATGAGCCTCTACGTGATGAAGTTTTCCACCGATGTTCTTCTGATTGCTCCTGCAGTCATGGGAGCTATTTTTAGTATATCTAGAATTTGGGATGCTATTTCAGACCCTATTGCAGGTTATCTTAGCGATAGAACAACCATTAAGTTTGGAAGAAGAAGGACCTGGATGTTGCTTAGTTTTATCCCTATTGCATTTGGGTTTTTGGCTGTTTTTTCTCCACCCGAATCCATGCAAGGTCAGTCACTTGATCTCTGGATGATGATAGCAATCTTAAGCTTCTATTCCGCAATCACTCTTTTTAATGTTCCACATATGGCTTTGGGAGCTGAACTTTCAGAAGACTATCATGAAAGAACAAGACTTTTCGGGGTAAGACATATAGGTTTCACACTCGGTTCAATTTTATCTTTAGTCTCAATGAGCCTACTGATTAGCGAGGAAAATAATCCAACAGGTAATGTAAGAGATTTAGCAAGTAACTTAGCAATTTTTGCGGTTGCTGTTATGTCCTTAATGATATTTTTCTCAGTTTCTAGACTCAAAGAAAATCCAGACTTCCAAAATAGAGTAAATAAAAATCCATTTAAGGCTTTCAGAGATATATGGGTTAACCCTCATGCAAGAATTTTGATAATTGTTTTATTTATTGAGAATCTTGGAGGCGCAGTAATTGGAGTACTTACTCTTTACGTAACACAATATATTGTGGAAGCTCCGGCGTGGGCGCCTTTAATTATCTTTGCTTATATGCTGCCCTCTGCTTTATCTGTTCCGCTTTGGATACCACTATCAAGAAAGTTTGGAAAGATAAGATTATGGGTATTTAGTCTTGCTTTAACTGGAATTTCTTTCGGTGGAATTTTCATTATTCCTTTTCTGGATTCTGTGAGTGAGAGATTAATTGTTATGTTTCTCGGAGCTGCATTAGGCGGGATGGCCGCTGGCTGTGGGGGTGCAATTGGCCCCTCAGTAAAAGGGGATGTCATTGATTATGATGAATATCTAACGGGGGAAAGAAAAGAAGGGTCTTACTTTGCAGCTCTTAATTTTGTTTTTAAAAGTGCCACAGGGATTATGCTTCTTGTTACAGGCTTTGTCCTTCAGTTCTCCGGCTTTATTCCAAATCAACCACAAACCATGGAAGTCAAAATTGCATTGATTAGCCTCTATGGTTTAGTACCATTAGTTTTTTATAGTTTAGGCGCATACCTTTTGTATAAAAAGTTTACATTTGGTGAAAAAGAACACGCCGCCATAAAACAACAGATACAAGACAGAGTTTAAAAGATCAGAATCTCTAAACCCATTCTAATTTAAGGCTTTAGAATTCCTATGGACTCCCTCTTAGGATCAAACTCTGCTGGTGAAACGCTGGAACCATCATGTCCGCCGAGGGTACCAAAAGAACTAAAGCCCAAAATGTGTTTTTGTTTATCAGTTATCTTCTCAAGTACCTCATCTCGAATACTATACTGGTGATTTTCTTGTGGCTTAACCCAGGGCTGTAAAAAAGCTGTTGAGATGTTGCTCCTAATAGAACCGGATCTATTTAGTCCATTGCCATGCCACAGCCTTCCTTCCCAAACGATTGCTGTACCCTTAGGTGCTGTTAATGACACTGCCATTTTCTGTATTTCTTCACCATTTGCAGTTCTATAGTCAATCAAAGGCCACTTATGCGATCCTGGTATCAGTCTCGTGCCTCCATTCTCAGGAGAATTGTCTGATATTAAAT
>MDTD01150835.1_pt1 | contig 15600 bp, 13 predicted proteins | sample 811221 | NCBI WGS metagenome assembly MDTD01 (sample SAMN05326646, study PRJNA326480) | marine metagenome | isolation source: seawater | place: Pacific Ocean: South West | collected 2011
AAAATTATTTTGAACGTATAACACTATAAACAATAAATTGCTTATATATTTTAATGTACAATTTTGCCTCTGTTTATATTGTGGTGGTAAATAAAAAAGATCAATGAAAACATTAATTATAATTCCTTCAAGGTTATCTGCTACACGATTACCAGGTAAACCATTGCTTAGAATTAATGGTTTATCAATAATTTCACATGTTTTTAAGAAAGCTGAAGAAGCAAATATTGGTGAGGTGTTAGTTGCAACAGAGGATAAAGAGATAATAGATGATGTTAAACAAAACGGTGGTCAGGCAATTTTGACTAAAAGTCATCATAAAACTGGAACAGATAGAATTTATGAGGCACTACAAAAAATTGATAGTTCAAATATTGATTTAGTTATGAATCTTCAAGGAGACGAGCCTCTAATGAATATAGCAGATATCAAAAAGTTGAATAATCAAATGATCAAAAATGATGCTGAATTAGGGACCTTAGCATCAAAAATTTTAGATAAAAAGATAATTGAAAATCAAAATGTTGTTAAAGTAATAACAAATAAAAATTTGAGTGATACAAATTTTCCGAAGGCCACAGATTTTAAAAGAAAAATTTTAGAGTTAAGTGAGAATATTTATCATCATTTAGGTATATATTGTTATAAAAAAGAAACTCTTAAAAAATTTGTTTCTTATGATCAATCTTCTGATGAAATAAAGAACAAATTAGAACAACTTCGAGCTCTTAATAATAATATTGATATCAATGTTGCTCTTGCAAAATCATCACCAATAGGTGTAGATACAGAAGAGGATTTAGTGGCAGTAAAAAAAATAATGGAATATAAAACGAAATGAGCAAAATATATTTTCAAGGAGCATTTGGTGCATATTCACATTTAGCAGCTTTATCTATTGATCCTAAAGCAGAAATAATCCCATGTAAAACTTTTGATGAATGTTTTTTAAAAGCATCGAAAGACTCAAAATCTAAAATAATAATCCCAGAGTCTAATAGAATCACAGGTAATATCGGTATAGAATATCTAATATTTGAATATAGATTAAATATTTATTCTGAATATTTTCAAAAAGTTGAGCATAATTTATTAGGTTTACCTGGTACTAAAATTAATGAGATTAAAGATGTCTATTCTCATAGCCAGGCATTGTCTCAGTGTTCTAAATTTATTAAATCTAATAATCTTATAGAACATGTTAGAGCTGATACAGCTGGATCAGCAGAAATGGTTTCTATAAGCAATGATAAAACAAAATCTGCTATTGCTTCTACATTAAGTGCAAAAACTTATAATTTAGAAATAATTAAAAAGAATATTGAAAATGAAAAAGGTAATTTAACACGATTTTTAATTATGGGAAAAGATATTTCTCAACCAGAATTTGGTAAAAAAAAATATATTACATCGTTTTTGTTCAAGTTGAAAAGTAAACCGGCTGCTTTATATCAATCTTTAGGTGGTTTCGCAATAAATGGAGTTAACTTAACAAAACTACAAAGTTACCCTGAAAAAAATACGTTCGACTCTTTCTTTTTTTTATGTGACCTTGATGGACATATAGACGATCCAAAGGTTCAAAAATCTTTAGAGGAATTAGGACTGCATTGTCAAGATTTTCACGTCCTAGGTGTTTTTGTAGCCGACAAAATCAGAGAAAAATGATTTTTAAACTTTTCTTGTAGATTAGAAATTATTACTGCTATAATAGTCTTGGAGGCTAGAGGTGGGTGCTGCTTGAAACCGACCAGATCTTAACGGAAGCAGTCGTAGAGACAGTTACTCAGGTTCTAGTCTCCTAAGGTTAAATAATGAACAATAGAAACTCAAAAGTTCTTGCATTAAAGTACAGGCCGTCTTCTTTTGACGACCTAATAGGTCAAGATGTAGTCGTGTCTACTATTAAAAATTCAATAAAAAATGACAAAATTCCAAACGCATATCTTTTCACTGGCATAAGAGGTACTGGAAAAACAACAACAGCCAGAATTATAGCAAAATCTTTAAATTGTTTGAATGATAGAAAAAATTTATGTGTAGAAAATTTGTGTGAGAATTGTGAAGCTATCTCTAATTCAAATCACATAGATGTTTTAGAGATGGATGCTGCCAGTAAAACGGGTGTTGATGATGTTAGAGATTTGATTGAATTTTCTAGATATGGACCAACATCATCAAAATATAAAATTTTTATAATTGATGAGGTGCATATGCTAAGTAAGCAAGCTTTTAATGCTTTATTAAAAACCCTTGAAGAGCCACCAGAATATTTAAAATTCATTTTTGCAACAACAGAAATAAGAAAAATTCCTATCACTGTCGTCTCTAGATGCCAAAGATTTGATTTATCAAGGGTAAAATCATCTGAATTATTAGACTTTATAAAAAAGATTAAAGATAAAGAAAAAGGCAAAATATCAGAAGATGCCCTTAAATTAATTGTCAAGATATCTGAGGGATCGGTCAGAGATGCTTTATCATTATTAGATAGGGCTTTGTTAAGTTCTGATGAAAATAAGGAATTAGATTTAAGCAGTGCACAAAAAATTTTTGGTCATTTTGATAAATCTCAATTAATAGATCTGATTAGATTAATATTAGAAGCTAATGAAAAAAAAGTGATAGAGGTTTATAGAGGAATATATGACCAGGGTATTGATGCAAAAATATTCATGAACGATTTTTTGGAACTAATTTATTATTTTAAAAATATCAACTCACTGACACCAGAAAGCACGAACTTCTCATTAAATGATGAAGAATTTAAAAGAGTTCAAGAGATATCCCAAGTCATCGATAATAATGTCCTAATATTATTTTGGCAATTTGCAATTAAAACTTTAGATGAATTAGATATTGTATCAAATCAACATTTATCAATTGAAATGTTTTTAATGAGATTAATGTATATTATCTCGTTTAAACCTAAGTCTAAGAATACTAAAAGTAGTGATTTTTTTGGATTAGATAAAAACCAAGAAACAGTCTCAGAGTTTAAAACAGATACAATTAATCAAATAAAGAATATTTCTCAAGAAAAAAAGATTAAACCTGAAAAACAATCAATCATTAAAGCTGAGGATAAAGTTGAGATTAATTCTTTAAATCAACTTTTAGAGATCTGTGTTCGTAATAAAGAGTTAAAATTAAAGTATGAGTTAGAAAAAAATATTAATCTAGTTAGTTTTGAGAGAAATAGAATAGAAATATCTTTTAATGAAAAGCTAGACAAAAATTTTATAAAAGATATTTCTTTAAAACTTTTTGAATGGACTGGGCAAAGATGGATCATAACATTAAGTAAAACAAAAGGTGAAATATCAATTAAAGAAAAAGAAATGAATAAAAAAATAGAGATACTAGAGAATTCTAAAAATTCAGACACGTATAAGAAAGTTTTAGAAAAATTTCCTGATGCGGAATTAACAGAAGTTACTCCTAATAAAAAAATAGATGAGGATTTAAAATGACTGACTTTAATAAAATTCTTGATAAAGCAAAAGAGCTCGAAGCAAAAATGAAAGAAAGTCAGGAAAATATTAAAAAAATTAAAGCTGAGGGAGTTTCTGGATCTAATTCAGTAAAAGTAATTTTAGATGGCGAAGGAGAGATGCAAGAGATTGAAATTTCAAAAGAGATATTAAAAGAAGAAAAATCAATAATTGAAGATTTAATTATTGCAGCTCATAATAATGCAAAAGCGCAACTTAAGACAAAAACAAATGAGGAAATTTCAAAAGCTACTGGTGGCTTTGGAATTCCAGGATTTAAATGGCCTCTATAAATAATGCAAAACATTAATGAGATAGAAAATTTAATTAAGTTGATATCAAAGCTACCAGGATTGGGTCCAAAATCAGCAAAAAGAATAGTATTAAAATTAATTAATAATAAAGATGAACTTGTTAAACCAATAGCCAACACACTAGCTCAAGTTTATAAAAATGTTGTAAGGTGCAATTCATGTGGTTCATTAAAATCAACTAATCACGGATGTATTAATTGTGAGGTTACAAAGGATAAGTTTAATAAGATTTGTGTTGTTGAGGATATAGCTGATCAATGGTCAATAGAAAACTCAAATATATTTAAGGGTTATTTTCATATCCTGGGAGGAACAATATCTTCTGTAGGTCAAAGAAAAGAAGATTTGTTGATCAATTCTTTAGTAGAAAGAGTTAATAAAGAAAGAATTGAAGAGGTAATTTTGGCAACAAGCGCAACCGTTGAAGGCCAGACAACTGCCTTTTATATACAAGATAGTTTAAAAAATTGTGATGTAAAAATTACAAAATTAGCTCAAGGGTTGCCCGTTGGTGGAGAAATAGAAAGTTTAGATGATGGAACTTTATATTCTGCATTCAAAAATAGATCTAAGTTGAATTCTAGTTCTGACTAGACTTTTTTTTTAATCTATTAATATGTAGAAGGGGTTCTGTATAACCAGATGGCTGATTTTTACCCTTAAAAATTAAATCGCAAGCAGCTTTAAATGCTAAAGAATTATCAAAATCCTTACTCATTTTAATGTAATTTTTATCTCCTTCATTCTGTTTATCCACAATCTTCGCCATTTCTTTCATTATTTCTGTAACTTGAATTTTTGTTGTAATCCCATGATGAAGCCAATTAGCAATATGTTGAGATGAAATTCGGAGAGTCGCTCGATCCTCCATTAAAAAAGTATTACTGATATCAGGAACTTTTGAACAACCAATCCCTTGATCAATCCATCTTACAACATATCCTAATAAAGTTTGAGCAGAATTCGATATCTCTGAATTTATTTCATCAACTGACCAATTTGGTCTATTTGCGACAGGAATGGTTAAAAGATCATCTAATTTTGAGGGAGTTCTTGTAGTCAATTTTTTTTGAACATTGAAAACATCAATTTCATGATAATGTAGAGCATGTAAGGAAGCTGCAGTTGGCGATGGAACCCACGCACAATTTGCTCCTGCTTTAAGATGCCCTATCTTTTCTTCAATCATTTTTTTCATTTCATCAGGCGCTGCCCACATACCCTTTCCAATTTGTGCTTTACCGGAAAAGCCACATTTTAATCCCAAATCCACATTATTATTTTCATAAGCTTGTATCCATTTTGAAGATTTCATGTCACCTTTTTTTATCATTGGTCCTGCTTCCATAGATGAGTGAATTTCATCTCCAGTACGATCAAGAAACCCTGTGTTTATAAAAAATACTCTATTTTTTAATGCTCTAATGCACTCTTTTAAATTTGCAGAAGTTCTTCTTTCTTCATCCATAATCCCTGTCTTTATTACATATTGCTTTAATCCTAACACCTCTTCAACTTTAGAAAAAATTAAATCAGTGAAAGCACACTCCTCAGGACCATGCATTTTAGGTTTTACTATATAAATAGAACCAGTTCTTGAATTCTTTTTTTTCTTTAAATCGTGAAGAGCAGCTGAAGTTGTTATAAATGCATCCATAATTCCTTCAGGAACTTCTTTACCATCTTTTAAAAGAATAGAAGGATTAGTCATAAGATGTCCGACATTTCTGACTAATAAAAGGCTTCTTCCATGTAATTTTAAACCTTTACCATCCTTTGATATAAAACTTCTGTCTGGATTTAATTTTCTTTCTAAATTTTTACCATTTTTTTCAAATTGAATTTTTAAATCTCCTCTCATTAAACCTAGCCAATTTTTATAACAATTAACTTTGTCTTCAGCATCGACAGCAGCAACACTATCTTCATTATCACATATTGTTGAAATAGCAGACTCAGCAATTACATCACTTATCCCTGCTATATCATGAGCTGCACTAAATGCTTTAGGATTAATAATTATTTCAAAATGGAGATTATTATTTTTAAGTATTATTGCTTCAGGTTTACTAGCGTCACCTCTGTGACCTATAAATTTCTCTTTATTTTTTAATTTATATTTGTAATCATCTTTAAATATTACTAAATCTTTTTCAATTACTTTTAGTGAAGCAATATTTTTCCAACTAGTTCCATCAATTGGAATATATTTATCAAAAAACTCTCTTACATATTTGATGACTTCTTGACCTCTATTAGGATCATATCTCTCACTACCCCCTTCTTCAGACTCAATTATATTCGTCCCATATAAACTATCATATAAACTTACCCATCTCGCATTTGCGGCGTTAAGAGCATATCTTGCATTCATGATTGGAACTACTAACTGTGGACCTGCAATCAAAGCAATTTCATCATCAACATTTGAGGTTTCAATTTTAAAATCTGGACCCTCATTTTGAAGGTATCCTATTTCCTTTAAAAACTTTTTGTAATCATCAGTTTTAATTTCATTACCTTTATTTTTAATATGCCAGTCATTAATTTTTTTTTGTAAATCTTCACGTATTTGTAGTAATTCATTATTTTTTATTACTAGCTCGTGAACAGACCTATCAAATCCAGACCAAAATTTTTCAGGAGAAATCTCAGTATTTTTCAACAAATCATTATTAACAAAATCTAATAGTTTATCTGAAACTTTAAGATTATTAACGTTAACATATTTAATCGACATGACTATTTTTAAAACCCTGAGAAAATTAAGTCAAATAATTAATAGAAGCATTGACATTTTGCTGTCATTTTTTGTATTTATTAATTAAGACAATTAAAATGAAAAATTATCTTAATTTTGAAACAGATATTAAAAACTTAGAGAGTGAACTTGATAAGTTGAAGGATCCTTTTAATCAAGGAGGTTTATCTGAAGTTGATACAAACAAAATTTCTAAAACTCAGGAAGAAATTGATAAAAGATTAAAAGATATATATTCAAATTTAGATCCCTGGCAAACTACTATGGTCGCTAGACATGAGGATAGACCGAAATCAAAGTTTTTTATAGAAAATTTGTTTGAAGATTTTATTCCGTTATCAGGTGATAGATATTATGGAGAAGATAAATCTGTTTTGACAGGTTTTGCAAAATTTAATGGACAATCAGTTCTAGTTATTGGCCAGGAAAAGGGAGAAGACCTTGAAAATAGAATTGAGAGAAATTTTGGAATGATGAGACCAGAAGGTTATAGAAAAACAATTAGGTTAATGGAGTTAGCGGACAAATTTAATATACCGATTATTTCATTTATTGATACCCCTGGCGCTTATCCTGGAGTTGGTGCAGAAGAAAGAGGTCAAGCAGAGGCAATAGCAAAATCTATTGAATGTTGCATGAAATTAAAAGTTCCAACTTTAGCTATTATTATTGGTGAAGGAGGTTCAGGAGGTGCAATTGCACTTGCGTCATCCAGTAAAGTTATAATGTTAGAGAATGCAATTTATTCAGTAATATCTCCTGAAGGATGTGCAACTATTTTGTGGAGAGATCCAAAAAAAATGCTGGATGCAGCTAAAGCAATGAAATTATCTTCAAAGGAATTATTAGAACTAAATGTCATAGATGAAATAATTAGTGAACCTTTAGGTGGAGCTCATAGGGACAAAAATTTAATTTTAAACAATGTAAAAGACTCAATATTTAAGAATTTAGAATTTTTCAAAGATATTTCGCCTGAAGAAATTTTGATTCAAAGAAAAAATAAATTTTTAAAGATTGGAAGAAATAAAGGTTTTACAAATGATTTAGAAAAATTAAGTGATTTGAGTTTGAAAAAAAATAATTTTGAAGAATTTTTTAATTCTAAAAAAAATATTTATCTTATGATTGCCTCTATATTGATTATATTGATTTCTTTGATATTTTTTTTATAAAGATCCACAACAATGTTTATACTTTTTACCTGAGCCACAAAAACAGGGTTCATTTCTTCCCATTTTTTTTCCTTTATATTTGGGATCTATTGGCATAGGTTTATTTTCTTTTTTTTCATTTTCTGTTTGTGTTACAATTTTTAAATTCATTAACACGGTTATGTAGTCATATTTTAATTTATCTAATAGGCTTGAAAATAAATCAAAAGCTTCCCTTTTATATTCGACCAAGGGATCTCTTTGTCCGTAAGATCTAAGGCCTATTACTTGTCTTAATTGTTCCAAATACTGGATATGAGATTTCCAATTCAAATCTATCGATTGTAATAAAATTCTTTTTTCTATTTCAGCAGATTGAGTTTTTCCTAAAATTTTTGTTCTTTCGTTTCTACTGTAATCAAAAATTTCTCGAATTTTATTCCTTAATTCCTGATCTTTCATGGAAATCATTTCGGAAAATTTATTGTCTTGAAAATTTTTACCTAAAATTATCTTCAATTTATTTTCAAACTCATTATTCTTAGGATTTGATAATTTTTGAGATTTTAATTTTATTAAATCATCAGTAAATTCCTCCAAAAAATCTTCAGAATAGCTAAATATTTTATCACTATTCATTGCATCGTTTCTCTGAGAAAAAATTACATGTCTTTGATCATTTAATACATTATCAAATTTTATAAGAGTTTTTCTAATATCAAAATTTCTTGCTTCCACTTTTTGTTGTGCTCTTTCTAAAGCTTTATTTATCCAAGGATGATCAATACTCTCACCATCTTTTAAACCTAATTTTTCTAACATTTTTGTCATAGACTCCGAGCCAAAAATTCTCATTAGGTCATCTTCCAGACTTACATAAAAAATTGAGTTTCCCTCATCTCCTTGTCTACCCGACCTTCCTCTAGCTTGATTATCAACTCTTCTCGACTCCATTCTTTCAGTACCAATTACAAATAAACCACCTAAGGATTTAACATCATTTTTATTTTTTTGGAGTTGCTCCTCTGACATTGATCCTTTTTTTCCACCCAGTTGAATATCAACACCCCGGCCAGAAATACTTGTAGTAATAATTACAGAATTTTTTTTTCCTGCGTTAGCAATTATTTCTGCTTCATTTTCATGATTTTTTGCATTTAAAACCACATGTTTAATTTTTTCTTTTTCTAATAATCTTGAATAAATTTCCGATTTATTAATGCTTGAGGTAAAAACTAATAACGGTTGCCCAATATTATGGCATTCTTTAATTTTTTTAAGAATAGCATCATTTTTTTCTTTTTCAGATCTAAAAATTTGGTCATTATAATCCACTCTTATCATTTTTTTATTTGTTGGAATTACAATGACTGGTAAATTATAAATTTCTAAAAATTCTTCAGCTTCTGTTAATGCAGTTCCTGTACAACCACATATCTTTTTGTAAAGTTTAAAATAATTCTGATAAGTTATTGATGCTAATGTTTGGTTTTCTAATTGAATCTCTAATCTTTCTTTAGCTTCAAGGGCTTGATGTAAACCATCTCCAAATCTTCTACCTTCTAGAATTCTTCCAGTTAATTCGTCAATAATCTTTAAATGACCGTGTTGTACAATGTAATCCTTTCCTTTTTCAAACAAATGATTTGCCCTTAATGCTTGATTAACGTAATGAACTAAATGTAAATTTTCTGGATCATAAAAATTGTTATTCTTTAAAATACCTGCACTAGAAAAAATTTTTTCAACGTTGTTAATACCCTCATTAGTTAAAAGAATATTTTTGTCTTTTTCATCTATTTCAAAATCATTATTATCAAGTTTTTTAACTAGTTTATCTATTGCAAGATATTGATTCGATTTATCTTCTGCGGCACCTGATATTACTAAAGGTGTTCTAGCCTCGTCAATAAGACATGAGTCTATTTCATCAACTATTGAAAAATGATGGTCCCTTTGAACTTTTTCTTCTTTTGAGAATTTCATATTATCTCTTAAATAATCGAAACCTAATTCACTATTTGTTGCGTAAGTAATATCACAATTATAATTTTTTTTTCTTTCGAAATCGTCTTGATCATTATTTATAAATCCAGAAGTTAATCCTAAAAATTTATAAATTTCCCCCATCTCCATAGAATCTCTTTTTGCAAGATAATCATTTACAGTAACAACATGTACTCCTTTACCCTCAAGCGCATTTAAGTATGCAGCTAAAGCTATGGTTAAAGTTTTTCCTTCCCCAGTCCTCATTTCAGCAATTTTAGATTGATGTAAAACTATTCCACCAAAAATTTGAACATCATAATGACGTTCTTTTCTAATTCGTTTAGATGCTTCTCTTACTAAAGAAAAAGCCTCAGGCAATATATTATCTAAAGTTTTGCCATTTCTTAAAGCTTCTTTAAGTAAAATCGTTTTTTTAGGAAATTCCTCGTCATTTAGGGTTCCTAAATTTTTTTCAAGTAAGTTGATTTTATTTACAACTTTTCCAATTCTGTCTAGCTCTTTTTGATTGCTAGATTTGATGAATTTTGAAATAAAACTTAAGGGGTTTAGCATATGTTTTTGATATATTATTTACTCACAACCTTTAATATAGTCATTAAAAAAAATATTTAAATACCATGGGAATCAATATAACTAATTTTTTATCGTCTCAATCAAAAAATCTTAAAATGAATGAGTTTCAAGATCTAGAGCATATAGACGGTATTTCAATCTCAACTGTTAGCGCAAATTTATACGATAATAAAAGAGATGATTTAGTAATGTTTTATTTTAGAGAGGGTGCAAATTTTGCATCTGTTTATACACAATCAAAAACTATTTCAGAAAATATTAAGTGGAACTTAGATCAAAAAACAACAAAAATTTATTCCCTTATAGTAAACACAAGAAACGCAAATTCCTTCACAGGAGATCAAGGTTATAAAAGCTTGCAAAATATTGCCGAAGAAATCTCTCAAAAATTATCAGAAAAACAAAAATTAGATGAAGAATTTCCAGAAAAGATTAGACCAAAAAATATTATATTTGGATGTACAGGTACAATTGGAGAAAGATTTCCAGAGGAAAAGATTAAAGATAAGATTCCAGAATTAATACAAAATATTAAATACACTCAAAATAAGTATATATGGATGAAAGCTGCTTTGGGAATTATGACAACTGATACAAAACCAAAGATGGCAATGGAAGAGTGTTTAATAGGAAATACAAAGGTAAAAATTTATGGTATTGCAAAGGGTTCAGGAATGATACAGCCCAATATGGCAACTACGTTAGGTTATATTTTTACAGATGCTGATATTCCAAACGATATATTGAAAAAATTGCTTAAAAAGAATGTCTATAACACTTTTAATGCAATTAGTTGTGATGGAGACACTAGCACAAATGATATGATAACTATTTTTTCAACATCAAAAGCTTCACATGGAAAAATTAAAAGTTTTTCAGATAATAAAATTAAAGAATTTGATGAATCATTAAATAAAGTTTTACTTAATTTAGCAAAAAGAGTTGTAGCGGATGGCGAAGGAGCATCAAAATTTGTTACTATTAAAGTTAGAAATTCTAAAACTGATGAGGAAGCAAAAAAAATTGCTTTTTCAATCGCCAACTCTCCACTTGTAAAAACTGCCCTAGCAGGAGAAGATCCAAACTGGGGGCGCGTTATAATGGCTATAGGAAAAACAGGTGCAACTATTAATTTAGAAAAATTGTCTATAAAATTTGGAGAGATAAATATTATTCAAAAGGGGAAGCTTCATAATAATTATAATGAGTCAGACGCGTCTAATTATATGAAAAATTCAAATATTGATATTGATGTAAATGTTTCTTCTGGTACTAAAAATTTTACAGTTTATACAATGGATTTAACAAAAAAATATATAGAAATAAATGCGGATTACAGAAGTTAGAAATTATTGAAATATTAAAATAAATTACTAAATTAAGAACCTATGAAATACAAACTCTTTTGTAAGAACTGTGATTTGTCTTTTGACAGCTGGTTTGCTTCATCAGACGAATATGAGAAACTTAAAAAAAAGAATTTAGTAATTTGTCATAATTGTAATTCTCTAGATGTTGAAAAAACATTAATGGCGCCAAAATATATTAATAAGAGTTCAAATGATAGAATAGATAAAAAGTTAAAAAATTTTAAAGAATTTAAAAAAACTCTTGGTGATTATCAGAAATTTATCAAAGATAATTTTGAATATGTTGGAGAAAACTTTGCGTATGAAGCAAGATCTATTCATTATAATAATGATAATAAAAAAAAAGGCATTTATGGTACTGCCTCAAAAAAAGATTTGAGTGAATTGAAAGAAGAGGGGATAGAAACTCAAATGATACCTTGGATAGAAGATAAGAATAATTAAACTTTAATAAATTTTGATATATAGTTAACTGATTTATCTTCACTCAATTGCCATTCGTTTGAAACTAAATTAAGTTTAACACCATCTAATTCTTTTAATTTCATACTATCTTTTTCTAAAATATTAACTAATTCTTCTGGTTTAACAAATTTTTCCCACTCATGAGTACCTATTGGAAGCCACCTCAAAACATATTCCGCTCCTACAATTGCAAAAATATATGATTTGAGAGTTCTATTTAAAGTTGCAATAAACATTATTCCATCTTTTTTCAAAAGATTTACGCATGAACTTAAAAAAAAATTTAAATCTTCAACATGTTCAACAATTTCCATATTAAGAATTACATCAAACTTATCTTTTAATTTTAATTTTTCAGGAGAAGAACAAAAATAGTTAATTTTAAGGTCATTCTCTTTAGCATGAATTTTTGCAATATTTATATTTCTATCTGATGCGTCTATTCCAGTTACCTGCGCACCCATTCTACACATTGGTTCTGAAAGTAGACCACCTCCACATCCTACATCTAAAATTTTTATATTTTTAAGAGGTTTTTTATTTTTTTTAAGTTTAAGCGATTTAATTATATTATTTTTTATATATTCAATTCTTATTGGGTTAAATTTATGCAAAGGTCTAAATTTTCCCTCAGGATTCCACCATTCTTCAGCTATTCTAGAAAATTTTTCTATTTCTTTTTTATTAATTGTGCTAGTTTTCATTAGTAAGTTGACTTTATATTCAAGATGTATTTTATCAATATATTTTAATTTTTAAAAAATTATCTATCATGAAAATTGTAGTTTTAAAATTTGGCGGCACATCAGTTGGTACCATTGAAAAGATCAAAAAAATTGCAGAAATAATAATAAATTATGTAAGAAAAAATTTTAGAGTAATTGTCGTTTCATCCGCAATGGGTGGTGTGACAAATGAGCTGGTAAAAAAATCAAAAAAAATTAGTCAAAATTTTTCTGGTGCAGAATATGATGTGTTGCTATCCTCCGGAGAGCAAGTTGCTTGCTCCTTGATCGCAGGAAGATTAATTCATAAAGGTTTTAAATCTAGGTCTTGGTTATCGTGGCAAATTCCAATTTTTACAAAAGGTTTATATAAAAATTCCAGAATTAATGAGATTAATAAAAAAAAAATTTTAAAATACCTTAAGAGTGGAGGTATTCCAATTATAACAGGCTTCCAAGGTATTAATGATGATGAAAGGATTACCACAATAGGAAGAGGTGGGTCAGATGCTACCGCTATAATGTTATCAAAATTTTTTAAAGCTAAAAAATGTGTCATTTACACAGATGTTGAAGGAGTTTTTACTACTGATCCTAATAAGTTAAAAAGAGCAAAAAAAATAAAAATGATTTCTTACGAGGAAATGTTGGAAATGGCCTCTTTGGGTGCAAAGGTCATGCAGCCAGTTTCAATTCAAGACGCGAGACTGAATAGAATTGATATAGAGGTAAAATCATCGTTTAAAAAAAAACCTGGTACATTAATTACAAAAAGATCAAATATAATAAATAATAGAATTATTACTGGAATTTCGTTATCTAATAATGATGCAAAAGTTTCTTTAATTGGAGTAAAGGACAAACCAGGTGTTGCTGCCTCAATATTTAAACCTTTATCAAAAAACTCAATTAATGTTGACATGGTTGTACAAAATATTTCAGCTAATGGAAAAGAGACAGATTTAACTTTTACAATCAAAACTGAGGACTTAAATAAAACAAAAAAAATTATTCGAGAGAATAAAAATATAAACTTTAGAAAACTGTTGTTTGAAAAAGAAGTTTCAAAAATTTCAATAATTGGCGTTGGAATGATAACTACTCCAGGGGTAACTTTTAGAATGTTTCAGGCTTTAGCAAATAAGAAAATAAATATTAAAGTAATATCTACTTCTGAAATAAAAATATCAGTTTTAATTAATAAAAAAGATATTAAAAAAGCCTTAAAGTCTTTACATAAAGAGTTTAGATTAGATAAATAAAAAAATGAGTATAAGACCTTTTAGAGATATCAAGAGAAGAAAAACGAAAGTTATTAAGGTTGGAAAAGTTAAAGTAGGTGGCGATAATCCAATATCAGTCCAATCTATGACCAATACATTAACTACAGATATCAAAGCTACTATAAAACAAATTCATGAAATTCAGAATGAAGGAGCTGATTTAGTTAGGGTTTCCTGTCCTGACGAGGCTTCATCGAGGGCACTTAAGGACATAGTTAAGCATGTTGATATACCAATAATTGCAGATATACATTTTCATTATAAACGTGCAATTGAAGCGGCAGAAAATGGAGCCAGTTGTTTGAGAATAAACCCGGGCAACATAGGTGATAAAAAAAAAATTTATGAAGTTTTGAGAGCTGCAAAAGATAACAATTGTTCAATTAGAATTGGTGTTAATGCTGGATCGCTAGAAAAAGATATTCTTGAAAAATTTAGAGAACCATGTCCGGAGGCTTTAGTTGAAAGTGCTTTAAGAAATATTAGAATAATAGAAGATCAAGATTTTTTTAATTTCAAGATAAGTGTAAAATCTTCGGATGTTTTTTTGTCTATAGAAGCTTACAAACAACTCTCAAATGCAACAGATTATCCACTTCATCTTGGTGTTACAGAAGCGGGAAGCTTCGTATCTGGTAGTGTAAAATCATCTATTGGGGTTGGTTCGCTCCTTTTAAATGGAATAGGCGACACAATAAGGATTTCATTATCAGACAATCCTGTAAAAGAGGTAAAAATTGGAAATGAGATATTGAGATCATTAAATTTACGAAACAGAGGAGTAAAGATCATTTCATGTCCATCCTGTGCAAGACAAGGCTTTAAAGTGATTGATACGGTTAAAATTTTGGAAGAAAAGCTTTCACACATTAAAACACCTATAACTTTGTCAATAATTGGGTGTGTAGTTAATGGACCGGGAGAAGCTGCTATGACTGATATTGGAATTACTGGAGGAGGCAGTGGAAGTAATATGCTTTATTTATCAGGAATTCAAACCGAGAAGGTATTAACACAGGATATGATCACTAGAGTGATTGATGAAGTAGAAAAAAAAGTTCAAGAATTAGAAAATAAATAAGATGATTCCACAAAAAACTATTGAAGAGTTGATTAATAAACATTCTATTTTAGAAAAGGATTTATCATCTGGAGAGATGGATAAAAAAAAATTTGCTGAAAAATCAAAAGAATATTCTGATTTGAGTGAAATTATAGTTAATGCAAAAAGGTATCTTTCATTTGACAATGATAAAAAAGAGTTAGAAAAAATTTTGGGCGAAGCATCTTCTGATGATGAGCTAAAAAAAATGGCTGAAATTGAATTAACTGAACTAAAATTTGATCATGAAAAAAATGAAAAAAAATTAAAATTATTTCTTTTACCAAAAGATGAAGCAGATAAAAAAGATGCTATAATTGAAATTAGAGCTGGAACAGGTGGTTTGGAG
>MDTD01101572.1_pt1 | contig 15599 bp, 24 predicted proteins | sample 811221 | NCBI WGS metagenome assembly MDTD01 (sample SAMN05326646, study PRJNA326480) | marine metagenome | isolation source: seawater | place: Pacific Ocean: South West | collected 2011
AACATATCATCGAACCCTACGGTTATTGGTCTTAAGTTATTAAAAATAGATAGATTGTTTTTCATTTGCTTTCCTCCTATTGTTAAGCGAGTTAATGTATTGAAGATCCTATCTATAGCAATCTTCAACTGTATTTATTATAACATATAATTACGATATGTCAAATTGCGACCTTTTTACCAAGCGAATATTGTTTTTTTCTTATCAGAAAAAGGATAATGGTTTTGTCGCATGTATTCTGCCATCCATCCTTTGTATTCTTTGTTTTTTAAGGTATGCGTAGTGTTTAACCAAGACTGCACAAGGTCCGCATCAAGCAAAGGACATCTCACTTCTATTCCCCAATACCCTCCTACGGCTTCGTGCTTTTCTATGAATTTACTTTGATATTGAACAAAGTTATGCCAAGGCCATACTAGTTCTAGGTTAGGAGGAAAATGCCCTCCAAATTTTGAATCTGTTGCCTGCTCCTTTTTTCCGCCTGCTCCGTGCCAGTCTATACTTTCTCCCGCGAAGCCATAGTCCGCATAAATTTCATCGCCTCCAGATCCCATCACTAATATTTTCATATTGTTTGGTTTCATATATCTTAAAATTATGGTTGTTAATCCGTTTGATGCATAGGAGTTTTCAGACTCGGCGTTTCTCCTTAACAACATCTGCCTTACCTCTTCGGCGGTATGCAGGTCTTCTGTTTCCTTGAAATTTGCAGGTTTTAACCTATGTCTTATTGCACGTTGCTTCATGATTCTTTCGTCCTCTCCATGGGGGAACACAAATGATCCGTGAAATGACTTAAATTTTTTCTCCAGGCAACATGCAATTACACCAGTGTCATGCCCTCCGCTGACTGTGTACATGTTGTTGTCTGTATGTCTTAACTGCACTGCCTCCTCAAAATTTTCAAAGACCTTGTCGTAGTTGTTGATGTTTTGTATTAGATTCCATTCTTTATTGGTTACATTTCTAAGATGCTTTGTAGTTTTATCATAGACATAGATCTTGTTGCCCTCACATCTGTATTGAGCGATGTGATGCTCTAGGGCCTGAGGATAACTTGCCACACTGATAGTTTGCTCATCAAAGTAGAAATATAATGGCCTAACCGCGAACACGTCGCAACCAAATACTACAAACTTTTCCGTATTGTATATTAGGGCAAATTCTCCTTTGAGTGTTTTGATAAATGCTACACAGTCTTCTACTTTGTCATTTAAATTATCTGATATAAATTTAGTGTCATTTGATTTTTGATTATAGGTACTCCCGTTGTATAATAGGATTCCATGAGAGTTATGAATAGGTTGTTCTGTCTTCTCGCCTATGGTAGACAAAAGGCCATGGCCAAAATGTCCTAATTCATTTTGTTCTTCCGTCCACTTTTCAGGTCCTCGTCTTTTTAGACCTGTACTATTGAATGCATTAATTTTGTTAGAATAATAAATTCCGCACATGGTAGAAATAGTTATCTGCCACGTTGCACCCGGACAGAAAGATTGTCTTCACGTTCTCTTCTCAGCCTACGGAGAGTCTTTCTGCGTTCCTTTTGTTTTTCACGTTTTATTTCAGATGGCTTTTGGTATGTACTTTTGGCCCTAATTTGATCTATAAATTTGTCTTCCTTGATCCAACGTTTGATTTTTCTATATGATCTGACGGCATCACCTCCTGCAGGAACTTCAACGTAATATCCGTGAAATCCTAATGGCCTATTTGTTTTGTTGTTTTTTCGCATCCGTCTTTTTAAATAGTAGCACAGGGTCTGCGCCTTTGTCAACCACAGCACCAGTTATCTGTATTTTGTGGACACCTCGATTTCGCATCTCGTTGGCGTCAAATTGATATGGCATCACAACCGAATCCACAATATTTTTCAGCCCTCTGGCGTTTGTTCCTAAAGACTTGGCCTTTTTAGCAATGGCAACTTTTGCATCTTTGGTAAATTCTATTTCAATGTCATCAAGACCAAAAAGGTATTTGATCTGTTTAAGCACTGCATTTTTAGGTTCCGTAAGTATTCGAATAAGTTGATCCTCACTTAATTGATCAATATTTGTTATCATTGAAAATCTTCCAACAAATTCTGGTATTAATCCATATTTGATTAAATCTTCGGGTTTGACTTCTGAAAGATAATTTGTTTCGTCCTGCCCCTTGAGTTTTGTACCGAAGCCCATTCCCCCAGACTTTTTACTTCTAATTTGGTTTTCAAGTTCTGTGAAAGCACCTCCAACAATAAACAAAATGTCAGTCGTATCAATCTTAACAGTTTGTTGATCAGGATGTTTCCTGCCACCATGCGGAGGTACTCTACATTCTGTTCCTTCAACTATTTTCAACAAGCCTTGCTGAACGCCTTCTCCTGATACATCTCTTGTTAATGATGCATTTTCACCTTTGCGGCATATCTTATCTATCTCGTCTATAAAAATTATTCCTTTTTCTGTTTTTCCTATATCACCATTTGCATTTGCGTATAATTTTTGTACGACATTTTCAACATCCTCTCCAACATAACCAGATTCTGTCAGTGTGGTAGCATCAGCAATCGCAAAAGGCACTTCGAGATATTTTGCAATGGTTCTTGCCATTAGCGTTTTACCGGCTCCTGTGGCTCCTAGCACTATGACATTTGATTTGTCTAATTCGAAATCAATTGGTGGTTGCACAATTCTTTTGTAGTGATTAGCCACTGCGACCGATAGCACTGTCTTTGCCTGATCTTGTCCTATAACGTACTGATCTAAATGTTCTTTAATTGCTACTGGATTTAATATATTTTTATCACCGGCGTATAACTTTTCTTTACGTGATTTAACAATATCCTCGTCAAGTATTTCAACACAAAGTTTTACGCACTCGTTACAGATAGATGTCTTTTTGGCACCAACTATCATTTTGGTAACGTCTTTACGTGATTTGTTACAAAAACTACATATTAAATTTTCTTCTGTCATAATCTATCTTACTCTTCTTAATTACATCTGCGATGTCTTCTTTGTTGTTGATTTGGTAGTCACTGTTGTCGTGTGCTAACTTATACCAATTGTCCTCTATTGTTTCATTATCCCAAATAAAAATGGTTACGTTGTTGTATGGGAGTTCTTTGTTTATTACATCCGAAAACTCTTGCTTCTGATCATCACTGAAGTTTATTATGGTAAAACTAATATCATCAGGTTTGATCATAGAAGGGGGTGTGACAAGGGTCAACTTGCCAAGTGCTTTGTTTTCTGTATTATCCATCTTTTTGATTTAAAACATCTAGTATAACTTTTTGATCTTCATTGGACAAGTCCGAAAGTTGAATTTCATTTCGTTCGATTTTGGTTATGAGGTCATCTATTCGTGCCTCCATCATTTGATGATATTCTTCTTCTGAGGTAATATTCTTTGATCTTTGCCAACGTGTCTTGTCGTTCTGTTCTTCATTCTGAACGTACTCTTGGACGTCTTCGAAGTTGCCGTGTTCTTTGTGGAAGTTGTCGAGTAATTCGGCTCTTTGCCAATTACTCAGTTGTGGCTTTGGGGGCTTCACCACCTTATTATTTTTAGTATCAATCTTAACTTGTCCCAAGGAACCAGTGCCTGTGACCGCTTTTTCTGGTATGATCACTTCCGTAAAGTCTGGCCTTAATCTTTCGGACGTCATTGCTTCTTCTATTTGTTCAGATATTGTTGGTTCTTTTTCAATAGGAGTTTGAACACTTTCGGACTCGTGCATCTTAAGTGCCTCCTCAACTGTTGCAGTAACATCTTCTTCTCTGGCTTTACGAGCATACTCTTCTAAAGCCTCTTGCTCTGCTTTCTCTCTCTTTTTAAATTTTTCTATTTGGCTTTCTTCTTCGTCTGTGCTTGGCTTTTCATAATTTTTATTAAATTCTTCATATCCCTCAACCTCAGCAGGATCAAAGCCGTCTTTCAAGTCGTCTACTTTGCCCTTTAATTCTATGTGAGGAATTGTCTCTTGCTCTTGTATTATTTCAACTGGCTTCTCTTCTGGCTTTGGAACTTTTAAATTGAAAGTATCTAATTTGGCTTTCCATTCTGCTAGTTGTTTCTCCGCATCTTCATGTGCTTTTCGATTATTTTGCATCATCTCATTCCATTTAAGGTCTACGCCCTCGTCGTCAGGTTTCTCAAGGTCTACTATCTCTTGTGGTTTAGGTGCCTTGACCGGAAAACGTTTTACTAGACTCTGGTTGGCCGCAATCAAAAGCAATACTGCTAATGGATCAAACACAAAAATTATTATTAATATAATCCATCTTACTGCCTCGGAAGTATCAACTTTATCTGTTACTCCCCAGTCAACTGCCAAAGCGGCAATGTATTTCACAGGTCCTACTTCCGCTTCTAGTTTGATCATTTTGGCCTGTAATGGTTCTCTGTCGATAATCAAATTATCAATGTTATTTTGTGCTTTTAATATATTTGCTTCAGCCACGTCAATTTTGGCCTCAACGTCTGACTTATCATCAACATCATTGCTTCTTAAATTGTCAATTCTCTTTTGTATTACTGCGGTGTCCATTGCGTAATCTTCTTTCAGTTGATTGATCCTGTCCTGTGCTTGACTGATTCCGTTTTTGATTTGATCACGTTCTTCTTTCTGTGATGCTTTCAACTCGGCCGCCGCTTTCTCCTCATTAAAGAATGATTTGTTTGATGTCAACACGTCACTTACGTCTTTGTCCAGCACCGTCAATCTGTCGCTTAAATTTTTGATAGTGTTGGTCTCGACTGCAAGTAGTGTTTTGAATTTGTCTTCTACGGATTTAAGATTGTCTTTCTCTATATCAATGGCCCCTGAGTTGTTGTCCACAACGACCGATAAATTCTTTTCGGCCCTTTCTATTATGAGAGTTTGCCTTTTGATATATGTTTCTTCGCTTTCAATTTTATCGTTGATTATTTCAATTCTCTGGGTCACTGTATCTTCTGCAAGGTTTTGCTCTAGATGTGCTTTTGATAGGAATCCAAATATTCCCATCGATGTTATTAGAGAAAGTATAACAACCGCTATGGTTAGATAGGTCTTAAGCAGTATTGGTGTGAACTTCCAGTTCCTGTATACCCACGATGCCGTAATAAGTTTACCTATCTCCAGCACCGATCCCATGATAACCACTGGCCAAAAGGCTCCAGGAAAAATGGTTGCTAATCCTATAACGGAGTAAAATATTGCCACTCCCGAAATGGACAATGCTGATAATAATGTTAGAATTGGCATTAACATAATAGAAGTATTTACTTTAACAGAAGATGCCGATTTATGCTAGTGAATTGTTTGGTAATTACGCCGCGTTGTCTGTTGGCTTCTCTGCGTCACCAACAGAATCTGCTTCACCGATTCTTGTCACTGTGATCGCTTCAACTATCTCACCTTCTGCCTGTGGTGCCGAAATAGTCAATGACTCAACAACAGGACCTCTGTCCACTGTACCTTCCACGTGAGTTGGATCGTAATATAACACGTTTTCAGTGTATGGACCTTTGATTGCATTCGCAATTAAATCCTTTATTACTGCTTCTTTACTTGCTAAAGAAGTTGATCCATCTACGGAAGTTCCTGACGTTGGAATTGCAGAATCATTTTCAAAAAGTATGTTGAAAGTTAAAGTTGTAGGTGCTGTGTCTTGGTCAGCACTTGAATCTGTTGCTATTTTTAAAATTCTGTAATTTGAATGAGTGCCTAACACTTGTAGAACTTTTTGGAATCTAACACCGCCTCTTGCTAGATTTAAGCCATCATTCTTGTTAGTTGGAAGTGTTGCAAAATCTTTGTATGAATATGGGTTGACTCCACCTGCTACTGCATTACCGTCTGTAGTAAAAAAGCCGCCTTGTGCGATTGATATATTGTATAAGTGGTGGTTCTCACCTGTATCGGAACTAACTCCGTGTGTATTAAATGGATATTCAGTTGAAGCCATATTTTAAATTCCTTTGTTAATGTACTTATTTATAACGATTATTTATAAAATGACCAACTTGGCGAACCAATATATTTGCAGGCATTATTTGTAATGTGCCGTTCTTTACCGTTCAATTTAATATATGCTTGATATGTACGGCAATAACCGCCCGATATTTGATATGAGTGTATAACTCGCACCTTACCGTTGGCTAGCCTTTCTTTGCTATACCAACTCACAATTTTGCCATTTGGTACCTCATTTAGCATGAAGAACACTGCAGATTCATGTAGTTTTTTCTCTGTTTTGTTAAGTCTGAATCTCATGAATTGTGTTTTTCGCCAAAGATACGCAGGCATACTGTATTTCAAATCATCGCCCAATAACCTAGGCTCTGGCATATCACCTATTGTGCCTTTGTGTTCAGTGGGCATATTTCCTGCATAAGCAGTCGCCGAGAACAGTAGGCTACTCAATACTATGATAACCTTGAACAATCTCATATCCCCCATCCATTTTCTGACATGCTATCTGCCTTTGGGTCACTAATACTTCACCTAGTGGCATATCCCAAGTAAAAATATCGCAACTATCTGCGATTCCCATTCCGTGTAAGAAATCCTTGGCGCCATCATTACAGACAACTTTTTCTTCAATTTTGCTTTCGAGAATGTTGCCTTGTTGGTCAACCACACGTATCTGGGTGGTTTCAACATCGCAGTATTGATCAATCCATGGACCTCCTGCTTGTGATTTGGTCGCGGAAAAGATGATCATTCCTACTGTAAGTAAGACCAAGGCTATGATAAAATAAATGGTTCTCATAGCCTACTGGTTCAATACTTTGTCTGCCGCTTGGTCGATAGTGTCGGTATTCATAGATTCCGCCATCTTCAACTGCTTGATTTCCGATACGATAGTGGCCACGTGGTCCTTACCTATTCTAACCATTACATATACTCTATAAGATTTGTTCTTGGTTGTATAGATAACCTGCCTGTCAACTTCGTAATGCGTCACAAGTGTGTCATTAATCACGTTGACAATAACGTCCTGTGATTGTGCAGTCACCGTCATCGACTCGTTTGTACCTGCTTCGTTCTTATTAATGGTTGTTCTGTTGTTCATCTCACCATTAATCCTATCAGCCAATTTACCTTTAGCCAATAGTGTCGCCTTCTTCACTGCCAACTCAAGATCAGGAGATACAGCCGATGCCGCCTCTTGATAATGTTTTTTAGTTGTGTGAGGATATTTCACATACCACTTAGGCACTTTGTTGATTACACCGTTCTTGGTCATATCCGATTTCATCGAATACGTAGAACACTGTGCAACAAGTAAACCTGCGAAAAGTATAAGAAATAATTTGCTTATGTTTTTCATGTTGTCCTTATTTGTTAAATTTTGCAATCTGCTCTGATACAAAATTAGATACACCAGCAATATTGAAATCATTGCTGAACTGTGCCCAACCATCTCCTATCATCGGATATACCGCAAGGAAGATTGCAAATAGTATTATTAGTCTAATCATACAACAATTATAGCATAATTTCCAAATACGTCAACCGTAGTTGATCTTGTTAGAATGGTTGATTTTATTGACTTTTTAGAGGATGGTCTTAATGAAACCTATGCCATCTATGCCCAAATATACCAAATACATCACAGTGAAGCCAAAACTTCTACGACTCCAGGCACCGTACATAAGAAAGCAGGTTGCTACCAAAAAAAATATGTAGGCAATAAACATTGGTGGATTTGGTGAATACCACATAAGAATTAAGGCGGCAACAACATTGGATGCCATTCCTATCACTTCGCAACAGAATCTACTCGGATTTGATTTGTAATCTTCTTTGATCCATTGTAAAGTTGTTTTTCTGCCTATCCTTGCCATTATCTTAACTGCTCCTCTGATTTCCATTGTGACCGTTTTCCTTTTGTACCACAGGCCCTTCGGCAAATATAAAAAGGAGTTTCCGTGACAAACCTTGCCTTATATTCTTTAAAAAGTTCTTTGTTGTCATAATCTCTGATATCACTATGTAATTCCAATCCTACTTTGTTTAGGTATGCTTCTGCCATATGGCAACATGGCCAATACTTACCAGTGTAGTCCAGAAACACACTAGAATCCCTATCCTTCTCACAAACAATATTTCTTCCATATGACGGAGGCTGGTAATCTTCTGCAGGCATCAATCCTAAATTTTTTGTGTAGGTATCCCATCTGTCAGTTTCTTTTGATCGAAACCAAGTAAAACCCATTTCCTTTGCCTCTGCTTTTGCTTCATCGACTTGATGTTTATTGTGTTCAAACACCAACATGTCCCAATGAGCACTTGCACCTGTAGATATAAAAGCATTTGTATTTTCCATAACTTTTTGCCATCTAACATTCCTTCTATATAAATGGTTCGTGTCCTCGAGTCCGTCAATACTGAACACACAGTAATCGAGATCTCCATCAAGCAGATGTCCAAGTTTGCTCCACCATGTGGCAGTTTTCAATCCACCATTAGTGTTGACACCAATAACCAAATCTTTATTATGTTTTTTGAAATATTCAATTATGTCTAGTAGTGCTGGAGCAGATGCAGGATCGCCTACATTGCCACAAAAAAATATCTTATCAAGACCTTTAATCTGCTCGGGTGTTATATTTTTTTCGAACCATTCTAGGGGAAGACTCTTGAGGCGAATGTATGGATTAATCATTGTTCCATAAACATTCCTCGCACACATAGGACACTCTGCATTACAAAGGCTGGTTGGTTCTATATGCAGTTCTTTGACATTGTCTAGCATGACAATACTTAATGCTATTTGTTACCCTTCATCAAAGTAATTTCTTTGGCACCTTCTTCGTCCCAAACGGGCACAAGGTTACTCTTATGCATTAGTCCTATACCAAGCAACTTTCTTTCGCCTGAATATGCCTGTGGCTGTGGTTTTTTGCCGCCGGCAACAGGAATCTTGTCGCTTGTTTTGGGGTGGTTGGGATCTGGGGAATAGTTTGGTACATCATATCCTTTGAAGTTTTTTGTTTTTTGTTTCAAAGTGTAAGTGTCAAGTCCCTGGGCCTGCAACCATTCTTCGTGATTTGCTTGGGCCTCACGATTTCTTTTTGAATTTTCTATCTTATGTCTTATTCTTTTTGGCAGTTTCAATTGAATAAATCCCATTCTTAAAGTATATATTTAAGGCAGTTTATTGTCAACTATCGCTTGGAGTATTATGTCTGCATATTCTGGATTGGTGCTCCAGGCACTCATTCTTACCATCAATGCTCGATAATCCCATTTACCGGTATCTATTTGTTTTTCTCTTTCTTCTCTAAACTCCTTGTATGCAGGGTGCCTATTCAAGATTGCAATCATATCTTTCACTGACTTGCATTTTGTTAGATATTTTTTAACACCCCATGGTGCATCCATGTTGCCTTTTGCTTTCATGTGTTCTACATTTTTGAGATCCCATGTACGTACGCCAAACAACGCATTGCCTTCTTTTGCAAATCTGCTTGTTCCCCATCCGGACTCAACACCTGCCATTGCAATTATAATACTTGTTGGTACTCTGCTTAATCTGTCTGTGGTATAATTTAAATATTGCACACATTTCCTTGTAGATTCTACGAATGTTTGTTTATCGACATACTCAAATTCAGGTTCTTCCAAACCTAAAAGATGTACCTCACTTAATTCTTTTTTATGAAATTGGTCTTCTAGTTTTTCGACTGTCCATGGATTCGGATAGAAAGTGCCGCCAATAAACGCACTACCAATTACGATTGCACTAACAAGTAGTGTCCCAAATATCCATTTAATATATGTGTTCTTGCTCATAATTTATAGTAAGGGAGGTGGACCGAGATTTTACTGCATTGGCCTAGTTGGCACTTTTTCATACTCGAGTCCACTTACTTGTGTCCCCCTTAATTTATACTGCAACTTTTTGCTCTGTTGCTGTCGTTTCTGTATCTGTAGTAGAATACTTCTTGTTGTATTCTGCTTCAGCACTTCTCATCGCATTGTTCCAATCTGCTTTTGACAGACCTGTAAATCTTGTGATGATACCGTCAGACATGATCTTAAATGATCCACATAGTTTGTGAGATCCATCTTCAGCAATCTTGTGTACAACACCTGTCGCTTTACCGTCGGCGTTTTCTCTACCCATGATGTACATATAATTGCCTGATCTTCCTCTCCACTTGTTGTTTGTCTGTGTGTCTTCTTGGCATCTAGATCTAACTTGATCCATAACCAATTGTGCTTTTACTGAACATTTGTACATATTCTTTCTCCTATTTGTTACCACTATTATAACAGGTAATGGTAAACAGTCAACCTGGTAAAAATGCCATAAAATGGAAAGAATTATTCATAAACATCAATTCTTTTTATATTTTTTGCAAGTGCTTTCCAAATTAAGTCGGCGATAGTCTCGGGACTAATTGATTTTTTAATGTTAGGTTGTTTCCTACTCTGCAACACACCTGGATTTATTTTTATAAAAATTGTATCTTTGTACAGGTTGTCAAGCAGGTCTATCAATCTATCCAAATATGTTTTGCTAGATGCATAAACAACATTTGTATTTTTAAGATCACTTACAACAACTGAACCCACGATCACCACATGTCCTTTATGGTTGCTCTTCAAATAATTTTGCAACAGTAATGTGGCACCCGTGCAATTGACATCTATGGTATTTTTAATATATTCGGCATCCACTTCTGGCTCTTCGAATGAAAAATCTTTACCATGTCTCATTCCTGCACCCGCCACAAATATTAAGCAGTCGTAATCATTGTAAGAAAATTTTGTAATACTATCACTATTTGTCAGGTCAAGTTCTGTGCTAGACGGACAGGTAAAATCATATAACTCGGACTTCATTAATTGTTGCCCTATCAAACTTGTACCACCTATCAATAAGATTTTTTTCATTAGTTAATTTTATTATATTGTTTACAAAGATGTAAGTAAACCTTTTCCCAATATTTTTTGAACCAGGGATCTTGTGCAGTAGTCATCATTTGGTAAGCATTGTTTACCAATCTATTCTTGCTAGGCAAAAACTTTTTGGCCAAAGGCGTCATTTTAAGTTGGCCAATATCTCGGCCTCTTTCCTTTTAAGTTTTTCTGCTTTTATCCTTTGTTCTTCTTCTACTTCTTCCTTAGACTTAACCTTTTCAGGCTCTATATTCTTTGGAGCCTCAATTGGTAATCCTGCGTTGTCAAACCACCTACCGTCCGCGGTGACCGTGCATTTACTATAGAAACTTTTGTTCTCCCTTGTGATTGCATCTTTGTTTGAAATCAACCTACGTTTGGCATATAATTTGCCTTTGTAAGTTGAGCCGTCTGCTTGTAATAACCTTGCACCCCCAACAAAAATGCTTCCATACACTCTGTCAATCATTACATATTCTTCACCATCTTCGTCTTTTCTCTTTTTTGCTCTGTTATATTTTGCCGGCAGTTGATGAATACTTGGTGGAATAGATGTATAAAATCTGTTTGTAAATGAATGTACTTTTGGTTCTTCTTTGCTCGGGCCAACACCACTGCTGTCTGTAATTTTACCTAATCCTTCTAGCAATTTTTTTGTTTTTTCACTTGGCATAATGTTTTAGCATACACCAGGACAGTCAACTCCAGGCTCGCCACTGTTGGCTATAATCCATCATCGACGTAGAGCGTCTCCAATAAGATTTAAAAATGAGTACTGGCACCGACCATCCCTGGTGGTCCGCTGTCCTAATTATACTACAATTTGGTTATTAGTCAACCTTGTTTGTAAAATTTTTTCACTGCTTCTATTATAATGGTCACTTCCTCATCGGAAAAGAAAGGGGAAAGTGGTAAAGTTGCTGTTCTTGATATCATTTTCTGAGTGTTAGGCATAGGTGTACCATCGCCAAATACAACATTCCAATCGTCAAGAAATGTCACTTGTGCATCAACTCCTTGCTCATGCATAAAAGCAATAAATTTATCTCTGTTGTCTAATTCAAAAGGCAATTTGAAGTATCCGCTGTCACAATAATTTGTTTTAATAAAACGCAAAGGGCAATCAGACAATTCATCTTGTATCTGTGTCGCAATTTTTTTCCTTTTTTCTTGCCATTCTTTATAGTATTTCATACCAACATAAAGCATTCCGCATTGTAGTTCCTGCGGTGTGCCTCTGAATCCTAGCATTTCGGTTTTGTTGTTCCTGTTTTCACCTACCTTACCTTGATTGATCACACAATCAATTCGATATGCAATGTCGTCGTCATCGGTCCCTATTGCGCCTGCAAAGCCTCTTGTTCCTAGTGGCTTTTGCCCACCAAATGCGAAAGTGCTGACATCACCAAAATATCCGTCGGTCCTTCCTTTGTAGGTTGCTCCAAGGGCCTGGCTACAATCCGCGACCACTTTACCTTTGTACATAGATGACAACTTATCATAGTCAACCACGTTGCCGAAGTAATTTACTAACATCACCGCATCGCAATCTGAAGGTATTTTTTCTATGTCTATAAAAAAATTATCATCACAGTCAACAAAAACTGGTTTGCTAAATGCTTGGTACTGGTTGACGCAGGCCGAATAATTCCAACTGCCGACTGCAACTTTCTTATCAAATAAGTCGAGGGCATATATGGCCGCCGTTATGGCACCCGTGCCGCTTATAGTCATGTACATATGCTTTCTGCCTGTAATTTCTTTAAGTTTTTCCTGGCACCTTTCTGTATAAGGTCCACTGAAATCGTACCCATTCAGCATGATGTCCTTATAAACATCGTCATATTCTTTTTGGAGTAATTTGTATTGCTGGGTTGGACGTTTTTGACGTATCATCGAGAATACTTATATTATGCTTTGATCCCAAGCATAGCGAAATGGCCATCCAGTGTGTGATTGTGCATGTCAATAACACGTCCGTCAACACTTCTAATAGTTTTAGTATAACCTGCAGATTGATATCTTCGGAAAGGATATTGCCAGTTGCCAGATTGTTGCCAGTCACCTTCTAGCAGATGTTTATCGGAGTCGCTGATAATACACAAAGGCATCTGTAAGGCCTGCTCTGCGGTAATAAAGCCGTGCAAATATGCATTAATAATTTTGTTCTGTGGAATCACGTGTTCTAGATGCTGTTTGCCTTGTATGTCATCTGCACGATAGTGATATCCCATTGGGGCCAATTGTTTCTGCATGGATCTTATGTACAAAGTCAAGGATGTCTTGATATGTTTTTTTGTGGCCTGACTCCACGCATCATTAAACAGATCAGATTTCATGCTGTCTATGTATTTCGATAGTTCGGCCACTGCTGGCTTTGTTTTAGACTTAAACGTGATCTCTGGAATATTTTTAAGATTTTGGTAGTTTATCATGAAACTGCTCCCTAGTGATATTTGGCATTAATTCTAATTCTACTGCATCTGCTCCCCAGGCATACTGTTCAAGCACAGAATCTTCTATCATGTTTTCGGGTAAGCAGAGCCACCAAGTTTCTGTTTTGTCCTTTTTGGTCACTAACATTTTGTAAACAAGTTCCTCAGACATTAATATATTTCTTAAAGGCCGTCTGTGCCTCTGACTCGGGAGAAATATTGTTTTCCTTCAATCCAACCTTTACCTGTTGTATGAAACTAGGCTCAAAGCCTTCTGGCACTTCTGCCTCATATATCTCTTTCAGCACATGAGCCATCGCCACAGGTGCGTCCCAACCAGTACCATTTGCATGTTGCCATTGCCTTTTGCTGGCAGTGTGTATCAAAGTAGCACTTGCACATATTGATTTTGTAGCAATTAATAATTGTTTCATCCAATCGTCTGGCAACCTGTGAAGCCTGCCTGCGGAAAGTTCATATTGTTTCATTAGGCCAATAAACAAACCTTGATTTATTTCTCCTCCAGGCTCATCAGGAAATATCTCTTTTATTGCCTGTAAGGCATTTATTAGTCCTTGCTTTCCTGCCATTTTCATACCCTTGTAGGCATAATCAAAATGTGAGAAGTAATGATCGTTTGGTCCTTTCTTGTTAGCACTGCTTCTTACTCTTTTTGGCTCTAGATCAATACCGACTTGATCAAAAGCGTCTTGCACTTGTCTTGCAATCCAAGGCCTGCTATCAACCTCTTCTTCGCCCATTTTATATCTGTGTAGCAATACTCTATGGATCTCTTCTGTTCCTGCTCTCAAAATTCCTGTGTCGTTAACAATTTCAAATGCAATCGCATCAAAAGCCGGCTCATCGGTTTCTACTATTGTCACCGGTATGCTTGTGAAACCTAATAATGCTAGGCTAACTGCCCTGTGTTGCCCGTCGAAAATATAAAGTGTTTTACTATTTGATCTTCTTACTGCCGAAACAGGACAACATACTCTGGGATCAAACTTCCTCATTATGTTCATAACATGTCCTGCCCTTACATCTCGTTGGACAGAATAGTTAAAGGCAAAGTCTTCTAGCGGATGTGCTTCTGTGCCCAGTGGCAAACTGAATCCTTCGTCCAACTTATTTTTTAGATTAATTTTTGCTTCTTCGTACCTTTTAGTCCAATTTGGCACGTCTTCGGGTGCTTCTCTTTTTACTTCGTCAACGACGTCGAGAAGAGTTCTTACGTTTTGCATATAATTCTCCAATTAGTTTTAATATGATGTATTGTTAGAAAAGTGCCAATAATAGGCTGTATCTAAAAATACAAGTGTATTATAGCATGAAAATGTTATTTTGTCAACGTAGGCGCTTTTTACCTAATAGATCTCGCACAGTGTCCTTGCAGGCATCGTGCCAATATTTGCCAGATTCACGTAATAAGTCATTGGAAACTCTTAATCTTTCCATAATACGTTCTATCTGCTTATGTTTTGCCGGCGATAACGGTTTGTCTTGCTTTTGTGCCCTATCAATAATGTCTAAGACTTTATCTATGTCCGGGCAAGTGATGTCCGGCACGTGAGGTGCTTTCTTACGAATTTTAGAATAATAATTTGTTCGCTTTTGTGCTGACTTAAACAACATGACCTTCCCCTTGACAGTATTATTTAAATCGTTATGGTGTAGAGTTTTATTAGTGTTTTGTGATTAAATTAAAGTTATGACGCCAAAAATAAAGGCAGTGGTATACACACAAAAGATCAACCACATTAACCTGCTCACTTTATTCCGTGCTTCTCTTCGTGTTTCCTGTGACCTTTATGACTGCCCATGTAGTAGTCGCCCGGTTCATAGTCCCATGGCTTGCCGTGATGTCCACGCACATCAGCAATCCACATCCTAAACTTGACAAGTAATTTTACTAACGGGTTGTGATTTACTCTCATTATCTGCCTAACTTTTTCTTTCTACCAATTGGTAATTTTTGTTCCTTGACGAAAACCTCCCCGTTCTTCGTCGTCCACTCAATAGTTACCATCTTGGCTTTAGAATTGCCCTGAAATGACTTCACGGCCTTCTTGAAAGAAAGAGCTTCAACATCTTTTGTCTCTGTCCCATCATCAAATTTGAAAATTCTATTTTTTGGCATATACTTCTAATTATACACATTGTTGACAAAAGGTCAACTCTGTGCTTAAATATTATTTGTAAATGTTGATCAAGATGAAATAAACATTTCGGACGTCGGGGCAGTACCGACCACCTCCACCAATTTATTACTTGGTGGC
>MDTD01042653.1_pt1 | contig 15598 bp, 17 predicted proteins | sample 811221 | NCBI WGS metagenome assembly MDTD01 (sample SAMN05326646, study PRJNA326480) | marine metagenome | isolation source: seawater | place: Pacific Ocean: South West | collected 2011
ATAAAATTATAAAGCCAAAAATTATCAGTTTCTTTCACTGACTGAAATCTACCTGTTCCATCGTGATGAACTACCGCAGGTACTTTACTTTTTTTATCTTCTTTGAATTGAGAAATTATATTCATATATGGAGATTCCACATCATTCTCAAACCAATGTTTTACATCTTCTTGTAAAATAACAGGGGCGAAAGGTCTAAACCATTGTCTATGTTTTATTTTTTCATTAATTAAGTCTTTCATCGTATCGCTTCTTGGGTCAGCGAATATACTTCTATTACCCAAGGCTCTTCTTCCTGACTCAGACTTTTCATTAAATATAGATATTATTTTTTGGTCGTTTAATAAATCTATAACCTCTTCATCTGAAGAGTCTTCAAACGTGACTCTCTCGTCTTGAAGGGCAATTAAAACATCTTCCTTGGAATAGTTTACGCCCAAGTAAGCGGTTTCATTTTTACCAGAAAGCACTCTAGGATTGTCCAATAAATGATAATATATATATTGGCAGCATCCTATTGCTAATCCAGCGTCGTAAGGGATTGGTGGTATGTATATGTTTTCAATATGGTCAAATTTATTTAATATTGCTGAATTCATCAAACCATTAAGTGCTACCCCACCAACTATACAAATATTTTTATTCTTTTCGTATTTTGAAACCAAATCTAAAACAATTTCTTCGGTTGCCGCTTGAAGCGATCCAGCTAAATTAAATTTTTCTTCCTCGTTTAGTGTCTTAAAAAAATTAAAATCTTTAATCGTTTTATGTTTAACGTAATCTCTAGCTTGATTAATATACTTTAATCTATCTTTGGCTACAGCACTCATAGCCATAACCGTTCCGCATTGATTACCTATAGGTGGGCCACTAGATAAACCAAAAATTTCTTTTGTCATTAAAGACCATGCGCCACCGATGTCTAACTGAATTGTATCATCAATTTTTTCAATTTTATTGTTTTCACCCTTGTATACAGCAGCGGATGTTTCATGAGTTTTATTTTGGTTTTCGTCGCACTCTTCTCCTCCACCATCTAAAGAGATTATAAGGGCTTCATTAAAATTTGAGGAAAAAAATGCATTTGCAGCGTGAGCAGCGTGATGGGAAACCTCTAAATATTTTCCATTATTTTTAGAAAGATGCCCCTCCATTGTTTTATAACTTTGAGGATACATCTGACTAAGACCACCTCTCCATCTCATAAAAAAATGAGTATAATAGTCCACTGGGTTATCTTTTATGTAATCCCCCTGTCTTTCAAACAAAAAATTTAAGACATCACCCTGTTCCTCTTTTACTCTAGAGAACCTTTCATACTCTTCGTGTAGAATAACTTTCCCATCTTCAAAAATGCAATACGCGGTATCGTGAGCCCCGCAAGATAAACCAATTATCCTCATGTGTACATCTCTCTTTTGCTTGTTAATATTTTTTTGACTTCAGAAAGTTCTTTTTTATATTCTTTAAAATTCCAAGCCCCTTTGACTATCGCTGTGGCTACATACGGCCATACGTTAGAATCAAAATGGCCACCTCTCGAATTTTCGTTATCGTAATGAAGCGCACCTTTGACTGTGTAATTTATTTTGCCTGAATTACCCTCTAATTCCCAAATTGAAACTTTTCCAGACTCTTGTAAAAACTTAATAAAATCTTTTCTTTTCCAAATCGTAGGTTGAACAGCGAAAAAATCTGGACTACCAATAGAAATATCATGCAAAGTCTCAGAGCTTGTAGATGGGTTTAAAAAACAAGTACCTGTTTTAATCAGTCTTACAAAAGAATAGTCTGTACTACTTAATACCTTAACGTACTCATCAAGCTTTTCTAAATTAGGTTTCGAGTACAAAAACATATCTTCATGTTGATACAATACATATTCATCATTAATTTGAAGTAAGCATTGCTCTAGTTTTTCAGAGTAAGTAAGAGAATCTTCATAAATTACATGCTCATTTAAATCATTGTACTTTTTATTAGAAAATATTTGTACATTGTCTATACCAAATTTTTTTTGTTGCTCTAAGAATATTTCTAGAACATCAAAGTAATCAGAGTGTGAATAAACTATATTTTTTAATTCCATTCGCACTTCATGTTTTTAAATCTTGATCCAAAGTCTTGCATATAATAGTCCCTGCGAAAGCCCTCTGACTGCAACCAAGGGTTTAAAGTTGAACCAGCGTCTATATAAATGTTGTTTTTATTTGATTCGTACAATTGATGAGCTAATAAATTACCAAAAGGTCCAGCGCAAAACAGAAATAACTTGTTAGATAGATTTTTCTGTTTTATTTCATTTATTAAGTTGTAATCGTTTACCCAAGCGCTAAAACCAATAGGGTAAATCTTTTCTGGTTTAAAAGGTAAATTTTCAAATTTTGAATTTTTATTAGCTACTAAATGTACATCATAATCTGAGTAACTTTTTAAAAATGTTTCTCTGTATCTAGAGTAATTACCGTTTACAAATACGTTTGCAAAAGTCATGTGGCTCTCATCTTGACCACAAAAATCTCTCATTTTTTGAGCTCTGTCACCATTGCAGCATGGGCAACACACCCCGATATAGTAATTATCGTCTTTGTATCTTATCGCATTCACTAACTCTTCTCTGTATTTATTAGGGGTATTTGGTGTGTTTTCAAATTCGCTATTATTTAAGTATTCATTCTGCATTGCAGCCCACTCACCGTCTGCAAACTTAGAAAAACAAAAAGGTTTACCTTTTTTAAACTTTTGGAAAAGTATTTCTATTTCTTCGGAAAAAGTTTTCATTTTATATAATCTTTAAAATCGTTAGCATCATCATAGAACCAAGTACTAGCTTTTGCAAGATTTCTTTCCGTGTCTAGCTTTAAATCCTCCCAGTATGGCCCTTGAGGGTTAGTTACTACTATGTCTGATGGAATGGTTGATAAAGACCTGAGTTTATCGCCGTCTTTTATTAACTCTCTCCACTGAGCAACCCTTTCCTCAAGAGTACCTTGCGGCGGGTTGCCTCTACAAAAAATACCAGATAAACCAACGTGCATAGACCTTGCTTGGTCTGGCTTTAATGCGAATAAATTATTAGCAAGCATCATCCTTTCTAAAGCTCCATCGTGATGAGTATGATCGTGAGGAGCTATTCTTAAATTGTTAAATCTTTGCATATTGTAAGCTATCGGATTTGAGAAAAACAATTCGTCTTGAAGATAAGGGGTTATGTAATTATCTATAGCTTTTACTGATATACATGAAGGAGAAGTCAATTGGTAGTCACCTATTAAAACATCTCCATATCCCTGCTGCTCAACCTCTGGTCTTCTTTTGTGGGCTATTGCAAATATTCTATCATACTTAGATAAGTACTTTTCATAACATACTCTGTTGAATCTTAGATAGTCCTCAGTGGGGAGCATATCTTCTTCACCTATTATTACAAATTCATCTGCTTCAATCGCAGACATCGTATAGGAGCTCAAGATATTATGAAACCCAGTAAGCGGACAATTTATTTTTCTTTTTATATATAACTTGGTGTCTACATCAGGGTTTCTTTTTTTAAAGTCTTCAATGACGACGTTTTCCTCTGGGTCGTAACCCTCTTCGGTATGCAGCCTTAACTTGTAATTTTTGAGTTCTCCAGATTTTTCTAATTGCTCTAGATAGAGATACAATAGATCAGGCTTGTTATAAATTGTTATGGCTATAACATTCATTAATTAAAAAACTTTAAACTTTTCACGACGTTTTCCGACGCTTTACCATCTCCGTAAGGACACTCAGCGTCTACTTGATAATCGTAAACTAGATCATTAAATACTTTATTTAAATCCGATGGAGTTGGGCACATAAAACTGTGAACCCCTATACTTTCTTTCCTCTCCGTGGTCTTTCTGCATACTATTACTTTTTTGTTTAGAAAGGAAGCTTCTTCTTGAATTCCTCCGCTGTCGCTAATTATAAGTTTGCAATTAGCTATTTCTTTGATCATTTGATCATACGAAAGGGGTTCAAGTACTTGAATGTTTTTTAAATATTGCCTACACTCTTGAACTCTTGGGTTTGGATGTAAAGGTATTTTAAATTGTAAAGTTCTGTGTTGTTCTGCGAGTTTTGATATCTCTTGAAACCACTCTGGTAAACTATCATGGTTTTCTCTTCTGTGCATTGTCACTAAAACAGTTTCGCCGTAATAAGAGTTTACGTTGAGTAAATTATCTAGAACAGTGTTTCCAACTGTAGTGATTGACCCGCTTACTTTTTCTTCTTTTAGACCTTTAGAATTTTCTGAAGTTGGACAAAGGTTTACGGTTGCTATTCTGGATATCATTTGTCTGTAAGCTTCTTCTGGAAAAGGATTATCCAAATCGTAAGAACGAAGCCCCGCTTCTAAATGAATCACTTTGACTTTCCTGTTGTAAGCCGCTAAAGCCACCGCATAAGCTGATGCCGTATCGCCCTGAACTAAAACGTAGTCAAAGTCTTCCCATTCTACATCACTAACAAGTATATTAGCTATTATTTCATTTAACCTGTTATGGTTATCTTCGGGAATGCTAATCTCATAATCAAATTCATTTTCTTGTATTAAGTCAACATGCTGACCAGTAAATAAACTATTATAAGTTATTCCAGATTTTTCAAAAGCATTGAATAATGGCTTTATTTTTATCCATTCAGGTCTGGTACCAAATGCAATTAAAATTTTCATTAAATATTTATTAATTTAAACCCTTTTTCCACTGTGTCTTTCAAAGCGTCACCGAAATGAGTTCCGTGATAATTTACCGAAATTGCATTCTTATCCACTCCAAATCGATATGCAAACTCTGGGTTTGATCCCCACATTTCTAAATCATCTTTTGGGTGAGGAGGCACATAAGTAGATAACCCTAAATGTTTTTGTATCGCATACGAAAAGTACATATCCTCACCGCAAATTTTACTTTTGGGTAAAGGAGCTTCACTCCAAAAAGCACCAAGCCATTCTCTTTTAAAAAACCAACTGTGCCCAACTATATCAACCTGCTCTGTTTTCTCGTTTGGCTTTGCCCACCCGTGTTGGGTGTAATTTTGATATTCTAAGTCGTTAAATATTACGCCGTTTGTGCCGAGTAGTCCATTATACTCTTCGATAGTATTTAAGCAGTTCTCGATCCATTTTGAGCCCGCTATGGTGTCATCGTCGAATACGCATACATATTCTGTCTCAGCATTTAAAGCGTAAGCGAATCTAGCCCATACTCCAAAGTTCTGATTGTTTATACTTAGTATGCAGCTATTAAGTAAATTATAATCGAAAGGGCATTCTTGTGTTGCCCCGTTTTGCCAAAACATTACGCTCGTGGGCGTAACTGTTTGCCTTTTAATAGCCTCTATTTGAGCTTCTAAAGCGTGAGGTCTTCTAAAACCGTTTAACACTACCGTAACATCCTTACTCACCTTTCCAGCCCTCCAAGGAGTCTCTGATCGCATCAACGCTATTTCTAATATCAAAGCCAGAGTCAATAATTTTAGAGTTATCTAAAACACAATTTGATCTTGGAGTTTTTACATCAACATTCTTATAAAACTCTTCTTCGCTTAAAATATCATAGGAATCAATTAATTTATATTCTTTTAATAATTCAGCTACTTGTTTTGTATTGATGGGATTAGTATTTACAATGTTATAAATACCGTAATCACATTCTTTTTGTATTAGATGAATACAAGCTTGAACAAACTCTCTTTTGTGACTCACCGAATTAACAGCGTCTAATAACTTGTCATATTTTTGAAGTTTAGATAAGTAATTTCTTGGGCTGTCTTCTTCGTCAAAAGGTATTCTTAATCTTGGGATATAAGTTTTCTCCCAAGAGCTACCAACCACTGATTCAGCAACCGCTTTTGTACCGCTGTAAAAACTTCCCTTTGGGTTTGACCCCGAATGAAAGTTGGGTGGGTCTTCTTCTGTAAACCCTTTTCCATCTTTATCCCCGCTGTAAATACACCCAGAAGAGATGTGCATCAGTTTTGTGTCTGTTAAAGCGCAAGCTGTTGAAACGGTTTTGGCTAATTCAACATTCGCTTCGTAACATTCATCTTTATTGTACTCACAGGCGTCTACATTTGGTTTACCTGTATAACCAGCGCAATTAATTAATGTTTTAATTTCATTGCTGTGAATTAAATGAATTAAATATTCTAGATCGTAATAATCATGTTTGCTCCTAGAGAACTCTCTAAAATAAGTTTCTTGCTTTACTAGCTCTTCTGAAAAGCAATGACCTATATATCCAGATGCACCTAAAATACCTATCATTTTACTTTTGATTTTTTATTCTTTGGAGCGGGGTTAAGCATTCTTACGCCTTCTTTAACCAAGCTCTTGCAAGAATTAACATCTCTATGGAGAGTCATGTCGCAGCCTCCGCATTTAAACTTTTTGGTTGATACCGCTAAGTTTTCGTTCTTATAACCACAAGAGTGGCAAAGCTGGGTAGAAGGAAAGTACTTATCTACTTGAGTAAACAGCTTACCTCTTCTGTGAGACTTGTATTTAATTTTGTCTTTGAGAGCTCCTAATGAAGCGTCTAAAGTAGCGCGATTTTGCAATCTCTTTAACCCTTGGCCATTTTTAGCATATGAGCCGTCTTTGTTTTTTATAGCTTGTTTCTTCGCTGACATTTGCTTTATGTCAAGAGACTCCATTACTATATGGGAATAGCTATCATCATTAGTAATTTTATGAGATATTTGGTGTTGAAAATTATCTCTTAGATTTGCGAGCTTTTCGGAAAGCTTGTCGCATTTATTCTTAGCTTTAAGCCAATTTTTGCCTCCTTGCTTTTTCCTACTCATGCTTCTATCTAAGCGTTTTTTCTTATTAAACATTAATTTAAAAAATCTAGGATTATCAATAATTTCACCATTATCCTCAGATTTTCCAGTGGCTTTAGTAAGATAGTTATCTCCTACTCCTAAGTCAATGCCTAAAGTTTTTTCGGCAGTCACTTTGTTTGGGGGCTCAGGAAAAGGAACGCTTTGCCTAAAATTTATAGTAATAAAAAACTTACCTGTTGTGGTGCGTTCGACAGTTGCTGTTTTCGCTTCGCCGTCTATTACTCTATGAGCTCTGAATTTTTGCGGTACCTTCTTTAAGCGAGGGAATGTAACGGCGTTATTTTCAAAATCAACTTTAACTCCGTCAAAAGTGCAAGATTGCTTTGCCCATCTGCCTTTAAACGATGGTTTACCTGTATCGCTTTGGCGTTTATCAAAAAACGCTTTCCACGCATCGTCTAAATTTAAAGCTGTATGATAATATGGTTCACTGGCGGTTTCTTTAAGCCAAGGAATCTCTTCTCTTAAAAATTTGATTTGCCTTTTTGCGTTAACGATAGCTATCATTTTATTGGCTTGCTTGGGGACAGCTTCAACCATTTTTTTGGTTTTTTCGTCTTTAACTTTTTTAAGAAGACACCTTTCCATTTCTAGTTCGTCGATTTGGGGGCGTATTGACTTCAAGATTTCTACCCCTTTGTCGTAGGGTAGAATTAATTCGTCGCGCAAGCGTTTAAACTCAGAAGCGTAAAATTTTTGCTGATCTTCTGTATCTTTAGGTAAAGAGCTTAAATAATCAATGTTTTGCTCTTTAGAGTATTTGGATACTGCTTCATAATAATCATTCTGAAAAGCTAAAAGCCAATTATAAATAAAGCGAGTATTACCAAAGCATTGGTTTAAATATTTTTTGCCTTTTTTATTGGGACGAAGGCGATATTTTACAGGAAGAGTCTCTTCTTTGATTTTAGTTTTCATAATTACTTATTTTTTAAATTTGAGAGGGGGAAGGTTTTACCCTCCCCCCTTGCTCTAGGACTTTTCTACTCTGCCTCGAATCAACTTTTGAGGGTTGATTGTTATGAGCCATATCTAGTAGACATAACTTTCTGTCCAACCGACAGTAGAGTGAACTTTCGTTCAACTAAGAATGATGATAGATAATTTTTGCTTCGGAGTAAAGAGGTTTTTTTATTTTTTTTTGCTGAAGCAATGTAGGAATGTTGTAGTCCTTTAAATTGTTACCAGTGAGAAATAAGCGCTTGGTTTTCCCGAATGTTGCAGTCCTCTAAATCTGTGCCAGTGCGAAACCGCCATTGGTACGTCCGACGACTAGGCAAAGTGTTGCAGTCCTTAAAAATCAAACTATGGCCGTATAATGCTCATGGGCGATGAGTGTTGTAGTCCTCGAAATTATTACGAGTATAAAACTGTTCTTCCGCCGAAGTCAGCTTCCACCGTGTGTTGCAGTCCTCTAAATTAGCACCAGTGCGAAACCCCCGAATTGCTTTATGGCGATTACGCAAAGTGTTGCAGTCCTCAAAATTGTACCCAGTGCGAAACTGGTTGTTATCATTCGCATCATGAACATTAGTGTCGCAGTCCTCTAAATCTGTATTAGTGTAAAACTTTTTTACCGATAGAACTATTGGGGAGTGTTGCAGTCCTCGAAATTACACCTAATGAAAAATAACAATTAACCCACTAAAATGTTGCAGTCCTAAAAAATTACACCAGTGCGAAACGGATGAAAGCCGTATGCCTTACGCCCCTCGTGTTGCAGTCCTTTAAATTAGTACCAGTGCGAAACCACCATTCCGAAATCATCGTTTAGATTCAGTGTTGCAGTCCTCTAAATTAGCACCAGTGCGAAACGATTAGCGTCTACTAATGACATGGCTATTAGTGTTGCAGTCCTCGAAATATGTACCAGTACGAAACTTGCGAAGATGTAATCCAGTTGGCTTCTAGTGTTGCAGTCCTCTAAATTTGTGCCAGTGCGAAACCCACTCCTTTTGCCATTCTTCAATCTGTTGTGTTGCAGTCCTCTAAATTTGTGCCAGTGCGAAACCGCAGAACCCACGTCCGATTCGGTGCATTGTGTTGCAGTCCTCGAAATTAGTACCAGTGCGAAACGCCAAACCTCGTAGGTCTTCTCGATTAACCGTGTTGTAGTCCTCGAAATATGTACCAGTGCGAAACATCTGTTTTGAAAACTTTTGAAACTCAAAGTGTTGCAGTCCTCGAAATCTTCACCAGTGTGAAACAGTTGAAGGTCTCGGTATTCCCTTAGTCTCCTGAGTGTTGCAGTCCTCAAAATATGTACCAGTGCGAAACCACGCCCAAGCAGGACGCCAATAACTTTGCGTGTTGCAGTCCTCAAAATTAGTACCAGTGCGAAACTGCTTTTTGTGTTTCAACGTAGCCTTCGAGGTGTTGCAGTCCTTAAAATATGTACCAGTGCGAAACAGGACTCCTGTAAAATGTCAATGATCAGAAAAGCCGTTCGAGATACTCTTTGTATTCTACATCAGGCATTTTCGATGTAACTCTTTGTAAATCTTTTTTGGATAGAAGTCCAGCTTTATATGCAGCTTCTTCAGGGCATCCTATTTTAATTCCCTGACGTTGTTCTATTACTCTAACGTATTCTCCAGCTTCATTCATGCTTTGACACGTTCCAGCGTCAAGCCACGCGCAGCCGCGATTGATTTTGTAAACTTTCAAGTTTTCTTGATCAAGGTAAGATTGAATAACATCGGTGATTTCTAATTCACCTCTGGCCGAAGGCTTTAAAGACTCTGCGATTTTAACCACAGATTTGTCAAACATGTAAAGACCAGGTATCGCTAGGTTGGTTTTAGGATTTTCAGGTTTTTCCTCAATAGATACCGCGTTTCCTTTTGAGTCTAACTCTATTACGCCATATCTTTCTGGATCGTGTACTTGATACGCGAAAATGCTGGCCCCACAAGAAAACTTTTTAAAAGCCCTTGAAAATACAGAGCTTCCATAGAATATATTGTCACCTAGCAGCAACGCGACATCATTCCGACTAATGAAATCTTTTGCAATAATAAAGGCTTCGGCAATGCCATTGGGTTTCGCTTGAGCTCTATATTCTATGGAAACGCCAAAACGTGAACCGTCTCCCAATAGCTTTTGAAACGAGTTTATATCGCTTTGGTTTGTGATAATACAAATATCATTTATACCATTTTCAATAAAAGTAGTTAAAGAATAATATATTAATGGTTTGTCGTAGATCGGCAACAGGCTTTTGGTTACCCCTAGTGTTAAAGGGTAAACCCGCGTGCCGTTTCCTCCTGCTAGTATTATTCCTTTCATTCCTCGCTCAAGAAGTCTATATAAAACTTATTATCTTTTTCCCAAGGTCTTCCAATATTTTTTGATTTTTCTTTGTTTAAGAAGTTGTCAAAGATATCAGTAAGAGGCTCTGTCATTCTCCAAGAGATTACTGGTTTATCAAATATATAATTACCAATGTGAATGCAACAGCTACTTAACCCAAACACAGCGTAAGAGTGTTTGATTGTGTCGCACAACTCCTCGATTGAAAGATGAGTCATCAAATTGAAACATCTTTGATGAGATGAAATAGCTTTGATCGCTGGTAAATATTGCGAGTCTTCATAGTTACCTACTAAAGCTATAGACTTGTCAGTGTAAAGAAGAATCTCATCAATTAAATTTAATAAAAATTTTTGATATTTATCAACATCCTCTTCTGGACAGCGACGAACTAATTTGTCTCCAAGATACCAAGGGTTAGCCGTTGACATTGGCTGTATAACAACGTAATCACCTAAACCAAGTAAAAGGGGTGCTTTGTCAGGAATAATGCCTTGTAAGTTATTCTCAGGCACGTAATCGACAAATGCTGGTCGATAGTCGTAACTATTTCCGTGTCTCTGCTCGAAAGACTCTACGATTGATTGATCTTCAGATTGATAAGGAAATTTGTGCTTGTTGTCAAAGTCATGACAAGTTTGATTGAGTGGCATCAAGTTAATATTATTTGGCCAAACCCAATACCTCATAAACTCATCAATTCTACCATTATAGATTAAATTAATGTTATCATCTTTATATTTTTCAGAAAGATTAATAACCGATCTGAATGCAACGATAGAATCCCCTACCGCGCTATGAAGCATTACGTTTCTCGTCATTTCAAGCGATCAAAGAATAATTATTAAAATTATAAGTAAAAGATTTTACTTTTTTAGATTTTTTGATATTTTTTAAGATTTGGTTGTATTTGTCAATATTTTCGGGGTAATTCAATAATGGACTGAACTTTTGTACTTTATAAAACTCCATTGTCCACAAGTCGTGTTGTTCAGCCGCTTCTCTTTGAGTTTCAAACATTTTACTCTTTTGAATTGTCTTTTGAGCGAAAACAGCGCGAGCTTCCCAAACGTTTTTAGTTTTTCTGTTTTTAGCTACCCATTTGTGAAATGTAACACCTTTTAACTTTCTACCCTTGGGGTAACAGTTTTGTTGATTTTGACTTTTAGTAACACATCTCAAGTTTGTAATTTTATTATTTAATGTATTTTGATCGATATGATCAACATATGGAAAATCTTTTAAATTTTTAGAATTTTTAAGTTTATTAGGAAAAGTATGCCTAATAATTTTATGAAGAGTCATTATGGTTTTTTTAGATTTACCTTTTTTATTCTGATTGACTCTAAAAGTAATTCTTGGATAGCTTGATGTGTTTTTTCTTTCTGGGCGTTTCCAGTAATGAATTTTCAAGGTTTTATCCTTGTAGGTTTGCTTCACACCATCGCCTCTAACTATAACCCTAGCCTTTGAGACAACTTGAACATAAGGAAAACTTGGCGTTAACCTAACCTTGTAAGAATCTTCGGTTGTTCCGTTTGTTAAGACTAAATCTTTCCAATTTGAATATCCTTTTCTACCCATGAGACAATTATCAATGTTTTTTTGGCCGTGTCAATGTTTTTTGCGTATTAGTTGTATAAACCTCTTCATTTGCTTGTCGGTCATGTCACTTTTGGCGTAATTGATGGGCCACGCCACAAATTGCACGTTTCCTTTTATATATGGCTTGTTTGGATTTATTCTGTCAAGAGAAGCATATCTTACATCTGACTTCATGTTGGTTTTGTACCGACATATACTAAAAGTAAATAATTTTAATTTTATGCCCGTATACGGGCAAATTCCTTTTTGCTTTTCCCATAAATATTTCAAATATTTTAAATTTATGGAATTTTTATTGTTTTTATCAAATTTTACTTTTCTATGAGAAGCGCGATTATCTTTTGTAGGTTTAACAGGGTCTGTTATTGATTTCCTCATGTACCATCTGAAAGGTGTGTACTCATCAGTTTTTAGATCGTGCATTCCTCTGAGCTTTATTTTATGTGTTTTTAGTTGTTTATATAAAGTATCTCTGGCTATCGTTATTCCATGCTCTTCTAATAGATGTTTTCTCATTAAGTCAACTGCCATTCTTTTGTTGACATATAAATCATACAATATTTTTTTGCTGATCAATGGTTTTCTGGCTGGCATGATTACTGTAAATTTATCTATCAAATATATAACAAGAACACCTAAAATCAATGAACCCGTCCCGTATTTTTACCGCGAATTAAAAATTGTAAACCTTTTTTGGGTTTTAATGGTTTAATGGGGGAGGGGGTTAATATTTATTAATATTTATTAATATTTTGTAATAATAATTTAATTTTATTTGTTTATTTTTAGTTGTTATATAAGAAGATTCAGACGTTCGTGTCCAGATATACGCCAATCCCCTACGCGAGATTTACGGCGTTGCTATGTAAAAGAATCCGTTTAATAGGGTAGGCCACCCTCGGCACGCTAAAGACTACAACGCACCGAGGGCAACCACACCCAAGGCTAACCAGTAACTCTATTCAATTGCTTGGCGATCTCAGGCATCAGCTTGATCAACCCTTTTGTGAAATCAGCGTAGATATCGTGATCCCAGCGTTTCATCATAAATCTGATTGCGGGCTTGATGCAATTTTTATCGTCCCAGTGGATAGCTCTCTGCTCGTTGTATGTAATACCACCCTTTTCGTACTTAGGTTTGAGTGGTCTGACGTTTATCCCTGCGTCGGTTTGAATAACCTTTACGGGCATTTTGTTTAGAAGTCGCTCGAATGCGCGACACTCTTTAGTTGCCTTCATATATAATAGTGCCTTTCGGCGTTGTTGGTTTGTGGGTAACGACTCCCGTAATTTTCTACCACGCAATCGCGTAGCACGTTCCAAACATAGTACCACGTTTTTTATGAGGCGCAAGTTTTTTTACCAGTCTTCGCCCCCGCGAGGGGAGTCCGTCCACGTCGCCCCTTCGTCGTCGGAATAAATCTCCCCGTACCCTTCGAGAGTTGCAGTGTCTAGGGTATGGCCAAAGTCGTCGAACCCGTGAATGTTGGTGACTTTGTAAGTTACCCCGTTAACAGTTGCGCGGGTTCCGTATTCGTTCATTTCAATTTCTGTTACGTTGTTCATCTTGTTAATATCCTCTCAAAAATTCTGGCTCAGGTCAATCTTTTTTTACATATAAAACTCTTCGCTGCTGGGCATCATGTCGCGAAACTCGTCATCGTTTTTCTTTTCTTGGAAGCGGACGAAAATAGCTTCGCGAGGTTTCTCGTTTATATCCATGTCAATGAATGCCTCGCACGCGGAGATTGCGGCGGCGGCGGCTTGGTGGAAGTTTTCAAAGTCCTTGTTGATCTCTTTCATGTCGTTCATCTTGTTGATATCCTCTCAAAAATTCTGGATTGAGTCAATGCTTTTTTTAAGAAATTTCTACCACGCTCAGGACAATGGAACCATCCACCACGTTCACGGGCTTGTTGGCAATTGCTTCGGCCTCGGCCTTGTTGCTGGCTTGCACTTCGTACTCGCTAAAACGTCCGTAGCGGTCTTCGGTCTCGATTCGGAATGTGTTCTTCGTGTCGTTCATCTTGGTAATACTATACCACAAAACTTAAAAAAGTCAACCCTGTTTCTTAAAAAAGTTTCGGTACTTGTTCACAGTGAATTGTGAATAACTTTGCAAGAATATGCTTGACACTTGGCACGCGGCGGGCAGCACGGCCCGTGCCAAAAATGCAAACAAAAAAACCCGCCGAAGCGGGGCGAGTTTGGCCAAGCCCTAGCGTGGGCATTGTGGCTAACCTTGGGGCCGATCTCTTATGCGGTTAGTCATGATAGTTTAAAGGTCTGCATAGAAAGCGAGTGCTACGCTTGCGGTGGTAATATATACAATGATTTCCATCTTACATCTCCGAGTAGGTTCCATCGTAACAGTTAGGCTCGTAGACCTCGCAAACAGAATCCCACCACTCAGCCGCTTGCGCGGCTTGCTCTTCAATGATGGTCTCGCTGTCTGAAGTCCAAACGGCTTGATCGTCTTTGCTTGAGTAAATCTCGCAAGAGGCTTTGCCTTGAACTTCGGAGGCTTCAGCGAGCAAGTCGTTGTAGCCGTCGCGGTTGTGATCGCGGGTTGCCACCAGTTCGTCGTCGATCCAGAGGGTGTAGGTATCTTTTTTCATGTCGTTCATCTTGAGAATACTTTACTTTAGTTTCTTAAATAAGTCAAGGGGTTTTCTTAATTTTTTTTAGTCCATCTCCTCCCATGTGTCGCCCTCGTCGTAGGAAATCAAATCCAAATCGGGAATGGTGATTGCCTCCTGACCGTTTCGATCATAATAGTGAATCTTGAATTCTGTCCCGCCTACTAAAGCGGTTCCGTTGTCTGCTAATGTTATGTCGTTCATCTTGGGTTTATAATCTCAAAAATTCTGGTCGAGGTCAATACTTTTTTCAAATTTTTATTGAGAAAAGTGGATTGATAGTAGAACAAGGATAGCTCCGACACAGGCTGATATGATCACATCGCAAATCAGAACGTGTCGATTTGTGCGATTAATGTCTGCGATATGTTCGGCGTTGCGAGCGCGGTCACGTTTCATTTGAGTCCAATCGGTTTTAGTGTTTTTCATGTCGTTCATCTTGAGAAGATTAAAACAAAAAATCGCCAAAAGGTCAACCCTTAAAACACAAAAAAGTAAAAAAAGTTTTTCAGGATTTGCTTGAAAGTTGGCACGCGGCGGGCGGCACGTCCCGTGCCAAAAAGTCAAGGGATGATGCGGCGGGTCTTATGGTGTCCTGCCCTCTGCGGATCAAAGCCGATTTCTACCGCATCCCCTTAAAATTTACTTACAAGGCCCGTCTGAAAACCAAGCCTCTGGATCGTCGTCCTCGTCGCACTTGAAGGCGTTCTCAAATGCGGCGTCACGCTCGTCCATGAACTGATTAAAGTCGGCGATGTGCTGCTCCCACTCGGTCTTGGTGAGTAGCGGCCCGTGCAGGGCTTCGGCAGCTTCCCAGCGTTCACGCTCCGCCCAAGTGTTAAGCACTCGCAGCCACTCCTCATGCTCGATCTGCGCGAGGTCGGCGGCGGTGGCGGTTTCTTCGATTGTTGGCATCATGTCGCTCATCATGGAAATAAGATACCTGAGTTTCTTAAATAAGTCAACGCCTTTTTTGAACTAAGTTATTCACAGCGCATTGTTAATAAGTCGCCCTTGGAATTTGGCACGCGGCGGGCGGCACGTCCCGTGCCAAAAGTCAAAAAGTTTTTTAGTGGGTCTGATGCCAAAGGTCTTTGATTTCATCGATGTGCCAAACGTGACCGCCAGCGCATTCGTACTGATCCTCTGCGATGGGAGAAAAACCC
>MDTD01047592.1_pt1 | contig 15598 bp, 15 predicted proteins | sample 811221 | NCBI WGS metagenome assembly MDTD01 (sample SAMN05326646, study PRJNA326480) | marine metagenome | isolation source: seawater | place: Pacific Ocean: South West | collected 2011
GAAATTTTAGAAAATCGTATTTAAATATTATTAACAAGAAAATAGAAAATAAGATTCTAATATTTGACGGTGTAGAAAAAAATTCAAAAGTTTGGTCTGATTTTAAAAATTTACATTTTGCCGAGGCAAAAAGGAAGACAAGAAGTGATTTAAGCTGGCAATATCAATTAGACAATATATATAAAAAGAAAGCATTACTTATATACTCTGTTCATAAAGATGAAATGATAGCTGGATCTTTTTTTGATATTAGCTCTGATGAAGCATATTACTCTGTAGGAGCATATAATGAGCTAGCAAAGAAGAATTTTTTAAGTCACCATATTCAAAATCAAGCAATAAAAGAATTTAAAACTAAAAATATAAAATGGTATTTTCTAGGCAAATATTCTCCTGATAATATTTCGGAAGATAAAAAGAAGGAGTACAGTATCTCTTTCTTTAAAAAAGGATTTAGTTCCAATATAGTAAACAATTCTTTAATACAAATCTAATAGGTATGAAAAATAAAAATTTTTGGGAAAATGCTTTTAAAAATAATTTAAGATCACAAAGAAATTTTCCAAATGAAGAGCTTTGTAGGTTTCTTGGAAGAAATTATATCAATAAAAAGAATGTTAAAATTTTAGAATTGGGTTGTGGTAATGGAGCTAATGTCCCGGCGTTTCTTCACTTTAAAATGAGAGTTACTGCAATTGATAATTCATTGACAGCAATAAAACTGTGTAAAAAAAAATTTTACAAAACAAAATTAGTAAAGTTTATTCATTTGGACATGCTTGATATAGATGGTCTTAAAGATAACTATGATGTGATAGTAGATGTATTTAGCTCTTACAATTTAAATCTAAATCAGAAGAATATTTTACTTGATAAGATAAATAGAAAATTAAAAAAAAATGGCTTATTTTTTTCTTATACACCGAGTAAAAAATCATTTAGTTGGATAAAAGAGAAAGATAGATTTGATGAAAGCACCCTTAATTCTTTTAAAAGAAAGAGTTCGCCCTACTATGGTAACAAAGGTTTTTTTAGATTTATTTCTGAAAAAGAGATAAAAAAAAAATTAATTAAAAATAATTTTAAAATTAATTATTGCGAAAAGATTTCAAAAACCTATAAGAATAGAAAAGAATATTTTGAATTCTTAGCATTACAGGCAAAAAAGATAAAACATAACAAAAGATAAATTTTGAGACAAAAAAAAATAGCTTTAATCGGTTCCTCCCCAATAATGCTTATTATTGCACATCATCTGAATAATAGTGGTCATAAGGTAACTATTTACAGCTCAAACAATAAAATTGGAGGTGCGTGGTCTTATTATAATTTCAAAGGTCATTTTATTAGTACGCAAACTAATGTTATTGTACCTGACACAAAATTCGAGGAAAGAAATATACCCTTAATAAACGAATATTTAAAAAGAAAATTTAAGGTCAAAATTAAAAGAAATTTTCAACAATTTAAACCTTTAGGCTACTTAGCAAAAAAAAATTATGATTATAATTTGAATCCTTTATACGAAAAAGTGTCGAAAAATCCTAAGATTACTTTTATAAAAGATTTTATTAAAAAAATAATAGTTGAAAAGAAAAAAGTTTTAGTAAACAAAAAAAAATTTGATGAAATTTATGTAACAACTTATTCAGGTGTTGAAAAAATCGAATTAGAAAATAGCCAAATTAATATAAAACCAAGATTAATTATCAGCGAACATGTAATGATAATTGCCAAAAATATCAATAGAAAATACCTTGCTTATTCCGAAAATTTTGACAAAAATTTTGATAGGGCTCAAATTAAAAAAATTAATGATTATACTGTATTTACTGCAAGAGTGAGGAAAGAGAATAAAGGTAAAAATGTTACTAATTTAATAATGAATTCTAAATTAGTTAAAAAAAAATCTGATATAATTAAGATTGTAAAAACAAAATATAAAAATTATTACAGAAATTATGAGCAAAGGGATTTATTATCGCGGAATACGATAGGAACACCGATTAATTATGTAAACTCTGCTCTTTTTGTTGAGTCTTTTTTTAGTATGAATGAAAGGTTAAAATTAATAAAAAGGAAATATTTTTAAATGTTGTCTAATTCAAGTAGCAAATATTTTAATCTTTTTAATAAATTGAAATATTTATTATATAAAATAAATGAAAATGAAAAAGACTTTTTAAAATTAGTCTTAAAGGGTGTTCTACCAAGGCCGCAATATGCTTTGGGCCTCTTTCTATCTGCAAATATAGCGTCTCAATTAGGTTATAAGAAAATTTCAGTAATAGAATTTGGTTGTTGGGAAGGTGAAGGACTTCTAGACCTTGAACATTACTCTGAAGATATAGAGCGTCTTTTTAATTTAAAAATAGAAATATATGGCTTTGAAGGTGGCGAAGGTTTACCTAAACCAAAAGATTACAAAGATAGGGTCTATCAATTTACTGCTGGTGAAATGAAATTATCAAAAAATTCTTGTATTAAAAAACTTAAAAAAAGTAAAATTATTTATGGAAATTTTCAAGATACTGTAACTAATTTCATCGAGAAAGGGAACTTTGCCCCTATAGCAGCCTTATTTAATGACGCTGACTATTTTTTTTCAACTCAAGAGTCGCTAAAGATATTATGTCAGAAAAATAAGTTACCAAAAGTTTTTTTATATTTTGATGATTTAAATTTTTCATCGAGCTTAACTGGCGAATTGGGTGCGATAAATGATTTCAACCTCAATAATAAATCTAAGATTGAAACTATTCCAGAGCTAGCTGAAACTATGTCTATGTTTTGGAAAAAATGGAGTTTTCTAGGTAAGAGATTTTTTATTCATCATGATTTTAACCATGAAAAATACAATATAAGATACGAAAACCCGCTTTACAAAAATTTAAGATTTTATAAAAATATTTAAAAATTTTGGTGGGCGTGATAAGAATTGAACTTATGACCTCTTCGATGTCAACGAAGCGTTCTACCACTGAACTACACGCCCATTCTATCAATTTAAAACTATTCGATCATTCTTATTAGCTTATTTTTAATACTCTTAATTAAAAAAAAGATACTTTTAAAGGAGAATTTAAAAAAGCGCGAATCAAAAAATTGAAACTTTTCAAATAATTCGTTTCTTTAAATTCTTTAATAAAATCCATAATTGAAAATCTCCATTGTAATTTTTTCCATAATTTGTTTTTATCCTGCGAAAAATTTTGAACATTATAAATATGATATTTAACTACATTTATAACTGAATTTTTATGTAAGTCGTAATTAGAAGATTGACTGCCTTCATAAAATGTATGATCTCCTAAAATTTCATTAAAAAATTTCACTTTTGCACCCTTGTTAACTAAGTTTAAAAAAAAATCATAGTCCTCAGCTGTAATGAAATCTTTTCTTTCATTATAGAAAATATTATTTTTTATAACAAAATCTCTTTTAATTACCGAAGCCGAAGTTGAAAATCTATTTCCTTTAAGAAGCATATTTTTATATAGACTCTTCTCACTAGGCCCATATCTCCAAATTTTAGACTTTCCATTATCTAAATTTATAATTCTTTCTGAATTGCAGGCAATGTCAAAATTACTATTTAAATTATTATTAAGAAAATTAATTTTATTCTCATAAAACAAATCATCAGAATCAAGGAAAATTAACCAATCTCCTTTGGAGATATTAATTCCTAAGTTTCTTGACTTTGCTATTACACCGTCATTTTTAATTTTTTGGTAAACTAAATTATCAATCTTTAAATTATTAATTACTTTTGAAGTATCATCTGAAGAGTGATTATCAATAATAATCAATTCGAAATTTTTATCTGTTTGTTTTTTTAAAGAGTCTAAAGCTTTTTTTAAAAAATTGACGTTATTATAAGTTGGAATAATTATTGAAAAAAACATTTAAATTAGACTAATTTAATATAATTTTCTTATCTTGTTATTAGGCATTTCTTCAATCGCTCTCAATAAATCTTGTTTTACATTTACTCCAAAGCTAGAGGCTTTAGCAATAAAGGTTCCTACATTAATGTCATTTTCTAAAGCCCTAAGAAGTTCTATATTTTCTATTTTTTCTAAAGTACCAACTTTTAATTTTGAAAATTTTTGTAAAATGTTTGGCTTAAATGATATTACAGATAAATCTTTAAAATATGTAATATTTTTATTCTTAAAATCAAAAGGAATTTTAGCTCTACTAAAAAAAATAATTTTTTTTTTTTTTGGAAAAGGCAACTTTTATAAGAGATTTATCTTCTGGATTTTTTGTGTTTTTTACTGGAAGAACAATATCAAAATGTTTATTTTTTTTATGAAAGTCAATTACGTTATCAATATCTTTTGGGTCAACTAATGGCTCATCTCCTTGTACGTCAATTATTAATTTAGCCTTATTAAACCTTTTTGCAACTTCGGCAATTCTCTCTGTTCCATTTCGATGTTTAGAAGATGTCAAAACAGCTTCACCTCCATGCATTTCCACTACTTCTTTAATTTCTTTACTGTCTGTGCAAACAATAGTTTTATTCACTTTCTTGGCTAACAAAACTCTTTTTAAAGTATGTATAATTATTGGTAAACCATCTATCACAAGAAGAGGTTTTTTATTTAATCTTTTTGATTTTAATCTTGAGGGTATAAGCGCAATTATCATAATCTTAATTATAAAAATTTTTAAAATATTTATTATCTTTTGTAAAATATAGATTAAGTAATTTTTTGTTAATCATATTTTTGTTTTTTCTTTGAGAAAGTTTGTTTAAACATTTAGAAAATTGTCTTGAGGAGTAACATATTTCCTCTTTATTTACACTTTGAATTACTAAGGGATTTAAAGTTATACCTTTGGAATTTCCAATTAATATTATTTTTTTATTCATTATTGCAGCTTCTATTGTAGCTGTTGTTCCTCCAGAAACTACTATTTCTACTTCGGATAACAAGTCGTAAAAGGATTTATGCGAAATAATATATTTTTTATTGTAGTTAAAAAATTTAGGGGGAGTATTTACGTGGGGTTTAATAATAAAATCATAATTTTTCAAACTTGAAATTTGGTCAAATTCTAGCAAGATGTTTCTTATAAATTTAGTTTCTTCAAAATTTGAACTCAAAACAATTAGAGCTTTTTTCTTTGGGTTTTTATTTTCTTTACTCTTAAAACTTACATTAAACAATTTTTTATTTCTAATAGCTGGTACTATTTTTTTTGTTATAAAATTTGAATTATTAAAAACTGTATTAGTAATTTTTTTACTAATTAATAACAACTCATCTGGTAGCGCTTTAGCTTTTTTTTCAAGTTGAATTGGAGAGTAATAATGAATACTTTTAAAATCGTTTAAAAAACCTATATGACCTTTCAATTTCGATTTTGGGTAAAAGGTATTTTTTCCTAAACTTAAACCTTTGTCTAATATCTGATTTTCATACCAATCTATTATTAAATCAATTTTTATTTCATTTTGATTTAATCTTTTTAAAAAAAAGAAATTTATGTTTGCTAAAAAAGAGGAAAAATTGAAATTTGATAAAAATTTATAATAATTTAAAAGTTTATCTATTTCGTAATTTTCATATTTTATTGAAGATTGATTTGTGATTTTTAGGTAGGAGTTAAAGAAAATTGACTTTTTATAATCTTCAAATTTTAAAAAATCAAGAGGATGAATAAATTTTAAATTACTTTTTTTGACTATCTTTAAAAATTTTTTAATTGAAAAAATTGATAGATTTATAGGAAAAAAATAACTATTCTTTTTTAATCTTTTTGGAAATCTTTTATATACATCTTGATGATATCTTTCCTGGAAATGATTTTTCTTGAAAAGATTATTAAAGAAAAAAGTCTCCAATAAAATTATTTTTTTTCCATCAAAAATTTTTTTTCTATTTTCATCTTTATTTATAATCATAAAGAGTGAGCATAAAACTACTTTTAAAAAAGATTTAAATACTGCTAATGCATCTAAGAAAATATTTTTCAAACCTTGGGTGGACTCTATATTTAAATTTTTGTATTTTTTTTCTATACTTTTTTTTAAAAAAATATTGTTGACAATTACTTTTTTTATTTTTTTTTTTTTTACGTAAAAATCTACTAATTCTAAAAAGTTAAAATCTGAATATAGTCTACATTGGACTCTGTCTCTGCTCATTAATGGACTTAAAATCCAATTTTGATTTTGCTTTACGTTCTTAAAAAAAATTTTTAAAAAACTTTCAATTTTTTTTTTATTTTTCAAATTTAATTGATTTAGTTTTTTAACTTGTTCCAAAGTTAATTTGGATTGATTTAAAATATTTCTTTGCACTAATATTATTCCCCGCCTGAAATATTTATTACTTGACCGCTAATTAAGGTATTTTTATGAGTAGATAAGAAAAATATTTTGTCAGCAACTTCATTAGTTGAAGCCATCCTCTTAAGGGGTATTAAATTTACTCTCTTAAATAAATTTTTATTTTTATCTCTTTTTAAAAGTTTCGTATTTGTTACACCAATTTTAAGAGTGTTAATTAATATATTTAATTTTGTAACTTGTTTAAATCTTTTGGGGAAAAACTCATTCAAAAACTTGGTTATGGAATACATAAATGTATTTTCTGCGCCGCCAAACTTAGTACCTATACTTGAAGATAATAAGACCCTTCCCCATTTTTTTTTGATCATATTTTTCATTACTTGTCTTAGAACTAATATGCTTGATAAATAATTAATATTTAAATGTTCATAGAAATCTTTTATTTTAAATTTCTCAAAGTTAGCAAAAGATAAATAACCTGATAAGCTTACAAAAATATCAATATTTTTAATAAAAGAATTCCTTTTTAAAAATTTTTCAACTTTCTTAGCGTCTCTAAGATCAAGTTTAAATATTTTTAAAGAACTATAATTTCTTTTTAAAATGTTAAGCTTTTTTATATTTTTATTATAATGAGCGGTAACCTCATAATTTTGACTCAAAAACTTTTCTACTGTTTTAATACCAATGTCTGAACTAGCGCCTAATATAAGTACTTTTCTAGGTCTCATAAATATTTTTCCATTTATCAGAAAAATTTTTTCCCATAAAAATCCCGTTGACGTCACACTTTGAACAAGGAGAAAATTTTCTGTTTGCATTAGTAAGTTTTTGTCTGGCAACTTTCATTTTTTGACTGTTCCATAAATCCAAAAAATTACTTTTATTCATATTTCCTACCATAAATTTTTTTCCCCAATCGTGAGGGCACAAAATAACATCTCCTTGATAGTCCATAAAAAAGAGGTAATGAGGATAATAACAAGGTCTTTCATGTGCTTCCTTGAGAGAAGGTATAGAAAATTCTGCGTTTTCCATCGTTCCGCCTCTGTTGCTCAAATTAAGTCCAAAATTTTCTTCTGGGGGCAAATATCTTGGTCTTATTTTGTATTTCGCGTCTTCAATATTGTTTTTTTTGAAAAGTTCTTTGAATTTTTCTTCGTCTTCTGGTCCATCATAAACACTTACTTGTAAATAATCTAGGCCACTTTCATAAAGTTGGATTAACCTTTTATCGTTTAAGACATCTCCATTAGTAACCATTTCAATTCTTGAAAAAGGAGTATTTTTTCTAACTATTTGCAATAAATTAAAAATATTTTTATCCAGCAAGGGTTCCACAAATCCAGAAAATAAAAAAATTCCTTTATAATTTAGTTTACCAAGTTGTGAAGTTAATTTTTCAATAAGTTCATCTTTTACAAACTCTTTAATATCAGGGTAGTTTTTATCACTTCTAGGACAAAAAGAACATTTTCTATTACAAATTCCTGACTCACTAACTTCTACAATTCCAGGTAAAATAAAATCTTCTTTTTGTGTAGCAGAAATATCTAATATTTTTCTTTTTCTAGAAATCGATGGGTCAATTTCTTTATCAAAAAAATTATTTTTTTTTTCTTTTTCCATAACTATTATTTAACCATAAATCTATAGCTCACTAAAAACGTTTAATAAATCGTTAATTTTACTAATTTTTTTAACTTTTTTAAGACTTATTTTTCCATAACCATATTTGCAAAATATAAAATTAATACCTGAATTTTTTGCGAATTTATAATCTATATAAGTATCACCAATATAGAAAGTATCTTCTTTCTTTTTATTTGTTCTTTTAATTAAATTATTAAGAAGAAACGGGTCAGGTTTCCCTTTGTGACCAGGAATGGGGCAGAGAATATGTTTGAATTTTAAATTAAATCTTTTCAGAATTTTTAATGTTCTTGATCTTTCCTTTGAAGTAATGACAGCAAGCTCGAAGCCTCTTTTTTTTAATTTTTCGACTGTAATTTTTGCATTTAAAAAAGGTCTTATTAAGCTTATATTTTGAATAGATGCGTCTCTGAATATTTTTTTTGCTTCAGTTATATCTCTTTTAATACCAAGTTTTTTGAGCACATCTTCAAAAGGCATTCCAATATTTTTAAAATAATTTGAAAATGTTACTTTATACCCTAGTAAATTATTTACTTGACTCCAAGATACTTGCATATTTTTTTTTGAGTCGATCAATACACCGTCTAAATCAAACACTATCATTTTTTTCATTATCACCTTTAATCTTTTATTTGAATATTTTTCACTTCAGAAAATTTCAGTGTTTCTTTTGGATCATGGTAATTTTCCATAAAATTGGCAATAATATTTTTACTATCCAGACCTTTAAAAGAAAAAAAAGTTTTTGGAGGTATAATCATCATAGAATAGTTTTTTCTGGAAATTGTTACTTTTTGACTAAAATAAGTTTTCTCACCTTTTTTTTTAAGAATATGAAACCTTACCCTGCCACTTATAACTGATAAATGACATTTGTTTTTTTTATGGTAATTCCATCCTTTTGTTTTTCCATACTTAATTTCTGAAAAATATATTTCTCCAAATTTTTTAAAAAATTTATCTTTTCTTGATACAAATTTTAGTAAATTTCCCTTTTTTCCTTTTATATCTTTTAATAAAAATCTTTTAATTTTTATCATTTTCTCTCATATAATTTTCAATCTGTGATTTTGAAACTGAAAAAGCATTGATTTTGTTTTCTTTTACTTTTAAATACCAATCAGTCGTTATTTTCACGCTTTTTTCAATACTGTAGGTTGGCCACCAATTTAATAATTTTTTTGCTTTTCTGATGTCTAATTGTAAGTTTTTTTGCTCATAAAATTTTTTCTTGTTTTTACCCATTGTGGTCTTTCCTTGTTTCCAATACTTAGTCATAAAGCCCACAATTTCTCTCACACTAGTAACAGAATTTGGTCTAGTGCCAAAATTCCATGCTGAGGAATATTTCTTAGGATTTTTGTATTGTTTTTCAGCTAAAACTAAATAGCCTCTTAATGGTTCCAATACATGTTGCCAAGGTCTATTAAAATTTGGATTTCTTATTATAATTTTTTTTCTTTTTAGAAGTGATCTGATGACATCTGGTATAAGTCTATTTTTTGACCAATCCCCTCCTCCAATAACATTACCGGCTCTTACACTAGATATTGCTTGATTAGAGTCTTTAAAAAAACTTTCTCTATATGCTCTGATTGTAAGCTCAGCTGATGATTTTGATGCACTGTAGGGGTCAACTCCACCTAGACGATCATTTTCTTTATAACTAACAATTTTACCAACATTTTCATAACATTTATCCGAAGTAATAAATAAAGCTGATTTGACAAATTTATTTTTTTTTATTGATTCTAAAATGTTTAGCGTTCCTCTCACATTAATATCAAATGTAGTGTAAGGTTTTTCATATGACTCGTAAATTAATGGTTGAGCTGCTAAATGAAATATTAAACTCGGTTTAATTTTTTTTATTAAACTGTCAACTTTTTTATAGTCTCTTATATCAAATAAACTTAGTTTAATTTTTTTTTTCAGTCCTAATTCATAAAATAGTTTTTTATTCATATTGGGGTTGTTTCCTACTCCGTATACTTTAGCTCCTAGCAAATATAGCCACAAACTTAACCAGGAGCCCTTGAAACCAGTAGCACCGGTGACTAGAATTTTTTTACCCTTATAAAATTTTTTTATCTTTTCCATGGCGCCTTATTTTCATTCCACAATTTATTAAGCAAATTCTTATCTCTTAATGTATCCATACACTGCCAAAATTTCTCGTGCTTATATGCCATTAATTCACCAGAACTTGATAGTCTTTTCATTGGCTCGCGTTCAAATATTGTTTGATCGGACTCTATATAATCAAATACTTTAGGGTTTAAAACAAAAAATCCCCCATTTATCCAACCCGCTTTACTTTGAGGCTTTTCCTCAAAATCAATTACTTCCTCTCCTTTTAATTCTAACTCCCCAAATCTTACTGGTGGATGAACGGCAGTCACTGTAGCAATTTTTTTGTGAGATTCATGGAACTTTAAGAGATTATCTAAATTTATATCACTAAGACCATCGCCATAAGTCATAAAAAAATTTTTTTCTTTAATAAGTATATTTTTCAATCTCAAAAGTCTACCGCCAGTCAATGTGGTATTACCAGTATCAATAATATTTATATTTTTAAAATTAGAATTACCTTCATAATAATTTTTTAAAACTTCTTTCTTATAACCTGCAGCAATTATAAATTCATTTACACCATAAGATTGAAAGATTCTCATAATATGAGATAAAATTGGCTCATTACCTATTTTAACCATTGGCTTAGGTATTCTATGAGTCTCCTCAGCCAATCTTGAGCCTAGTCCGCCACAAAGTATTACAACTTTCATTTTACAGTTCTCTCAAATATGTTAACCAGTTTTTTAAATAATTTTTTGAATAATTAGCATATTTATCACAAAATATTTTTCTAACTCTTTGCACATCATTGCTAAACCACCATTCTTCTATTTTATCAAATTTTTTGTTAATTTTTTCAGCTGCTTTAGCCATATCGCTGAAAGAAATCTGATATTCCTCAAATAGATCATATATTTCTTTTGCCTGATTATTTAGTTTCCAAGTATTTTTTTTTGTTAACAAAATAGTAGGTACATTAGAAACTAAACTCTTGTAAAAAAAGGTAGAATAATTATTGATTATTACTAACTTTACTCTACCTAAATTTTCTTCGGGTTTTTTAGATGTAAATTTAAGATTTTTATAATTGTTTTTTAGCGATTTGACTTCTGAAAAATGATTAGGCTTCATGTCCTTATACTCAAAATTTTTAATTAAATCAGGATTTATATGTTTAAAAAAAAGTAAAGTATTTTTATACCTATAATACGAGTCAGAAAAATCTCGCATACCAAATCTAGGAACATAGAATAATCCTGAAGATGAAACAAATAAAATTTTTTCACTTTTAAAATCATTTTTAATTTTTTTTAGTTGAGGAGAAGGAAGCGGATCAAAAGTTGAGTCTAGGTTCGGGTGGGATTTGTGACCCCAAGAAATGAATCTTGAAAAACTATATTCAATTTGACTTGTTGGAAAATAAAGATCGCCATAGCATGCACCATGCTGTACTGATATAATTTGCCCACCATTTTCCTGAAAAGAAAATAAATCCGCTTGATCTTTTTCATCAAAAAAAAGAGAAGTTGCGCTGCATAACATTATTTTTCCTTTATTTTTTGTTTTCAAATTTTTCTTGTGAGGAATATTTTTTAATGAATATGGTAAATATATTTTTGCCAATTCAAATAATTGGTTATCACTTAAAATTGGTTGAGGATTATTAAATCCTACATTGGTGTAATAGTTTTGATTTTTTGAATTCTTTTTAGTTGGCTTTTTAAAGAGCAGAAATGTAGAAAGGATCACTCTTTCAAAAAAACTAAATCCGTAGACCTTCTTGACTCTAGGTGCCAAATAACTATTTAAAATGTTTTTAATATTTTCAGAAAAATTTTGTTTAGGAATGACTCTTTCTTTTTTGTTGAAATTTAAGTATTTTATTTCCCAGTTTTTAGGTAAGTTATTTTTAAGGAATTCGAAAATTAAATTAGATAACCAAGTTTCATCTAGAGACGTTTTATAAACAAATTCATAAGTATTTTGAAACTTTATTTCATCAGTTTTATAATATTTGACTAATTCTATTTTTTGATTTCTAAATCTCTCTAAATATATATTGCCGATGCTTGCTGAGAATTGAAGTATATGTATTAAGTATAAAAACCAGAAGTTAATAAAATTTATATAATAATTAATTGATTCGTCTCCAGAATTTTTTTTTTTTACGTATTTTGCAAAGTCTTCCAATAATCTTTTATGTTGGTTTTCTATAGATTGATAATTTTTCGGGTCATTATATAGTTCGTTCTCAAAAAAAATATTTTTAGATTTAAAATTAAATATTTCGTCAATTGAAAAATTATTTTTTAAGCACCACGGACCGATTACTAGATCATTGCTATAGTCGAAATCTTGACTAATATTATCAAGAAAAATTCTTTTTTTCTCTTTCATTGAATTTAAACTGCAAAGTTTAAGTAATCTTTTTTAATAAGTCTTTTATATTTTTAACTGATAAAAAGTCTTTGTTATTATCACTTGAATATGAAAATCCAGGTAAACATTTTTTGGAAGACTTTTCACTTTTGAAATATTTATTATAGTTTATCTTAGTATTAAATTCGGAATTTGGCACTATTACAAAATGATCCTTGAACTCCAAAGTATTTAAGGCATCATTCATTGATATCATTTCTTCATGTAATTTCTCCCCAGGCCTTATACCTATTAAATTCAACTTTGGATTTTCTTTATCAGAAATAGCTTTTACTAAATCAATCAATCTGTAAGAGGGAATTTTTGGAATAAAAATTTCACCTCCTTTCATCTTGTTTAAACAAAATAAAACAAATTTTATACTTTCGTTCATTGTAATGTTAAATCTTGTCATTTTTTTATCAGTAATTGAGAATATTCCCTTCTTTTTTTCTTTTAATAACAATGGAATTACAGAACCTTTGCTTCCCATTACATTGCCATATCTAACAACAGAAAATTTTGTTCCTCTTTTTCCAACATAGTTATTAGCTGCAATGAATAATTTATCTGAGGTTAATTTGGATGCTCCGTATAAATTAATTGGGGACGAGGCTTTGTCAGTGCTAAGAGCAATTACTTTTTCTACACCATTTTCAAAAGAAGCTTCAATTATGTTTTGCGCTCCTATTATATTTGTTTTTACCACCTCAAAAGGATTGTATTCAGCTATAGGAACATGTTTCATAGCAGCAGCGTGAATTACGATATCAATATCATCATTCATAGCAAATGATAATCTTTTAAAGTCTCTTATGTCCCCGATCAAATATCTAAGACAAGAAAACTTTTTACCTTTCCATTTTTTTTGTGCTAAGAAATGTTTTTGTTCATCTCTGCTATAAATTACCAATTTTTTCGGATTAAATTTTGAAATTACAAACTCGATAAAGCTGTTTCCAAATGAGCCTGTACCACCGGTAATAAGTATTTTTTTTCCAGAAAGCATTATTTTTTGTCTTTTATTGGTACATTTAAAAATTTCATTTCATTTAAAAATTTTAAATTTTGTTCATCATAATACATACATTTCGACGAATATTGTTCAACATTTTTAAACCAATCTTCATCGCTTACAGTAATTAGGTAATCCATAATTCTTAAAAAATCTTTTCTATCTACAAAATTTGTCCAAAATGGACCATTATCCGGTAAATTTGATGGCCATGCAAATCGGTAGCTTTTTTCACGGTTTTCTTTTAAAAAACATCCTCTTATTGAAATAAAAGCTGTTTTTTTTCCCCTTGCAAAGGCTTCATAGCCAAGTGTTGATGTTATGCTGATAATTATATCTGAGTCATCTATAATTTTATAATTATCTCTACCGATTTTTGCATTTGGTAAATAATTCCAGCTTGTATTTTTCGAAAAGCTTGAAAAAAATTTTCTCTCGTTACTTCCGTCATCTTGGGGCATATTTTTATATGTTCTACCCAAAACATTTAATTTCATTTTATTTTTATTAGCAAAATCAATTAATAACGGAAAAATAAATTTTTCAGGATTATAAAAACTTGATATCCTATTTGCTTTATTTGGAGGCATCCATTCTGATATAAAAAGAATATCCTTACCTTTCTTTTTATTTCTTTTAACATAATTGTTATTCAAAGACCCGACAGGAATTATTTCACCACTAATATATTTAGAATATTCTTTACCTACTGAGTTGTTAAATACAAACATTTTGTCTACGAAGTATTTTCCTTTATCATCGTCAGTCAATTCCGAAAATACATCGTTAATATATGTATATCTAAATCCATTTTGAATAAATATGGTTTTAAGGTTATTAAATTTTTTTTTTAATTCCCAAAATGATTTATTATTGTCAACATTAGTTAATACTATTTTTGGATTGACTGTTTTAATAACTTCAAAAAAGTATTTCTGAAAATTCCAAGACAAAGCATTCTTAATAATAGATTTTAAAAATAAAAAAATATATATTTTCTCTTTTCTTACATTTAAAACAAATATTTTTTTTGTATCTAGATATTCAGTAAGAGCAGGTCCGATTGTACTATCGTATAACATAAAATCATATTGTTGAGGGTTTTTAAAATCCCATTTTATTAGAATCAGAGATTTAATTATTTTCCTGATTTGCCTAATCATTTAAAGTTTTCAAAATTTTTGTCAAAGGATACTGTGCTAACTATAATCAGAATGTTTTTATCATTCATTTTATATTATTAATTCTTTTCTTAAATCCTCAAATTTCTTTAACCTATCAAATATAATTGAATTATTTTCGTCATAAATTAAGAGATCACTTAAATAATTCTCTAGGCATGCATTCCAAGTTTTATCATCTGAAGTTCTCAAATAGTCCATTATTTTTGTAAGTTTATTCTTATCATAACATGAAGTCCAAAAAGGCCCGTCATTTGCTAACTTTTTAGGAAAGCCGAAAGAATAGCTATGTCTTCCATTGAATATAACTGTTTTGTTTTTTCTAGATAAAGATTCATAGCCCATCGTGGAAGTAATGCTTGCTATAATTTCATGCTTGTCAAGCTCATCATAACTTGATGAACGAGATTTTTTGGTTCTTATATAATTCCATTTTTTGCTTCCAATACAATTGTCATAAAACTCAACTTCTTTTTTGCAATTTTTTACATCTAACGGTCTACCCATAATATGAAATTCATAATTATGTTTTAAACAATAATCTCTCAAGAATTTGACAAAAAAAATACATGACTCATGCATTTTTTCCCATCCCTCGCTGTTTTTGTGAAAAATTTTTTTAAATGGTCCCCATTCAGAAATATACATTACGCTTTTTGTTTTTTTAACAAAAGTTTTGATTAAAGATTTGTTGTTTGCAAATGAGCCACTAGTAATTATTTCAGACTGAAAAAAATTTTTATAGTAATTACCTATATTTTTATTGAATACGAAAAAAATATCACTTTCATAACCTATTTGTTTCTTCAGATTTTCAATATAAGGATCATAATTATTTTTATATCTAAATCCATTTTGTATAATAATAACTTTAATGTTCTTAAATTTTTTTTTTATTTGCCATATTAAATCATCATTATCAATTATAGAAATTATAAA
>MDTD01056195.1_pt1 | contig 15598 bp, 17 predicted proteins | sample 811221 | NCBI WGS metagenome assembly MDTD01 (sample SAMN05326646, study PRJNA326480) | marine metagenome | isolation source: seawater | place: Pacific Ocean: South West | collected 2011
ACCCCGTTTTTCTCTTTTGCTTAAAAAGATAAGAAAAAGAAAACTTTTAAAAAAGTTTTCATGAAAAATTAAAGATAAACTATCTTCTCTTTTTCTTCTTAGCAGCTTTTTTCTTTTTCTTTTTAGGTGCTGCTTTTTTCTTTTTCTTAGGAGCAGCTTTTTTCTTTTTCTTTTTAGGTGCTGCTTTTTTCTTTTTCTTTGGAGCTGCTCTTTTCTTTTTCTTTGGAGCTGCCTTCTTTTTCTTCTTAGCCATAAAATACTCCTTGTATTTTGTTACCCCGGAGGAACCTCCCTCCATCATCACTTATAAAAGTGATAAACATAAAAGGCTGTGTATTTATTCCCAAAACTTACGCTTAAAGTCAACAATATACCTATTTAAAAAATAATTAACAAATTTATAAAATTTATTACTTTAATTTAAATTAAAAACAATTTAATCTTTTTATAAAGCAAAAAATTCTATTTTTCGCAGAAATCTAATAATAAATAAACATTTTCCTATACAAAAAATTTTGTTCATACTATTTGTCTAAATATAATTAATTATCTTTTTAAGAATGAAAAATATAAATTCCTACAATTGTCAGCGTAATTTACTCATAGATGACATCAATTATAAGTATTTTGATCTAAAAATAGCAGCAAAAGCTTTTAATTTAGATCTTAACAAAATACCTATTTCCCTAAAAGTGATTCTTGAAAATTTAATTAGGAATGAAGATAATGAAACAATAGACAAGTATATGATTGAAACTGTTTTCACTTCGCTATTGAAATCAAAAAATATTAATAAAAATGTAACAGAAATTGCTTTTTTTCCAACTAGAGTTCTAATGCAGGATTTTACAGGTGTTCCCGCCGTTGCAGATTTAGCAGCAATGCGGAATGCATTGAAAAATAAAGGAATTGAGCCAAAAAAAATAAATCCTTTATCCAGAGTAGATCTTGTAATTGATCATTCGGTTATGGTTGATAAATATAAAAATGAAACTGCTTTATCAGAAAATGTAAAAAAAGAATTTGAGAGAAATAAAGAAAGATACGAATTTCTTAAGTGGGGACAAAGTTCTTTTGAAAATTTTTATTTAGTTCCTCCAGGCGCTGGCATTTGTCATCAAGTTAATTTGGAAAATATTGCTAAAACCATCTGGGTTAAAAAATTTAATAATGAAGATTATATATTTCCAGACTCTGTTGTTGGAACAGATAGTCATACCACGATGATTAATTCTTTGTCAGTTCTTGGATGGGGAGTTGGAGGAATTGAAGCTGAGGCGGCTATGTTAGGACAGCCTATATCAATGAATATTCCTAATGTAGTTGGATTTGAATTAATTGGCTCACTCAATGAGGGAATTACTGCAACGGATTTGGTTTTGGCTATAACAAATATATTAAGAAAAAAAGGAGTTGTTGGAAAATTTGTAGAGTTTTTTGGAAAAGGACTTATAAATTTATCATTAGCAGATAGAGCAACAATAGCCAATATGGCACCAGAATACGGTGCAACATGTGGTTTCTTCCCTATTGATAAAGAAACAATAAATTATTTAGAGCTTACTGGTAAAAATAGGCATCATTTAAAAATAGTTGAAGAATACGCAAAAATACAAACAATGTGGGCAGATGAAAACTACAATCCTCAATTTGATGACAAAATAAAATTAGATCTTTCATCAATTGAACCTTCATTAGCAGGACCTAAAAGACCGCAAGATAAAATTTTACTAAAAAACGTTCCATCTGTATTTAGTAAACTTATTGAATATAAGGAAAATGAAAATACAAAAGATAAAAAGTTACAATCGGGAGATATTGTAATTGCTGCTATAACAAGTTGCACAAATACTTCTAACCCAAACGTTATGATTGCAGCAGGTTTAGTAGCTAAAAAAGCAGTTGAGTTAGGATTAAATATCAAACCATGGGTTAAAACAAGCCTCGCTCCAGGAAGTAAAGTTGTTAGTGATTATTTGGACAAAGCTGGTCTAACAACATTTCTTAATAAAATTGGTTTTAACGTTGTTGGATATGGCTGTACAACATGTATAGGAAACTCAGGACCGTTAGATGATTGGATATCTAAAGAAATTAAAGTTAACAATCTCACAGTTTGTTCAGTATTATCAGGAAATAGAAATTTTGAAGGAAGAGTACACCAAGAAATAAAAGCAAATTTTTTGGCCTCTCCTCCATTAGTTGTAGCATATGCCTTAGCAGGCAACATTAATATTAATGTATCAAGAGATTCTCTAGGTAAATCTTCTGATGGAAAAGATATTTATTTAAAAGATATTTGGCCAAGTAACTCTGAAATAAATGAATTATTGAACACTTCATTAAATCCAGAAATGTTTAAAAGAAGATATAAAGAAATTTACGAAGGAGATAAAAACTGGAAATCAATAAAAAGTAGAAATAGTATGACATATCAATGGAATGACTCCAGTACATATATTAAACATCCACCATTTTTTAATTTTGAAACAGAATCAGAATTATCAGATATCAAAAATGCAAGAATATTAGGATTGCTTGGTGATAGTGTAACAACAGATCATATTTCTCCAGCTGGTAACATAAAAGAAGATAGTCCCGCAGGTTTGTATTTAAGTAATAGACAAATTCAGTCTAAAAATTTTAATTCTTACGGATCTAGAAGAGGGAATCATGAAATTATGATGAGAGGAACTTTTGCTAATATTCGTATAAAAAATGAAATTTTGCCTGGTACTGAGGGCGGTCTAACAAAATCTTTTGTATCAAATAAAGAAATGTCTATTTTTGATGCAGCACAAGAATATATCGAAAAAAACATTGATACTATAATTATAGCGGGCAAAGAATATGGTACAGGATCTTCTAGAGATTGGGCAGCTAAAGGTACTAAACTATTAGGAATAAAAGCTGTTATTGCAGAAAGTTTCGAGAGAATCCATAGATCAAATTTAATTGGTATGGGAGTTTTACCTCTAGAGTTTATGAATAATCAAAATAGAAATATATTAAAAATTAAAGGTAGTGAGGAAATAACTATTGAAGGTATAAAAGATTTAAGGCCAAACATAATATTAAAATGCAAAATTATCTCTAAAAAGATAGTTCAAATTAATCTAAAATGCAGAATTGATACAAATAAAGAACTAGAATATTATAAAGCAGGAGGAATATTAAATTACGTATTAAATGATATTATTACAAAAGCTGCTTAAATTATGTCATCACAAGTTGATAATCTAACTGCAATACTTGGGCCAACTAATACCGGAAAAACATACGTAGCTTTTGAAAAATTATTTTCATACAAATCTGGTATATTTGGATTTCCTTTAAGATTATTGGCTAGAGAAAATTATGACAAGGCAGTTAAAAAAGTTGGATTAAATAACGTAGCACTAATTACTGGCGAAGAAAAGATACATCCTAAAGAAGCAAAATTCTTCTTCTGTACTGTAGAAGCTATGCCTATAAATTTGGAAGTTGATTGTGTTATTATAGATGAAGTACAATTGGCTAGTGACTATGAAAGAGGACACATATTTACAGACAGAATTATAAATTATAGAGGAAATTTCGAGACAATTTTTTTAGGCTCTTTAACAATAAAGAAAATTCTAATTAATCTATTTCCAAATATTAAAATTGAACAATACAAAAGATTTTCTAAACTTTCATTTTTGCCTAAACAAAATATTTCAAAACTTAAGCCTAGATCTGCTATAATAGCCTTTAATATAAACAAAGTTTATGAGATTGCAGAAAATTTAAGAATTCATCGTGGAGGTGCCGCCGTAGTTTTAGGCTCCCTGAGTCCTAGAACAAGAAATGCTCAAGTTGAAGTTTATGAAGATAATAAAGTAGATTATTTAGTGGCAACTGATGCCATAGGAATGGGGTTGAATCTCAATATAAATCATATTTGTTTTTCATCTTTAGAAAAATTTGATGGAAGATACAATAGGAATCTGCTTCCTCATGAGATTGCACAAATTGCGGGAAGAGCTGGAAGATATAAAACAGATGGTACTTTCGGATATACAAAAGACGCAGGTTTACTTGATCCAGTTACAATACAATCTATTGAAAGTCATTCATTTGATCAAATCCAAAAAATTTATTGGAGAAATTCATTTTTAAATTTTGAATCAGTTGAAAGTTTACTAAGTTCATTAAAACAATTTCCAATCAAAAATTATTTAATCCACAAAAAAAATGCATCTGACGAAGTAAATTTCCGAAACTTATTACAAGATAATGAAATTAAATCTGAACTAAAACATTCTAAAAAAATAAAATTACTTTGGGAGGTTTGTAGAATACCAGACTTTGAAAAAGTATTTAATGATAATTATTTATTATTTTTAAAGAATATTTTTTTAAAACTATCTAAAAATAATTATAAAATTCCTGAAGATTGGATTCAAAGTCACATATCAAAACTTGAGAATATCAAAGGTGGGATTTCAGAATTATCAATTAAAATATCACAAATTAGAACTTGGACATATATTGCAAATTATCACACATGGTTAAATAACCCAATTTATTGGCAAGAAAAAACAAGACAAATTGAAAATGTTCTATCTGATAATCTTCACGAAAGTCTGACAAACAAGTTCGTTGATACTTCATTTAAATATTTTTTAGGATCCAAAAAAGATGAATTTATTAAAAATATTCTTGTTGATAATCAAAATAAAATTATTTTAGATGGTAATTCTTATGGAATAATTAATGGTTTTAATGTTAAATTCGATAAAATATCATTTTCTGACTCTCTTTTTTCATTCACCTATGTTAAAAAATCACTAAGAAAAATGATTGAGGATAAAATTAAAAGTTTTTTAAATGCACCTGATGATTCAATTAATTTAGGTAATATTAGAAACATAGAATTAGATTCAGATATTTTAATTTACTGGGGAGACGAACCAATTGGTAAGCTTGTTAGTGGCACAAAAATTTATTCACCTGGTGTTGAAATTATTAACACAGAGTTTATTTCATCAGAAAATAAATTATTAATTTGTGCAAAATTACAAAATTGGATTGATAATAAAATTGAAACCATTTTATACCCAATAAAAAATAAAATTGATGATGAATTACCATCTTCATTAAGAGCTATTATTTTTAATTGTTTTGAAAATTTAGGAACATTACCTTGTGATAAATATTTGTCATATATTAAAGATATAAAAGACCAAGACAAAAAATATTTATCTAAACTTGGAATAAGGATTGGAGCTAAATTTTTTTTTACACCAAATTTTATGAAAAAATATCCAATGGAGTTATGTGCAATTTTATGGAAAGTTTTTAGAAAATATAATTTAAAAACTAAATTTCAATTACCTCTCGACGGTAGGGTATCATTTATATCTGATTCAAAGATGCCAAATAGCTATTGGACTTCGATTGGATATATAAATATTAATAATTTTGCTTTTAGAATAGATGTTTTTGAAAGAGTTTTTTATTTAGCAAGAAAAAAAATTAAAATGGGACCTTTTTTAGAGTCTTCTGAATTAATGAACCCTATAGGCTGTAATAGTCTTCAACTAATGGATATCTTAACCTATTGTGGTTATGCGAGTATGACACTTTCTGACACCAAAAAACTTTATTTTTTTCAGAGTAAAGGTAAAATAGAAAATTATAAGAAAAAAACTAAAAATAAAAAAACTACTGTAAAGAAAAAAACTAAAAAAATGGATAATATAAAAAAAGCTGATCCAAATTCACCTTTTGCAGTATTAGAAAAACTTCTTTAGAAGGAATGAGATTTGTTTAAATCATTAAAAAATATTTTAAACCCAAATAATCAAAATACTTCTAGTGAAAATTATGATTATTTATCACTTCTGTGTGGTTTAATGATAGAGGCTGCAAATGCAGATGGAGAGATATCTGATATAGAAGTTGAAAAAATTAATAATATTTTAGTTGATTCATTTAAAGAAAATCCATCAGATGTAAAAATTAAATTAGATGAAGCCCTTGCAAACAGTAACAATAGTAACTCGTTATTTTTTTATACATCAAAATTTAATAAAGAGTACAATTACCAAAAAAAAATATTGCTTATAGAAAAAATGTGGGAAGTTATACTTTCAGATGAAAATGTACATGATTATGAAACTAGTCTTATAAGGCGCCTATGTGGCCTGTTGTATATTTCAGACGTAGACTCTGGAAATGCGAAAAAAAGAGCACTAGATAATCTTAGTTAATCATGACTTATGTTGTTGATGAAAAATGTATAAAGTGTAAACACATGGATTGTGTAGATGTGTGTCCTGTTGATTGTTTTTATGAAGGTGAAAATATGCTTGTAATACATCCTGACGAATGTATTGACTGTGGAGTATGTGAACCAGAATGTCCAGCAGAGGCAATTCATTCTGATGCTGAAGAGGGTATGGAAAAATGGATTAACATCAACAGGGAATTTGCAGAGAAATGGCCAAATATTTCTGAAAAAAAAGCACCCCCATCAGATGCTAATGAATGGCAAGATGTAAAAAATAAATATGAAAAATATTTTAGTGAAAAACCAGGTGAATAAAGCATGAAAAAAAATTTAGATTTTAAAGTAGGAGATGTAGTTGTATATCCAAAACATGGAGTAGGAGAAATTATTAAAATTGAAACAATGGAGATTGCTAATATAAAAACAAAATTTTATGTAGTTAAAATGGAGCAAAGCAAATTAGTTATCAGAGTCCCTTTAGACAAACAAGTTGAAGTAGGTTTAAGAAAGATATCTTCAAAAAAAATAATAGAAGAAGTTTATTCAGTTTTAAAATTAAAACCTAAGATAAGAAGAATTATGTGGAGCAGGAGAGCTCAAGAATATGACTCAAAAATTTTTTCTGGTGATCCTATAAGGATAGCTGAGGTTGTAAGAGATCTATTTAGAAAAAATACTCAAGCTGATCAATCCTATAGTGAAAGACAAATGTTTCAAGTTGCAATTGAAAGACTTGCAAGAGAGGTAGCAGCAGTTGAAAAAACAGATTATTTTCAATCAACTGAAAAAATAGAAACAATTTTAAGCAACAAATAAATTGAATAAAGAAACAAATTTTGTTGAATTAAATGGTGCAGAACGCATATGGGCGATAGGTTCTATACATTCAAATTTAGAATCATTTGAATCTATAAAAAATTTTATTTTAAGTAAATTTAATAAAAACGATAAGCTTGTTTTTTTAGGCAATATCATTGGTATTGGGAAAAATGCAAAAGAAACAATATCTCAAGTAAACCAGTTAAGATTTGATTTAATGGCTAAATATCAAATTAAACCAAGTTCAATAGTTTTTCTAAGAGGTGCTCAAGAGGAAATGATTACCAAATTAATGCAATTACAAACAGCTCCAAATCCAGAAGAAATTATTCAATGGATGTTGGAGCATGGAGTTGATCAATCAATTAAATCTTACGGGTTTTCTATTGAAGAGTTAAAAACATTAAGTTCAACTGGAACGCTTAATATAACTAAATGGACTTTAAGGTTTAATTCAGCAATTGCATCAAATGCTGGACATAAAGAATATTTTCTAAACTTAAAGCATGCTGCTTATTCTTCTTCAAAAAAAATATTGTTTGTAAATAGAGGTGTAGATATATCAAGACCACTTTCAGCACAAAATGATTGTTTTTGGTGGGGCTATCAAAATTTTTCTAAAATTAATGAACCTTACAATTCATTTATTCGAATTGTTAGGGGTTATGAGTCAAAACATACTACCAATATTCAAATGTCAAAAAATAATGTAATTTGTACCCTTTTTAAGCAGCCATTTGATAATAAAACTGTATATGCCGGATTATTTGATAATAATGGTGAAATTTTAGATATTTTTCAATCTAATTGATCCAAATTAATTTTGATACGTATAATATGTATGTTTAACTTTAATACATCTAATAACAATTTAATTGCCTTATCAAAAAAAGCTGAGATTCTAGAAAAACAAGAAGAATTTAGACTTATTGAGGATTGGCGCCTAAATAAAAATGAAAAATCACTTCAAAAAATACTTAATTCATACCTAAGACTCGCCGTTTCATACGCTAGAAAATATTCAAGTTATGGGTTACCTGTTGACGACTTGATCCATGAAGGTGTCTTAGGTATAATGCACGCTTTGGAAAAGTTTGATATTTCTAAAGATTTTAGACTTTCCACATATGCATCCTGGTGGATTAGAGCATCAATCCAAGATTATATTTTAAAAAATTGGTCAGTAGTTAGAACAGGATCGACAGCTTCTCAAAAAGCACTTTTCTTTAATCTTAAAAAAATTAAACAACAAATCAACGATGTTTCTAATGAGTTTATGGGTCAAAAAGAAATCGATCAAGTATCAGATATGTTGAAAGTGAAGTCAATAGATGTTCAGAATATGGAGTCTCGCTTAAGTGGAGGAGATTTATTCTTAAATCAGAAATTTGATAACGAATCTGAAAATGATATGATGAGTATGCTCTCAGATGATAGAGAAAACCCAGAAGAAGTATATGAAAATTTCAAAGATAATAGCGTTAAAAGAAAATATATAAATGAAGCAATTAACTTATTAAATGAAAGAGAAAGAAAAATCATCCAACTTAGAAAACTTAAGGAAAAAAGTATAACTCTTGATGAGTTGGGCAAAATGCTCAAAATTAGCAAAGAAAGAGTAAGGCAAATAGAAACTAAAGCGCTGCAAAAGCTTCAAAAGTCACTTATTGAGATTTCTCAACAAAATAGAGAATTTTTTATTTGATACTTTAGTTTTTACTTATAATATTAGGAATGCGAATTTTATTCTCATTGTTCCTGTTAATTCTATCTAGCAAATCATATGCGACTGGATACGATGTATTTGGGCTTGGTTTGTTTGATGTTAAATTTGATGGTTCTAGTTCACAAGATGCTACCGATTTTCGATATGAAAGGCGTTTTGATAGTTCTCTTATTGATATAGGTCCAGAAGAAGATAATTTTTTTTATCTGAAGCCTCTTATGGGTTTTGAGGTTACCAGTGATAATGCATCATATATTCTCGCAGGTGTTTATATAGAGGAAGATTTAGGTGATATTTTTGGAGGAGATAAAAATTCATTTAATTTTACTCCAAGTTTTGCTTTTGGATACTATGACGATGGTGATGGTAAAAAACTAGGTAACAATTTGGAATTTAGAACAACATTTGAATTAAGCTACAACTTAAAAAATGATAATAGGATAGGGATATCTTTAGGCCATATTTCAAATGCGAATATTGGTGATAAAAATCCGGGTGTTGAAATTATCTCTTTTTCTTATCAAGTCCCCTTTTAGTTTAATAATATTTTTTTTTCTTTTACAAAATTAATAAGTATTTTTTCTATATTTGATAAATCTTTATTTACCATTTTTTCATGAACTTCTATTTTGAAATCTTTACTGTGTGGAACTCCAAAAAAAATCTGAATCAGTGGACTTAGTAATCTAAAAATAGAATCTTTGTTTACTTTTGGTTTAATATATTCAAAATAATCAACAATAATCTCTTCGTTGATTATTACTTTATCATTAGAATCAAAGATTATTTGATCAATATTTTTTAATTCAAATGGATTGTTTTGTATAAGCCTACCAATCATTACACCGTCAAATTCTAAAAGAAGTTTTTTTGCTTTATCAATACTGTCAATACCACCATTAATGATAAATTGTATATTTGGGTATCTCAATTTAATTTTTCTAACAAATTCATAATTTAATTTTGGTATTGTTCTATTGGCTTTGGGACTCAAGCCACTTAAAATTGCATTTCTTGCATGTACATAAATTATTTTAATCCCACTCTTTGCAATTTCATCAATAAAACTTTCAAAGAAATCGTAATTCATAACTTTACCAATACCAATTCTACATTTAATTGTTGTTTCAATTTTTTCACTTTGCATAGCTTCAATACAATTTCTTACCAAAATCTTATCTTGCATTAAACATGCACCAAAACTTCCCTTTTGTACTGCTTTACTGGGACAACCTACATTCAAATTTATTTCATCGTATTGATAATTTATAGCAATTTCAGAACATCTTTTCAGATCAACTATGTCAGAACCACCTACTTGTAGAGCTACAGGATTATTATTATTGTTGTTAATAATCTGATCTCTATTTTTTGAATATATTAGTGATTTTGAAGCAATCATTTCAGTAAAAAGAAAGGTTTTCTTAGTTAAAATTCTATACAAATTTCTAGCGTACGGAGTTGTGTAACCCATCATTGGAGCAACACAAAATTTTCTATTATTTTTTTCTTCCATTAATATTTTTTGTAAATTTACTTATAATAATTTATTAATAATAATATGATTAATTTAAAGAAAAACCAATTACCAGAATTCTTAGTTAAAAGATATAAAGATTGGAAATCAAAAGATTATAAAAAAAATCAAGAACTTCATACAAAATTAGCTTTAGATGGTCAGAAACCAAAATTCATGGTTATTTCGTGCTGTGACTCGAGAGTAAATCCTAATTTGATTTTTGGATCTTTTGTTGGTGATTTGTTCATTTATAGAAATATCGCAAACATTGTGCCTGCTTTCAATAAAAATAATACTCGTGATGGTATATTTTCAGCATTAGAATACGCGATAAAAGAATTAAATATTAATCACATAATAATACTAGGACATTCTGAATGTGGTGGTATTCAGTACGCTTTAAGTAAATTTTTAGATCCTAATTATAGAAAAGATTTAGAAAATATTAATCTCTGGACTAAATCGTTTGAAAATATGTTAAGGAAAATATCTAATAATAACTTTGATAAAAATCATTTAAATATTTTAGAACAAGAAAATATAAAATTATCTATTACTAATTTAAATAATTTTTTAGACACTACAAAACTTAATGATTTTAATATATCAATACATGGTTTATGGCATAATATAAGAAGTGGATCACTATATGAATTTAATAAAACTAAAAACGATTTTATTGAAATTTAATAGTAAGTAAATTTTTTACTAGGATATTTTTTTAATTTAACATCTATCACAAATTTTTTTATAGATTGTTTAATAATTTTATTTAAATTAGTATAGTTTTTTACAAATTTAGGTTTGATTTTTTTGCCATCCATATTTAATAAATCATCTGTAACAAGAACTTGTCCATCACAAAATTTAGAGGAACCTATACCTATAGTAGGAATATTTACTTTTGAAGTTATTAATTTAGCTGTTTTTGCTGCTACGCATTCCATTAATATTATTTTAGCACCAGCTTTTTCAGAAAGTATAGCAAGATTAATAAGATTCTTCATTTCTGTCTCTTTTTTTCCTACTGATTTTATTTTTTTAAAATCCTTAAATTTTTGTGGCGTTACACCAATATGTGCAACAACATTAATTCCCTTTTCAGTTAAAAATTTTAATATTGGTAACTGCTTTCTATTTATTTCAAATTTTAAAAAATCTGAATGTGTGTAATTTAATAACTCTTTTGAATTCTTGTAAGCATTTTTTTTAGTATTGTAAGTTTTATATGGCATATCAATAATCATTAAACTTTTTTTTAATTTTTTTCTTACAGCCAAACCATGTAATTTCATTAAATCTAAACTTACACCCTGAGTATTTTTCATTCCATAAAGTACAGTACCTAACGAATCACCAACTAATACTATATCTACAATTCCATCCATCAAACTCGCAAAACTAGAAGAGTATGCTGTTAAACAAGAAATAGGTCTATTGTAAATTTTTTGAAAAATTTTAATTTTTTTCTTGTTTTGCATAATATTTTAAACAGATCTTGTTATTCCACCATCTACTCTAATATTTTGACCAGTTATATAAGACCCTTCTTCTCTTGATAATAGTTCAATAACAGATGTGATTTCTTCTACTTTACCGACTCTTTTTAGAGGTATGCGATCTATAAACTCTTTTTTTGGTTTTAAGCTATTAATAAAACCAGGTAATATATTATTCATTCTAATGTTATATTTTGCATATTCATCTGAATATATTTTTGTAAATGAAGCTAAGCTTGCTCTGAAAACAGCTGAAGTTGGAAAACTAATTTCTGGCTCAAATACAGCAAATGTAGATATATTAATTATAGAGCCATTTTTTTGCTTTTTCATAATTGGCGTAACCACTCGAGAAGCTCTTACAACATTTAAAAAGTATGTTTCCATCCCTAGCATCCACTCTTCATCTCTTATTTGAAGTATGTCTCCCTTAGGACCATGACCAGCACTATTTACTAAAACATCTATTCTTTTATATTTCTTATGAACAAGATTTATAAATTCTTCAATTTGGTCATTTTTTAAATTTGAACCAGTAAAACCTAGGCCATTAAGTTTTTTTGCTAGCATTTCACCTTTTCCTGAGGACGACATTATTGCAATTTTGAAACCTTTTTTTGCTAGGTATTTTGCGGCACTGGCTCCCATGCCACTTCCTGCAGCAATAAATACTGCTACTTTATTCATATGAAACCATGATACCTATTCCAGTCAAAATAGATAGTTTTAATTTTATAAATCATATTTGTAAATCAATTCTATCAATTCACTTTTTTAATTGCTTTTTTATTATGGAAAAAATTAAATATATTATCACTACTCAATTTTGCCATAGCCTGCCTGCTTTCTTTTGTTCCACTTGCATGATGAGGTGATAGGATAACATTATCTAGTTCACAAAATTCTTTATCTATGTTTGGTTCATTTGTAAATACATCTAATCCTGCTCCTTTAATTTTATTATTTTTTAGTGCTTTTATTAATTCTATCTCGTCAACTACTGATCCCCTGGATATATTTATTAAATACGCACTACTTTTAAGTGCTTTAATTATTTTTTTGCTGATTAAATTATTAGTTTTTTTACCACCCTTACATGTAACGATTAAATAATCAACTTTTTTAACCATGTTTTCAAGGTTATTATAATAACGAATATTTAAATTTTTTTTATTTGGTCCAAAATATATTACATTCATAGAAAAAGATTTAACTCTTTTAGTAACAGCCTTGCCTATTTTGCCCATTCCAACAATACCAACAATTTTATTTGTTAGACTATCAGTTAATTTTACATTCTCATTAATCCATTTATTTCGCAAAATATGGTTGTGTGACTCCACAATGTTTCTTGTTATTCCTAACATCAAAGAAATTGCGAGGTCGGCCACATCATTAGTAAGTACATCAGGCGTATTTGTTACAACAATATTTTTTTTTTTACAAAAGTTTACATCTACACCATCATAACCAACACCAAATACAGAAACTATTTTTAAATTTTTAAATTTTTTTAGAAAATTTGCAGATGAATTAAATCCACCTGTAACAACAATTGCTTCATATTTGGAAAATTCAATTTTATCTTTTACTTTTGGTAAGTAATCCACATTAAATTTTTTACTGTATATATGTTTAAAATCATAAATTAACTTATCAGTAATTAGTATTTTTTTTTTCATTTCGTAATTTATATTTACTTTATAAATTTAGAAACACTTCTAATTAATGTTTTTATTTAAGCTAATTTACATATGGGCCAAAACTAAGATCTAAACCCACACCAACTCTTAATAATGAGTAAACAATTACTAATAAAAAAATAACGACAACAAGTGTTCTAATTAATTTTTTTTCATTCATAAATTTATATTTCTATTTTATATTGAAGCATATTTCCGACTAATTAAAGGGATTTCTTTAACAGGTAGATGAATTATTGCTGAAAAAGCACCAACACCAATACCTACCCACCAAACTAAGTCATAACTTCCGTAAATATCATAAAATAAACCACCAAGCCAAACACCCACAAACGAACCAATTTGATGAGATAAAAATACTATTCCATATAATGTGCCCATATATTTTAATCCATATATGTGCCCAATTATCCCAGATGTAAGTGGTACTGTTGCTAACCACAATGATCCCATAACAATGGAGAAAAGAGCAACTGAGGTTGGAGTTATAGGAAGCATTATAAACAAAATTGCAGCTATAGTTCTTCCGAAATAAATTAAAGAAAGCAGATATTTTTTTGTAAATTTCTTTCCTAAGGCTCCTGCTAATATTGATCCAATAATATTGAATAAGCCTATAAGCGCCATCGATAGCGCTCCTAAACCCTCAACAGAAGAACAAACTAAACTTATTAAACTTCCTTGAATAATAGGGCTACTAGCTTCTGAAATAAATGCAGGAAAATGTGCTGTAATAAATGCTAATTGGAATCCACATGAGAAAAAACCTAAAAAAAGCATTATGTATGTTGGATCACTTATTGCCTCTTTTAATGCATCTTTTAATGACTCATCACTTATTTTAGAACTAGTTAACTTTGGTGTCTTTAACATTGGAACTAATATAATTGTCAATAAACTAATGATTGCAAATATTTCAAATACTGAAGACCATGGCATCATTGATAAAAGACCTGCAGCAAATGGAGGTCCTACAACTTGTCCTGCAGATCCTGCAGCAGTGGTAACCCCAAGTGCTAAAGATCTTTTTTCAGCGCTAGCAGATCTACCAACTACTGCAAGTATCGGTCCAAAACCACTACCAGCAATTCCAAAACCAATTATAATATTCAGGAACTGATGAGTTTCAGGTGCAATAGCATTACTGCTGATAAAAACGCCTAATGCATATAGTATTAAACCTATTGATATTGCTTTTCTATCTCCATATTTTTCTGCAAAAGCGCTGAATATCGGTGTGCCAATTCCCCAAGCTAGATTTTGAACTGCTATTGCAAGAGAGAACTCAGATCTAGCCCAAAGAAAATCCTCAGCGATTGGTATTTGAAATAAACCAAATGTAGATCTTATAGCGAAACTTATTAGCAATATTAAACTTCCGCCAATTAGCACCGGAGTGAATAGAGCGTTGTTATCCTGCTTCATAAGACTAACTCTTACCAGCTGAAAGAAAAAATACTATAATTTAATGTTATTATTATTTATTTGTTGATTTTCGTTATCTTCTTTTTCAGGTATGACATATGCAACTGCACAATGTTGTACACAATATGGTTTATCTTCAAATCTTTCTTTTTCACAAAAATGAAAATCTATTTCGTCTGGATGTCCCATAGGCCATTCGCATCCTCTCTTTTGATTGGATGTAAATAAATTTTTTACTACAGGTTGAAAAATATTTGGCTCATTGTTAGATATATTTTCATCCTTTTTTTCAAAATTTAACTTAGGCATTACCGGAGACCTTGCTTTTTTTCGATCTGGTTTAACTGCAGTTCTTCTTATCGGAGAAGGTCTTCTTTCTAGACCAATTCTGTGAGCTTTACCTACAACAGCATTTTTTGTAAATCCTAGCAATTTACCAATCTGCGCTGTAGGAAGGCCTTGATCCCAAAGCTCTCTTAGTTTTGTAACATTATTTTCATCCCAAGGCATTTAAAACTCCTATGATCTACATTTAGTAGTATAATAACGAATTAATATACTAAATATATGTATAAAAAAAGAATAAACTCCGCTTTTTTAAAAAAAATCAATGATTTCCTATGTTTTTTTAATATAAATGTGAATAGAAAA
>MDTD01140479.1_pt1 | contig 15598 bp, 12 predicted proteins | sample 811221 | NCBI WGS metagenome assembly MDTD01 (sample SAMN05326646, study PRJNA326480) | marine metagenome | isolation source: seawater | place: Pacific Ocean: South West | collected 2011
AGAACCTGAGCCAGAACCTGAGCCAGAGCCTGAGCCAGAACCTGAGCCAGAACCTGAACCTGAGCCAGAACCTGAGCCGGAACCAGAACCAGAACCTGAGCCAGAACCAGAACCTACTCCCACAACGCCGGAGACCACGATCACACCGTCACCGACGACACCTAGTACACCCAGTACACCAAGTACGCCGAGTACGCCAACTACTGGCACTTAGGGTAGAGTATGTAAAAAGAAAGGGCATCTCTGATGCCCTTTTTTAATGCTGGAGGAAATGTGGCCTACCTGAATACTCTTCTAGTAATTGCGATTTCAACAATAAATTGGTTTTACTCGCTACCGGTATCTGCTTCGGATTACGGAACAACCGGTCTAGTGGATATCCCTACAGCAAGAATGGAGACGGATGGCGTCCTGACTGCCACATCAGCTATCCAGTCTCGAACGAACTCTTATGCTATAAGCTATCAGCCGACTCCTTGGCTGGAGACCACCTTCCGGTATACAGGTTTTAACAGATTTTTCTACTACGATAGAAACTACGAAGCAAAAGTGAGGCTCTGGTCTGAGACGGAATACCTTCCACAGGTGGCCGTAGGTATCCGAGATATGGTGGGCACCGGTGTCTTTGGCTCTGAATATATTGTGGCTAATAAATATTGGAAAAATGTTGATTTTACCTTGGGCTTGGGTTGGGGAAGATTGGCAGGTTCAGGTGACTTTGATAATCCTTTCGGGGCGATCCTCAGTGAATTCAAATCGAGAGAAAATGATTTTGGTCAGGGAGGAGAGTTGTCAGCTAATACCTTTTTCAAGGGTGAGAAAGCTGGTGTTTTTGGTGGACTCCAGTACCAATTTAACTCCTTGCCAATTTCAATGATGGTTGAATATAACCCCGATGATTACGAATGGGAGGTAAGGCGAGGCGGGCGAAAACCAAAAACCCATTGGACTGCGGGCATGAAGTGGGAACCGAAGCCTGGACTATCGATCTTGCTGTCGCGGCAAACCGGACAAGAGTGGGGTATGACCGTTTCTGCGGCACTGGATACTAAACACTTACCTAAAAGGAGATCAACTTCAAAGTTTGTATCTAGTCTCGATATGACAGAAGATGACCTCCCTTCCATGCTTGATCCTTCAAGCTGGTATGATACGTTACTTTATGATGTTGAACGTTCCGGATTACTGCTTCTTGAAGCCAGCATCGATGAAACAAGTGGCACCGCTAGTCTAGTTATCGCAAACGCTGAGTTCCCTGTCTGGGCTGATGCAATCGCGAGAATGAGTATTCTCGCGGATCTTCACATGCCAAGATCGATAAATTCAATGAGACTTGTTTTAGAGGAAGCAGGCCATAGGGTTCATTCGGTACAGATTAGGCGGCCTTCCCTCTTATCTAGACAAACCAGAGATTTAATGGAGCGCCAAATTAAAGTTATGCCAGGGAGACAACTCGATTATGTTCAGTACAAAACTGGTTTCGTGCAAAACAAAGTTATTTTTGATGTAAATCTGGGCACTCGGTTCCAGTTGTTTGACCCAGACGATCCCATGCGGTACCAGCTTTTCGGGAAGATAGGTATAAACTTGGTTTTGCCCGCTAACTGGAGTGTTAATGGTTATTATGCTATCGATATTAAGAATAATTTTGATAGCATCAGGAGAAATTCAGACTCCGTTCTCCCTCGTGTCAGATCTGATATCGTAAAATATTTGAAAGAAGGTGATAGTGGGCTAGATTCTCTCTATCTTGAGAAACGAGGTACAACCCTCAAAGAATTCCATTATCGAGTCTACGCCGGAGTCCTAGAGGAAATGTATAGCGGTTTTGGAGGGGAAATTCTATTCCAGCCTTTTCAGTCTCGAATCGCCTCTGGCTTCAGCGCCAATTGGGTTCGCCAACGAGATTATGATCGGTCCTTAAAGCATTTAGATTATGAAACGACCACGGCTTTTGCGAGCATATACTGGGCATCCCCCTTTTATAACATGGATATTGCTTTACATGCCGGGAAATATCTAGCGAAAGATATGGGCGCTACGATGGAAGTAAGACGAACCTTTAACAATGGTTGGATGGTGGGCCTTTGGGCTACCATGACGGATGTGCCATTCGAAGATTTTGGCGAGGGCAGTTTCGACAAAGGAATATTTTTTAAAATGCCTCTTGACGGGCTCTTTGGTCGGCGAAATAAAGCCTCGTATAGTAATAGATTGAGGCCGATTCAACGTGACGGCGGCCAGCGTCTCGAAAATTTTAGTGGTAACATCTGGTGGGATATTAGGGGGGCCCGCTATGATGCTCTCTATAATTTGACTGATCGGATGCTGCCATGAATATCGGCTGTAAAATTTTAGTAGTGGCATTGTTTCTGTGCTCGGGCGGTTGTGTCGTTGAATCGACTCAACTTCAGACTTTGCGCCAGCTATTTTTAGAGCCAGAGGCTGAACTTTCTCCCCATGTTTGGGAGGTTGAATTTGCGGGTTACTCAGCCTTGGTAACCCCTGTGGTAGCAGACGGAAAAACTTTTTTCGTAAATGATTACTCGGATCTGATGAAATTTAACGGATGGATAATTACTGAAGCAAAAGGCTTAAAAAGGTTCGAGAGGTCCTGGGTAATCTTCGATGAGGGTAAAGAGAGGCGTTTTAGTTATTCGGGACAGGTCAAGGCGGTGCATACATGTGAGCCTTGGGTTAATATACATGCTGACACTTATACCCAATTTTTGCAGTCCTGTACTGGCGAGCGGGGCTATACAAACACTATTTTGGTTGATAGTCTTGGCCGGATTATCAGTATTGAGCAAGTTTTAGATGATAGTGGCAACATTTTGAGTCTTCGACTCCGTGAAGACTGAGGGCATATCAATAATGCAGGATTCAAAGAAAATGATTTTGCGTCATCCGTTGTTTAAACATTTTGGGCCTTTTTCTTGCTGTTGGCGTAGCGCTTTTGGATGGTTAACCAAGAGCTTAGTATTAATTTCAATGATGAGTTCGATACAAGTCTCGTCCCAATCTATCAGTCCGGAACTTCTGGCAGAGATTGAAACACTGCCACGCTCAGAGCAGGTTGTGTTAGCTCAGAGATATGGATTTGATTTGGATAAGGTTCTAGGTGGAGAGCAGGATAAAGCGTCAGGACAAGAAATTGGTGCTCCAGGGCAGGTTTTGGAGGCAATCTCTGACGAGGATGATGAACTAGAACTAAAGCAGCGGGAGTATGAATTATTCCAAGAAGCTTTTGCGGAATTCCAGCAGAATCAGCAAGAAAAAGACACAGCACTTAAACGATATGGTCTGACGCTTTTTGATAGAGAAGTAAGTACGTTTGCCCCAACGGATGATGCCACAGTTCCAGGTGATTATCGTCTGGGGGCAGGGGATCATCTGACCATCGATCTCTTCGGAACAGAAAATAATCATTATGATTTGCAAGTTACTAGGGATGGTCAAATTAATATCCCCAAACTTGGGCCTATACTCGTGGCAGGCCTAACTTTCGAAGATGCGCGCGAATTCATCCGATCACGAGTTGCAGAGGAATTGCTTGGAGCGCAAGCTTCAATATCAATGGGTCGATTGAGAGCCATAAATATTTTTTTGGCAGGCGAAGTAGCCGTTCCCGGAGCATACTCTGTATCTGCTCTAACCACGATCTCCCAGGCGCTTTTTCAAGTGGGCGGAATCAGCGATATTGGCTCACTGCGAAATATTCAAGTTAAACGCCATGGAAAAGTTGCGCAGATTTTTGATACGTATTCTTTATTATTGCAGGGTGATTCTAGCAATGATATTAGGTTGCGATCTGGTGATGTGGTTTTCGTGCCACCCTATAGCGGTACCGTGACCGTGACCGGTGCTGTTAAGCGACCAATGATCTATGAATATATACAAGGGGAATCAATTAGAGACGCCATAACTATGGCAGGTGAATTGACACCGGACGCCTATCCTTCTGGAATTTCAGTGGTAAGTAAAGCCTTGGGTAAGTCTTTGCCTGAGGTTAAAAATATTGACCTGGATCTTGCCACCAGTTCTTCATATCCACTGCAAGACGGCGATTTGATCACGGTTCCTATTAGCACGGATAATCTCAAAAATGCGGTAACAATAGAGGGAGCGGTGGTACGACCAGGTATTTATGGTTGGGTGGAAGGCCAACGTATCTCCGATCTTTTGAATTCTGTTGATGGGGATCTTAAGATCTATGCTGATTTAGGTTATGGATTAATCGTTCGACAAAAAAATCAGCGGCTGGACATAGAAGTTTTGCAGGTCGATCTGGCGGCTGCAATCCTCAACAAAGGATCTTTAGAAGATGTTTTGACCAGACCAAGAGACAAAATACTTGTTTTCGGATTGGCGAAAGTTACTGACCTCTCATCGGTGGACAGCGAAAAAGCGCTAGATCAGATTCAAATTTCGTCTGAAGGTGGAACGCTTGATCTTGAAGAAGAAGAGCTTTCAGATATTGAGAAAGAAGTGGCTTCGGTTCAGCGCGACGTTCTGCTTGCTCCAATCATCTCTAAACTCCAGTCCCAAGCTCGGGCCGGAGAGCCAGTTAAGACTGCTTCTATTTCTGGAGCTGTAAAGTCGCCTGGCATCTTTCCAGTCACCACTAATTTTACGGTCAAAAAGTTGATTGCAGCGGCTGGCGGCTTGGAAGACAGGGTCTATATGGAATCGGCGGAGTTGCGTAGTCTTTTCGCTAGCCCTGACAACGAAATTTTGAGCAGATATACCGAGATAGATCTCTTAGCAGAAACAGATGAACGAGCTGCAACAAAGGTTCAATCACGGGATCATTTGCACGTGCGAGCAGTTGCTCGTTGGAATCCTGATGAATCGGTGGTCTTAAGTGGGGAGATCAGGTTTCCGGGTACCTACCGCATTCAAAAGGGGGAGTCCTTGTCAAATGTTCTAAAACGAGCAGGAGGGTTGACCGAGGACGCGTTTCCAATTGGAACTGTCTTTACTAGGGAGTCCATAGCCAAAATGGAGACACAAAGAGCAAGGGAGTTTGCACAATCCATTATTAGAGATTTTGCAGCATCGCAACTGACAAAGGAAGACAAAGATATAGACATAAACGAGGTCAATTCGGTAGCTGAGAAGCTGGATGAATTTACCGGCTCAGGACGCTTGCTTGTGGATATTGAGGCTGCAATATCAGGTGATCAGCTAGCCGATATCCGTTTAGAGGATGGTGACAACATAATTATCCCCCAACGCGTCTCGACTGTTACTGTTGTTGGAGAGATTAGACGGCCGGGAACTCACAGTTATCAGAAGGACCTTGATCTTAACGACTATATTGGTCTCTCGGCAGGCATGACGGCCCGAGCTGATAACAAAGAACTTTACATTGTCCGTGCAGATGGGTCTGTGCTTAGGCCGGAATCAAGCTGGGTCAGGTATACCGCAGAGGCATCACTCCGACCGGGTGATACGATCGTAGTGCCTATTGATTCTGATTATACAAACAACATAAAACTATGGCGAGAGATCACTCAGATCGTGTTTAACAGCACATCTGGTTTGGCAGCCATAGCGGCGGCAACTAGATAATGTCCTCGGGAACCAACGAGAATAATAATGAATCGCTGTCATTCGGAATTCGAACGGACGAAGAACTAAATCTTTCTGAACTGGGTGGTGTCATCTGGGCCCGTAAAGTTGGTATCTTCTCATTTACTTTCTTTTGCTCTGTCTTGGTGGTTTGGTATGCGCTGCTAATTCCAAATGAGTACAAGGCCAAAGCTGTTCTAGCACCGGCTCAAAAGCAATCCTCCGGTCTCGGGAGTACTCTGGGACAACTAGGAGGCTTGGCTTCGCTAGCCGGTGTAAATATGACTGGCGTTGAAGCTAATGAATCTCAAATAGCGCAGGAAGTGATGCAGTCATGGAATTTTATTGACAACTTTATAAACGAAAATGATCTTGCAGTTCCGTTATTGGCTTCAGAGAGATGGGATAAGCAGTCTAATCAGCTTAGCTTCGATACTGACCTCTATGATCCTCGACAAAGAAAGTGGTTGATCGAGGATGAAGACGGCGGGGGATTAAGAGGACCTAGTAGTTGGGAGTTGTTCAGTAGGTTTTCTGAAATGTTGGTTGTCACCGAAGACAAGAAAACTGATTTGGTTTCCGTCTCAATTACATTTTATTCCCCTTTTCTTGCAAAAAAATGGGTGGACATGTATGTGGATGCCATTAATCGGCACATGCAAAGCCGACAGGTGAGCAAGGTGACGAACAACATAGAATACTTGCAGGCTCAAATAGAGAAAACACAAATTGCTGAGATGAAGGACGTTTTTTACAACATAATTCAAGAGCAAATAAAAAATAAGATGATAGCAGAAGCGAGCCCGGAGTATGTTTTTGTTGCAGTTAGTCCGAGTATGATTCCAGAAGAGAAATCTAGTCCGAGGCGCGTGATTATTTGTGTGTTGGGGTCCATGCTTGGAGGTGTTTTTGCTCTCCTATGGGTCGTGCTATCACATATTTATCGTCGATAACACGGAGATGTATCAGACTTCAGCTCGTTTTTTATCTGAATATTTTTTCCGCGTTTCGACACAGACGGGCAGTGGCTTATCTCATAAAGATTTGCTAAGCAGGCGATAATACGGTTAACGTACAGTGAAAAATGTTTTTATCTTTTCGGAAGAAGATCTCATCAAGTCATCCGCATGCCTTGTATTGGCCTCAATTTTTTTCGGCATTCCTGGCCTACTAGTCATGTTAATGCTTCAATGGATAACTCGCCAAAGCTACGCTGAGGATGTTCAGGACAAACATGGTATTTCTCATATTTCCGCATCGCGGTTGGGTGGCGCTGCAGTGTTTGGTTGCTCCCTGGCTTTGATCTTTTCCGCACTGATTACCGAAGTCACGTTGTTAAATAGAGGAGCTTATGGCATCTACTGGACCGGATGGATTGGTGCATTGGCTTGCGCCATTTTGGGTTTAGTGGAGGATATTAGAAATAATTATTTAACTCCTTTTTTTCGGTTAGCCGTCATGATGCTAATTTTTGGGATGATCATCGGGGTTTCTCCATTTCTGGTTCCAGTAGAGCTCAATGTTGCCTGGTTGCGTTATCTTCTAGGGGTTCCGTTCATAGGATGGTTTTTAACAGTGATTTTTTGCGTAGGTTTTATTAATGCCGTTAATATGGCCGATGGGGCTAATGGCCTACTTCCAGGCATACTAACAATATCTTTTAGTATTTTTTACTTGGAAACGAACGGTTTTGTTTATGCTACATTGATGACTAGTTGCGGACTGTTCACGATATTTAACGTAATATCCGGACGTTTAATTCTTGGTGATGCAGGCGCATATGGGCTGGGTGCAGCACTGGTATTATCAGGATTATTTCTGTTCTCGGAGGGAGTATTTTCTGCGTCTTTTCTTGCGGTTTTATTAGCTTACCCATGTATTGATATTCTGGTCAGTTTAGTCAGACGCTTGACCAAAGGTAAGTCAGTATTTCTTCCCGATGACAACCATTTGCATAATCGATTAAATTATCATTTTCGACGATGGTTTCGATCAAAAACGTTAGCCAATTCTATTACTGGCGCATTTATTGTGTTTTTGACCTCAGGCATTGCCTTGCTAGGTTATATGGGCCACTGGTGGCCAATTACTGAGGATCAATGGGTCTTTATTTTCATAGGACAGATTTTTGCTTATTGGATTGCTTTTTTTGTTTCGGGGTATGAACGTGCAGCAGTGACTCCATGCCAAGGCTGATGCTGGCCAATATTAACTTAAAGATAAATCTATAGGTGGGTATCAGCCGTGGTTGAAAATTTTGCCAGAGCTTGTTCACGCCATGAACAAATGTTTTAATGGTATTAATCAGTGATATTTATCACGGCTAGCTTCTTGATTAAGGCAATTTACAAAACCTGGTGAAAACCTTCCTTGGATTCGATATTGGATGATTAAACAGGAACTAGAGTATAGAGTGCTGCGGCTACTGGAGCGGCAGCCTGATCTCACTCAACGACAGTTGTCTCAGAAATTAGGCATCAGTTTAGGTAAGACTCACTATGTCGTTAAGTCGCTGGTAGATGTGGGATGGATTAAGCTTGGGAACTTTAAAAGATCAAAGAATAAATTTGGTTACATGTACCTACTGACGCCCCAAGGCATAGTTGAAAAGACGGCCATTACAGCCCGCTTTCTTGCGAGAAAGCAGCGGGAGTACAATGCTTTGAAGGAAGAGATTAGGTTACTTCGTCAAGAATTGGAGCGACAATGCTGGGACAAAAACCTTAATGAGTTAAATGAGCCTTCAAGTCATGCCGATAAACCCTCGGTTATAGAGGACGGCTTCTAGATGGTGAAACAATATGATGTCTATGGAATTGGCGCGGCACTTTTAGATACAGAGTGTCGTGTCTCGGATCAATTCCTTGAGACTGCCGGTATTGAAAAAGGCGTTATGACTTTGGTAGACGAAAAACGCCAAAGCGAGATTCTGATTTCATTGGCCGCAAGAGAGAACGACTTTGTGCGAAAGTGTGGCGGTTCGGTATGCAACTCAATCGTTGCCGCGGGACTTTTGGGGTCGGACACTTTCTTCAGTGGGAAGGTCGCAGATGATGCTGATGGAAACATCTTTATCAGGGAACTAGCCGCCGCGGGTGTCGATTTTCATAGTGTAAAACCAGAGGCAGGCGTGACAGGAAAATGTCTGGTGATGATCACGGTTGATGCTGAGCGAACTATGAATACTTTCTTGGGGGCCAGTGCTCAATTGTCCAAAAAGGAGATTGATGACTCAGCACTTCTCAATTCTGAATGGTTATACATTGAGGGATATCTTGCTACCAGCATTAAGCATACGGAAATGGCTGCGGACATTATAAAATTTGCTAAAGCTTCGGGCGTTAAGGTGGCCTTAAGCCTATCAGACCCCTTCGTTGTCGAAGCTTATGCGGATAATTTGCGACAGATTATCGGTCATGGTGTCGATCACATATTTTGTAATAAGGCCGAGGCGATTGCTTTTACTGGTACCTCCAGTGAAGATGAAGCGGCTGGTGATTTGTGCAAATACTCAATTTCTCACGTGATCACTAGTGGAGCAGTTGGTGCTAGATGTTTTGATGGAGAGCATATGATTTTTTCGCAAGGAATTGAAGTGGATGCGATTGATACAAATGGCGCTGGAGATATGTTTGCAGGTGCATTTCTTTTTGCAATAACGTCAGGAAAAAGCTATCAATGGGCGGCAGATTTCGCAAATGTTTGTGCATCAATGGTGGTGAAAAAGTTTGGTCCTCGTCTCGATAAAGACGATTTTGAAATGCTAAAGGATCAATATGAATTGCGATAGTTCTTTTTGACAGGTACTGACTAGATAAACCGGCGAGTTTTTGGAAGGTTAGAATGGAATCTCTAATTGATAGCTATGACAAACTGGCCGTGATCGGTCTCGGTTACGTGGGGCTTCCGCTAGCGGTAGAATTTGGCAAGAAAATAGATACTACTGGCTATGATATAAATACAAATCGTATCACCGAATTGAACTCGGGAATAGATAGCACGCTTGAGGTAACAAGCGATGCTTTAACGAGTGCTCACTTTCTAAAGTTCACTGCGAACACAAACGATCTCAAAAGTTGCAAGCTTTTTATTATCACAGTTCCTACACCAATCGATAGCGCCAATCGACCTAACCTGTCAGCCCTTGAACAGGCTACCAAATTAGTTGGTGATTCAATGAAAGAGGGAAGTATTGTTATTTATGAGTCGACAGTTTATCCGGGTTGTACCGAGGAGATATGCGTCCCGATACTAGAGGAGAGATCAGGGCTCCGTTACAACATTGATTTCTTTTGCGGTTATAGCCCTGAGCGGATAAACCCGGGAGACAAAATCAATACCCTAACAAAAATCACTAAAGTGACGAGTGGTTCAAATGACTGGGTGGCCCGATTAATAGACGATTTATATCAGTCAATCATTGAGGCAGGAACTTTTAGAGCAACCTCAATCAAAGTTGCTGAGGCCGCAAAAGTGATAGAGAACACGCAACGAGATTTAAATATCGCCTTAGTCAACGAATTGTCAGTTATCTTTGATCGTCTAGAGATTGATACTTTGGAGGTTCTGTCGGCCGCCGAGAGTAAATGGAATTTTCTGCCCTTCAAGCCGGGCATGGTGGGCGGTCACTGCATAGGGGTTGATCCCTACTATCTGACGCATAAGGCTGAGATGGTAGGATACAGTCCTCAGGTTATTCTTGCGGGGAGACGGATCAACGACAATATGGCAAAGTATGCGGCGAATTGTGTCATAAAAAAAATGGTCCAGAATAAAATCGATCTTGCCTCGGCGAAAATTGGTGTCCTTGGCATAACTTTCAAGGAAAACTGTCCTGATATCCGAAATAGCAAAATTTTTGATTTAATCGAGGAGTTCAAGTCATGGGGTGTCGAAGTAAAAATCCATGATCCTTGGGCAAATAAAGATGAGGTCAAAATTCAGTATGGACTCGAATTGTCTTCATTTGACTTGATGAACGATTTGCAGGCCATTGTTGTGGCAGTCGGACACAAGCAATTTAGATCATTGAATGGAGCGGTCTTGCGAAAAACTTGCGATACTCAAAGACCAGTATTGGGAGATATTAAGGGTATATATGACAGACTGGTCATGCAGAAACTTGGCTTTACAGTTTTTAGACTATGAGGTTTTGATTTGAAAAATTTTGCCGTAATTGGCGCAGCCGGTTACATAGCGCCGAGACATTTTCAGGCGATCAAGATGACAAAAAATAACCTTGCTGTCGCCATGGACATTAATGATTCTGTTGGCGTTATTGATAGCTACTTTCCTAAAGCTGAGTTCTTTACTGAATTTGAAGATTTTTCGGAGTACATAGACAAACTAACCTCATTGGGTAAGCAGGTTGACTATATCGTCGTATGCAGCCCGAATTTTTGTCATGTGAAACATATTGAGTTTGGACTTGAAAGAGGCATCGATGTCATATGTGAAAAGCCGTTAGTGCTTTGCTTGAACGAGCTCGAGACTCTGATCGCTCTCGAAAGAAGTTATGGCGCTAAAGTTTATTCAATATTGCAACTTCGGCTTCACCCCTCGATCATTGCTTTGCGACAAAAAGTGCAAAATGCACCTAAAAACAAAATTTTCGATTTAGATCTGACGTATATCACTGCTAGGGGTAAATGGTACCTCAGGTCCTGGAAGGGGTCTGATCAAAAATCTGGGGGTTTGTCTACTAATATTGGGGTTCATTTTTATGATATGTTGCATCATATTTTCGGTGAGGTTAAGCACAATGAGGTGCACTTTAGGGACAAGAGAAGCGCGAGCGGATACCTTGAATATGAACGAGCTAGAGTAAAGTGGTTCCTATCCATTAATTCTGAAAACCTTCCAAACGAAGCTATCGCTGAAAATAAAATGACATACCGCAGTATAGTAATAGGCGATCGAGAGCTGGAATTCTCGTCCGGGTTCACTGATCTTCATGTGCAGAGCTATCAAAGTATACTTGTTGGAGATGGTTTTGGTATAAGCGAAAACAGGGCTGCGATAAAGACAGTCGAAAGAATCCGAAATCAAGCAGTAGTGAATGCAACCAGCAAGGCGCACTCTTTGTTGGAAAATGTAATCAGGGGCTAGAATCATGGGGTACTTTCAGCACGACACCGCTGTGGTAGATGATGGAGCGCAAATAGGTGATGGATCAACCATCTGGCATTTTGTTCATGTCTGCAATGATGCAAAAATAGGAGAGAAAGTCTCTCTAGGCCAGAATGTATACGTGGGTAATCGTGTCTTGATAGGTGATCGTTGTAAGATACAAAACAACGTCTCAGTATATGATAATGTATTTATCGAAGATGATGTGTTTTGTGGCCCTTCGATGGTTTTCACTAATGTTTATAACCCTAGGTCATTTATTGAACGCAAAGACGAGTTTAGGGACACCTACGTAAAAAAAGGAGCTTCGCTAGGAGCTAACTGCACCATAATTTGCGGCGTTGTTATTGGAGAATACTCTTTTGTAGGAGCGGGCGCGGTTGTCAATTCTGATGTGCTTCCCTATGCACTAGTGGTTGGTGTGCCAGCGAAACAAGTAGGCTGGATGAGTGAATTTGGTGAGCAACTAGATTTGCCTCTCAGAGGGTCTGCCAAGACGATATGTAAGCATACAGGCCATGTTTATCAATTGGATAAAGGACGGCTGCATAAATTAGAAGGCTAGCGGATGCAATTCATTGACCTTGCCGCGCAGTACAGGCATTTAAAGAGTCGTATAGATTCTCGAATTGAAAGGGTGTTAAGTCACGGGCAATATATCATGGGTCCCGAGGTTCTTGAATTCGAATCGCTTCTTGCCGACTACATTGGTGTCAAGCATTGTATCTCATGTGCTAATGGCACCGATGCATTGTCTTTGTGTTTGATGGCTCTCGATTGCAAGGAGGGAGATGCGGTATTCTGTCCCTCCTTTACCTTTTTTGCGACTGCTGAAACAATAGCCTACCAAAAAGCAACGCCGGTATTTGTGGATTCTGATAGCAAGTTATTTAATATTTGTCCCACCGATTTAGAGTCTCAAATTAAAAAAGTCATCAAGAATCGTAAGCTTATACCAAAAGCTATAATAGCCGTAGATTTATTTGGATTGCCCGCGAATTACCCTGAGATTGAGGCTCTTGCGTCTAAATATAGCTTAGGACTTATTGAGGATGCAGCTCAGGGTCTTGGTGGTGAAATTCGCGGAAAAAAAGCGGGCTCATTCGGCGATATAGCTGCAACGAGTTTTTTCCCTGCCAAACCACTGGGATGTTATGGCGATGGCGGTGCTGTGTTAACAAATAATGACCATTATGCTGAACTTCTAAAGTCGCTAAGGGTGCACGGGAAGGGGGTCGATAAATATGACAACATCAGAATAGGAATGAATAGTCGTTTGGATACTATTCAAGCCGCAATCTTGATTGAAAAATTGGCCGAGTTTCCTGAAGAACTTCATGCAAGAAATATCCATGCGGAAAAATATAGTAAACTATACAGCGGTTTGTTTGAGATTCCTGAAGTACCAGAGGGTTATAAAAGTTCATGGGCGCAGTACACCCTCAAAGCTGACAACCGTGATATTGCTATCTCAGGTTTTACTGCAAAGGGAATTCCAACAGCCATTTATTACAAAAACTGTTTGCATCAGCAGATCGCCTTTGAATACCTGAACTACACTGACGCAGATCTTCCAGTTGCATCGACCCTTGCTAAACAAGTTTTCAGTTTGCCGATGCACGCATATTTGTAAAAAAATGCTTCGAAAAATTATCAATGTTTTTTCGGCCGCGCTTATTATCCAGTGCTCTAATTTGATCCTATACATAGTGCTGGCTCGCTGCTTGAGAGTGGATGATTTTGCTTCTTTCCGACAGTTATTTCTAATTCATGGCATCCTTAATGCAGTCAGCTTTTCTGCCTTGCCAACATGCTTGCTATATTTCTCCGGCCGTTCTGAGACTTATATCGAAAAAATGGAGTACATTTACTCGATTTGTCTCGTTACTCTGGTGGTTTCTGCCGCCCTAACTTTTTTTCTGTATTTAAGTGCCGGTGAGCTCGCCGTTTTATTTAACAATGAAGCTTTGGCCTCAATTATTCCTCATTTTTCGATAGCCTCGGTTGGTGTATTATTCATAATCTTAATGCCATCAGTCTTGATAATCCTTGATCAAACGAAAACGCAGATTATGCTCGCTTTTGGCTCAGCATTGTTCACTATGTTGCCCACAATAATATTCGCATTAAATGAAAGGTCCTTAATTGACATTGTTAGGGTACTGTCGATCATGTACTTTTTCGTCGGTTTTACCCTCTTTGCGGTCATGGTTTATTTTTGCAAGGTTTCGGGCAGTAAAAGCCTTCCATCTTGGCAGAAAATTTTTGCCATTCTGCGCTATTCTTGGCCTCTGCTTTTGGCTAGTGGCGTCTCCATACTCGGATTAAAAATTGATCATCTTCTGATCTCCAGTATTCTGGGTGTCACTGCCTACGGGATTTATAGCGTTGGTGCATTTGAAATCCCTATCTTCAGCCTTGCTCAGAATAGTGTGACATCCGTTTTAATTCCTCTTGTCACCGAAAAGCTTAAAAAGGCGGATTATGTGGGAGCAAAAAAAATATGGAGCAAAGCAATAACTAGAACCGCGTGGGTTACGTTCCCGATCGCTACCATACTGATTCTGCATGCCGAAGACCTCGTCGTTCTGCTTTTTGGAGGTAACTATCAAGATTCTGCGCCTATTTTTGCCATTTTTACTGCATTGGTATATGTCCGGGTCGTCACCTTTGGAATGGCTTTGCGTTCCGTGGGAAAAACCAAACTAGAGCTGCTTGCAGCGATTATTTATTTGTTTTTCGGTGTGGTTGGTGCTTATTACTTAATACCACTTCATGGATTAACTGGGGCAGCTGCATGGGTCTTAGTTAATACGGTCTTAATGGCCATGACACTGTCTTTACTTACTTATAGAGTAACCAGTGGTAAACTTAATTTGCTCAGGCTCTACCCGAAACGTGAATTGGCTATTTCTTTAGTTTGTCTTTTAATTTGTGGCTCTTTGCAAAACCTCGTTCATCCCTATGTGGGCAACGCACTTTTGGAGGTATTCACGACAATGATATTGATTCTTGGCATTTGGATATTCTACTTCAGATCTACAGATTATAAAGATATTCTGGGAATGGGTGGAGGTTAAGGTTCAGAGATCGTGGCGGTAATGGGAATGACTTGTGTATGCATAAAATTTAAAACTCTAGGCAATCCCGGGTCATAATAGCCTTAGATAGGCATGACGTCTATTTACTATCTTTGTTGCAAAAAACTCATTGAGACGAAACAGATTATTTAAGCCCCCCAAATTAGCCTTCGGTTTGTGTTGTGTGGCCCTAATGATAAAGTTTCGAGAATCAAGGAGTCTTTCAATAGCAGCAGGTGTTTGGTGTTTGGAAGATTGATTTTTTGTATATATTGAATTTAGGGAAATTCAGTTTGAAGATTTTAACTGTAGTAGGAGCAAGACCTCAATTTATTAAAGCGGCTTGTGTAAGCAGAGCGATCGCACGCAGGTCTCATATCACAGAGGTTATAGTACATACTGGGCAACATTTCGATGAGAACATGAGTGATGTTTTTTTCAAGGAAATGGGCATTCCGCAACCGACTTATAATCTTGGCATATCCGCTTTATCGCATGGCGCGATGACGGGTAAAATGCTGGAATCCATTGAAGAAATCATTCTGGTGGAATCTCCAGATTGGGTCTTGGTCTATGGTGATACCAATTCTACTCTCGCTGGAGCATTAGCAGCGTCAAAACTCCATACAAAAGTGGCACATGTCGAAGCTGGTTTGCGCAGTTTCAATATGAGGATGCCAGAGGAACAGAATAGAATATTGACCGATATGATAAGCACGGTGCTCTTTTGTCCTACGGATCAAGCCGTCGAAAATTTATTTAATGAAGGATTCCAAACTAAAAATGTTGAGGTGGTAAACGTTGGTGACGTAATG
>MDTD01191575.1_pt1 | contig 15589 bp, 20 predicted proteins | sample 811221 | NCBI WGS metagenome assembly MDTD01 (sample SAMN05326646, study PRJNA326480) | marine metagenome | isolation source: seawater | place: Pacific Ocean: South West | collected 2011
AATTCTGTCTCTCTCCAGATTGTCAACTCTTTATGATACTTTTGCCTGAGAGTTTCTAGGGCAGTTGCTCCTTCGGCGGTTTTTAAAAACGCTCTCACACAAAGAGGTAATGACTATTTAATATTAATTTATATTTGAAAATAATCAAACTAAATTTTTTTTTTTGGTAGCTTTTCTATAGGGCCGTTTTGAATTATCCAGTCATTAATACCATTTTCTAGGTTCAAAACATTAGTCAAACCCATTTCCAAAGCTGTTTTAGTAGATAAGGATGATCGCCAACCAGAGGCACAATAAAATATAAATTTATTTTTAGAATTAAAGTAATCTCTATAATAAGGGCTTTTAGGGTCAATCCAAAATTCTAACATACCTCTTGGTACGTGCTTAGCATTTTTAATTTTACCATTTTTTTCCAGTTCTCTAACGTCTCTTAAATCAATAAATATTGTTTCACCTTCATTGTGTAATTGTAGAGCTTTTTTAAAATTAATACTTTTGATTTTTTGCTTTGCTTTTTCAACTAAAGAAAAACAAGATTTAATTGTCATTTTATCAGTTTCCAATAGATTAATATTGATAATTTAATATAAATAAATAATGATAAATAACAATCAGCAATTTCTAATTCAACATGAAGAGTTTAATAAAGATTTTATTTTTCCGTCAGTAAAAAATATTAATGCTCAGAATGTGATATCATTATATGAAAATTTTAAAAAAATTTTACCTCACTCTCAAAAATCTACCCATGAATTAAAAATTAGAAGAAACTTAAGTGATATCTTGGATGAATTTGATGTTTTATTTTTAGATGCATTTGGAGTTATAAATGTAGGTGAGCAATTAATACCACGGATAATTGAGACCTTAAATATTGCTAGAGATAAAGGTATTTGTGTAATAATTCTAACGAATGGTGCAACTTATTGTTCTGAAAAAAAAATCAATCAATTTTACAATCTTGGATTAGAATTTTCATATGATGAAATTATATCAAGTCGAGATGCAACAGAAAGATTTTTATCTATTCATCTTAATTCATCTAAAATAGGTGTCCTTGGTAATAAAGACGAAAAACTAGATATAAAAAACTGTCAAACAATAGATTTAGTGAAAGATATTGAATTATTTGATGAAATGGACTCTTTTATTTTTTTAGGTACAAGTTATTGGGATTCAGATTTTCAAGATTTGTTAAAAGATTCATTGACTTCAAATCCAAGACCATTTTTTGTCTCAAATCCAGATATTGTTGCGCCACACAAGGATTATTTTAGCATTGAGCCAGGTTATTTTTCCCTTAAATTAATAAATGAAGGTATTAATTTACCATTATGGTTTGGTAAACCTTTTTCAACAATTTTTGAAATGGGCCTAGAAAAAGTACAGTTCATTACAGGATCTTCAATTGAGATGTCAAGAATTGGCATGGTTGGAGACACATTGCATACTGATATTTTGGGCGCCAACTCAATTGGAATTAAATCAATTTTAATGACAAATTTTGGTTTATTAAAAAATCAAAATATTGCTTCTGTTATAAAAAAGACTGGTATTATACCAGATTATTTGATTGAGGGTCCTTAACATGAATAAAAGAAAATCTATTTTAGTTACATCTGGATCAAAAAGATTAGGAAAGCATATTTCTAAGTTTTTTGTGATGAATGATTGGGATTTAATTTTACATTATAATACTTCAAAAGTAGAAGCAGAAGAAACAGCAAATGAATTGTCATTATATTCAAAAAACATTAAATTATATCAAGCAGATTTCACAAAATATAATGATGTTGAAAATTTAATAGAAAAATTACTTTTAAAAGACAAAGAATGGATAGGTTTAATAAATAATGCTGGATTATTTCAATATGACACGGGTGTTAATTTTAGCATAGAAAAGCTAAATCAACACATGTCAATTAATTTTTCTACTCCTGCATTACTTACCCAGGCACTTTATAAGAATATAATTAAAAACCAAATTATAACTAACAAAAATAATATGGTCATAAATATTATTGACGCTAAAATTGAAGGTCTAAATCCTGATTATTATTCTTATACTTTGTCAAAATTAGCAATGTCAGGGTTAACAAAAATGTCAGCTTTATCTTATGCACCTTATTTGAGAGTTAATGCGATTGCACCTGGCATAATATTACCTGCTGAAAATCAAAATGATAAAGAGTTCAAAAAATCTCACAAAAAAAATATATTAAATAGTTCTGCAACAATAAATGATTTGTATTTGGCTCTTGACTTTCTTGCCGATTCAAACTCTGTTACAGGACATATTTCATTATTAGATGGAGGAGCACACTTGGCTCCTCCCTCGAGAGATGTAGCTTTTAAATAAAGAGTTTTGGCAATGTGCAAAAAAATTCTTATTGAAAATTTGATTTGTAATGCCTCTGTAGGTGTTTATGAAAATGAGAAATTACATAAACAAAGAATAATAATAAATTTAGAAATTTTACTAACTAAAAAAATGAAAACTGATACTGATAATCTAAGTGATGTTGCTGATTATGGAAAATTTAGAAGAATTATATTAGATGTTGTTAATTCCAAGCATTTTAATTTAATTGAGACGCTTGCTGATAAGTTGCTTGAAAAAATAAAAACCTTTGAAAAAGTTGAAAATATCAAATTAAAAATTACTAAGCCTGATATTTTTGATGATTGCTCTGTCTCATATGAAATCAGTAATTATCCTTAAGTTTTCTAAAATATTCAAAAGTTTCTATACTATTTAGTTTTTCGATATTATTCTTGATTTTAAAACTAATATCATTATGTCTTAAAAATGGATTTAGCTTTTTCTCATTGCCAAGAAAAAAAGGTATAGTTGGTTTTTTTTTGTTTCTTATGTTTGTAATTTCTAAAATACTAGCATCTAACTCTTCAATATTATTATAAACTAAACTTTTACAAAAATTTGCGTTCGATATTGTATATTCATGGCCACAATATACAAGCGTATCATCAGGTAAATTTATAATTTTATCCAAGCTATTTTTCATTTGCTCATAAGTTCCCTCAAATATTCTTCCACATCCAAGTCTAAACAAGGTATCTCCTGAAAAAAGTACTTTTAAACTCTTAATGTAATAACATATATGACCAATAGTGTGACCAGGTGTATGTATGACTTGACCTTTTTGGCCAATAATATCAACCTCGTCGCCATCCAAAACATAATTATCACATCCATTTATTTTACTTTGTTCATATTTTGGAGCAGTGAGTTTACAGTTATATTTGGCTATTAGTTTCTGGTTACCAGCAATGTGATCATTATGATGGTGGGTATTAAAAATATGTGATAAATGCCATTTTTTTTTTTCAAGCAGATCAATAACTGGTTGTGCTTCTCCTGGATCAATTACTGCTGTCTGCCTTTTAACAGTATTATGCAAAACATAGATATAATTGTCACTTAATGCTTTTATAATTTCAATTTGAATCATAATATTATTATCCTTAAGAAAAAATTATGCTATCTATAAGAATATATTATTAAAATTTATATTTCAATTTTACTATGGAAGAATTAGAAAAACTTAGAATGGAAATAGATTCGCTTGATAAAAAGATTGCTGATTTAATTTTTAAAAGACAGAGATTATCAGATAAAATTTTAAAAGCTAAAGGAGGTATGTTTACATACGATCCAGTGAGAGAAGGGAAAGTAATGGAAAAAATTTTTTCTTATGATATCGACTCTAAACTCGCAGAGAGAATTTGGAGACAAATTATAGCTTTTAATTTATCAATGCAAAAAAAATTAAAAATTGGACTTCTTGGAAACGATAAGTTTTCTCTTGCAGTTTACGAAAGTTATTTTGGACCATATTTTGAATTAAAAGATTTTAAAAATACTGTTAATTTAATTGAAGGTATTAATAAAAAAATAATTGATGTAGCATTAATTGAAAAATCGCAATTTTATCAAAGCAAAATCAATTCTAAAATAAAAATTGTATCTGAATTTCCATTAAAAGAATATTTTTACAAAAAAAAGTATTTAATTTTAAGATAACTTAGGTTAGAAAAAATCATGCTTTTAGAACCAAAAGAATCAATTTTAAATTTAGATGCTTATAAACCAAATTTCGGATCCTCTAATCTTAAAAAATTAATAAGACTCTCAGCTAATGAAAATCCCTTAGGATATTCACCAAGAATTGATAAAGAATTAAAAATGAAAAGCTTTAATAGGTACCCACCACAACATAGTGAAGAACTAGTTAAAACAATTAGCAAAATTAAAAATTTGGATCACAATAAAATAATTCTTGGCAATGGTTCAGATGATTTGATTACGATAATCGCCCAAACATTTTTGAAGCCTGGGGATGAGGCGATTTACACAGAATATGGTTTTTTACAATTTCCACAATCTATTTCCGTTGCTGGAGGAGTTAAAAAGATTGCTAAAGATGTTAACTTTCATGTAAGTGTTGATAATATTTTAAAATTAATTACAGATAAAACTCGTTTAATATTTCTTGCCAATGCAAATAATCCAACTGGCACTTTCATAAATAAAAATGAAGTTTATAAATTAATTGAAAACATACCAAAAAACATACTGCTAGTTTATGATGCGGCTTACGCAGAATATATTCGTGACATTGACTATATTGATGGTTCCGAATTAGTAGAAAAATATAAAAATGTTATAATGTTAAGAACTTTTTCAAAATTACATGGCTTAGCAGGATTAAGATTAGGTTGGGGGTATTGTAGTAGTGAGATAATAAAATATCTAATGGCAGTAAGAGGCCCTTTTAGTGTAAATTCTATGGCCATAGACGCTGGTATTATTGCTATGGAGGATGTCAATTTCCAAAATTTTTGTTTTGATTTTAATTTAAAGTCTATGAAATTCATGGTAAACGAATTAAATAATTTAAATGTAAAATTTATAAATTCCTCTACTAATTTTATTCTTATAAATTTATCGGATAAAGATAAACTATCAGCAAAAAAGGCAGCGTCATTTTTTAGAGATAATGGTGTTTTAGTTCGTGAAATGAATGTGTATAATTTACCCAATCACATCAGAGTTTCATTAGGAACTGAAGAAGAGAACAATTATTTTTTAAATTTACTTAAAAAATTTGTCACACAAAATGCAAATCGGTAAAAAAATAGTAACCATAATCGGTCTAGGATTAATTGGAAGTTCTATATTAAGAGCATTTAATTATTATTTAAAAAATAAATTTTTTATCAAAGTATACGATAATAATTCTCAGTATCTGAAAACTGTTAAATCTTTAAATATTGCAGATGAAATCTGTAATTCTGTTGAAGAATCTGTTAAAGACTCAGATTTAGTAATTTTGGCTATTCCTGTTGGTGCAATGGCCAAAGTAGGAAAATTAATTTCACCATTTTTAAAAAAGGGAGCGATTTTAACAGATACTGGTTCAACTAAAGTCTCCGTAATTAACGATCTCTCTCCGTTAATACCCAAGAGTGTATACTTAATACCGTCACATCCTTTAGCAGGAACTGAACACTCTGGACCAGAATCAGGTTTTCACAACTTATTTGAAGGTCGATATTGGATTATAATTAGTAATAAAAATGATCAAAAAGGAAAATTTCTAGCAAACTTGTTTAAAGAGTTTGGATCTAAAGTCGAGTTCATGGACGAATTTTATCATGACAAAGTTCTGGCTATCACCTCACATTTGCCGCATTTAATAGCTTATTCGATAGTTGATACTGCTAGTAATTTAGAAAGTGATTTAAAAAACGATGTCATAAGGTATTCAGCCACTGGATTTAGAGATTTTACAAGATTAGCATCTTCTGATCCAACTATGTGGAGAGATGTTTTTTTAAATAATTCTGGAGCTGTTTTAGAAATGCTGCAAAGGTTTAATGAAGATCTTTCTGTATTACAAAAAATAATTAGAAGAAAAGATGCAAATGGATTATTTAATTTTTTCAAAAAATCTAAAAGGATAAGAAATAAAATTATTGAAGCAAAGCAACATTTACCAGAGATTTCAAAATTGAAGTAAATTTATTCTTAAGTATGTTAACTTATACTTAAAGTATTCAGAAATATAATTAATTTTTCTCTTCCACCATATTTTATTTTTGTCAATAAATACATAAGGTAATATTTTAACATCTTTAAAAATAGTCTCAAACTCTAACATAGCTCGGGGCATATGATAGTTATTTGTTAATAAAACTAGCGAATTTATTTTTTTTGTTTTAACCCATTTTAAGCTCTCTACTGCATTAGAAAAAGTATTGTTTGAAACACCTTCTATTTCAATACAACATTCAATAATCTTTTCATTATTATTATTTTGAGTAAGTGACTTTAAAGTATTTTTATTGAATCCCTTACCTACCCCACTAATAAGCAAATTTTTATCTTTATTTTTTGTATCAAAAAATATTTGAAGTGATTTTTTTACTCTATTGTTTCCCCCTGTTAATACTATAAAGTTATTATTATTACCTAAATTATTTTTATAATTTGAAATTTTTTTATAGAAAAAAAAGTAATCTGTAATTATTACTGTAAATACTAGGATAATTAAAAATGGATATATTTTTTTAATCATTTCATTTAGTTTATTATTTGGAAACACATACTTTTTATTATACAGTAATAAATTAAGTAGGTTAAATATAATGTTAGAAAAATGTTTTAAATGTAATACTTTATTTGAGGTAGATGAAAGTCTAATAACATCAAAATTAAAATTGTTTAAGTGCAGTGTGTGTAATAATGAATGGCCGCTTGTTCATAACAAAGACACTGAAAAAAAATTTTTTGAAAATATTTCTAATGAAAAATTACAAAAAGATCTTGATGCAATTAGATCAGAAATTGAAAAGAAAACTGATATATTTAGTGACTTAGTGAAAACTAAACCTAAAAAGAAAATAATTAAGACAAAAAATCAAAATTTCAATACTAAGAAAAAATCAGTTGCTCAAATAGCTGAAGAGATTGCTGAAGCAAGTGTTAAGAAAAGAGAAGCAAAAACAATTAAGAGTAAAAATCAAGCTATTTCAAAGCCACTTAATACTAAAAATTTACGTGATATTGAACGAAAGAATAAGAGCTTTTCAATACATTTTATTATTTTTATTTCTATCTTGATTATAAGCAGTACGATATATTTTAGAAACAATGTTTTAAGTTTAAGTCATTACTACTTTCCTAGTTTCGTAGAAAAAAATTTCCATAAAGTATTTGATTTGTTTAAACAAGTAAAAATACCATTTTATGCAGATTTTGAAAATTTGGAAATAGAAGACTTTGGTGCAGTTTACGAAGATAAGTCCGTTAAGTTTTTTGGAAATATAAAAAATAAATCAAATTACCCAATATTAACACCTTCATTAAAAGTGGTTATGACAACTGAAGATGGTAAAATACTTGCAGAAACTGTGATCAAGTCAACACAACCATTTATTTCATCAAACAATTTTGTCAAAATTAATCATTTAATATTAACTAATCAAAAATATAATAATGCTAGTATTCGTGCTACTATTTTAAAAGAAATTGAAAGTTCTAGTTAAAAGTTTGGTATTATATCAATTTTAATTAATTCATCTATTTTTTCTCTTTTTCTGAGCAAAAATTCTTTTTTATCAAGAATTAATATTTCAGAGGCGCTAGGCCTACTATTATAATTAGACCTCATTACGCTTCCATAGGCACCACAAGTCATAATTGCTAAAAATTCATTTTTATTCATTTGTTGCAATTTAAAATCTGTACTTAAAAAATCTCCTGTCTCGCAAATTGGTCCAACTATATCATATTTTTTAAATGATCTATTATTTTTAAGTTCAACAGGTTTAATAGAATGAGTTGCATTATAAAGTGTAGGTCTTATAAGATTGTTCATAGCTGCATCAACAATTATAAAGTTTTTAAGATTGGTAGATTTTGATCTAATTACTCTAGTTAGCAAAACTCCAGACTCAGCAATTAATGACCTTCCAGGTTCTATACTTAGTTGAAAATCACCTTTTTTAAATACTTGGTTTAAAGCTTTACTAAATGACTTATAATTAAGTAAATTTTTCATTGAATAATCAACGCCAAAGCCACCTCCCAAGTCTAAATGATTAACTTCATAGCCAATACCTCTTAAGTGAATTGCGAGTTTTTTAATTTTTGAAAAAGTTTGAAAAAAAACATCAAAATCAAATAATTGTGACCCTACATGGACTGCTAGCCCGTATGGCCGAATAAAAGAAGCTTTTTTCATTAATTCATAAGCAGAAACAATGTCATCGTAGATTATCCCAAATTTTGAATTTTCATCGCCAGTTGATATTTTATTATGCGTTTTTGCATTAATATCAAAATTTACCCTTAATGCTACATTTATTTGCTTTTCCATTTTGTTTGATATTTCAATTATATCTTTTAATTCATCAATAGACTCCACATTTAGTTGTTTAATTTTTTTATTAATAGCAAACTCTATTTCATCCTTTTGTTTTCCAACACCTGAAAATATAATTTCTTTTGGTTTGACTGATACTTTTAAGCATCTTTTTAATTCACCAATTGACACTACATCAGCACCTGCTCCTAGACTATTTATGTATTTGATTATTCCAAGGTTATCATTAGATTTAACAGCAAAATGTATTTTTCCATTTAAAGGCTTCATGATATTTTCAAGCAAACTAAATGAATTTTTTATTGAATTTGAATCATAAATAAATGTTGGGGTTCCATAATGATCAGCAAGTTTTTTCAAACTGATGTCTTGAACAAATAATTCACCTGATTTACGATAATATCCAGTTTTTTGCATTTTAGTTTTTTGTTGAAATAATTTTTTTCGATGGTGAAATAGGATCAACTTTTTTTCCGCAACCATAAGCAAAAGTATTTAAAATTACTAAGAAAAAAAATAATGTTTTTAATTGTTTTAATATTTTCATATTTCTATAAATATTTCCTTTTGGCTTCTGTTATCGCTTTTAAAACTAACCTTGGAGAGGTTCCACCAAATGAAGTTTTTTTCGATACAGAAGAACTAATACTTATTGATTTCATAATATTATTATCAATTTTTGGTTCAATTGATTTTAAATCTTCTACTAATAATTCATCTAGAGAACAATTCTTTTTTTCAGCTTGAAGAATTATTTTACCAGTAATTTTATGAGCATCTCTAAATGGAATATTTAAATATGTTACTAAATAATCAGCTAAATCTGTTGCAGTTGGAAATCCTTTTTGTAAAGCTTTAAGCATTTTATTTTTATTAATTTTTAGAGATTTAATTATACCAATCATGTTGGTTAGACAATTTTTAATATTTTCTGATGAATCAAATACTGGTTCTTTGTCCTCTTGTAAGTCTTTACTATAAGCAAGTGGTAATCCTTTTAATAGTGTAATTAAATTTACCAAATTTCCTACAAGTCGATTTGACTTCCCTCTAATAAGTTCTGCTGCATCAGGGTTTCTCTTTTGAGGCATTATACTTGATCCAGTTGTATATTCCTCGTCTATTACAACAAAGTTAAAGCCGTTTGACGACCATAAAATAAGCTCCTCAGCAATTCTTGATAAATTAATGCCAATTAAACTGAGAACAGATAAGTACTCAATTGCAAAATCACGACTTGAAACAGAGTCTATAGAGTTTCTTGTAGGTGAGGAAAAATTTAATTTTTTTGCCACAAAATTTCGATCTATAGGATAGCTTGTTCCGGCTAAAGCTGCAGAACCAAGAGGGCACTCATTCATTCTAATTTTACAATCCTGAAGTCTAGTTCTATCTCTTCCTAACATTTCAACGTAAGCTAAAAGATGATGTCCAAATGTTATTGGTTGAGCAACTTGTAAGTGAGTAAAACCTGGCATTAGGGTCTCATAATGAATTTCAGCTTGATTAATTAGCTTTTCTTGAACCTCTTTTAAAAGTTCTGAGATCAAATCTAAATCGTCCCTTATCCACATTTTGAAGTCTGTAACAACTTGGTCATTTCTAGAACGCGCAGTGTGAAGTTTTTTACCAGATTCACCAATTAATTCAATTAATCTGCTTTCAACATTCATATGAATATCTTCTAATTCAATTTTAAATTTAAATTTATTGGTTTCAATTTCTTTTTTTATTTTAAGAAGGCCCCTTTTGATTTCTAAAAAATCTTTTTTTAAAATAATTTTTTGTTTAGATAACATTTCAGCGTGTGCAATTGATCCCTTTATGTCTTGAGCGTACAAGTTTTTGTCAAAGTTGATTGATGAATTTAACTCAATTAAATTTTCGTTAGAATTCCCTTCAAACCTACCTCCCCATATTATGCTTTTTAAATGTTTTTTTTTCTTTTTCATTATCTCTTCTTTGTAATTTAATAATTATCTTATATATATAAATGAAAAAAGAGAAACAATATTGTTCAATAGTATAAAATATTTAATAATATTATTATTTATAATTCCATCACAAAGCTCATCTAATTCTTTGTTTCAAAATGTAGAATTAAGTCTAAATAAAAATATTAATCTGATAGATAAAAAAAATATTGATAATAAATTATTTGACATATTTAATACTAATTCAAATTACGTTGTGAATTTTTGGGCCACATGGTGCATTCCATGTAAAAAAGAATTACCAGATTTAAAAAAAATGAAAGATGATAATAAAGACTTAAAAATTATAATTATTTCAATTGATAAGAAATCAATCAAAGACCAATTAAATTTTTTAAAGAAAAATAAAGTCAATGATTTAACTAATTATTTTGATAGAGAGATGAATTTTTTTAAAAGTCTGAAATTAAGGGGTATACCCACAACACTTTTAATAAAACAAAAAAAAATAATAGCAAAAAAAGAGGGTATTTTCGATTATAATGTAAAATCTTTAAAACAAATAAAAAACTTTTTCAACTAAGTTTGCTCTCCATTTCTGGTACAACCTTAAATAAATCTTCAGCCAATCCATAATCAGATATAGAAAATATAGGAGCTTCCTCATCTTTATTAATTCCTATAATAACTTTACTATCTTTCATTCCTGCTAAGTGTTGAATGGCACCAGAAATACCAACGGCTATATACAAGTTTGGAGCTACTATTTTCCCAGTTTGACCAACTTGCCAATCATTTGGGACATATCCTGCGTCAACGGCTGCCCTACTTGCTCCCATAGCTGCTCCTAATTTATCAGCTAATTTTTCTAATATTTGGAAGTTTTCTGCGGATCCTAGGCCTCTCCCTCCTGACACAACTATATCGGCTGATGTTAATTCAGGCCTTTCACTTTTGGTTAATTCAGAATCTATATATTTCGATAAGATATTACCACTTGAATTTCCTACTTCTTCTATTTTACCTATGTTTTCATTGCCTATTTCTGCTTCTTCAAATGCTGTAGATCGGATAGTAATTACATTAATTTTGTTTTTACTTTTACAAGTTGAAATAGCATTTCCAGCATAAATTGGTCTTTTAAATGTTTGGCTGTCAACAATTTCAATTACATCTGGAATTATCATAGTATCAAGTAATCCAGCTACTCGCGGTGCTATATTTTTACCGTTAGAGTTATTTGAAAATAATATATTTGAGTAATCTTTGAAGTTTTCAGCGATAAAACTAGAGACATCTTCGGCCAGTTGATTTTTAAAAATATCATTTTCGTTAAAGAATATATTATTTATATTTTTAATTTTAATAATTTCATCACAAATATCTTTACAATTATCACTTAAAACTAACAGATCAACTTCTTTAAGTTTATGAGCTGCTTTTATAGTGTTTAATGTTGACTTTTCTAATTTGTTATTACTATGTTCAACTAATACTAATGTTTTCATATATACCTCTGATTTAGATTACTTTAGCTTCATTTTTTAATTTTTCAATCATTTCATCTACAGATTTAACCATTATCCCGGCATCCCTGGATTTTGGCTCTTCAACTTTTAAAATTTCCAATCTAGGCTCAATATCAATATTTAAATCTTCAACTTTTATTTCATCTATTGGTTTTCTTTTTGCTTTCATTATGTTTGGCAAACTTGCATACCTTGGTTCATTTAGTCTCAAATCAGTTGTCACAATTGCAGGCAAGTTAACTTCGATATTTTCTATTCCTCCGTCAATTTCTCTACTAACCTTAATTTTTTTATCTTTTACTTCTAATTTACTTGCAAAAGTTGCTTGACCCCAATTCAGCATTGCTGAAAGCATCTGTCCTGTAGCATTCATATCGTCATCTATTGCTTGCTTTCCCATAATAACAAGGTCAGGTTTGATTTTATTACAAATAGAGGATAAAATCTTAGCAACAGATAATGGCTCAAGTCTAGATACGCAGTTAACAAATATTCCAGAGTCAGCCCCCATAGCTAGAGCGTTTCTAATAGTTTCATTTACTTCTTGAGATCCTATTGATATGGCAATAACTTCACTCGCAACCCCCTTTTCTTTTAAGCGTAGTGCCTCTTCAACAGCTATTTCATCAAAAGGGTTCATGGACATTTTGACATTGTCCAACTCTACATCACTCTCATCTTTCTTAACTCGAACTTTAACATTATAGTCTACAACTCTTTTAACCGGAACAAGTATTCTCATAAGTTTACTCCTATATTACTTATTGATTTTCTCCTGGAACCCACAACAAATCTGTATTTCCATTATCATTTGTAATTCTTGAAACTACAAATAAAAAATCTGATAATCTATTCATATAAATTAATGAATATTTATTAATCTGATTTTTGTCAGAAAGCTTTGACATAGATCTCTCAGCTCTTCTAGCTACTGTCCTTGTAACATGAAGCCAGCATGATATTTCAGATCCACCTGGTAAAATAAATGAATTTAATGGTTTTAATTTACTATTAAATTTATCTATCAAATTTTCTAAGTTTAAAACTTGAGAATTTTTAATTCTTAATGGTTCAAATTTTGGATTTTCTTCAATAGGTGTAGATAGGTCAGCACCTAAATCAAAAAGATCGTTTTGTATTTTTTTAAATATTTCAACCAAAAAGTTATATTTTTTTTCTTTAATTATATTATGCACTAAGAGGCCTATAAATGAATTTAACTCATCAACATCACCATATGCTGATGGTCTCAAATCAAATTTTTTTACACGACTACCATCTGATAATCCAGTTGTACCGTTATCTCCAGTTTTAGTATAAATTTTGTTTAGTTTAACCATTATAGTATTTCTTAATATATAAAATAGATATAAAAACTATAATTGCAATTGCTTGAAAAACAATTCTATATCTCATTATTAAATTACTCTTAGATTTATTGTATTCGCCACCTTTGCCCATAGTAATGACACCCCACATCAAAACTCCAAAAACTATCAAAAGACAAACTACCAATATCGAATTTGCAACTAAATCATTCATCAAATATACTCTCTTTAAATTCATGGTTGTTTCTTAAGAAACTTGCTTTAACTGTATTATACATCAGACATGCAATTGTCATTGGCCCCACCCCACCCGGTACTGGTGTAATTAAACTAACTTTACTAATGACATCATCAAAATTCACATCACCTAAAATCTTGTTTTTATCATTTACTTTTTTTCTGTTAATACCGACATCAATAATAGTAGCCTCATCTTTTATATAACTCTTATCAATAAACTCAGGTCTTCCTATTGCAGTAACTAAAATATCAGCTTTTGTAGTAAATTCGCATAGGTTTTTTGTATTTGAATGTGCAATTATAGTTGTACAATTTTCTTTTAGTAGCAAAGATTGCATTGGTTTTCCAACAATGTTTGATCTTCCGACTATAGTAGCATTCAAACCATTAAGAGAACCTAATTCTTTTTTTAACATATAAATGCAGCCAAGGGGTGTACAAGGAATCATTCCTTTATTATTACCTAGAAACAAATTGCCTAAATTTACAGGATGAAATCCGTCAACATCTTTTTCTGGATCAATTGACAAGATAATTTTTTCTTCAGAAATATGCTTTGGCAGGGGAAGTTGAACAAGAATTCCGTCTATTTCTTTTTTTTCATTTAAATTTTTAATTTTAATCAGCAATTCTTTTTCAGATACTGATGATGGAAGGGTAATTTTTATTGATTTTATCCCAATTTCTTCTGCAGTTTTAATTTTATTTTTGACATATATTTCACTTGCTGAGTTTTTTCCTATCAAAATCACGGCTATAGAGGGTCTACGTTTATTAAAATTTTCAGATATTAAAGCTAATTCCTTAATATTTCTTATGAGTCTTTTAGAATGATTAACCCCGTTAATGATCTTCAAGTTACTATTTGTCAATTGTCTTACTCCTAAAGACTTAATCTATAATCAATTAATAGATTTCTTAAGAAAGACAATAGCAAAATAACTATTACTGGCGAGAAATCCATTCCACCGATAAACGGTATATATTTTCTAATTCTAATTAACAAAGGTTCGTGAAGGGCAATTAATCCTCGCAATATGATATCAATTATTCGATTGTAACGATTAATCATATCAAATTGGACTAAAAGAGTAATTATCACATATGCTATAAGTGTGTATAAGTATATAGATATAATTTGATCAATTAAAATAAATAAAGCGTTCATTGTTAACTATTAATTTGTTACAATATAGATATAAGTTTTAGAATATAATTTTAAACGGTTGAATATGAAATCATTATTTTTATTTATTTTTATCACATTAAGTATTGTAAATTTGTCATTAAGTGACACTAAGCAAAATGATTGGGACAAAATTGTTAAAAACTCGGCAAATAAAACTGTAAAGTTCCACGCATGGGGAGGATCAAATAATATTAACAAATATATTAAATGGGTAAAGGAAAAAGTTCAAGATCAATATGGTATCAAATTACAACATATTAAAATTAAAGATACATCAGATGCTGTGAAAAAAGTTTTATTCGAGAAAATTGCAAAAAAAAATAACAATGGTTCAGTCGATATTATTTGGATAAATGGAGAGAACTTTTTAACAATGAAAAAAAATAATTTGTTATTAAACAAGAACTGGATACTTGAATTACCAAATTCTCAATTCATTGATTTATCTAAATCATCAGCTTATTTCTACGACTTTGGTATATTCAATGATGGTAAGGAAATGCCTTGGGGATTATCTCAACTTATTTATTATTATGATAGTAAAGAACTAAAAAATGTTCCTAAAAGTGCATCTGAATTAATGAGTTTTATAAAAGAAAATCCTGGTCGATTTACTTTTCCTCAACCTCCAGATTTCATAGGAACAAGTTTTTTAAAACAAATTTTAATAGAAGTATCTAAAGACAAAAAACTTTTTTATACAAAGTATAATTCTTTAAATAAGAAACATAAATTATCTTTGGTTCAATTGTGGGATTGGTTTGACGAAATTACACCGTTTTTATGGAAAAGTGGTAAAACATATCCAAATAATTATTTATCACTTGGACAACTATTTTCTGACAATGAATTAGATATAGGTTTAACATTTAATATTGCATATCCAAAAAATGAAATTTCAAAAGGTAATTTTAAATCGACGGTAAAAAGTTTTATACCTAATGTTGGTTCATTA
>MDTD01152908.1_pt1 | contig 15588 bp, 14 predicted proteins | sample 811221 | NCBI WGS metagenome assembly MDTD01 (sample SAMN05326646, study PRJNA326480) | marine metagenome | isolation source: seawater | place: Pacific Ocean: South West | collected 2011
CCGGCCCTGCACATCGTGCATCGCCAGCTTGGCTTCGTGCAGGGCCTTCGGCACCGCGGAGTCGGCCAACCAGGACGCCAGCGCCGCCTCGTCGTCGGGATGCAGTGTGGCGGTATCGAGATAACGGCCGTCACCGTCGGGGGCGACAAGGGCGAGCGCGGTGGCGTCGCTGTCGAAGGCGAGATGATTGCCGACGACGGCCAGGCCGAAGCGCTCGCCGCGGTTGTACTGGGCCAACCACCCGGCCAGCGTTCCTTGCTCGAGCGCGCCGCCGCGGACATCGAAGCCCTCGTCGACTTCCGGGTCAGCTGAAGCCAGCGTGTCGAACAGTCGGTCGCGTAACACCCGGAACTCGAGATCGTCGAACAGCCGGTGGATCTGGTCACGGTTCCACGGGAGCATTCGCAGGGTGTCCGGGGTCTGCGCCAGCGGGACGTCGCGAACCAGGTCGGTGAGTTCGCGATTGAGCACGACGCTGGACAGATGCGCGCGCAGGTTGTCGCCGACCTTGCCCTTGACCTTGTCGACATTGTCGACCAGGCCCTGCAGCGTGCCGTACTCGGCGATCCACTTCGTCGCCGTCTTCTCGCCTACCCCGGGAATGCCGGGCAGGTTGTCGCTCGGGTCGCCCCGCAACGCCGCGAAATCGGGGTACTGCGCCGGGGTGAGGCCGTACTTCTCCACCACCGCTTCCGGGGTGAACCGGGTCAGCTCACTGACCCCCTTGCGCGGATACAGAACGGTGATGTCGTCGTTGACCAGTTGCAGCGAGTCACGGTCGCCGGTGACCACCAGCACGCGGTACCCCTCCCCCTGCGCCTGGGTCGCCAGCGTGGCGATGACGTCGTCGGCCTCGAACCCGGGCTCGGCGAGCACCGTGATGCCCAGCGCGCCCAGCACCTCCTTGGTGATGTCGATCTGGCCGCGGAATTCATCCGGGGTCGCGGACCGCCCGGCCTTGTACTCCGGGTACTTCTCCAGCCGAAACGTCTGCCGGGACACATCGAAGGCGGCGGCGATGTGGCTGGGTTGCTCGTCGCGCAACAGATTGATCAGCATCGCGGTGAAGCCGTAGACGGCGTTGGTGGTCAGACCGCCCTGGGTCTTGAAGTTCTCCGCGGGCAGCGCATAGAAGGCCCGAAAAGCCAGGGAGTTCCCGTCGAGCAGCATCAGCGTCGGCTTGTCGGACTGACCGGGCTCCGCGGTGGGGGGCTTGGACTCCGAAGCGGTCTTGGCGGGGCTCACGGGTTCACTCTAGGCACCGGCGCCGACAGCGCGGAGGTCACTACCGCGCGCCGCCGGCAGCGACCGCTCGTTCACCGAACCGGCGCGCCGCCGGACTTGTCATGTCGTGACGCCAGGCCCAGACCAGGCGGCCCCGCAGCTCGGGATCGAGCCGCAACGGATGAAGTGCAGCGCTGTTGCGCGCCATCGACTCGGGCACGATGGCCACCCCCAGACCGTGCCGGGCGAGATCAGCCAGCTCCGCGGGGTTCGTCGCCTCGAACGCCACCCGCGGGTGCAGACCGGCGGCCGCGGCGGCGGCGTCCAGGCGCGTCCGCAGTCCGGACCCGCGTGGCAGGGAGATCACTGGATGCTCGCACAACCGACTCAGCGACAACACATTTCGTCTGCTCAGCGGGTGATCCATCGACACCACCGCCCAGAGTGACTCGTCGGTGATGGGTGTGACATCCAGGCCCGGGGGATGTTCGTCGACGCCGATCGAGACGATCGCGACGTCGAGGCGGCCCGTGATCAGCCGGTCGAGGAGCACGTCGGAATTAGCTGCACTCAGCGTGACCTCGACGGCCGGGAAATCGGCATGGAAGTCGGCCAGGACACGGGCGAGATCCACTGGATGCAACGTCACGGTGCCCACCGCCACCGAGCCCCGGACCAGGTTCGCCACGTCGTCGATCGCCCCCTGCCCCGCGGCCACCGCGGCGAGGGCGGCCCGGGCGTGCGGCAACAGTGCCGCGCCCGCCGGCGTCAACCGGACCTCGCGGGTGGACCGTTCGAACAGTGGCTGCCCGACGCGGCGCTCCAACCGTGAGATCTGCGCACTGACCGCGGGCTGCGCCACGAACTGCCGTTCCGCCGCGCGCGTGAAGCTGCGCTCCTCGGCCACGGCGATGAAGTACTCGAGCTGACGAAATTCCATAAGCATTGATTATGAATGGCATCACTGATCGGTATTGGACTTATGAATCGAAACGGCTGACGGTGGAGAGGAAAGGAGGCTGACATGACCCACTACCACCTTGTCCCGGGCGCCTGCCATGGCGCGTGGTGCTTCGACGAACTCGCCGCCGCGCTGCGCTCGCGCGGACACCGGGTAACCGGACACACCCTGTCCGGCGTAGCCGAGAGGGCGCACCTGGCTCACGCCGGCGTCAACCTGGACACCCACATCACCGACGTGCTCTCCGCGATCGAGGCGAATCCCCACGACTCTGACATCGTCATGGTCGGGCACAGCTACGGCGGAATGGTGATCACCGCGGTCGCCGACCGCATCCCCGACCGCGTACGGTCGCTGGTCTACCTCGACGCCCTGGTACCCCGAGACGGCGAGTCGTGCTGGGACATCGTCAACGACGACGAACGGCGGTGGTACCTCGACCTCGACGACTCCGGCTACGGAGTTCGACCGCTGCCGTTCTTCGACCCGCGCGCGACCCCGCATCCAGTGGTGTCGTTCTTGCAGCGCATCCGACTGACTGGTCGGATGGACGGCATCGGCACCCGGCACTTCGTCTATGCGCTCGGCTGGCCTGGCGACTCGCCGCTGCGCCCGTCCTATGACCGCGTCCGCAACGAGGCGGGCTGGACCGTCCACGAACTGGCCGGTGGGCACAACCTGATGCGCGATAACCCCGGGGAGCTGCTGCAGATCCTGCTCGACGCCGCCGCCGGCTGAAACTGGAACACGTTTCAGTTATCTCGCTCGACTGGGTACGCTGACCGCGTGTCAGCTTCAACTCTCCCTGCGATCGACGGCTGGTTCGCCACCGACGGTGACGGCGGCGCCTATCTGATCGGCGGCAAGTGCAACAAGTGTGGGACCTATGTTTTCCCGCCGCGTGCCAACAACTGCCCCAACCCGGCCTGCGACGGCGATGACCTGGCCCAGGTGCCGTTGTCGCGGCGCGGAAAGCTGTGGAGCTACACCGAGAACCGCTACGCCCCGCCCCCGCCGTATCCGTCCCCGGACCCGTTCGAACCCTTCGCCGTCGCCGCGGTCGAACTGGCCGACGAGGGCTTGATCGTGCTCGGCAAGGTCGTCGAGGGCACCCTGGCCGCCGACCTGAAGGTCGGCATGGACATGGAACTGACCACGATGCCGCTCTACGTCGACGACGACGGCGTCGAACGCATCGTTCACGCCTGGAGGATCGCACGATGACAACTCCCGAACCGGTGTACATCCTGGGTGCGGGCATGCACCCGTGGGGTAAGTGGGGACGCGACTTCACCGAATACGGTGTCGTGGCCGCCCGCGCCGCACTGGCCGAGGCCGGCCTGGACTGGCGCCAGATCCAGCTCGTCGCCGGCGCGGACACCATCCGCAACGGCTACCCCGGCTTCGTGGCCGGGGCGACCTTCGCCCAGAAGCTGGGCTGGAACGGGGTCCCGGTCACCTCCAGCTACGCCGCGTGCGCCAGCGGATCACAAGCCCTGCAGAGCGCACGCGCCCAGATCCTGGCCGGTCTCTGCGACGTCGCGCTGGTCATCGGCGCCGACACCACCCCCAAAGGCTTCTTCGCCCCCGTCGGCGGGGAACGCCGCAACGACCCCGACTGGCAGCGCTTCCACCTGATCGGGGCCACCAACACCGTCTACTTCGCCCTGCTCGCACGCCGGCGCATGGACCTCTACGGCGCCACCCTGGACGATTTCGCCCAGGTCAAGGTCAAAAACGCGCGCCACGGGCTGAACAACCCCAACGCCCGCTACCGCAAGGAAGCCACCGTCGAGGACGTCCTGGCCAGCCCCGTCGTCTCCGACCCGCTGCGGCTGCTGGACATCTGCGCCACCTCCGACGGCGCGGCCGCACTGATCGTGGCCAGCAAGAGCTTCGCCGAGAAACACCTCGGCTCGGTCACCGGCGTCCCGTCGGTGCGCGCGGTCAGCCTGCAGTCCCCGCAGTATCCCCAGCACCTGCCCGAGCTGCCCGACATCGCCACCGATTCCACCGCGGTGGTCAACGCCCCCGAACGGGTCTTCAAAGACCAGATCCTCGACGCCGCCTACGCCGAGGCCGGCATCGGACCCGAAGACCTGAGCCTGGCCGAGGTCTACGACCTGTCCACCGCACTGGAACTCGACTGGTACGAACACCTCGGCCTGTGCCCCAAGGGCGACGCCGAGCAACTGCTGCGCAGCGGCGCCACCGCCGTGGGCGGCCGCATACCGGTCAACCCCTCAGGCGGGCTGGCCTCGTTCGGCGAGGCCATCCCCGCCCAGGCCATCGCCCAGGTGTGCGAACTGACCTGGCAACTCAAGGGCCAGGCCACCGGCCGCCAAGTCGAAGGCGCCACCGTCGGCATCACCGCCAACCAAGGCCTGTTCGGACACGGCTCCTCGGTCGTGGTCGCGCGCTGAGCGCGCAATCAGACCGGGGCGCGCTGAGCGCGCAATCAGACCGGGGCGCGCTTGTCCGGCGACACGCCCCGCGAGCGTGCGTGTTTGTCCGGCGACACGCCCCGCGCGGCGTGCATTTCGCGCTCCCTCGCGGTGCAATGCAGCCTATGGGCGACATCGTCACCGTGCGGGTGAAGCCCGGCAGCGCGAAAGGACCGCTCGTGCAGACCGGGCCCGACGGTGCGCTGACCATCTATGTGCGCGAACGGGCGGTCGACGGCAAGGCCAACGCTGCAGTGCTCCGAGTGCTCGCCGAACACCTCGGCCTGCCCCGTGCCCGGATCACGTTGGTCGCCGGCACCACCGCCCGCATCAAGCGCTTCCGTATCGATTGAGCGCACTCGGCGGCGACGAAGGCGCGCAGAGTGCCGCGACACGCCGCGCAGAAGCGTGCAGACCCGCGGGCTCGCGGTGATGGGGCTCGCGCGGATCGCCGGGTTATGCCACGCCGAGGTATGCGGCGCGAATGCTGTCGTCGGCCAACAGATCCCGGGCATTCCCGGTGCGGGTGATCTCCCCCGTTTCGAGGATGTAGGCCCGGTCCGAGCGGCTCAACGCCTGCTGCGCGTTCTGCTCGACGAGGAGCACCGTGGTACCGGTCGAATTGATCTCGGCGATGATCTTGAAGATCTGGGAGATCACCATCGGCGCCAACCCCATCGACGGCTCGTCGAGCAGCAGCACCTTGGGCCGCGCCATCAACGCTCGGCCGATCGCCAGCATCTGCTGCCCGCCCCCGGACAGCGTGCCGCCCATCTGGTTTCGGCGTTCAGCCAGTCGCGGGAACGTCTCGAACACCCAGTCCTGCCGTTCCCGGTGCGCAGCGCGAGACTCGAATTTCCGACCGTAGCAACCCATTTCGAGATTCTCGGTCACCGTCATACCGGGAAACACGCCCCGCCCCTCAGGCGCCTGGATCAACCCGTCGGAGACACGCCGATGGGCCTTGACCCGCGAGACGTCACGGCCGTCGAACCACACCGAGCCCGACGTCAGCGGCAGCAGACCCGAAATGGCACGCATGATGGTGGTTTTCCCGGCGCCGTTGGAACCCAGCAGCGTGACCAGCTCGCCTTCGTGCACCACCAGCGACACCCCGTGTAGCGCCTGGATCCGTCCGTAGTGCGCGACGACGTCACGCACCTCCAGCAGCACCCGGCGCGGCGTTTCAGTGGAGTTCGTCATCAGGTACCCCCAGGTAGGCGGCGACGACCGCGGGATCCTCACGGATGTCGGCGGGCAGACCGTCGGCGATCTTGCGGCCGAACTCCAGCACGACGATCCGGTCGGTCACGCCCATCACCAACCTCATGTCGTGTTCGATCAGCAGCACGGTATAGCCGTCGTCGCGGATCTTGCGGATCAAGTCGATCAACGCGGACTTCTCGCTCGGGTTGAAACCGGCAGCGGGCTCGTCGAGACAGAGCAACTTCGGCTCGGTGGCCAGCGCACGGGCGATCTCGAGGCGGCGTTGGTCACCGTAGGGCAGGTTCTTGGCCTTCTCCTCGCCGCGGTGGGCGATGCCGACGAATTGCAGCAGGGCCGTGGCGCGTTCGATCGCATCGCGCTCTTCGCGGCGGTGGCGCGCGCTGCGGAACAACGCACCGGGTACCGACGTCTTGTGGCGGGCGTCGGTACCGACGACTACGTTCTCCAGCGCGGTCATCTCACCCCACAACCGGATGTTCTGGAATGTGCGCGCGATGCCCTTGCGGGTGATCTGGTGGCGTTTGACCGTGCCCAGCGGCGCGCCGTCGAACAGCACCGTGCCCGATGTCGGCCGGTAGACGCCGGTGATGGCGTTGAAGCAGGTCGTCTTGCCGGCACCGTTGGGGCCGATGAGCCCGAGGATCTCGCCGCGCCGGATGTCGAAGGTCAGCGAGTCCAGCGCGGTCAGCCCGCCGAACTTGACCGTCAGATCCTCGGTGCGCAACAGTACTTCGCCCGCGGCGGCATGCACGTCGCGGTGCAGCGCGGCCTGTTCGGGATCCGGATGCGGGTCGGTCATACCGGTGCCTGCTCGTCCGCGCCGCGCAACAGCTTGCGCGCGCTCTTGCCGTAGGCCAGCAGTTGGGCTCGCACCGGGAACAACCCCTGGGGCCGGAAGATCATCAGCACCACCAGCGCCAGCCCGAAGAACAGATACTTCAGGTCGCCGAGGTTGATGCCGAACAGTTCCACGCCGAGCAACCGGTTGGGCAGGTACACGATCACGAACGCCCCGAACACCACGCCCAGTTTGTTGCCCTGCCCGCCGAGCACCACCGCGCACAGGAACAGCATCGAGTTGATGATGTTGAACGTCGGCGGCGCCACGTACTGCACCTGGCCCGCGTACAACGCGCCCGACAACCCACCCACGGCGGCGCCGATCACGAACGCCCACAGCTTGAACCGGAACGTCGGCACACCCATGATCTCGGCGGCGTCCTCGTCCTCGCGCACCGCGATCCAGGCCCGCCCGACCCGGCTGCGCTCCAGGTTGCCGACGAGCAGCAGGATGCCGACGATCAACGCCAGGCCCAGCCAGAACCACCATGTGCCGTAGTTGGCGTCGCCCGAGGAGTTGGCGCTGGAGAACACGCCGTTGGGGAGCTCTTCGGACGTACCGAGGCGGGGGTAGGCAACCTGATTGAGTCCGCGCGGGCCGTTGGTGATGTCGGAGAGGTTGTCGGCCATCAGACGGATGATCTCGCCGAACCCGAGCGTGACGATGGCCAGATAGTCACCGCGCAGTCGCAGCGTGGGGGTGCCCAGAATCAAACCGGTCAGCGCCGTGATCGCCATGGCGATCGGCACACACGCCAGCCACGCCCAGTCGGTGCTGAAGAACTTCGACACGCCGACCTGATTCCAGGGACTCTCAGGACTGGTCAACAGCGCGACGGTGTAGGCGCCGACAGCGTAGAAGCCGACGTATCCCAGGTCGAGTAGCCCCGCCTGCCCGACCACGACGTTGAGGCCGATCGCGATGATCGCCACCATCGCGAACTGCGCCATCGTGCCGCCGAAGCTGATGCCCGGGGTGTCCAGGAAGTGCGGGGTGTACAGCGGCAGCAGTGCCAGCGCGCCGAACGCCAACAGGCCGGCGCCCCATTTCTGCACCCGGGTTCGATCGGCCCACCAGCGCCGCAGCACGTCACCGGGAGCCAGCAGGGCATGGCCTGTACTACCGGCGCCCTTCTTCCCCACACTCATGCGCGTGCCTTCCCCAGACTCTCCCCCAGGATGCCGGTGGGCCGGAAGAACAGCACCAGAACCAGCAGCACGAACGCGACGACATCACGCCACTGCGTACCGAACAGCGCCTGTCCGTAGTTCTCCATGACGCCGAGCAGCAGTCCGCCGAGCAGTGCGCCGCGCAGGTTGCCGATGCCACCGAGGACCGCGGCCGAGAACGCCTTGATGCCCAGCAGGAAGCCGCCGGAGTAGATGATGCCCTGAGGCACCTTCAACGTGTAGAGCAGCGCCGCCGCGCCGGCCAGCAGACCGCCGATGAGGAAGGTGGTCATGATGATTCGTTCTCGCGAGACCCCCATCAGCGTCGCGGTGGCGGGGTCCTGGGCGACCGCGCGTATGCCGCGGCCCAACCGGGTGCGGTTGATGGCCGTGTCGGTCAGCAGCGCGAGCATCAGTGCCGCGGCGATGATGACGAGGGTGACGTTGCTGACGTCGGCGCCGAAGACCGTGAACTGGGTTTCGGGAACCACCAACATGATCGGCTGCTGGGCGTTGCTGCCGCCGTAGCCGTCGATCAGGCTCGGCAGGATGAAGTGGACGAACTCCTGCAGGACGAACGACATACCGATGGCGGTGATCAGAAACGAGAGCCGACTGGCATTGCGCCGCCGCAGCGGACGGTATGCCACCGCCTCCAGACCGACTGCCGCCGTGCCTGAGACGGCCATCGCGAAAAGCATGGCCACCAACAGGTAGAAGACGGTCAGCCCGATGCCGAGGTTGTAGTCGTTGCCGCTCGGCGTGAAGCCCAGGATCATGTCCAGGCAGAAGTAGGCGCCGAACATGCCGACCATGAAGATCTCGGCGTGAGCGAAGTTGATCAACTTCAGCACGCCGTAGACCAGCGTGTAACCGACCGCGACCAGGGCGTAGATGGCACCCCAGGCCAAACCGTCGATGGTCAACTGCCAGAACCCGTTACGGAGCCCGTCGACGTTGAAGTCGATGTTCGCCGCGAGGCAGGCGTACTCGTTGAGACAGTCGGGCATCATCCGTGGGAGGGCTCCTGGAGACCGGGTGAGCGACGAAAACGCGTCCGGAACCTCGCTGTTCCGGACGCGTTTCGTCCTCGTCGACTACTGGACCTTGTACATCCAGATCAGACTGGTGGTCAGCTCGCCCTCCGGGGTCCACTGGTAGCGGCGGGCCACACCCTGCCCGTCATAGTTCGCGAAGTAGTCCAGCATGGCCGGGCGGGTGATCGCGCCGGAGTCGACGGCCTTGACCATGATGGTGCCCAGGTCGTAGCCCTCGGTGCTGTAGGTGCCCGGGGCCTGGCCGAACTTGTCGGTGTATTCCTGGGCGAACTGCTCCGAGGCCGGGCCGCACGGGCACGAGATCACCGCATCGGCCGCCGACTGGCCGGCCTGCTTGACGAACTCAGGATCTTTGACGCCGTCACCGGTGACGAAGGTGGTCTCGACGCCGCCGTCGCGCAGCTGCTGCACGAACGGCGCGGCTTCGGCGTAATAGCCGCTGAAGAACACCCCGTCGGGTGCGACACCGTCGATCTGGGTCACCGCCGCCGAGAAGTCCTTGTCGCCCTTCTTGACCGAGATGTTGCAGCCCGCGTCGGCGACCGGGCCGAGGGTGTCGCGGATCGCCTGGGCGAGACCGAGACCGTAGTCGGTGCTGTCGTCGACGACGCAGACCTTCTGCATGCCGAGGGTGTTCTTCATGTAGTTGGCGACCGACGGGCCCTGCACGCCGTCGTTGGCCAAGCCGCGGAAGAAGGTCCGCCAGCCCTGTTCGGAGAGTGTGACGTTGGTCGCCGAGGCGGTCGCCGCGGTCAGGCCGGCCTGGTTGAAGACGCCGCCCGTGGCTTTGGTCTCGCCGGAGAATGCCGGACCCACCAGACCGACGGTGTACTGGTCGTCGACGATCTGCGGGGCGATCGCGGTGGCCTTCTGGGGGTCACCCTCGGTGTCGAAGGTCTTCAGCTGGATCTGGCAACCCGGATTGGCCTCGTTGTGCTTGTCGACCGCGAGCTGCACGCCGTTGCGGATGTTGATGCCCAGGGCGGCATCAGGCCCGGTGAGCGCGCCGGCCATCGCGATCGAGATGGGTGGGCAGGTGGCGCTGCCGTCACCGGCGGGATCCGCCGGGTCGGCGCTGGCGTCGGCCTGCACCTCGGCGCCGTTCTCGTCGATCTGGACCTGCTCGACGATCGACAGGTCGGAATCGCCGGAATCCTGTTCCGGTGCCGACTGGCTGCAGCCGGCCAGGCCGAGCACCACCAGACCCGCAGTTGTGAGAGCAAATGCACTCCGTGCCACGCGACCTCGCACGCTTCACCTCCGGTTCACTGAGTTGATCGGCGCCGCCGGGGCCCTACCCAGGACAGCCGGGGAGGCGACGCTTCGCGGGAAACCATAACCAACCAGTAGCCCCGATGCGTGATGTTGGACAACGCGGCGTGTACGCCGCGCCGCTCATCGGTGCGGAAACACGCCTCGGAAACGCACTCTTAACCGGACAGGGCCGGCTTCGAGCTATGTCGAGCCGTTCTCCGCGCTCTCGGCCGGCGGATCCAGCGTCTCCATGACGACTTCGGCCACCCGCTTCATCGTCGTGCGGCGGTCCATGGCCGCGCGTTGGATCCACTTGAACGCCTCGGGCTCCGTCATGCCCTGCTTGGTCTGCAACAGGCCTTTGGCGCGTTCCACCAGCTTGCGGGTCTCCAGCCGGTCCGAAAGGTTGGCGACCTCCTTCTCGAGCTCGGCGATCTCACTGAACCGGCTGACTGCCACCTCGATGGCCGGGATCAGGTCGGAGATGTTGAACGGCTTGACCAGGTAGGCCATCGCGCCGGCATCGCGGGCACGCTCCACGAGCTCTCGCTGGCTGAACGCGGTCAGGATGACGATCGGGGCGATCCGCTTGGCGGCGATCTCCGAGGCTGCGTCGATGCCGTCGCGCCGCGGCATCTTGACGTCCATGATCACCAAGTCCGGCCGCAGCGATTCGGCCAGGTCGACGGCCTCCTGACCGTCACCGGCCTCGCCGACGATCTCGTAGCCCTCGTCGCGCAGCATCTCCGCCAGGTCGAGCCGGATGAGCGCCTCGTCCTCGGCGACGAGAACGCGGCGTGCGGGGACGGCGTCGGTCGATGACGCACCAGGCGATGACATGAGGACATTGTGGCGCTCCCGGGCCGGATGAGCGAGCGCGGGGGCATCCTCTATGGTGAAAGGCCGCGCACCGACACGGTGCGATGCCCTCGTATCCCAACTGGCAGAGGAAACGGATTCAAAACCCGTACAGTGTGAGTTCGAATCTCACCGAGGGCACCGGATAACCCCAGCTCAGCCGTAGAGGTCGAGCCTGCGGTCGGCCAGCAGGTCGACATGTTCGGTCAACTTCTTGTCTTGCGTTCGCGCCAGATCGATGTCGGCGACCGCTGTCCCCACCCCCGGCCCCGCGTCGGCGGCGATCCAGCCGTCGGGATCGACGATGACGGTGCCGCCGGTCCAGGACTGCCCGCGCTCCACCCCAGCCCGGTCACACACGGCCACGGCCACCCGGTTGAGCCGCGCGGTGGACATCGCGGTGATCACCTCGCCGGGGTGCTCACCGGCCGGACGCGGGAACTGCGGCCAGTTCACCGGCGCGACGATCATCTCAGCGCCGGCCACCGCCACCAGGCGGGTCAGTTCCGCGAATTCCAGGTCGTAGCAGACCATCACCGCGAGCACGCCGTGACGCGTCTCGAGCACCGGCGGCAGCTGCTCTCCTGGCGTGAAGATCAGCTTCTCCCGGTCCCACAGGTGGGTCTTGCGGTACACCGAGGTGACGCCGCCGGCCTGCAGCACCGCGGCGCTGTTGTACAGCCCCCCGTCGGTGCCGAGTTCGCAGAAGCCCAGCACCGCGATCGAATCGCCCAGCAACGCAGCCCATTCCGCGAATCGGGGACTGTCCGCCGGCAACGCCGCCGTCCGTGCCTCGGCGGCATCGGTGAACATGTAACCCGACGTCACCAGCTCGGGCAGAACCACGACGTCGGCACCGGCGGCGACCGCGTCGGTCAGCGCTGCGCGGATCAGCTCGTCGTTGCCGTCGAGATCGCCGAAGGCGGGGTCGAGTTGGCAGCACGCGATACGCGTCATTCCTGCAGGTTAGTCGCCGTCTGGGCGATAGTCTTTGGCCGTGCTCAGCGTGCGGCCGATGTGCGTACCCGAAGTTGCCCTGACGGGCCGCGCCTGGTCGCCGAGTCGGCATCACAGCGACCGGGTGGCCCGCCGGGTGCGGGTGCTCAAACTGGCCAGCTGGATCGCCGCGGCGGTGACGGCATCGTTCGGCGCCCTGCAGCTGACGTTGGGCGGCGCGCTGTGGTGGCTGGGCGTGGCGAACGTGGCGTGCGCATTGGTGTTCCTGGTCATTCCCAAGCTGTGCCCCTACGGTGAGCTCGTCGCGCCACTGACGTTCGCGGTGTTCGCCTACGCGTCGGTCGGTTTCATGTGTTACACGGTGGGCACCGGGTCCGGTCTGCAGTTCTATTTCCTGGTCGCGGCATCGCTGATGGTGCTGGTTCTGGGTATCGAACGCATCGCGCTCGCCTCGCTGGTCGCTGCCGCCGGCGGGGCGCTCACCATCGCACTGGAGCTGACCGTGCCGGAGAGCCGGGGGTTGGGTCCGCCGTGGACGCTGACCGTCGGTTTCGTCAGCTCGGTGGTGGGCTCGGCGGTGATGGTGGTGGCCACGATCTGGTACACGCTGCGCGAGATCGACCGCGCCGAGGCGGCGATGGAGGCCGAGTACGAACGCTCCGAACGGTTGCTGGCCAACATCTTGCCGACGACGATCGCCGAACGGCTCAAGGACCCGTCACGCAGTGTGATCGCCGACAAATACGACGACGCATCGATCCTGTTCGCCGACATCGCCGGCTACACCAAGCGCGCCAGCGACACGCCGCCGGCCGACCTGGTGCGGTTCCTGGATCTGCTCTACACCGACCTCGATGCGTTGGTCGACCGGCACGGCCTGGAGAAGGTCAAGACCAGCGGCGATTCGTACATGGTGGTCAGCGGCGTCCCGACGCCGCGGTCCGACCATCTCGAGGCGCTGGCAGCGCTGGCGCTCGACATGGCCGACGCCGTGGCCGATCTCAAAGATCCGTGGGGCCGGGAGGTGCCGCTGCGCATCGGAATGGCCGCAGGCCCCGTGGTGGCCGGAGTGGTCGGTGCCCGCAAGTTCTTCTACGACGTCTGGGGCGACGCCGTGAACGTCGCGTCCCGCATGGAGACCACCGACGTCGAAGGCCGAATTCAGGTGCCCGACAACGTCTATGACCGCCTGCGGCACCGGTTCCTGCTCGAGGAGCGCGGCGTGGTCGACATCAAGGGCAAGGGCGCCATGCACACGTGGTACCTCGTCGGGCACCGCCCACTCAGACCTTCCGGTTCTCCGACTTGAGCAGCCATGCCTGCTTCTCGAGGCCGTCGATGAGCTGGTGCAGGATGTCGGCGGTGCTGGGGTCCTCGGCGTCGACGGTGTCGTGCACCGACCGGATGGTGTCCACCGCGGCGTAGACGCGTGCGGTGACGAGGTCGACGACCTCACCGGTGCTGTGTTCGTACGCCGGGAAGTCCGGCAGTGACGTGGTCGACGCCACGGTGTCCGAGCGGCCGTCCGGAACGGCGTCGAGCGCCCGCAGCCGCTCAGCCACGGTGTCGCTGGCCTCGCGGGCGAAATCGACCACCTCGTCGAGTTGAAGGTGCAGGTCGCGGAAGTTGGTGCCGACGACGTTCCAGTGCGCCTGCTTGCCCTGCAGATGCAGCTCGATGAGGTCCACCAGCACTCGCTGGAGGGATTCGGCCAGCGCCGGGGAGGCATGGAATCCACTGATCTCGGCATCGGTCCTGCGACGGTTCGCTGTTGTGCTCATATCTCTCCCAACGTCCAGTTTTCTGGATTGAGTCCAGTTTAACCGGTGTCGGTCGTCACGTCGACGGCATTCTCGTGATCCTGTCTGTCCTGCTTGTCGAGCAACCGGGCGTATCCGGCGCCCATGCCCAGCAGGATCAACCCGACGACGATGAACACCACGACACGGAAGATGCCGTCGAGCGTGCCCAGGTCGAACAGGAACAGCTTGGCCACCGCGGCGGCGACCAGCGCGAGTCCCGCGCCGATCGGGACAGAACGTTCGGCCCGGGACCGTCGGGCCGCGTATCCGAACAACGCGGCGGCCAGCACGATCCAGCAGATCGTCGCGACCATGTGGCCCCCATAGAAGCCGGCGCTGTCACCGGCGATCATCGTGCCCGCCGTGACGGTGAACGACGTGACCGAGTAGACGACCACTCCACCCGCGACCACCCACAGCGCTGCCTCCCTGCTGCGCCATGACCACAGCACCGCCACCGCGCTCGATGCGAGCAGAACGCTGGACACCAACGTCGAGACACCAGCGGCCGCACTGGTCTTCACCGGTTCGAGCAGCGTGAAGAGTGGTGAGTAGCTCAGATGAACCCCGGCGCCGACGATCGTGAAGCCGAACGCCGCCCACCGCGCCGTGGTGTCGTGGCGACCCGCCACCGCCACCACCACGGCCAGCGCGAGCAGTACGGGCCCGGCCACGCGTCCGTCGAACGCGACGGTGACGGCGATCAGTGCCGCCACCGCCGACAGGGCGGAGAACACCTGCCGCGCGGCACCCGGCACACCGGGCAGCCTGTCTCCGGAGAGCACGATGGCCAGCATCGCGGCGGACAACGCCGCGGCCATCAGCGCGGCGGCGATCCGGTCGACAGTTAGGCCCACCGCCAGCACGGGCAGCGTCCCGGCGGCGGTCAGCACCGCCATCGCTGCGCGATGGGTCGTGCCCGGCAACAGAATCAGCGCCGACCCGACCGCGATGAGCGCGGCGATCGCACAGCCGCCGGCCAGCCACAGATCGTCGCGGGCATCGATGTACCGCACGACCAGCGCCACGAGCAGCGGGAAGGACGCGGCGGTGATGCGGGCCGCGTGCAGCCAGATCCAGTCTTTGCCCAGCTGCACCGGCAACGACACGGCGGCCAGCGCGAGCAGGAACCCGACCAGCAAGAGCGTGATGCCGTCGGTGACGACCGGAGCCAGGGCGATCAGCGGAACCAGCACGAGCAGCCCGAGGTGCTGGGAGTCCCACCACCGTGCGAGCGTGAGTCCGGTGCCGGCGACGATTGCCGCCACCACCAGACCGACCGGGGCCGAGACCCATCCGTAGATGGTGGTCACCGCGATCACGTCGATGTAGGCCGCAGCGATGCCGGTGGCGGCGAGGGAGACGGCCCCCACTCGGCCACCGGGGCGGGTGTTGAGCCACCATCCGGCGCCCACCAACGCCGCGGCCAGCACCGCACCCGCCCCGACCCGGAATTCCGGCCGCAGAAGGCCCGCCTGCGCGGCCAGTACCAGCAGCAGCGCGACACCGATCAGTGTGACCGCGACCCCGGCGACCGCGAGCAGCTTGCCGATCCAGCCTTGCGACCGCGGCGGAGCCGGTGTCCTCGCTGCGGGCGGTATCGGCGCAGCGGCCGGATACGGGTTCGTCAGCGGGTAGTGCGGCCCGTACGGCGGGGCGGGCACCGGCGAAAAGCCCGGCTGGGGCGGCGCGGCTACCGGCGCAAAGCCGGGCCACGGCGGCGGGGGCGCGGCCGGCGTCGGTGCGGACGCGGCAGGCGGCACCGCGGGAGCGGCCTGGGGTTCCTGGGCAGG
>MDTD01201551.1_pt1 | contig 15585 bp, 12 predicted proteins | sample 811221 | NCBI WGS metagenome assembly MDTD01 (sample SAMN05326646, study PRJNA326480) | marine metagenome | isolation source: seawater | place: Pacific Ocean: South West | collected 2011
GACGGTTCTGCTGATATGGGTGCATGCAAATCTGATAATTGATCACGTCTTGGACGAAGCACGTCGTACAGAGTTGGGACCAGTTCTTCTTCGAGACAGTATTGAAGATGAATCGTAATATTCATTTGAAGCGAATCCGAGCGTAGACGTCGCTCAAGTGACTTGGCAAGTTGCAAAAATTTAATATCTCCTTCATAGATGATAGTACCCGCATAAAAAGAATTTGCCATCGCCACCATTAAATCTTCAACGATTGAAAATAGCTCGAGTTGTGTGGGGAGACCTTCCGCAAAGTATTCCGGCACGATCAGTATGACGCCGTGAACGTCGTCGCCCACAGTCACGCAGGCGTCAGTATCAATGACAAAACGCCGACAAATCACTTCAGCGTTATGACGGCTTAAACGTTGTTGTACTTGAGCGAAGAGATCTTCCCTTGCCTGAACAATCTGCCGCGCTGTGTTGAAGACGACAACGTGCTGCGGTGAATCAAACATGGTAGTTTCGTGCAAGAGCTGTTCTTCGTCGTCGCAAACAAAACTTGGGTCGTGAGATGCATCGGCTTTTCGAGGCTGCTCTAGAGCTGAAGACGCTGGTTCCAGAGTAGATCGTTGAAACAATTCGTTTTCTTTCATGGCGAGCACATGGATGGAGTTGTTCACGGCGTGTCTGGAAGAGCCAACCGATTGAATGGTCTCGAGTGCGCCATCCGATGGCGCGTAGTAAACGCACGTCTCGAACAGATGCAATGGAAAAAAATCATGGGACACGTGATCCTCGAGGACGAAAACCACGTCCGATTTGCTCGCCGCAAATTCGACAGCGTGTACGAAATCGTCTGCATCATCGCGACTAATGTGTATAAACTCTTGCTTGCCGTCGAATTGACTGGTTCGCATGTTCATTTTGGAGACGAGCGATTTGACTTGAAAGAGACCCATCGTGTTAGGAAAGATGATGAGCATTTTACCTCCAGTGACTACCAGCTGTGTGACGTAATTCTTCAATAAACGCATTTTAGGATGATCAACATCTTCCCGCGCATCTTGACGTTCGATCAACGTCTTAATGTCGGACAAATCATACTCTTCTCGGACATTTCTTCGCATGAATACGTTAGCCATATGAAATCCGTACACATGAACGAGACTAGCTGCTGCCTGGCAGCAGAGTAAGCTCTGTAGATGCCGCATCAGTGGCAATTCTTACTCGAAATACCGAATAGCTGATTTCAGATCGTCCGATGCATCGAGTTGGAATCGAGGTATCATTCGCTGGACGTCTAATGGTAATATCTGTGAGATGTATGCGTATCGATCAGCGAGAACTTTGATCAAATCGAGCTGGCACGAGTCAGGATCGATCTCGACGATTTCGATCGAACACTCGTCAGTGTCTCGTTTCTTGTGGAAAGAGAGCGATTCGCTCAGCTTCGGAGCGGCGGCCTGTTCGGGATCCGGATCCTTCATGACAACATTCGATAGTGGCATGCTATCCCACGTCCAATCTTCTCCATCGTCTTCGAGCCGTATTTCTTCGAACACCTGCGGAATTTGTGCCGCCTTCTCGACTTGATTACTTTGCTCAAGAACATCAAATAAGTTTGGAAAAGGAACTTTCCACTTGGACAGAGCGGGCGCAATCTCTTTCGCAGCCTGTACCGTTTCCATGATACTTCGCATCGCGTCGTCCGCTCGAGCGATGTCATCATCCTTTTTCATCTGTGGAACAACCATTGATTGCAGTTTGGACTCGTCAAAGTTGATAAATTTCTGCGTCACCGTTTCTTTCGCTCGTTTTCGATAGAAATCATCATTGAGTTCATCGCGCTCGTCGATAGTTTCGACGTTGCCGGCACGTATGGTTAACGATTTTAACGAAGAATTGATATCGGCTCCCATCGTATCCGCGTCGAAAGTCTCCATGAATGGGGATGCTCTATCTGTATCTTGAGCATCAACCTTTTTCGCTATGTCGTCGAGTTGATATTTCATCGGCAAGTCGATGTGACCTTGAAATACAAGATTTTTCTAGTATCCCTTGACAGCTGGATCCATTTCAAAACGTACACTCTTCTCACACACGCTGACGTCTTCCGCGATCGAGAGCAAGTGCGCCAGAGGAGAGGTGAAACTAGTTTCGTCGGTGGCGACCGTCTCGCGGCAACTCGGAAATAACGTCGTGAATTCCTTGAATATTTTAGTACTCCGCATCGCATCCACGTTCGTCGCGCTCGTCTCTGAAACAACATCGTATCTCTTTTGTAAATCATTCTCGACGCATTCGAGCGCGTCGAGCGCGTCGTCATCCAACTCAAACAACCTCTCCGACGCCGTTTTAAAACTCGCCTCGGAGATCGCGACGTGCATCGCCCTTCGCGTCTCGTCGTCGTCGTCCACGACGGGAACCTCCACCATCGCCATCCCCGATCGCCTCGCGTTCTTCACCGTCACCCGCGTCTCTCCACCATCGCGTCCGCGATCATCGATCGATATCTTCGTCGGCGCGAACGCGGCGCGAACGCTCGGAAACGTTTCGTCTCGACCCATCCACGCCGTCGTCTCCTCACACTTCATCACCGGTATCGCTCGCACGATATCCATCGCGGTGTACGCTCTCGCCTTCAAACCACACCCACCCCATCGCATCGCTCCCGTCATCGCGTCATCAAACGTCACCGTCTCGTCGTCGTCCTCGTCGTCCTCGCGCGCCTCCTCCGCCTCCGTCATGTCGTACGCTTCGATCGCCTCACGAAGCTTCACCGCCGCCGCCTCCGACCCATCTCCCACGAGCGCGTGTCTCAATGCGTCTCTTCGCACGTCCTCCGCGCGCGTGGACGCGTACCGCATCCCGCGCGCGCGTCTCCCGTCTCTCATTCATTCATTCATTCATTCATTCATTCATTCCCTCTCGGAAAAAGTATCGATTCGTATCGATGCGTCTCGATCGATCGATGTCTCCTCGTGCCCTCAACCTTCGGGTCACGACTCGTCCCACACCACGACATCCCGCGTCGTCGCGCGCATCCATGCATCGCACGGTCCGAGACCCATACGCGCGCGCGACGACCTCTGCGCGCGGACGACCACGTCACCCTCGGCCTCGGCGCGCGACGTCGCGCGACCGCAGAGCTTCGGCGCGCGGGACGATGGCGTGTGCGATGACGACGTCGACGACGACGACGGCGACTGTGATGTCGCGCGCGATGTCGTCGTCGTCGAGACGGACGCGCGGAACCGCGAGACGCGGGACGACGACGACGGCGACGACGACGGACGGGGACCGCGCGAGGAGGGTTTCCACGCCGCCGCGTGGGACGATGACGATGAGACGCGACGCGCGCGTGGTGACGCGCGCGGTGGCGGACGCGGAGGCGGATGAGGATGGGAAACCGCGGGCGAGGCTCGTTCGGGGGGCGGACGGGAAGTTCGTTCGCGAGGGGAGCGAGGGCGGGGGGGGACGCGGGGGCGGCGGACGCGGCGGCGCGCGCGGCGGCGGACGCGGCGGCGGACGCGGCGGGCGAGGCGGACGAGGGGGTCGAGGGGGTGGTCGCGGTCCGTCGAGGCAACAGGGTGAACGAAACCAGGACGGTGGTCGCGGCGGTGATGGTCGCGGTGGTGGCGGTGGTCGGGGGCAAGGACGGAATTTTAGGAACGCCGACGCCAAGCCGGGCGGGGGACGCTTCGGCGCGGGTCGAGGCAGAGGGAGACAAGATTTCCGGTTCCAAGACGGTCGAAAAGGTGGACGCGGTAAGCCTCGACGTCAAATGAGCGCCGCGAGTGGAAGTGATCAAGTCAAACAGCGACGAGGGAGTAAGGCTGCGAAGCAAGCTCAACGCAAAAAGGCGCTCGAGGAAAACAAGGCTGTCGCCGTGGAGATTCTCGAAGTGCCCGCCGACGGGATGATGATCGATGAGCTCACTGAGCTCCTCGCGACGACTCAGGCGCAAATCATCAAAACGCTCTTTATGAAGGGCATCGCCGTCCAAATGGGCCAGCAGCTCGATAAGGACTCGGTGATTGCCGTCGCGGAAGACATGGAGGTGGAGTGGATTGACGAAGCGGAGCAAGGCGTCGAGAAGGATGCGAAGAAGGTGACACAATTTCTTAGTGAAGATGATTTTGATTACCTGGAGCCGCGAGCACCGGTCGTGACGATCATGGGTCACGTCGATCACGGTAAAACGTCTCTCCTGGATTACATTCACAAGTCCAAGGTTGCCGCCGGAGAGTCTGGGGGGATCACGCAAGGAATCGGCGCCTATCAAGTCAGCACCATGGTGGGTGATGAAGAAAAGGACATCACCTTCCTTGATACTCCGGGTCATGAGGCATTCAGCGCTATGCGTGCGCGTGGCGCGCGCGTGACGGACATCGCCATCATCATTGTAGCTGCCGACGACGGCGTTCGTCCTCAAACTCAAGAGGCTGTTTCGCACGCGAAAGCCGCGGATGTTCCGATCATCGTGGCCGTGAATAAAATGGACAAAGAAGGCGCAAATCCGGACCGCGTGCGCGATGAACTTTCACGCATCGGTGTGATTAGTGAAGAGTGGGGCGGTGATGTTCCATTCCTTCCCATCAGTGCAAAGACTGGTGAAGGAATCGACGATCTTCTTGAAACCATTTCGCTCACCGCCGACGTCGCTGAACTTGTGGCGCATCCCGATCGAGAAGCTCAAGGTACAGTCATCGAGGCGTTTTTGGATAAACAACGCGGTCCCATCGCGACCGTGCTTGTTCAAGCTGGCTGTTTGAGTATTGGTGACGCGGTTCAAATTGGCGCCACCTACGGCAAAGTCAGAGCAATGGACGACGCCGACGGTAACAAGGTTGAAGAAGCTGGCCCATCCATGCCGGTTCAGATCATGGGCCTCAACGCTGTCCCAGCCGCCGGTGAAGAATTCACAGTCTTCCTGTCTGACTCATCGGCGCGTGAAAAGGCTGAAGAAGTGCAAGCTGAAATTCGCAACAACCGCTTGATTGAAGGCAACGTTGTTTCGCTGAGCAACTTGCCGGGAGACGAGGATGGATTGCAGAAGATAAATTTGATCGTCAAAACCGATGTCAGTGGTTCGTGCGAGGCCGTGAAGGCTGCTCTTAGTGCTCTGCCGCAGGATCGCGTTCAACTCCGATTCCTCATGGCTTCTGCTGGTGAGGTGAGCGAGAGCGACATCGATTTGGCCTCAGCCTCTGAAGGCATCATTCTCGCGTTCAACACGCCGTGCAGTGATCGGATCATGGACATTGCGAAGAAGAGCAAGGTCGAAGTGCGAACGTATGATGTCATCTATGACTTGGTGGATGAGGTTCGCGCAGCCATGGAAGGTATGCTCAGTTCCATCAAAGAGGAGATTCCTTACGGCAAGGCGACGTGTAAGGCTGTCTTTGGCGGTGGACGTGCAAAGGTTGCTGGTTCTGAAGTGATTGACGGTTACTTTGAGACCAAAAAGTACCTCCGAGTCACCAGAAAGGGCAAAGAAGTCTACTTCGGCAAAGTTGGCTCGCTCCGTCGCGTGAAGGATGTCGTCAAGAAGGTTGAAAGCGGCCTCGAATGTGGTATCGGCGCCGATCCCGAGTGGGACGGCTTCAAAGCGGGCGACGTTCTTGAATGCCTCGATCTCGTCGACAAAATCCAAACACTCGAAACTGCGAGTGAAAATTTGCAAGAACGCGTTGAAGAATACCAAGCCGGCGAGGCTGATCGCCAAGCCGCCCGTGAAAAAGCCAAGGAAGGATATCAACGACAGCAGAGAAGAGGCGCGCCAGCGCCCTCGAAATAGTTTGAAACGAGCAAAACGCATACGCTTAGGAGAGTTGAAGACGTGTAAAACTAAAAACTATTCAATACCTTTACAAGAAAGACGTTCTCTCTCTCGTCGCTTCTCCTCAGCCCTCTTTTTTCGAGCATCACTTTGCGCTTTCTTTTCCTCTGCGCTAGGCCGAGTCGCGGCGTCATCCAACTTGACGTTGAGAGCGTTTGCAATCATCCGCCGAGCGACGGAAGCGTTCGCCCTAGGCCTCGCCTTTGGCGGTGCTAATTCACTAATGTTTACGTCTGAAACCTCTTTCTTCCCCTTTTCCCACCGTAACAGCGCCACCGACGCGCCCAACGATTTCGGCGCGCCTCGCTCGTAGCTCTCGCCCGCGTTTTCCTCCGACGCGAACGCGGCGCACGCCCTCGTCTTCCCCACCCACACGATCTTCGGTCCGCGCTCGAACGTTTCCGAACCGAGCGCGCGCTCGACGTCCCGCGTCTTCGCGTCCGGATCCACGCCGACGAGGACGAGGACGTGTCCCAACTTTGCACCGGTGGTGACTTCATCCGTCTTCGGCGCCTCGCGCACGTCCAAAGCCCCCACGCGTTCGACCAGCGCGTCGACCGCATCGTTCGACGCGCGCTCCTCCTCCTCCTCCTCCTCCTCGCTCGCGCTTTTCGACGTCGTCGTCGGCGACATCGCCCCGCGCGCGCGTCACCGCACCGCCGTGTTCCCAACCACCCGCTCGCGGCGTCTCTTCGACGCGCGCGATGTCGTCGAGCGCGCCCACGTCGGCGCGCGAGCTCTTCGGCGCGTACGCCGACGTCCGTGAGATCACCTCGGAGGGTATCGAGCGATCGTCGTCGACGAATGACGACGCGTCCGCCTCGCGTTCGCGTCTCTGGGAGTCTCGAGAGAGGCGCGCGTTCGGGCCGTGCACGCGCTGGGACAGCGATGATCTCGGTCGCGCGCTCGTCGTGAACGTGTTCGATGGGTTGAAAACCGTCGATGTGGAGGCGTTGGCGCGCGTGGCGCTGGATGAGCGCGAACACGGGCGGGGAATGCGCGTCAGTAACATTGGCGGGTATCACGGCGCGCCGGACGTCTTCGCGCGAAGAGACGACGACTGCGTGCGCGCGCTGAGACGAGCGGTGGAGGACGCGTGCGGAGTCGTGTGGGATGAAAATCGAGGTGACGTGAAGAAAGTTATGATCAAACGTATCATGGGCGCGGGAGATCCCGTGAGCGTCAGCACGTCTTGGGTGAACGTGTGCGAGAGCTCGCACGGGCACGGGTTGCACAATCACGTCAACGCCGTGTGGAGCGGCGTGTTTTACGCGTCGACGGGGAAAACTTCGAGCGAGAGTGAAAACTGCGATGAACCGGGTGATTTATTGATTCGAGTCACGGCCGGTGGGTTTGACGCGAGCGCGAAGGAGCCGTCGGGATATTGTCACTATACGCGCGTCAAACCGAAAGTGGGTAGACTCGTCGTGTTCCCTTCGTGGGTGCTCCACGGGGTTTTAGCTTCAAAAGGCACGGATTCGATGCCGCGCATATCGTACGCATTCAACACGGGAGAATTGGGCGTGCGTTTTGACGAGAGTGACTTTATTTGATGCGATGAGGAATACATACTTTAATCGCGCACATCCGCGAGTAGCGGAGAATAGTTTTCTAGTGTGTTCGCGCGCGCGTCAGAAGTGCTCGCTCGCGCGTACGGTCTCTTGTGCATCCACGACGCGCAGGCGAACGCGGTCCCGAGGAGGGCACCCACGACGACGTCCTCCCAGTGATGCCAATAGTCGTGAATTCGAGTCAATCCCACAAAAAGAGCTAAAACGGTGGGCGCCAACACCACGCACAACTTCCACCACGCGCGTCCTTCCTCTCGACCTATTCGCAGCCAGGCGGCGAGGTACAAGGAACAATACACAAATCCAGAAAACGACATCGACGTGTGCCCACTGGGAAAACTCTTTCTCCCTTGCTGCACGACGTCGTCGTCCCCCGAACACCGCGGCACCCCGGCGCTCGCCCACGCTTGATCTCCGTCGGGCCAACATCGCGCCGCGAAATCCGGCCGAATCCCCCCGACGAGGTTTTTCATCCCACACGTCACGATCCACGTCAGACCAACGCTCGCGCACAACCCACCCACCGCGCGCTCCCTTCTCACCGCCGGATTCCACCTCCTCGGCGCCGAGAGCGCGAAACACAGCGGCGCGAGAAACGCGACGACGGGCACCATCACCGTCGGCACCGTGTTCTCTCCGTGCGGGTACGAATACCTCCACATCAACTCGCGCGGTACGAACCTCTGCGTCGGTCTCATCACCTCCAACCACGCCCCGATCGCGACCGCGACGACGAACGCGCACGCGTCCGTCGTCATCGCGCGCGCGCGCGCGCGTCGCCCGCTCGCGGGCATCCCTTCCCTCTCGCACCCGCTCGTCTCCACCGGACTCGTCCGTCCGCTCTCGGACGCGCCCACGTGCACGACGTCGTCGTTCATCTCGACGACGCGTCGCTCCGCGCTCGACTCTCCCGTCGTCGTCGTCGTCGTCGTCATCGGTCCCATGCACGCATCATCGTGCCCACGCATCGTCCCGGATGACGGGAGACTCAATCGAAGGGTCACGACTCGTCACCCCTACCCATCCCACCACACACCGCGTGATCCTCTCGCACACCATCACTCTATGATACACCAGCCTCCTTCATCGGCACACGATAAACCACACACGCGCTAGGGTTGGGCCTGAATCCGTAGGGTTGAGGGGAACGACGCGCCCGCACTCGACGACGTCTCGGCGCGACTCGACGAGGAATCATGACGCGCGCGACGAAGCGTAAGGCGTCGGTCCCGCGCGCGAGTTCGAGGGACGGTGCGTGTGAACGTTCTCGCGATGTGACCGCGCGTCCGCGGGGGCGCGGTACCGACGCGCGTGGACGATGACGCGCGATGCGCGCGGGGACGCGACCGCGGACGCGATGGGACGAGGCGGTCGTTGGGGAGGGATGATGAGAGACGCGCGCGGGGGGGGGGAGGGGACGAGGGATGCGTGCGGAGACTGACGAGGTGTGATCGTGTCGCGTCGGTGTGTGCGCAGCCGCGCGCGGGAGGAAGACGACAAAGGTGAGAAATCGACGCGAACGCGCGCGCGCGCGCGCGGGACGAGGCGCATTCGAATGCGACGAGACGCGCGGCGCGAGACGGGGGATTCGTGGGAGCTTGGGGGGGGGGGGAGAGGAGAGCGCGTGGGGGGGGATCGATGTGGATGGTTTGTGACTGACGTTCCGTCGTCGTTCGACGCGCGTAGGCTTCGGGAAAAGGGACCGAGAAGGCGGCTTCCGGTTCGCTCGCGGCGGCGAAGAGAAAAGCCGACGCCGACCCGTTCGCGTTTGATGCCGATGATGTGACCGATGCGATGTTTGGCGTCATCGTGAAGTGGGTCAACAGAGGAAAAACGACGTCAGAGTGGGCGTTTCAGGCTGCGGTACGTCGCGCGCGACCGTCGCGGCGACGAACGCGTAAACCCTAATATTTTTTTGAACCCTAGACTGACGCGCGCCGTTCGCGCCTTTCGCGAAACAGAGCGACACGACCGTCGGACAGTTGAAGAGCATGGTGGATGAGACTACAGACGGAATTTTGAAGCCCCATGCCATGGTTATGACGCACAAGAGCAAGTCGATGGATGACTCGGGCGCGTTACTGACAGATTACGGCATCTCGGATGGCTCGGAAGTCGTGCTCATCCTCAACCACGAAGGAAACGCTGTCCCTCCTGCGCCTACGATGGTGGCTGAATTTCCTGGCGAACCGGTGACGAAGAAGGCAAAGAAAGAGAAGACGGGCGCGGAAAAGAAGCGGGAACGTTTCTCTAAAGACGAGGCTCTAGATTTGATCAAGGGGGTAGAGCTGTACGGTTTGGGACAGTGGGCGCAAATCAAGCAGTCTTACTTTGTGTCGACGACGCGTTCGGGCGTGGATTTGAAAGATAAATGGCGCAACCTCATGAATGCGGCGAAACGCCCGCCGGGTTTCAAGTTCCGAGTCGACTATCTCAACGAACCAGAGTTGTTGAGTCGCGTCCTTCAGGTCAACGAAGAAGCGATGATAAAAGTCCGCAACGTGAATAGCGGGTTGGTCTGATACAACAAGATTTCCCTCATTTTGTTCATAAACAAATGTAACTTCACCACGTACTACCTACACTCTATCCATCATCCTATAGGCTTATTCTCCAACCCTTCCATCGGCACATCCTCCTCGCGCTTTGCTCGCTTCGTCTCCGTCGGTTCGTCCTCGCGCAACTTTCCCTCCAGCTCGTACCTCGCGATGCTCTTCTTCTGAAATTTCAGCACCGACGCGTTGGCGTCGATGATGAACGCGATCGAGTCGAGGTACTCCTCTTCCGTCATGCATCCCGTCGTCGAGCACCCGACGATCGCGATCTCTTCCTTTTCTCTGTGCTTGCTCAGCGCGCACGCGCGCACCACCCCTCGCGCTTCGCGCTCTTCTTGCATCGTCGGATCGATCACCTTGCGTCCATCACTCATGATGGCGCACGAATTCGCACATAGCATTCCATACATCGGCACATCCGCGTCTAAAAGCGCACAACACACCGCATTCACGCACGCCGCCTCCGCGTTTCCGTCGTCGCTCACCACGCTCGCCGTCACGCGCAGTCCCAGTCTCGGGAAATCATACCTCACCACCGTCGCCTCGATCGCCCCTCGCACGCGCCCCTCGCACGCGCGCTCCTCATCCCTCGTCATCCCTCGTCCACGGCTCGTCAATTCAAAATCAATCACCCCTCGCTCGTGATCCTCTCGCCACGGTTTCACCGCCTGGGGCCCGTGCACGGCCGCCACGACCACCGTCCCGTCGATGGCGTACTCGGCGCTCCCTCGCGCACCGTCGACGCAGTGTCGATGCAATCGCTGTCTCCGCAACATATCGCTCGCGCGTCCGTCACCGCGAGCCCTCTCGCGAGTCTCCGCAGCCATGATTCGATCCCGTCCCGCGCGCGCGCGACTCTCGCGCGCCCAATGCGCGCCCGATGCGCGCGTCCACCTCGCGGCGAGGCGAACGCGCTCGCGAACGATCGTGAACGACGAGAGGACGCGTAAAAAACTACACCGTACATCTACGACGCGCGACGTCCCCACCGAGCCTCGCGCGCGCGCGCGTTCATTGCAAGGGCGTCTTGGCGATGAAAGGCTCGAACGCCGATTGATACCAAAGCGCCGCCGGTTGCATCACGAGGCCGATGAACACCTGGGAGGCGGCGAAAACGAGGAGCTGAAACCACCCGGGCGGTTTCCCAGTCCTCTCGTCCACGGGCCACCACGGCTCGGGCGCGTCGGGCGCGGGCTCGTAGGCGATCAGATTACTCTTCTTCTCGGCGCTCGTCGTTCGTCCCTCTTCGTCCGCCCCGGCGCGCGCCGTCACCCTCCTCGCGCTCGATCGCTCACCGCGAAACACCGCGCGGACGTTGGTTCGGGCTCGAGATGGAACGCGCGCGCGCGCGGGCGCGGCGGTCGCGCCGTCGAGACGGCTGCGCGTCGACATGTCGAGACAGTCGCGCGCGCGTCTCGGCTCTCGGTCGCCATGTCCGACGACTCGCGAGGGGTGAGACTGGAGATGGACGCGTACGCGGGGTCGGCCGAGCGTCCCATTCGCGCGTTCGCGTCGACGTCGACGAGCGCGAGCGTGGGATCGGAGGAGGACGCTCGGCCGAGACCGTCCTCGTGGGATTTGAACGGCGACGTCGACGAGAGACACGACGCGAGGTGGGTCGTGTACTCCGGACGAAACGTCCGCGGTCGCGTGAGAATCGTTTCCGCGGCCGCGACGACTGGGATGGTTTTGGAGAAGGTGACGGTGGAGTGGCTCGGTCGCGAGCGGGTCGGAGAGACGACGAGACTCACGGCGCGCTCGCCGGCGGGAGAGTTGGCGCGCGCCGTGACGCTCGAACCGGGAACGTCCGTGTCTTTTAAATTTGGCATCGATCTTCCTCCGGGTTTACCGCCGAGTTTCACGGGAGAAGCGTCCAGGTACTGGTATTGCGTGTCGTGTAAGGCGACGACGGCGAGCGGTGAACATTTCACGGTGACGGCGCCGCTCACGGTTCGCGCGAGCGAGGAGGAATGGGATTTCGAAGAAGGCGATGAGGAACTGTGTCGCGTGGATGACTCTACGTTTGAAGATACGTCTTACAGCGCGCGAGATCTCACTGCACCGTGGATTCACGTCGAAGATACCGTACCGCCAGAGTCGCCGCGATTCAACGGCTCGCTCCCGTCGCCGCGCGCGCTCACGCCGTTTCAGCTTTGGACGGATGTCGAGACTCCGCGCCGAGAACCGATTCCATCGACTCGCAGTTCGTCAGCACTTTCACCGAGCGCACTATTTTCTCAAGCTCACTCTAGAAAGTCAAAGAGCTACGTCGTGAACACGGGCGCGGAGCGTTTGCTCAAGGTGACGCTGCGAAAGCCCGCGCCAAAGTGCACGGTCGGTTGCGAAGTGGCCGGTATTCTAGACTTCACGTGCGCGAGCCCCGGTGGTTCAAGGGTTTCCAAGATAATGATTACGTTGGAATCGGATGAAATAATACACGCCGACGCGCAAACCGCTTCGGGAGGTAAGCCACCCGTCTTCAACAAAATTTGGGTCGAGACGACAGAGCACGTCGAGCACTTGGACGTCTTCAATTTCGCTTTCAATTTACCGGCGTGCTCACCGGGTGGTTTTCGCACGTCCAAGGTTGAACTCAAGTGGTTTTTAAGGTTCGACATCACTTCAGTGAGAAGAACCAGAGCCGGTGAATTCGCTGCGTTCTTCAAAGGCGAACAAGAGAAGAGCGAGTTCGCCAAAACTGAATGGATTCTCCCTCTCGACGTCGGAAGCGGTTGGTTCGGGAAAAACCAACAGAAAAATAGAAGTGCGATGCACGCGCGAATTGTTAGAGATTCATCGTTAGTTGCTATGCCCTATTAGCGAGTATAATTACAGCATGTTAGTGGTCCTGTGTCTCTGAACCCGCGCCGACGGCATCCAAGAGCGCTCGATACGCCACCGACTCCTTCGGCGCGATGCCAAACTTTTCCATTTGCACCGCATACTCTTTGGCGTCTAATTGCAACTGCCGACAAATCTTTTCCACGTTTCCGACCCCAGCACTGCTCGATTTTCCTTCTCGATACCTCCGATTCAAGCTGGCCTCCGTCTTTTTCGCATTCGCGACGAGATCGCTCACCAACTCCGCGTATCTACTCGTCACCGATTCCACCACTTGCGACACGATTTCCTTCTTTGCGGCGTCGGAAAACATCACCGCGTGCTCGTGATCTAAGAATGTTTGCACCGCATTCAGAATGGTGGGCATGAAACGACTGTGTCGCGTGGGCATGGGTTTGTTCTGCACACGAAACGTCGCCATGATCCCCTTCAGGTCCTTGAGCACGTCCACGCAGCGTTGAACGTGAACCTTCACGATGAAGGAATTGATCGGTGAAATAGTTGCTTCTAAATCACTGACACCTAGTAAGACACACTCGACTGCAGCATTCCCCGTCTCACTGCCTAGTATACTCGTGCTTTCTTGAATCCATTTGACGCCCTCCGTCCGAATCCTATCGCACAGTTTCTCTATGTCCAGACGCACGAGGATCAATTCGTCTCCACCCGCCGTGGAACCCCAACTGGAAGTGCTCGACATGATATTGGACGAATCTTCAACCTTGTCGTCTGTATTGTGTTGCAGCGACAACGATTCAATGCCGGTATTCACCCAGGTTCGATATCTCGACAACACCTGCGCGAAGAGTCGGATGAATTTGTCAGCAAGAGCCGGAACAAAGAAATCATCAGACATGCACTTTTTCGTCGTGAGCCATATTTGCGTCGTAGCCGAGAGCAAGAATCCGTCACTTGCGAGAGAAGTATCGAGTCCAGGCATGTGTAGGTCCGCATCTACCACGCCAGCCAACTCCTGGGAACGCAGCGAAAAGTAAGCTAGAAGATTCCATCTCTTCATGAAGACTTCCAGGTGCTTTGACGCGTAAAAGTGATTCAGCGCCGATACCGTCGGTTCATTATCTTCTAATCTATTGATGAATTCCATCGCCACTCGATAGTTCTTGATGAAAAACGCAGGTATTCCCGGTGAGTAGGCATTCTGATGAGAGGCGCTAATCTGCGCGTCGACTTCTGCGAGTACAGTCCCCGCGATGAAATCGTGCGAACGAAGACCTGAATCGGAATCTCTGGATATTTTGAGAATATTTGCAATCGACTCGATCGCCACGCTGGCCAATTTTGGCAAAACAGTCGCGAAATCTTCTTCGCCCATGGATTCGAGCGATTTCTCCACTACAGGTTGCACCAACACCGTTCGGATGGCGCTCTCCATGATGTCATCCTTTCCGATGGAGTTACACGCGTGCAAGCAATGACTAACGACGTTTGAACTATTCCCCTTCAAACCGGTGACAAGCGCAGTTTGTACCAGAGACGTCAGCTTGAGCTCGCAATATTCAATTCGACTCGCCAAGTCTCGAACCGCGGCGAGATCTTTTCCTTGATTTTGATAAAAATTCAATTTGTTCATCTCGCTCGATATGCGATCAAGCAGGCTCGCGCGTTCCTCCACGTCATCATTCACGTGACTTCGATGCATTTCATCACGCTTCGTCGCGTCTGAGCCGCTCACCGTCGCTTGCTCATCCTCAAACGCCGGTTCCAACAGTTCGAGTCCTTTGCGGTCGTCCGCGCGCACCACGACGGTCGCCAACACATCCTCCGTGGAAGCCGTCTTATCCACGTCGACGCCCACAGAAACGCCCTCACCAATGTCTAGTTCACTCAGCAACCTTTCAACCTTGGATAAAGTGTGCGCGCACTCGTCCGCCAACTGTTTACTCACGCTCGCGCGCGACTGCGCCTCTCGTTTTTCCTCGCTCGCCTCCAAACTCTCCAACGCTCGAACGATCCGATCCCTCTCCTCGATCGTCGCTTCGCGACTTTCACGCACACCCGGTCCTATCCTCTCGCGCAACGCCTCGTAATCCTCCAAATCATCCCCGAGCGACGCGAACTGCTCGTAGTTTTCATTCACAATCGTCTCGAGCTCTCCTCGAACCTCCTCCTCGAACCTCTCCAACGTCTCTCGCAACGTCTCTTCATCCACGAACGACGTCACCTCCTCCACGTACGCCCACGGATCGAAATCTTCCCTCTCAAACGTCGTCGCATCGAACCACGTCGGCTTTTCCTCTCGCATCGCGTCCAGATCGAACGACGCATCATCGCCCGCGTGCTCCTCCGTCGCGTCGTCATCGTTCCTCTCGACCACCTCCACCGCCGTCTCCGCCTCCGCGTCCTCCACTTCCAGATCCTCCACCGCGAGCGATCTCGTCGTCGTCTTCATCCCCGTCGACCTCCTCTCGCGTCGACTCCGCGCGCGCGTTCCCATCGCATTCATTCATTCATCTCACGCATTCATTCATCTCATTCATCTCATTCATCTCGGTCGTCCGTCGTCTTTGACCGGACGGTATGGGGGGGGGGTACACGACGAGTCTTCACTCATACCATAGACGCGCCCCACCCGTCCCCGTCCCCGCCGTCCCATCCCTCCGAAGTCCTCGATCGATCGATCGAGTCGATCGAGGACGCATCCATCGATCGATCGATCGAGTCGATCGAGGACGCATCCATCGATCGATCGATCGATCGATCGATCGAGGACTTCGGAGGGATGGGACGGCGGGGACGGGGACGGGTGGGGCGCGTCTATGGTATGAGTGAAGAC
>MDTD01057741.1_pt1 | contig 15582 bp, 12 predicted proteins | sample 811221 | NCBI WGS metagenome assembly MDTD01 (sample SAMN05326646, study PRJNA326480) | marine metagenome | isolation source: seawater | place: Pacific Ocean: South West | collected 2011
AGCAGCAAGGCAGCACCACCACTTTGTCGAGAGAACAACCGCAACGCTGCAGCTCAACAGACATCACCGGAGATGTGGTGACCACTGCGGATAGATGGGGAAGAACCCGCAAAGCAATCCACTGGTACAACCCAAACAAAAGGCCGCTGAAACCTGGCGTTTTCTCTAGAAAACAATGCCAATGGGCCGTCACAATGCGGCGAGGCCTCAACAAGCGTGCCAGAATCAAAACCAGCAGAACCCCCGGAGAGGGCAAGTGCCCATGCAGCGGCTCAGAAGAAGCCAATAGAAAGATTAGTGACCGACTAGGCAATGGCACATGCAAGCGGCCTCCAAGCCCAACCGAGCGCAAACGCTTACGTCGGTAAGACACTGGAAGCGCATCATTACGTGAACATGCCTGACCCTGCACATCGAGGCTGTATGTCACTCCACCCCAGCAAAGACTCAGTTCGTGAGCCACTCTTTCAACTCCGCCATAGCCCGGTGGCCACTCTCGAAGTAATTGCTGAATGGCCACCGAACAACTGCCCTCCGAAGCATTAGGACTCAACACTGCGATCATTATTAGGCCCCAGCACTACTAGCGGAGTAGGGCCTGAAGCAAGGGATGAACTAAACCAATTCAATGGAATCGGTAAACCTCTTCCTTCCTTAAGACAGAACCAATAGGGCCCGTTCTAAACGGCTAAGGCCCTTCTTGCCTGTGCCAGCAAGGCCAAACCAATCAGGTCGGGATTAAGACGTGCGAGGCGTGAGTGCATGCGCGGTTGCACTTTGCTTTGCAGCCATGCACGCGTCACAGGATCTGCCACAAGCTTCAGAAGGTCTCTGAGCTGCTCAGGCTGGCGCGGAGAAAACCTAAGAGCCGCCTCAGCTCCAGCCTCCCGAAGGCCACGGGCATCAGCCACCAGACACAAACCACCAGACGCCATCACCTCGATCGCTGGCAAACCAAAACCTTCAATTCGGCTGGGGATTACAACCGCAAGAGCCTGGCGGTAAGCCAGAGCAAGTTCTGAATCGCTAAAGCCGGCCGCCAGAACACGGCCGCGTAGGTGAGGGAAATTCATCTCCAGCTCCTGGGCCCGCCGCTCTGCCGCAATGCCACAGAGCAGAAGCGGCAGCGAAAGAAGATCTCGATCCGCAAGAGCCTGCGCCAAGAGCTCGGGATTTTTGTAACTGCCAATAGCACTGGTCGCCGGCAAGAGAACAAACTCATCGGGCAAGCCTGCCTTCTGCTTAAGACAGCGCCAGTGCGAGGGCACACCAGGGGAATCGGAGGTCTGATGAAACGCTTCTGCAGGAGCAAGGTGGCACCAGGGGAGTTGAAGATCAGGCTTCTGCAAGAAATGAGCGAGATCCTCTGCAGTAGCTGACGACACAGCAAGATGAACCACTGCCTGCTGCCACCACCTACGTCGCAAAGACATCATTTCTGGTTGATCAGGGCGAATACGTTCCGGCAAACAGTCATGCACCAAAGCGAGTTCAGCACAAGACGGACGATGAGAGCCAGAGTTACTAATCCAACTCGAACAGAACACATCGGCCTTCCACTGCTGAACCAAAGATCTGTTCTGTTCTGACAAATCCGCCACTGCCTCGGGATCAAAAGGATCAACCTCTTGCCCCTCAAGAGACAATAGGGAACTAGTGATACTGAGGTGACTTTTTCGATCAATTACAGCCACAGGTGCCTCAGCATTGATCAGCCCTGGCAACTGCCATGTCGAAAGAATCTGCTGCCAGACACGCGTGATACCACCATGAGGGCGACTCAACCAACATCCATCAATCAGCAGCCTGGGGCCTTGATCTCGAGACAAACGATGATGGATTTCTTGAAGCAGCAATCCACTGGGATGCACTTGGATCTCATCAGAAAGAATGGACTCCGCTGTACTAGGTCCACTTTCTCTCCAAGCCCGAAGGACCTTCGATGCTGCGCCCCAATCAGGAAAGGAGGCAGAATTATTTTTAATAGCCATTATGATGTTTATCCTCCAAAATAAAAAGCGCCATTCAACTACAAAACATCTTGAACATAAGCTCGCATCATAGCCACATACATTGCCGCAGAGATTAATCTACCTAAATGAAAACCTCAAAAAGTCCATAAAAGCACGGAGAGGAGCGGTAATTTTCCAACTATGGGATCCCTGCAGATTTATCAGCTGACGACGTAGCAATTCACAATCTCGATCTCGCTGCTCCAAGAGAAAGGCAAGATTCTGAGCCTCAGACTCAATTGTATGCAAACGATTTTGGAGTAAACCAAAATCCGCCTCTGGCAGAAGTTGTTCGTGCGCCGAACACTCCATGACTGCGCGGGGCAGGAAGTTAAAATGCTCCTGAAAACTTGTTAATTGATCACTTGAACTTACAATAGCTTCGTAAGTACGCTCACAAATTGCCAAGAGCAATGGATGGATACGAGCATGACTCTCAGCATTGATTACGTCCGCGGCACGATTTAATTCAGGTCTGGTCAACGTTGCGATTAACGCCCGGACATGATCATCCGACGGCCTTGAATGATCGTGACGCTCGAGAAAAGGACCTAGCCGCTGCCTAAGAGATTGGTCGTCAAAAGCCAGCAAATCGCCATAAGTGATTAACAAGTCTTCCGAACACAACTGCGAAGAAATATGATGATTGTAGACCCACCACAATACAAGGCCTCGATTAAGACTGAAGCCATTGCGGGCATGAAGCGATGTGGCCACAGCCAAAGGCTCTCTCAGAGCAATTACAAGTGGGATACGACGCAGAAGAATATGAAGATAAGCGGAATATGTAATACACAAACGCGGATCTTTATCAACCCAGCAGCGCTCAAGGGCATAAAAAGAGAGCCTGCTTCGGTGAAGTTGGAGATTATCGAGCAGGGGGTGCTGATTCCAGCAAGCTGGAAGAAGCGGAGGCCGATCCCACTGGCAGCCCAAGGCTTGGAGAAGGGCTTCATTGACCTCCACCAAACGCTCGCTCTCAAAAAAGCCCAGTGGGTTCTCCAGCTTCAGCTCCAGATCGCCTCGGCGCTGCCTGGGGTCCTCGCCTGTGACCAGACCATGCATCAAAGAAGCCAACAGGGAAGTACCTGAACGGTGACAACCGGTGACAAACACTTAAACGACCAACACCCAAGGGAAAACCACCCTAAACAAGGCCATGAGGAGCCTTACAGTCCTCCTAGATCTGGACAGATCGTGAGCAAACGGTTGAGCTTTCTTATTTGTGGTGCCCAGAAAAGCGGCACGACAGCTCTTGCCGCCTATCTTCGCCAACATCCGTTGATTCACCTGCCCGAAAAAAAAGAGCTTCACTTCTTTGATGACGAGACCCAAGCCTGGCCCGAGCCAGATCTGACAGCACTTCATCACCATTTCCAGACCGCCGATAGTGATCAGATTTGGGGAGAAGCGACACCGATAAGCCTTTATTGGGATCCAACAGCAGAGCGGATCTGGCGCTACAACCCTGCGATGCGCTTGATTGTGATTCTGCGCAATCCGATAGAACGTGCATACTCGCACTGGGCGATGGAACATCGGAGGGGAAACGATTTACTGCCCTTCGCCCTTGCGCTTGAACAGGAAGAGAAGCGCTGCCTCGAAGCCCTACCGCAACAGCACCGAATTTTCTCCTACGTCGACCGAGGCTTTTACAGCGCCCAGCTCAGGCGTCTCTGGCGTTTCTTCGGCAGAAACCAAGTGCTTGTGCTGCGGCAGGAGGAACTGCGCGTAAGCCCCCAGACCTGCTTAGAAAGAATCTGGAAACATCTCAGTATTCCACCGGGACCAGCCATCACTGCCCTCACACGCCATAGCGGTCATTACGACTCCGCCATGGCTCCCGACTGCCGTGAGCGCCTGCGCAAGATCTTCTGGCACGAGATCAGCCAGCTGGAATACATGCTGGGCTGGAATTGCAGCGACTGGCTGAGGAGCTGATGCCATGAAGGTGCTGCTAGCCATCCCGCACGTTTTTGCACCCAAAGCAGGATCGCTCTACTCATCTCAAACGGAGGCGAAGAGGAGCCTCAAGCAGGAAGCTCTCCTAAGAGCGACTATCGAGAATCTCAACCGACACCGGCTTCGGCACTGGATTCATGCCTCACTTGGCAAAAGCCAACCGGTAGTGAACCGGGAACTGTCGAGCCCCGATGGCGTGGAACTAACGATTCGACTGTTCACGCCTCCTGGCGCCAGCCTGGCGGATTCTCTTCCGGCGGATCCTGACCTTGAAAGGCTCGACCCCAAAGTCAGCGACTACAGCCAAGTACCGCTGGCAGCTTCCCGCCACCTCCTAGAGCAGGCCGAGAGCTATGACCTGCTGGGCTATATGGAAGATGACCTGCTGCTGAGCGATCCGGAGTTCTTCGCCAAAATCCTCTATCTAGATCGCTGCAGCGACAGCCGTTATGCCTTTCTGCCCCACCGCTGCGAACACATCCCGGGGCAAGGAGATGTGATCCTCTCAGGAGATCCAGATGGGGGGCGACCAGATCTGTTCTGGGATACCGGTGAAATCCTCGAGATTCCATGGCCTCTAGGAAATCGCCGCTTTTATCGAGCCACCAACCCCCATTCGGGCTGTTATTTCCTGAGCCAACGCCAAGCATTCAGAGTCCGAGATTTTTGGGTTCAAAAAAATTGGCGCCCCGACTGGAATCTCTCAGGACCGCTGGAGCAGGCAGGGAGCGGAATGTTGCTACCCGTGCTGAGGGTGATGAAACCCCTTCCAGAGCATTACCGCTTTCTCATGGTGCACCATCAAGACAGCCTCTGGGAACGTCATCGATTTGAAGAATCAGAGGCTTCTACCCCTAGCTAATGGAAGACCTCCAACCGCTTGGCTTACTAATTGAGGAACGCAAGCAACACTGGTTAATGCATTGTCGGTTCGTGCTCGAGCGGCTGCTGATACCCCTTTGCCATGAAGGAAAAATCAAAACTACCGAGCCCTATCAAAGAGCTGTTGTAATAATCGACAACCGCATTGACGAGCAGTGGCTATTTACGGTTCTTAATACCTGGCTGATGTGCACACCAGATAGCGAGTTTGTACTGATCGCTGACACCAATAGCGTGACTCAGGCGAAAGAACTGCTGAAGCTTCATGCACCTGGACTCAACGCCTGTGTTCTTGATGTGGCTCAGCTCATTCCCGGCGTCCAAATGGCAGAACCAGCCCACTTGAACGCCATGCTCAAACAGCCTGAGTTCTGGCGGCAAATGCCCCATGAACCCCTACTAATAATTCAAACCGACGCCTTACTGAGCCGGCCACTCCATCCCTTCTTCTTTCAATTCCCCTACTTAGGGGCACCGTTTCTGCCCAGAAAGCACAGCGAATACTTCGAGACGCGCCGAGGGGATGGCCGCATCAGCGGGTTTTTCAAAACTGATACCCCCATCCATGGCTCACCCAATCCAGACGTGTACCCTCACCTGCATGGCAACGGCGGCCTCTCGATCCGCCAGCGCAATGTGATGTTGGCGATCTGTGAACGCTGGGGATCATCCAGCCCAGCCGAGGAGTTGGAAGACGTGTTCTTCAGTCGCCATTTAGCCCGCGTTACTTCAGTACCACCACTGGAAATCGCACAAGCCTTCGCTAGTGAAACGACGTACAACCCCAAGCGATAGGCAGCCATGCCTGCTGGAAATTCTTCAACAGCGCAGACCTGGGAGCACATCTCGATCAACACTTACGGGCAGCCTGGAGCATGGCAGAAGCCCGGCGTCAGTTGAGTTGAACCATCAACCAATTGATCACTTCTGATGGCTGGATTGCCTCCATGCATGGGTGGCCATCGACCAGACAAGAGTTGTTGCGGAATCGGTTGTCGGCACAGCCTGAACATGTAACAGGGCTGACGCTGCGCGTGACATTGCTGCAACGGGGCATCCACAGACGCACCGGACTAGCCCCCATCCCATCGTCATCATTACCAATGACCGCATAGGTGGGCGTTCCCACAGCGGCAGCAATATGGAGGGGTCCGGCATCAACGCTGATCACTGCTTTGGCCTGACGACATGCACCAGCGAGTTGCATCAGGCTCGTCTTGCCGCGCAGGTCTATCAACCCGGTGCTCTGCAGCAAACTGTCTTCGCCGTCTCCAGCGTTGTAAGCCTCCTTCTGTGCCGCCGGTGGACTACCCAACAACCCCACCGACCAGCCATTGGCATCAGCCTCATTCAGCACCTGCCGCCAATGGCTAAAAGGCCAGACCTTGGCCGCGCGAGCGGTAGTGCAGTGAATCAGCAGATCGGGGACTAAGAATGGCGGCTCAACGAAAGGAAGTTCAATGGCTTTGGGGTCCACATGATCCTGTACCCAAGCCAACTGGCAGAACAGCTCGGCGATGTAATTACTGCTGAACACATCTGCATAGCGCTGTTGGAAGTCAGGACTGTCCCAATCGGGATCCGCCAGAAAGCGCTGACGCGGGTGCTCCCCCCAAGGCAACTCACAACGTCGATTGGCGCTGAGGCTGCCACCTGCCACATAAACCGGCTCTAACCAAGGCACAAGGCTGCAGGTGAGTGGATTGAAACCATCTAAGTTGAGCGCAAGCATCACGTTCCCATGACGTTGACGCTGTTCGGTGAAAGTCTGCTGCAAGCTCAAACCTGAGCCAGGGCTGGGATCATCCCAACTGCAGCGCCAATCAAGGACCGTTAGGGCCCTCTCGAAATCAGCAGTTACCTCGCTGCCAACGAAACCGATCACCGCATCGGGGAAGCGGTCACGCAAGCCACGCAAGACCGGTGTGCTCACTACAAAGTTACCTACCTTGCAGGAGCCGAGCACAACGATGTGAGGAGCTGATCCAAGATGCTCACCGCTGTAGCGCTGCATGCCGTTCATGGTTTGTGAGTGCGGCGAGTCATGTTGACCGATCAGATACTTCGGGTTTCTTTGTTGAAGCAGTTGCTCACTTCCAAATCTGCTTGCTGGAAGACTTGCGACCAATCTCCTGGATAGGCACAACGCACCAGGGTCATCGAGTCATAGAGAAACGTACGATGACCAACCTGGCCCCAGCGCCAATCAGCCGGGGCACTAAGCATGAGCACAGTCGGAACGCCAAGAGCGCCGGCGAGGTGAGCCACCGAAGTGTCAACGCTTACGAGCAGGTCAAGAGATGCGAGAACCTCAGCGGTCTGCATCCAATCAGAAGACTTCAAAGGTCGCTCAAGCACTCCCGCTTTGATTAAGCCGTCCACAGGCTGTGCATCGTGCCCTTCAAGCTGCATGCTCACCAGGCTGGCCTGATAGCGCTGCTGCCACACCTGAGCCAGTTCGAAGAAGGCCTGCCTCGGCACATCACGAACCCGAGCGTTGCGCTCTGGCTGAGGGGCCTTGTGACGCCCCGCACTCCAAACCAAACCAATGCGCCGCTGCCTAGATTTGTCCAACAATGATTTCGACTTTGCATCTTTAGGCAGCTGCAGATAGGACCGACGGGACGCCTCTTGGGGTGACCATTGATTGAGAACGATAGGAAGAAAGAAGATGGCTATCTGAGGAGAACACTGCCCCCAGGGAGCACACTGAGGATCAAGAGCCTCTAACTGGCAATTTGCCGGCAAAGGCAAACAATCCCTAACCAAGGGCAACAACGTCGGCCGCAACCAAATTCTCAAGCTGCCAACACGCTTGGCAGCTTGAGCAATCCATCCAAGATTTTGAAGAGTGTCACCAAAACCCTGGTCGTCCCAGAGGATTAATTGATCAGAGAAGCCACCATCCCAGCGGGTCTGATGCAAGCGCGGATCCTGCCAGTAATTCTGACCAAAAGATGTTCCCGCCAACAAAAGACGAAGACCAACTGAATCCTCATAATTGATACTCAGTTTATAAGTAGCAAGATTCATCAGCTGGGTCTGAAGCTGCATTGAACTCCCCAAATCAGCGCAGGGCTGGCCTACCAAGTCGACAAACTCAGTCTGCAATAACGAGGGTGAATGATGAGTCAAATGCAACCGAATAGCCTGCTCTTGTGCTTCCACCGCCTCAGACAAACGGGCGAGTTTCTGCAGGCAGACGGCGCGGTTTGTGAGCGCCCTCGCCGACTCTCCGCGGGAGAGTTGCTGTTCGACATGCGCAAGGGCGAGTTCGGGGCGGAGCTGAAACAGCCGCAGATCACAGGCCGTGGCCTGAAGCAACTCTTCATCCTCAAGATTTAACGGCAAACAAGCCAGCCCTTGCATGACCCAACGTTCTGCTTCAACAGCGTTCAGACGACTCAGTTCAAGGAGCGCCAAGTTGTTAAGAGTGCGGGGCCGGTGAGGATCCAGTAAAAGCGCCGCTGCATAGGCCCGACTTGCCTGCGGAAGATTGGCGAGACGCTGATGCAACCGGCCGATGACGTGCAGTATCTCGGCATTAACAGCGCATCCAGAGCGAATGTCGTTGCGAATACAGAGAAGCGCATGAATCCAACGACCCGACTTCTCAAGCGACGAAGCTCGTGACTCCTGCGCCGCCATCCTCACCCAAAATGACTGCAGGTCACTGTGCGCTATGCGAATACTCCTGGTCAATCACGGATCTGCCGGCGAATGGGGTGGTGGCGATGGCGTGCAGATACGCGAAACAGGAAAGCGGCTCCAGCAACGCGGCCACGATGTTGTTGGTGTCAACACAGATCAACCCAACTGCAGCGGCTTCGACTTGGTACATATCTTCAACTGCCGGGTTGAAGGGTCCTTTCATCAGCAAATGGCCAGCTGCAAGGCAGCGGGAGTACCTGTTGTCGTGTCACCAATCTGGATCTCCCTTGCCCGTGCCCTGTGGGGTAGTAGAGGCAGCACGGGTGTGCTGAGAAAGGCGGTCGAAGAAGGGGAAGTGATTGCCGGACCCTTGCTAGATCAATTGCGCAAGCGAGAGCTGGTAGTTCAGCTGGGGCATGGCCCAGTGAATGCAGAAGGCAATGGTGATAGGTGCTGGCCGCTTAATCGCGAACGCTTGCGTCAGTTACTGCGGGATGCAGATGGATTGCTGCCCAACAGCTGGATGGAACTGCAGGCCCTCCGAACCGATCTGCAATGGGATGGCGACTGCTTCGAGATAGCTCACTACGGCGTCGACCCCTCCTTGTTCCTAGATGCCGACCCGCAACCCTTTCGCCAACACACAGGCATAGATGGACCGTTTGTGATGCAAGCCGGGCGGATTGAGCCGGGCAAAAATCAGGCGATGCTCTGCTGGGCCTTGCGCCAAATGGATGTACCGATAGTGCTGATCGGCGGGTCCAAGCATTGGCCCAGCTACGCCGAGCTCTGCCGCTCGATCAGCGGATCCCGCCTAACAATCATTGATCACATGCCGCAACACATGCTTGCATCGGCCTATGCCGCAGCAGCAGTGCACTCCCTGCCCAGTTGGATGGAAACTTGCGGCCTGGTGAGCTTAGAGGCTGCACTGAGCGGCACTCCCCTTGTTGGGAGCACCTTTGGACATGAGCTTGAGTATCTGGAAGGTGATGCTTGGTATGCAGACCCTGGCGATGCAACCAGCCTCAGAAACGCAGTTGAAGCGGCAATGCAGGCAGGACGCAAGGATCCCCGACCGATTGCGATGAAACGAAAGGTATTGGAAAGATTTAACTGGGAACGCACAGTGGATGCCACAGAAGTCTTGTACCGAAAGGTTCTGGAGCAAAGGAGCTGAGGGACTCGAACATGCGGGTTGCCGTCATCAGCCTGAAACGAACGCCGAAACGATGGGCTGATTTCATAGAACGCAATCAAAAGGCACTCAACAATTGCGAGCTGCTGCGAATCGATGGGATCGATGGAAGGGAGCTACTTAACAGCAACATCAAGAGCAGGTTGATTTCCTCTTCTGCACATCAGAATTGGAGTCCTGGAGCTATTGGGATTGGCCTGAGCCATTTGCTTTGCTGGAGGCTGTGCTGTAATAGCAAGTCACCCTTGGTAGTACTAGAAGATGATGTGGTACTTGCTGATAATTGGCAACTTACGTTAGAGCAGCTGCTCAAACCAAACGCGGGAATGGTGCTAATGGGTTGGAATCTCGACTCGATGCTGCGAGCCGAATTCAGTGATCAGGAAGAGATGATCAGCCTCTTTGAACCGGCGTACCCAAGCGAAAATGCCCTGAACTCAGTGGTAAACAGTAAAGAAGTCAGACATAGCAGACGATTGCGACACGCATTTGGCCTGCCCGGCTACTGGATACAGCCAGTTTTGGCACAGCTGCTGCTCAACAAAATCGATTGCCTAGAAACACGACCGTTGCATTTAGGGCGCGGCTTTCCTGAAATAGAAACCCTTGGCATCGATGCATTACTCAATCTGCACTATCAGAAAATTAGAGCAGAAGTAGTTATGCCACCATTAACCCTAGCGCTCAATGACCCACACACATCATTGACAAAAACCAAGCCCAGCCGATTCGGCGAATTCAACACCTAACGGAAGCGCTTTACACCATCCATTTGCTTGGTAAATAGGTCGCTGATTATAGAAATCACCGGACGCGATCTAAGTTTAATATTGGCAGAAACCCCCATTCCACTCTGCAAATTTAGTTTTTGATCTCCAAACTCAACCGATTGCTGGTCCAGCGAAACTGTGGCAGGAAAACGGTATTGGGGTGAGCGCTGATCTGGAGGGAGCGCATCAGAGCCAAGCTTAATCAAAGTACCTTTGATATAACCAAACTCTCCAGAAGGGAAAGAATCCACTGACACATTCACCGGTAAGCCCACCTTCACAAAACCAATGTCGCTATCGCTTACTTCAACACTGGCTTGCAGGCGATTTGCCGGAACCAGCTTAAGCACAGTCTGGTCACCATTCACCACCATTTGAGGCGACACTTTGGCATCGAACACCTTGCCGTCGATTGGTGCTCTAACGGTGCGATAGCTAATCGTTTCCTTCAATCCAACCAACTCAGCACGGATTTGGATAATTTGCCGATCAATCCGGTTCAGCTGTCCGGCAACAGACCCAATCACACGCGAACTTTCCTCTTTGAGTGTGGCCACTTCAGCTCGAATCTCCTGCACCTGGTTCAGCTGACTGAGGTATTGAGTCCGAGACATAACCCCTTCCTCGAACAATGGCTTGAAGTCAGAGGCGATTTGTTCTTTCAACCGCAATGTCTCTCGTCTGCTAGCCAATCGAAGTGCGAGTTGCTCGAGTTGAGAGCGGAACTGCTGACTCTGCTGGCGGGCTGTAGTCAACTGCGCATTCAAAAGAGGGTCATCAACAACTGGGATTGGTGGCAAGGGTGCGAAGCGTGATGGATCACCACCGCTATTTAAAATGCTTTTAAGAGAACTAGCCTGTAATTCGTAGAGACTAAGGGTTGTTTCAAGAGCTTCGCGACGACTGGCAAGTCCCTTTGCCTCCACATCAAAAAGGGATTCACCTCGCTTGACGTTGTCCCCTTCTTTTACGAAGACCTTACTCACCACCCCAGCACTAGGGGAGTCGACTTCTCTAACTGATCCAGAAGGTTCTAGGCGGCCTCGAACGGTGACAGTTTGATCAATCTTTGCGGTGAAAGCCCAGATTAAGGTACCGCCGAACAACACTGAACATAGCCATATCAGCGCCGATGACCAATGACGGCCTTGATCTACATAGGCAGAACTTCCTTCCCAGATTTGCAATTTAGGAGGGAGTGGCTTGGTACTTTTAGACTGTTCTAAATTGGTGTCAGTCAAGGTCAGCCTCCTGCTGGGAATACAAAGCGAAGTAAGGGCCCTGCTGCTGAATCAACTCTTGATGAGTTCCCTCTTCAACCAAGGACCCTGAATCCATCATCAGAATACGATCGGCTGAGCGGATGGTGCTCAGACGATGGGTTATAAAAAATACAGTTGAACCCTCAAAAGCTTTTTTGAGATTCAGACAAACTTGACGCTCGGTGAGATAGTCAAGAGCACTAGTGGCTTCATCCAAAATCAACAAGTTGGGGCGCTGAAGAACAGCTCGAGCGATGGCAATGCGTTGTCGCTGCCCTCCAGAGAGTCCGCTACCACGCTCTCCCACACACGTGGCGTAGCCTTCGGGCGATTCCATGATGAAATCGTGAGCACATGCCACACGAGCTGCAGCTTCAATTTCGGCACTGGTGGCGTCAGGAGCAGTGAGTGCAATGTTGTCTCGGATGCTGCCATCAAAAAGAAGGCTGTCTTGTGGAACGATTCCGATCTGACGACGTACAGAACCCAGTTGAAGCTTTGCGAGGTCATAGCCGTCGATCAGGATTCTTCCCTTCTCCGGTTCATAGAGGCGAGGGAGAAGTTTCATGATTGTGCTCTTACCACTTCCGCTTCTACCTACGATGCCAATGAAGGCTCCCGCAGGAACCTGAAAGCTGACATTTTTAACCACCATGGGTGTTCCTTCACCAAAACAAAAATCCACTGATTGGAATGTGACTTCACCAGCAACTGGTGGGAGGGGAAGCTGATCAAGTTCTTTATCTGATCCTTCTGCCTGAGCATCAACAACATCGCTAAGTCGCTCAATTGACAGTGCCACCCCTTGAAAACTCTGCCAACTAGTTGCGAGGTTGATCAGAGGACCCACAACATATCCTGAGATGATCCGGAAGGCGATTAACTGACCAATAGTGAGGTCTCCTGTGATGACAAGATATGCACCGACCCAAAGTGTTAGTAGACCTGTGAGTTGGGTGAGAAACTGACCAGCAGTTCCAGTGGAAATACCAATAAGCAACGTTCGAAAGCTTTCACTCATGAAGGAGGAGTAGCTGCGCTGCCATCGCCAGCGAACAGTGTTTTCTGCATTTTGGGCTTTGATCGTTTGGACACCACTAAGCGCCTCAACGAGCAAACTTTGCGTGGCGGCATTTTTTTCTGCTGCCTTACGCAACTGAGACTTAATCGCAGGGGAAGCAACGAAAGTGAGTGCCAAAAACAACGGAATAACACCCAGAGTGACACCCGTCAGCACACCGCTATATATGAGCATCACGGCGATATAGATCACAGAAAAAACCGCATCAAGCGCCAGGGTGAGCAGACTTCCTGTGAGAAACCCACGAATATTTCCTAATTCGGCCAGACGTGTCTGAAGTTCACCAACTGGGCGGCGATCGAAATAGCGCTGGGGAAGACGTAGAAGATGTTGTATAACTTCAGCACCAAGTGTGATGTCGATACGATTAGTGGTGTCTGCAAAGAGGTAGGTACGCACAGCTCCGATCAGCCCCTGGAAAAGGCTCACTAACAAAAGGATGAAGCCGAGGGTGTAGAGGGTATCGAGATTTTGCTGACCGATCACCTTGTCGAAGATCTGTTGCATAACCAAGGGTTGGGCCAGATTGAGCAGCTGCAGCACAAGGGATGCCAGCAGCACTTCGATCAAGCTGCGACGATATTTGCGGATCTGGGGAAAAAACCAAGACAGCCCGAGTTTGCGACGCTGAGCTTCTCGCCCTGGCTGCAGCAACAGCAATCTTGCCCCTGCCTGGTCGCCTAACAGTTCATGAAGAGGCAGTATGACTCGACCATATTCGGGCAACACAGCCTTCACTCCCTGAGAAGTGATGTCATGAATGATGGTGGGCTGATCCATCACCCAGGCAATCGCAGGGAAAGGAGCACGTCCCAACTGACCTTCAGGCAGGTCAGTCATAGTTCCAGTGAAGCCCATCAAGGTAGAGAGATTGCCAATTAACTCAAGGCTGGTGCTTGAGCGGCTACGAAGATTGTCGTTGGCAGCTCTCTCTATTACGTCACGGCGAAAGGGCACATTGTGGTGGCGAGCCAACATTTCCAAGCAGGCCATGGTTTGGCCCAAAGGACCGGTTCCAGTCACCTCCGGAATGCGCTGGCGCCCGCCAACAGAAGATTCATGCTCAGCCAGTTGGAGATCGCCTTTTGGTGGGGGCAAAAGGTCGGCGTAGCGATCATCGGCACCTACTCCATCATCAGGAATATGAGCTTCTTCAGATGACGGCAGGTCTTGCTCAAGAGCTTGGGTCCAGAGATCACGCTCTATCCGTACTAAACGCAGGGGCTCACCCCAAGGAATCTCAGCGAGACGCCCTAGATCCACAGAAGCACCAATCTGGACTGGATCGCCACTGATCGGCTGTGAATTCCACAGCCATACAGCATCCTCATCTGGCAGTTCACGGATCTGATCTGCTGGAACATGGCGCAAACCAGGAAGAATGCGACGCAACACTTCCCTCTCAGGCGGGTCGGCCACTGGTCTGGCACGCAGGGCTGGTGCCAATACAGACATCAACTCGGAGGGTGAGTTGTTGGAGTCAAGCCAACGGCTAAATGGCTCTGATTCGCGCTCCAGCTCGTAAAAGTCATCTGCACTGAAGCCGATGAGTTTGAGCGGAGTGGCTGCTGTAAGCCACTCACAGGGACTCCGACGCAACAGCCCGGACCAGCCAACAAGATCACCAGGCTGGGAATAAGCCAGCGTCACAGGCCTTCGCAGGCCAGGATCGTCATGTAAGAGACGACCGCGGCCTTCAACGATGCAAAAGCAAAACTCAGGCATACGGTCCGGCCGGAGCAGCTCCTGGCCAACCGTGCAATGAAACGGCCGGGCACGGGACGCGAGCCATTTAAGACGATCATCTCCGAGTTCACGAAAAGCGGGGTAGCGGCTAAGCAACCCTTCAAATGTGGCGGCGGGTTGTTCGCTCATGGCTCGGAATCGTAATGAATGGGCTGGAGGCTCTCAGCCTTGCCCTGCAACACGTACTTGACACGCTCTTGAAGGAATGCATCTAATGCTTCCTGCTGCATCTGCTCACGCATTTCCTCGTCAAAACGTGCTGGCTGGAGTTGCTCCAGCCGCATCAAAACATGCCATTCACCAAGCTGACGAGGAGCAGAAAGTTCACCGGGCCTCAAGCTACGCAAGATCTCCTGCAACACCTGGGGCTGCAGCAAACCAATTTGCATCGGGCCAATCACGCCTCTACGGAGTGCTTCTTCGCCAACACCATATTGATGGGCCGCCTCCGCAAAAGTGGTTTCCCCCTCCTCGAGGCGAATCCAAAGTTCACGGGCCAGGCCGGCATTACGCACGCGTAAAAGAGAATAGATAACTTGATCCCTGCCGCCACGAGAGGAAAGAAAGGTCTCCTCCAATCCAGGACCAAAACGTTGCTTTGCAAAACGACGCAACGCCTCGGGGAGCTGGAGTGTTACATCGAGATCACGCTCGCTCCAGCCACGGGATTCCAGCACTTGATCCAGACTTTGATCACCTAAAAAAGCTTGACGCTGTTCCTCAAGCCATTCAGGGGGAAGAGATACCTGCTCAAGGATTAGCTCCTCTTGCTGGCGGCGAACCAATTTGGGAAGCAGCTCCATTCGCTTCACAAGGGAAGCAATCTCAGAATCGTCAAACAGAGCCATCATTATGTTGGACATCAACTGATCCTCGCTGCGTGCAGGGTCTTCGTATCGAGCATCAGCATGGTGTCAAACGCTTTATCAAGCTGATCAGCCACCGATTGCCAATCGCCATGAGCCTGCTGACGAAACAGACGCACAGAGGGATACCAAGGAGAATCTGGCCTTTGACG
>MDTD01067030.1_pt1 | contig 15582 bp, 18 predicted proteins | sample 811221 | NCBI WGS metagenome assembly MDTD01 (sample SAMN05326646, study PRJNA326480) | marine metagenome | isolation source: seawater | place: Pacific Ocean: South West | collected 2011
CAGGAGCTACTCCTTTCATATAAAAAAGAGCAAATCCAAAAGGAGGTGTTAAAAAGGATGTTTGTAAATTTACTGCAAGCAACACCGCAATCCAAGGAATTATAAATTCATTAGATACATGCTCTCCGAAATCCAATGTTCTCATAATAGGAGCAAAAAGAGGTAAAACTATTAAAGTTATTTCTACCCAATCAAAGAAAAAACCTAGCAAAAAAACTAAACCCATCATAACAAAGAGAATTCCCCATGGACCAAAGCCCATTTCACTCACAAAAGTATGAATTAAGTCATCTCCTCCCAGGGATCTGAAAACATATGAAAAAGCAGTAGCTCCTATAAATATACCAAATATCATTGCTCCTGTGAGAGCCGACCTCTCAGTTACTTCTTTTAAGACAGAAACGGATAATCTTCTGTTAAAAATCGCTAAAATTATTGAACCTAAGGCACCTACTCCCGCAGCTTCAGTTGGTGTAGCAAATCCTGCAAATATTGAACCTAAAACTAATAATATAAGACCTATGGGTGGAAAGAACGAACTCAAAATCAAAAACATTTTCTCTTTAGAGCCAGTTGGTCCTATATTTTTTGGCAGAGAGGGAGCTAGTGATGGATTAAATCTTGTCCGTAATAATAAATAAAAAAAATAAAGGATAGCTAAGAGTAATCCTGGTATTACTGAAGCTATAAAAAGTGTGCCAACAGAAATAGCTAGGAGGTCTGCCATAATTACGAGCATTATAGAAGGAGGTATCAAAATTCCAAGAGTTCCAGATGCTGCGATTGTTCCGGTGGCAAGAGATTTATCATATTTTCTCTCGAGCATTACTGGTAGGGCTAACAATGTCATCATAACCACAGAAGCACCAATAATACCAGTAGTTGCAGCCATAATAGTACCCATAATTGTAACAGAAAGAGCTAAACCTCCTGGAACAGAACGCAATAAAATCTGCAATGCATATAAAAGGTCTTTCGCTACTCCAGACTTTTCAAGCATAGTTCCCATAAAAATAAACATCGGAATTGCAACTAAAATTAAGTTTTCGCACACACCGCCCCAAATTCTCGATATTATATTGAAGAATTCAATTAAACTAAAAACATCAAAAAAAATGCCTATAAAACCGAAAAAAAGACCGATTCCCCCGAGCACAAATGCTACAGGAAAGCCACTAAATAGAAGCAATGCCAAAGTAATAAACATAAACACTGGAAGAAGCGAAATAAAATCCATTAATTTTTTTCCCGAGTACTAGTTTTTTTAATTTTGATGCCTTGGTCTAGTATTATGCTAATTATATCACTCTTATTTAATAACTTAGCTAATACAAATACTATATTTTTTAGTAGTATACTAATACCTGCAATAAACAGAATCATCATTCCTGCCGGGATAAAAGACTTAATTATCCATCTATGAGATAGTCCTGTAAGTGCCGATGATACTTCGTTCATATTATATGAACGAGATACAAAATCTAAACCATAATAAATAACTAAAATTGTGTAGGGAATTAAAAATAAAAGAATACCTAAAATTTCAAAGATTGATTTAATTAAAGGAGAATATTTTTCTCTTACAATCTCAATTCTAACATGTGCATTTTGAATATAAGCATAACCAAGAGCCAGTAAAAACAAAGCAGTATGCAGATGCCATTCCATCTCCTGTAATTTAGTCGATCCTAAAATAAAAAACCTTCTAGAAATTACATCAAATATTATAATAAATATGAGTGGCAATGCTAGCCATGCTCCTATTTTTCCAAAAATTACAACTATTTTTTCCAAATATAAACTTAAGTTTAGTATTTTTTTAAGCATAAATTAACATTCTATTTAAATTAAAAATATAATCAAATAATTTAATCTGTTATAAATAACTCAAAAAAAATGCAAAAAAAAATATCTTTACATTTTGTTTTATGCTTGTCCCTTATTTACTTTATAAGTCAATTTAATAGGGCTTCTTTAGGTGCTATTCCGGAGGTAATAATAAAGGAGTTTTTAATTAATAATGAACAGTTAGGTAGACTAGGAGGTATTTTTTTTTTATCATTTGCCTTGGTTCAGATACCCATAGGTATTTTATTAGATAGATTTAACCCTCTCAAAGTAATATTTTTTATGCTTTTTTTTATTTTTATTGGAAGTATCTTTATTTCTTTAGCTACAAGTTATGAAACTTTGTTATTGGCTAGAAGCCTACAAGGAATTGGTTGCGGTGTTTGCCTAATGGGCCCATTGGTAATATTAGCAAAGTATGGAGAAAAAAAAAATTTTTCAAAGTATTCAGGTTATGTTATGGGTATTGGTGGTTTAGGTGCTTTGGCTGCAACAAAACCTTTCTACTTCCTTACTTTAAAGATAGGATGGAGAGAAGGTTTTCTAATAACTACAAGCTTGATCGTATTTTTGATAATTTTCATTTTCATACTACTATGTAATAGAAAATATAAATTTCCTAATAAAATAAATAAACAAAGACTTAGCTTTAAATCATATATTTCTATTTTTTCCAACAAAAATTTTTTACTTATGTTGCCCATGTCTATATTTGGCTATGCTAGTTTTGCTTTTCTGTTAACTTTATGGGGAAATAGATATCTTTCTGAAGTGCAAACTCTGAGGGTAGATATAATTAGCGATGTCTTAATGTTAATGGCATTATTTTGGACATTAGGGTCAATTTTTTTTGGGTACTTAGAAAAAATTTTCAGTAAGAAAAATATTGTTATAGTAAGCACTTTTTTTATTACTGCATTGTTGTGTATATTAGCATTGGTTGAAAATCTATCCCCAATTAAAAATTATATTATTTTTAGTTTATTCGGTTTTATCGGAGCTTATACATTAATTGTGATTTCTCATTACAAAGCTCTTTTTGAAACTAAAATAGTAGGAAAAGTACTCACTACAGCAAATTTATTTAATTTTGGAGGAGTCTTTTTTGTTCAATGGTTAACAGGTTTTATTATTCATTTATCAGTAGTAGAGTTTAATACCACGAAAGTACTTGCATATAAATTAAGTTTTTTAACAGTCGTATTTTTTTTATTTATTTCAATTTTTTTATATTTTAAAACAGACGATGTATAAGAATATAATCTATATCGGTTTGGGCACAAATTTAAGAAGTACTTCTTTTGTAAGTACAACTAAATTGTTTAATTCAGTAATCCATAGAATTAATTTATCTGGCTCTATAAGAGTAGTTGATTCTTCTAATAGCTGGCTATCATTACCCATTCCATTCACTGCTGGTCCATTATTTTTAAATAAAGTATTAAAATGTATAAATGTTGGTAATAGAAATATATCCCCTAAAGAATTGTTTAATAAACTTGCAAATATAGAAATTGTTTTGGTAAAAAAAAAAAATGTAGACATGGTGCGAGGTTGATAGACATTGATATGCTGGATTATGGTGGAATAATCTATAAAGATGAAATAGTACTGCCTCATCCAAAACTGCACTTAAGAAACTTTGTATTAAACCCTTTAGAAAGCATACATAAGGATTGGATGCATCCTTCACTAAGACTAAAAATTCCTCAATTAAGGGCACAAATAAAGCAACATCAGAAATTAAAAGAAATACCTTCTTGATTTTTTTTTAAATTTATCTAAATTGTTGTAATGGCAAGAGTTACTGTACAAGATTGCGTAAAGATAATTGAAAATAGGTTTGAGTTAATTCTACTTGCTTCTGAAAGAGCAAGAAATTTGTCTAAAGGGGCAGAACCACTCCTGGAAAGAGACAGGGACAAAAATCCAGTAGTTGCTCTCAGAGAAATAGCAGAAAAAGTTCTTAATTTAGAAGATACAGAGGCAGATTTAATTAAAGGATTGCAAAAATATCACGAAGAGGTTTTAACAGAAACCGAAGAAGATCTCGATGAGAAAATAAAAAATACAGAAGCTGTGAAGGAACAAATAGATGAAGACCTTATTAAAGATTTGGAGCAAAATGCTGATGACGCTGGTCTTACTATTAGTGAGAATGACAATAATTAGCTACAACTGCTTAATCTCTTAATGCTTGAAACCGCATTCGACTTTAAAAAAAATCCAGAAAAATATTACTATAAACTTGAGGGTAAAATTTTTGACTATTCACCAAGTCCTGAATTAAAGCTTCTTAAAAAAGCTTATTATTTTTGCTTTGATAGGCATATTGATCAAACTAGGGACTCGGGTGAGCCATTTGCTTCTCACCCTTATGCAGTAGCAAACATACTTGCCGACCTTAGACTTGATACTAAAAGTTTAATAACAGCTTTGCTTCATGATACATTGGAGGATGGAGTAGCATCTTTTGCAGAAATAGAAAAATTTTTTGGAAAAGAAATCCTTCAATTAGTAGAAGGTGTTACAAAACTTTCTAAAATTCAATTACCAGATAATGATGTAAGAGAAGCTAATAATTTCAGAAAGTTTATATTAGCTATATGTAAAGATATTAGAATACTCATAATTAAGTTAGCTGATAGATTACATAATATGAGGACCTTAAAATTTGTTCAAGATAAGGAAAGAAAAGATAAAATAGCTAAAGAAACTTTAGAAGTATATGCTCCTCTAGCCGGTCGAGTGGGTTTTCAGGTTATGAGAGAAGAACTAGAAGACCTTGCTTTTAAGGAGTTAAATCCTATAGCTTATCAATCTATTTCTAAAAGAATTTCCTTTTTAAGTAAAAAAAATAAAAATTTTGTTAAAAATACTATAGATACTATTAAAGAAACAATTGAGCCTGAGGCATTAAATATTTTAGTAAGTGGTAGGGAAAAAAAAATTTACTCTACTTGGAAAAAAATGCAAAAAAAATCAGTTTCACTGGAGAATTTGTCAGACATTTTTGCATTCAGAATTATAACTGAATCAAAAGAGGAATGTTATAAAATATTAGGTAAGATACATATTAAATGGTCAATGGTTCCGGAAAGATTTAAAGATTTTATATCCATTCCCAAGCCCAATGGTTATTCATCAATACATACAACAGTAATTGGAAAATCGGGTATAAAAATGGAATTGCAAATCAGGTCCAATGAAATGAATCAGATAGCTGAATATGGTGTTGCTTCGCACTGGATTTATAAAAGCGAAAAAAAAATATCTTCTAAATATGATCTAAATAAAGGTAATAAATGGTTTCAAGACGTTCTTGATATTATTAAAACTGCCGGAGGTCCAAGAGAATTAATGGAAAACTCAAAGATAGATATGTATTCTGACAATGTTTTCTGTTTTACTCCAAAAGGAGATGTTATTCAACTTATTAAAAACTCAACTGTCCTTGATTTTGCCTATGCCATTCACACATCCTTAGGAAATAAATCAATAGGAGCTAAAATTAATGGAAGTTTTGTGCCTCTCAATTCAGAAGTTAAAAATGGAGACCAAATCCAAATAATAATTTCGAAAGGGCAATATCCTCAAAGATCCTGGCTTAATTTCTGTATTACTGGAAAAGCAAAGACTCAAATTAGAAAATTTCTTAGAGACCATGAAATGGACGAATTTGAAAAGCTTGGAAAGGAAATACTTAAAAAAATATTATTAGATGTAAACAAAAAAGCTACAAAAAAAACTTTGAGTTTTTTAGTCCAATTTTTTAATTATACTAGCTATAAATCTTTTTATATAGCCTTAGGTAGAGGAGAGATTAATTCAGGCCTTATCCTTAAATCAATGAATCCTAAAATAGCTAATATCGATATTATAAATGAAAAGAAAGAAAATAGACTTCCAATTAGGGGTTTTACTAAAGGACTGGCATTAAATATTGCAGAGTGCTGTAATCCACTACCAGGTGAGAACATCGTTGGAATACTTAATGAAGGAAAAGGTATAAATGTACACTTGCTAAATTGCTATACTTTAGAGAGGTTTTCAGACTTTCCTGAATTATGGCATGAATTAATTTGGGATGTTCGTCAAGGACAAGAGCATCCTTTAACTTGTGAAATAAAATTGACGATACAAAATAGTATTGGTAGCCTAAATAAGGTAACAAGTTGTGCTCTAAGAATAAATGTAAATATAGTAGATGTAAAAATAGAGAAAAGAACAGAAGATTTTTTTGAATTTTCTTTGTCTGTCCAAGTAAAAGATAACAAACATTTAAGTGATTTAATCATTGCACTCAGACTAGAGGAAGAGGTATATAAAATTATTAGATTGTAGTTTATGAAAGAAGAAAATAAAATTTTAAAAATGTATAAAGAGACAGGAGCTCTGCAATTTGGACATTTTGTTCTTTCATCTGGTCTACATAGCGAAGTTTATCTTCAGTCAGCAAAAGTATTGAGCATTCCAAAATACTTAAAAACTATTGCTACATCGTTGGCAGTAAGAATTAAAAAAAGAATTAAAATAAGCTTGATTGATTTAATAGTAGCGCCAGCTATGGGAGGTATTGTTATTGGAAGTAAAATTGGAGAAGAGCTAAATAAAAAATCTATCTTTTTGGAGAGGGTTAATTCTCAATTTTCACTAAGAAGGGGATTTGAAATAAATAAAAATGATAGGGTTTTGATAGTAGAAGATGTAATAACGACAGGAAAATCATCTATAGAATGTATCAATTGTGTGGAAGAACTTGGAGGTAAAGTGTTAGCAGTAGCATCTATTGTTGATAGAAGTATTAATGAAATAAAATTTGAAATGAAACAAATATCATTAATAAAGATAGATGCTCCTATCTATTCAAATAAAGAATTACCTGAAAGGTTAAAAAAAATTCCAGAAAAAAAACCAGGAAGTAGGTTCTTAAAGTAATTTATGCCATTTGGAAGAAGAAATAAAAAGGGGCTTTCTTCCTATTTAAGGAGTGTAGTCCTATTTTTGTTTAGTTTTTCAAGAATAAAAAAATATATAAGTTTAAGTATAAAAAGATTGAGAGGCTCACCCTATGAATTAGCTATAGGTTTCTCTACCGGGATTGCTATTTCCTTTACACCTTTTATAGGTTTACACACACTTATATCTATAGCAATAGCTTGGATGCTTAGAGGATCAATGGCAGCTGCAATAATAGGAACACTTTTTGGAAATCCATGGACCTTTCCTTTTATATGGTACCTTTCACTAGAAATAGGTTCTATTTTTTATGGGGATATATTGAATTTAGATGGTAAGATATCTTTTATTGCACTTAAAAATGAATTAACTACATTAATACTTATATTTAAAAATTTATTTATAACTATTGATTTGCAAGAAATTTCTAATAATGTCCGGTCCTTAAATTTAATTCCAGTCATGGGTATAGGGTCAATCCCGCTAGTAGTCCTTTCTTGGCTATTATCATACTTTTTATTTATAAATGTTTTTAAATCTTACCAAAATAGACTATTAAAGAAGAGAAAAAATGCGACTAGGAGTTAATATAGACCATGTTGCTACATTAAGGAATGCAAGAGGAGGAGTCCATCCAAGTCCCGTTGACGCAGCACTCATTGCAGAAAAAGCAGGTGCAGATTTGATTGTAGCACATTTAAGGGAAGATAGAAGGCACATAATAGAAACGGACATTGAAAAAATTTTAGAAAAAATAACTATTCCTTTGCAAATTGAGATTGCTCCTACAAACGAAATGCTTGAATTTGTAATAGAAAAAAATATTAGAAAAGTGTGTATAGTGCCTGAAAAAAGACAAGAATTAACTACAGAAGGAGGATTAGACGTAAAAAAAAATTATGTATTTTTGCAAAAGAATTTACAGAATCTATACAAAAATAAAGTAGATGTATCCTTATTTATAGACCCAAATACTCCTTCCATTGATTTATCTTATGAATTAGGAATAAGATCTATAGAATTACATACGGGTATTTTTGCAGATGCTTTGCCTGAAAATGAAGACAGAGAGCTAACTAATATTTCAAAAGCTTCTACATACGCAAAAAATAAAAATATTAGCGTTAGGGCTGGTCACGGATTAACATATGATAAAGTCTTAAAAATTATTAGAATTAAAAATCTAGAAGAGCTTAATATAGGACACTTTATAATAGGGGAAGCTTTATTCCATGGATTATCTAATGTAGTAAAAAAAATGAAAAAATTAATAAAAGATTCTCTTTGAATATGATTATAGGAGTAGGCATAGATGTTTGTATAATTAATAGAATAGAAAATACAATAAATAAATTTGGCATAAAATTTAAAAAAAGATGTTTTACAGAAAATGAAATTGTAAAATGTGATAGAAGATATAATTCAGCGCCTTGCTACGCTAAAAGGTTTGCTGCTAAAGAGGCTTTTTCAAAAGCTATTGGTACAGGCATTAGAAATGGAATTAATTGGAAGCTTATAGAAGTAATTAATAATAAAAAAGGACAACCTTTTATAAAATTACATGGAAAGGCAAAAGAAACTTTAGATGGTTTAATTCCCAAAAATATGATACCAAAAGTATTTATTAGTTTAACAGATGAAAAGGAACTTGCTCAAGCTATTGTTATAATTGAGGCAATTAGAAAAGATACAATATGAATACAATCTTAATAATATCTATAATTATAGTAATTATTTACTTGTTAACGAAAGAAAAAATGATTGAGGTATTTAAAACATTTTTATTTGCCATAATTATTGCTATTTTTCTGAGAAGCTTTGCTTATGAACCTTTTACTATTCCTTCTGGTTCAATGAAACCCAATTTGCTAGTCGGAGACTTTTTGTTTGTATCAAAGTTTGCATATGGATATAGTAAATATTCTTTTCCGTATGGAAGATATTTACCTTTTTCTGGTAGATTATTGTATAGCCCTGTAAAAAGAGGCGATGTTGCGGTGTTTAAATATCCAAGAGATAATAAGACAGATTATATTAAAAGGGTTATAGGCTTACCTGGAGATACTATTCAAATAAAAAATGGACAGGTTTTTGTTAATGAAGAGGGCTTGGAAAGAGAAAAAGTCGGATTATTTCAAGACATGCATAGAAATGGATATATGGAAACTTTTGATATTTACAAGGAAGTTAACAATCAGAATAAAGAATATTTAGTACTAGATGATGTTAATTTTAACGGAATAATTGGTTCTTCTTTTAATGGTATAGAACAATTTGATGTCAACAATACTAAAAATTATACAGTACCAGTTGATCACTTTTTTGTAATGGGTGATAATAGAGAACATTCTTCTGATAGTAGAATTCTTTCACAGGTTGGATTCGTGCCAAAAGTAAATTTAGTTGGAAAGGCCTCCATAATTTTTCTTTCTATAGAATATTCTACCGAAAAAATTAACATATTTGGTATAGATATTTTTAAGTTTCCTAAATCTATAAGAATTAATAGAGTAGGCAAGCTGTTAAATTAATGATTGACAAAAACTGGTTTAATGAAAATGACTATAGGAAAGTAGTTTCAATGTACAATAATTCAAAACTAGATTTTCAAAGATTTGAATTTTTAGGAGATAGAGTTTTGGGGCTTGCTCTGGCGGAAAATTTAATGACCAGATTTTCTGAATATGATGAAGGTAAATTAGCAAAAATTTTTTCCTATTTATCCTCTAGGAAAGTGCTTGTTAAAATTGGAAAAAAAAACGGCCTCCTTACTTTTTTAAAAGAAAACAATTTAGAAAATATTTCCGATAGAATATTGAGTGATTTTGTAGAAGCAATATTGGGTTTCTTTTTTTTTAATCACGGATATGATAAAACAAAGGCTATAATTATAAATTATTGGAATGAAGAAATTATCAATGACTTTCATGAATCTCTTGATTATAAAACAAATTTACAAGAATGGTCGCAAGGAAAGAAACTTGGACTACCTAAATATACTCTAGTAAAAAAAGAAGGACCAGATCACAAACCTTTATTTAAGGTGATAGTAGAAATAAAAAATTATAAATCTGAAGTAGGGCTAGGAAATACTTTACAGTTAGCTGAACAAAAAGCCGCTAAGAATTTTATTTCTAGTAATTCCTTGATATATGAAAAATAATCATATTAAAACAATTAAAGTAAGTATTATAGGTCAACCAAATGTTGGAAAGTCTACATTTATAAATTCTTTAGTTGGTAAAAAAGTAGCTATTACTTCAAAAAAAGCTCAAACTACAATAAAAAAAGAAATTGGAATTGTTAAAGTAGATGGTTATCAAATAATTCTACTAGACACTCCAGGAGTACTGTCTGAAAAATATAATGTTACCAGACAAAAATTCTCAATATCAATGAATGCAGTCAGCGAGTCAAATTTTGTATTAGTAATTTTTTGTAATAGAACTGTAAATGACATTAATCTAGAAAGACTATTGAAAAAAATAGCATCAATGCAAAAAGAATATATTTTAATTTTAAATAAAATTGATCTTTTAAGTAAAACTGATTTTATTAATTCAATAAATAAATTAAAACAACATGTAGACTCTACTAAAATACTGGCAATATCAGCTTTAAAAAATTACGGTCTTGAAGAAATTACAAAATACATTATAAAAAATCAAAACTTTTACAATAAAAAAATATTAAATAAAAATCATAAAGATAATGATAAACAATTTATACAGGAAATAGTCAGGGAAAAAATTTTAAGAAACATTCATGATGAAGTTCCCTACAATACAAGAATAGAAATTGATAAGATATTTCTCAAGAAAGACTCAAGTTATTGCGTTTATATAACAATTTATTTAAAAAAAATATCTTATAAGCCAATCATATTAGGTACTAAAGGAAGAAACATTAAGAAAATTAGTATAGAAGCAAGAAAAGAGTTGGAACACATCTTTAAAAAGAAATATCATTTATTTATTTATTTAAAGACAATAAGGAAAAATAAAAAAACCTCTAATAGGAGAATTGATATTGAATAATTGGGAAGATGATGCATTAGTCCTTTCAAGAACTTTTTATTCAGAAACCTCATTAATTTTAAAAGTATTTTCAAAGCATTATGGAGTAAGAAAAGGTTTAGTAAAAGGAGGAAAGAAAATTAATGCTAGTTACATATTCGAGTCTGGGAATCTAGTAAATGCAAACTGGAGAGGAAGAAATGAAGAGGTCTTGGGAAACTTTAGATGTGAACTAATTAAGAGTAATTCAGCATTATTCTTGAATGATAGTTTAAAGTTCTCAGCTTTAGTAGCAGCACTAAACCTAATAGAATACAGTTTATTAGAAAATGAACCAGAAATAATTCTTTATATGAAAACTCTTGACCTTATTAGCAAAATTAATTCAACAAATGACTGGCTTAAAGAGTATGTGATATGGGAATTAATCTTACTAAAAAAAATAGGCTTTGGTCTGAGTTTAGAAAAATGTATTTTAACAAATTCTAAAAAAAATCTCAAATTCGTGTCCCCTAATTCTGGTTGTGCAGTTTCTGCAAGTGTTGATGAAAAGTGGAAGAGTAAACTTTTAGTACTACCTCCATTTATTATTAACAACCAAAAACCTAGTATAAAGGATATAATACTAGGTTTAAAACTAACACAAAACTTTTTAGAAAAGTTTGCTATTTCTATAGGAAAAAAAATACCATTTACGAGAGATCATTTTATAGACAATATTTTTATATATCATAAAATAAAGGCTATATGAATTTTATAGATATCATAAATGTAAAGATCGGAAAATTGTTTTCCTGGCTATTATTGTTTATGGTAGTAATAACATGCATAATTGTACTACTTAGATACGTCTTTAGTATAGGATTTATATGGATGCAAGAAATGGTTAGGTTCTCTTATGCAATGGTTTTTTTAGCCTGTGCTGCTTATACTTTGGCAGAAGATGAACATGTAAGAGTAGATATAATTTACTCTAAGCTATCTTTTAAGGGCAAGTCTATTGTGAATACAATAGGAACAATTCTTTTTTTACTGCCTGTATGTTTTGCAACCTTATACTATTCTTTTAATTATATTGTTAATTCTTGGATGCAATTAGAAGGTTCATTGGAAGAAAGAGGTTTGCATGCTGTTTTCATTTTGAAATCGTTTATATGGATATTTGCTATTATGTTAATTTTCCAGGGTTTAAGTATAATTTACAAAAACTTTTCAACAATAGTAAAAAAGAATTGATATGATTATTACTCCTGAAATTTGCATAGGTAGTATGCTTTTAGTTTTGTTTATTTGTTTATTATCGGGTTATCCAGTAGCTTTTACAATAGCTGGTGTTCCCTTATTTTTTGCTTTAATTGGTTCATTAATTAATGTTTTTGACTTATCTTTTGTGTCTGCTTTTCCTAACCGTATATATGGAATTATGACTAATGATCTACTAATATCTGTCCCTCTATTTGTTTTTATGGGAGTAATGCTACAAAAATCAAAAATAGCTGAAGAACTTCTTGAGTCAATGGGAATAATTATGCAAAATGTAAGGTCAGGTTTAACCATTTCTGTAACAGTAGTAGGAGCTTTACTCGCTGCTTCAACAGGTATAGTTGGAGCAACTGTAATTACAATGGGATTACTATCATTGCCTACAATGTTGAAAAAGGGTTATTCTCCTTCACTTGCATCTGGTACTATTTGTGCTTCAGGTACTCTGGGACAAATAATTCCTCCTTCGATAGTTTTAATCTTATTAAGTGACCAAATCTCTGCTTCTTATCAACAAGCACAGTTAACACTGGGAAACTTTTCTCCTGAGTCAATAAGTGTTACAGATTTATTTATGGGAGCACTGCTTCCAGGTTTCTGTTTGGTATTTATGTATATTATCTGGCAAATAATTAATTCATATATAAATCCTTCATCGATACCTATTAAAAAAAATGATGATATTAAAGAAATTAAAAAAATCTATAGAAAAGTATTTAAAGCACTATTGCCACCTTTAATTCTTATAATTTCCGTTTTAGGGTCTATTCTAGCTGGATTAGCTACTCCTACCGAGTCTGCAGGAGTAGGAGCTCTGGGTGCTATTTTTTTAGCATTTTTCAGGAAACAACTATCAATAAAAGTTTTTAAAGAAGTGGTGGAAAGTGCTGCTAAAACAACATCCATGGTATTTATAATACTAGTCGGGGCAGCTCTATTCTCTTTAGTATTTAGAGGTTTTGGAGGTGATGAAATAGTTGCAAACTTTCTAACCAATATTAAAGGGGGTGTAGTTATATCAATAATCATAACAATGATGGCCATTTTTATATTGGGCTTTTTTCTTGAAGTATTTGAAATAATTTATGTAGTCGTACCCATAATAGGACCAGCAATATTAATGATGGGAGTAGATCCTTTGTGGTTTGCAATTATGATTGCCGTCAATTTACAAACTTCATTTTTGACACCGCCATTTGGTTTCTCACTCTTTTATTTAAGAGGTGTGGCTCCAAAATCAGTTCTTACTTCGGAAATTTACAGAGGAGCTGTACCTTTCGTAATTATACAATTACTAATGTTAGTTATCCTTTGGTTCATGCCTGAACTAGCAACTTATTTGCCAAAATTAGTATATGATTAAAAGTAAGAAAAATAGTCTTATAGAAGTATGGGGTTTTTTTACATATAGAGCTTTTAGAATTATTTGGATGTTAGAAGAGTTTAATCTTCCTTATAAAATCTACCCAATTCGTTCAAGGACAGGTGAAACGCAAACTAAGGAATATTTAAGAATGAATCCAAAAGGAAAAATACCGCTATTTAAATATGATAATTTTTTTATTAATGAGAGTATCGCAGCTATGAACTTTATTGAAAATAACTTTAAAAAACCTGCTACTTTCTACTCAACAAAAGATCCAGTTTCCAAAGCTAAAATTGATGAGTGGACCTATTTTTGCGCTATGGAATTAGATTGCTTAAGCATATACACAATTAGGAAACATGAGAAGAAAAACAAAAATGGTCTTGAAAAAATTTATGGATCAGCTCCAAATGCTGTTATTACAGCAAGAAAACATTTTGATAAGATGCTGAATGCATGCGCAAATAATATACCAAAAGAAGGCTATCTATTGGGAAACAAGGTCAGCTGTGCTGATGTTATGTTAATGAGTTGTCTTCAAGTAGCTAATTTTTTTAGCATTCAAATAAAAAACAAGAAAGTTTCTAAATATTATGAAAAAATAAAAACAAAACCTGGATATATTAAAGCAATGAAAGCTACATATGGAAACAATTCTTTTTAAAAATAAGTCAATTTTTCTGACAGATTATAAATGAAAAAAAATCACAATATAGAAGTCTGGGGTTTTAAAACTTATAGACCATTTAGAATTTATTGGATGCTTAAAGAGTATGATTTACCTTTCAAAAGTTACAAAATAGGTTCAAGAACTGGGGAAACTAAAACAAGGAATTATATAAGCATGAATCCTAAGTCTAAAATACCTATATTAAGACATGATAATAATATAATAACTGAAAGTGTTGCTGCTGTTAATTACATTTCCTATAAATTTAAGAAACCTCGTGATTTTTTTATACCTGTAACACCAAAAGAAAAAGCAAAATTAGATGAATGGTGTTTTTTTTCGACTATGGAACTTGATTGTTTAGCAATTTATACTCTTAGAAGACATGAAAGTAAAAAAAATATGGGACTATCTCATTTATATGGTAGAGCAATAATGGCAGTAAAAACTGCGAGACAACATTTTGATAGGATGATTTCAGCATGCGAAATGAATATTCCTAAAAAAGGTTGGTTGTTAGGTGAAAAAATTTCAATAGCTGATATTGTTTTTTCAAGTTGTCTTATGCATTGTGATACTTTTAAAGTAGATATCAAAAGTAAAAGGGTTTTAGATTATTTTTATAGAATTAAAAATAGAGAAAATTATCAAAATGCATATAAGGATTGTTTTGAACTTTAACATTAGGAGTTTTTATGAAAAATAGAGGCCCTTTAAAAGGTATAAGAGTAGTTGATTTGACTGCAATGGTTTCAGGACCAACTGCTACAATGATGCTAGGAGACCAAGGAGCTGATGTGATAAAAGTTGAGCCAATTAATGGAGAACTTATGAGGTTCGTAGGTGAAAATAATAATGGAATGACAAATTCTTTTTTATGTTGTAATAGAAGCAAACGTTCACTTACGTTGGATTTAAAAAAGAAAGAAGCAATCAAAATATTGCAAAATTTAGTTTCTACTTCAGACGTCTTTGTCCAGAACTTTAGACCAGGAACTATTGACAGAATGGGTCTTGGATATAAAGAAATTAAAAAAATAAAAAAAGATATTGTATATGTCTCTATAAGTGGATTTGGAGAAAGAGGCCCCTATTCCAAGCAAAGAGTTTATGATCCTGTTATACAAGCATTGTCTGGACTAGCTGATATTCAGAGAGACCAAAAAACTAAAGAACCGAAACAAGTCAGAACTATTATTCCTGATAAGACTACAGGCTTGGCCGTTGCTCAAGCAATAAGCTCAGCTTTATTTTATAGGGAACGTTTTAAAAAAGGACAACATATAAAAATTGCTATGTTAGATGTTATGATATCTTATTTATGGCCAGAAGGTAGTGCATCTCTTTCTTTTGTAGGAAAAGAAAGCGATCCTTCAGCAGGACAATTGGGTCTTGATTTAGTTTTTTTAACAAAAGATAAGAAATTTATTACTGCTGGTGCAGTTACCGATAAAGAATGG
>MDTD01159816.1_pt1 | contig 15581 bp, 15 predicted proteins | sample 811221 | NCBI WGS metagenome assembly MDTD01 (sample SAMN05326646, study PRJNA326480) | marine metagenome | isolation source: seawater | place: Pacific Ocean: South West | collected 2011
ATGATGAGTCATTTAATATTAGTTAGACATGGACAAAGTGAATGGAATTCACAAAATAGATTTACAGGTTGGGTTGATGTTGATCTAACAGCTAATGGAAAATTAGAAGCCTGCAAAGCTGGTGAATTAATTAAAGATTTAAATACAGAGATAACTTATTTCTATTCCTCTTATCAAATAAGAGCTATTAATACCTTAAAACTAATATTAAACACAATTAGGATAAAAAATGAAAAAATCCTAAAAGCTTGGGAGCTTAATGAAAGGCATTATGGTGAACTCACTGGATTAAATAAGGATGAAATGAAAAAAAAATATGGTGAAGATAAAATTTTTCAATTTAGAAGATCCTGGGATATACCTCCTGCGCCACTAAGTAAAAATAATCCATACCATCCTATCAATATTAAAACTTACCATGACATTCCTAAAGAAAAATTACCTGACACCGAATCTCTTAAAGATACATATGAAAGGGTTATCAAATATTATCTGGATAATATTAGTAAAAATTTAGATAAAAATATTTTAATTGCTGCACATGGAAATTCTATTAGGGCATTATGCAAGTATTTATTCAATATAGATGACAATACTATTTCAAAATTAGAAATTCCAACTGGGAACCCACTTTTAATTACTTTTGAGAATAAAAAAATTAAACAAGCAAAATATCTTGATGCTTCTAGGGCTAAAGATTTGATCAAATTTTAGTTAGTTTCTTATAAATTTCTATATCAGTTAAATGTGTAAATCTTCCGTCACTTTTGTATCCATAAAGCTCATTTTTTAAAATCATTTCTTCCCATATTTTATTTATTGAAAATGTTTCTATTTTGTAATCTTCAAAAATGCTTCTGTTTAAAATTTGACATCCAGTAAATATGAAATTTTTGTTAGATAATTTACTTAAAATATTTTTTTGTATAGAAAAATCACCCTTCATTCTTTGATCAAAACTCTTTGTCTTTTCTACAACTAAAAGAATATTTTTAATCTTATTTTCAAAATAAAATTTTTCCATTTTTTTTATTTCGCTATGATAACTTTTATTCCATATTGTATCAGGATTAAAAACTAAAAAATCATTTTGATTTGAATTATTTATTAAATTTAAAATACCACCCCCTGTATCTAAAATTTTACTTCCATCTTTAACTACTTTTAAATTTAAATTGATGCTAGAAACATAATTTTCGATTTGATCACTTAAATAGAATGAATTAATTAAAATATTTTTAATGCCAAGTGAATTAATTAAATTTAATGTATTTTGCAAAAGTGTAGTTTTCTTTATTTCAATTAGAGGCTTTGGTTTATGCAAAGTAATAGGCTTTAATCGTTTTCCATACCCTGCGCACAAAATTAAAGCGGTATTTATTTCCATTTTTTTAATCTTACTTTTTTACTAAAATATTTATTTAGTTTTAATTCTAAATCCATAAATAGAAAGTTTTTTGAAATTCTTTGTTCTATCATTTTCCAAGCATAAGGTATTAACTTCATATACTTTTTTTTTCTATCGCGCGTAGCCAATCTAGTAAATATTCCTATAATTTTTAAATTTCTAAGCACTGATAAAATGTCAAAATCATTTTTAAGTTTGTTTTGGTCTATGTAATTATTTGTTTTAATAAACATTTTAAATATTTCATCTTTTAATTCATTGGATGTTTTGAATCTTACATCATCAATCAATGATGCTAAATCATAAGCAATATTTCCATAAACTGCATCCTGATTATCGATCATATAAATTTTGTTTTTATGAAACATCATATTCGATACATGAAAATCTCTATGAACCAAAACTTTATTTTTTAACTTTAATTTTTTATAAATATTAACAAAAGCACTTTTAATATCTTTACTTGCTTGATTTACTTTTGTCTTTTTTACGACTGTGGGCAAATACCATTTTATAAAAAGATAGGACTCTTCTAGTAATTTAAGCTTAGTATATTGGGGTATTATATAATTTTTTTTTCTAAACGTATGTATGGATTTATCTCTAATTTTTTGAATTAGTTTTAATATTTTTATTACCTCAAAATAAACTTTTTTTTTATTTTTCTTTTTTTTTAATATTTTGAAAAGAGTTTCATTTCCTAAATCCTCTATTACTATATAATTCTCATTATAAAATTCTTTTTTTAATTTTGGTGCTTTAATACTATTTTTATTAAAACATCTATTAATTGCATCATAAACTAATAAATTTGAGTATTTATTTTTTTTGGAGAAAACAATTATTGAATTTTTTTTAGATCTATAAAATTTTCTAAACGATGCATCTCCAGCGAGTAATTTATATCTATTTAAATTCATCAATAATCTTATTAGGATAATTTGATGATATAATTAAATTTCTATTTTTAAAACCATCAGAGTAAGAAAAATTTAAGCTAGTATATTTAATGTTATTTAACTTAATTAATTCTGGCCATTCTATTATATTAATTGCATCTTTTTCCTCAAATAATCCTAGATTTTTTAATTCTTCGTATTGTTTTATTCTATAAAAATCATAATGCTTGATCATTAAATTATTAATCTGATATTCATTTAAAATATTAAAGGTAGGACTTAATACTTCCGTAGTTTCAAGTTTCTTTTTATTTTGTAATTGATTTATTAATATTCTCGTAAAGGTAGTTTTGCCTACACCTATTTCTCCAAATAAAAGTAAATTATCACCTTGTTTAATTAAATTTGAAATTTTTTTTGCGATTTCTAATAAGATTTTTTGATTTGAAATATCGATATTTCTACTTTTAGTAACGATATGCTTCTGGTTTGTATGGCCCTTGTTCTGATACACCTATATACTCTGCTTGGTCTTTTGATAGTTTTGTAAGTTTAGCCCCAACCTTTTCAAGATGGAGCATTGCAACTTTTTCATCAAGTTTTTTTGGAAGAACATATACCTTATTTTCATAATTATCCGAATTATTCCACAACTCAATTTGTGCAATTGTTTGATTTGTGAATGAAGCGCTCATAACAAAGCTTGGATGTCCTGTTGCACAGCCTAAATTTACAAGTCTACCTTCTGCTAATAAAATTATTCTTTTGTTGCTTGGTAAAGTTATCTCATGTACTTGAGGTTTAATTTCATCCCATTTATAATTTTTTAAAGCTTCTACTTGTATTTCGTTATCAAAATGACCAATATTACACAAAATCGCTCTATCTTTCATTTCTCTCATATGATCTGCTGTTACAATGTCTTTATTTCCAGTCGCAGTTACAACTATATCTGCATGAGATATCATATCATCCATGGTAACTACTTCATAACCTTCCATTGCTGCCTGCAAAGCACAAATAGGATCAGTTTCAGTTATCATAACTCTGGCACCTGATTGTCTTAATGATGCGGCACTACCTTTGCCTACATCTCCAAAACCTGCAACAATTGCAACTTTACCTGACATCATAACATCTGTTGCTCTTTTAATTCCATCAACTAAACTTTCTCTACAACCATATAAGTTATCGAATTTTGATTTAGTTACTGAGTCATTCACATTTATTGCTGGCACCATTAATTTCCCCTCACTCTCCATTTTTTTAAGAGCTAATACACCTGTTGTTGTTTCCTCGGAAAGACCTTTAATACCTTTTAAAAGATCTTTATAGTCTTTGTGCATTAGTGCAGTAAGATCACCACCATCATCTAAAATCATATTAGGCTTCCAATCTTTTTTACCTTCAATAGTTTGTTTTACACACCACCAATATTCTTCTTCAGTTTCACCTTTCCATGCAAAAACTGGCACTCCTGCTTTAGCGATTGCTGCAGCCGCATGATCTTGTGTTGAAAATATATTACAAGATGACCATCTCACTTCTGCACCTAGCTCAACTAATGTCTCAATTAAAACTGCTGTTTGTATTGTCATGTGTAGACAGCCTACAATTTTTGCGCCGTTAAGTGGTTTTTTCCCTTTGTATTCTTTCCTTAATGCCATAAGGCCTGGCATTTCCGTTTCAGCTATCGAAATTTCTTTTCTACCAAATTCTGCCTGGGATATATCTTTAACTTTAAAATCTTCCATACTGCCGGATTTAACAGCTTTACTTTAAATTATCAACTTTTAGTTATGGATTTTTGGGAATTTAATTTCAATCATGGCTCCGCCTTTAGGACTATTTGAAGCATGGATTTTACCTTTATGTATTTGAACAAGACTTTTTACAATATTAAGTCCTAATCCAGAGTGCTCACCAAAGTTTTCTGGTCTATTGCTATAAAACCTATCAAATACCTTTTTTATATCTGATTCTTTAAATCCTTCTCCTTGGTCAGAAACTTTTAAAATAATATCATTTTTATTGTCATCTAAATCTACAGTTACTATTGATCCATTTTTACTAAAAGAAACTGAATTATCCAATAGATTTGCAATTATCTGCTCGATTCTATTACTTATACCTTTTATAATATAATTATTCATACCAGATGTATTTAATTTTATATTTACATTTTTTTTCTCAATATAAATATTATTGAAATCGTCAACTACTGACTCAACAATTGGTTTCAAATCTAAATCTTCCATTTCTTCAGATGATATTGCTAGTTCATCTTTTAAAATTTGTGAATAATCTGTAATTAATCTATCTATCCTTGATACATCATGAGTCATAATTTTAAGAAGCTTATCTTGTTTTTCTTTATCTGTTGTATCAGAAATAATTTCTGATGCACTTTTAAGTGAAGCAAGAGGATTTCTTATTTCATGAACTAAATCCGTAGAAAAATTTTCTGTTGCCTTTATTCTATTATTTAATTCTGTAGTCATCTCATCTAAAGATTTAGATAATACACCTAGTTCATCATTTCTATTTTTTATATGATCAATTTTTGTTTCTTTTTTACTCTTTGACTTAATAATTTTTGTATAATCTACTAAGTTTTTAATTGGTTTTAAAAAATATTTATTAAGAACAATTGAAAAAATAAGAATTACAATCGCTACTAATATCGCAGTTCTGAGGATAAAATTTTTCCTTTCCTCTATTGCAGCTTTAATATCGAGAGAATTTTCACTTATTGCAATAAAGCCAATATTTCCACTTTCTTTTGAAACATTTTTTAAAGTTATTAAAATGAATTGATTATAATTTTCTTCAATAAAAGTAAAAGGTTTTCCTATTTCATTTGATAATGCATAATTTTCAACTCTTTTATTTAAGGTAAATACTTTTGTTTCACTTTTTTCAGATTGATTATTTTGATTGTTAACTGAGTTTTCATTAAGATTATCAAATTGAATTATTTCTGAAGTTTGTCCAAAAGATCTTGGATCTAAATCTAAAGTATCTGTATCTCCGATTAAATTATAATCATTATCAAAAATTGTCACTCTATCTAAATTCTGAAATAAAAACCTAGTAGAAAATAAAAAATTTTTTATTTCATCTTTATTAAATCCAATATTTAATCTATTAAAATGTCCTATGGTATTGTTTAAGATTTCGATATGCTTTGATTGTTTAGCTTTAATAAGATTTGGTTGAACACTATTTAAATATAAAATTGTTATCAAACCAATAATTATAAATATTAAAAAATTAATAAATAAAAATTTTCTTAAAATAGAAAGATTTTTTAAAAAATAATCAAACATCAACTAACATTCCATCTATAGCCACTACCATACCGAGTTTCTATAGCAGAAAAATTATTATCTACTCTTTTAAACTTTTTCCTAATTCTTTTTATATGGCTGTCGATAGTTCTATCTTCAATATCTGTATCTTCTCTATAAGCGATATCCATTAATTGAGATCTTTCTTTAATTATTCCTGGCCTTTTCGCTAATTCTTTTACAATTAAAAATTCTGTAGTTGTTAATTTATCAGGTAATTGTTTACCATTCCATTCACACTCCAATTGGGAAGGATCTAATCTTAATTTTCCATGAGAAATTATATTTTTATTCTCCTCGATATTTATACTATCTTTTTTTCTAAGTTGGACTCTAATTCTTTCAATCAATACTTTAATGGAAAATCCTCCAGATTTTTTTATAAAATCATCAGCTCCCAATTTTAAACCAAGAAGTTCATCTACCTCTTCATCTTTCGATGTTAAAAGAATTACTGGTAATGAAGTTTTTTTTCTGAGTTTTCTTAAAAGCTCTTCTCCATCCATCTTAGGCATTTTGACATCAATAACTGCTAGGTTTGGGGGAGTTCTTGTTATTCCTATGTATGCGCTTTCTCCGTCTAAATAAGTTTGCACAATAAATCCCTCTTTTTCTAAAGCAATACTAATACTTGTTAAAATATTTCTGTCATCATCAACTAATGCAATTATTTGTTTCATAAATTAGTTATAAAAATACTAAATTGTTCTAATTAGGGCAATAATACTTAATTAGTGTAACATGCCCCAATTTTCTCCAGAATTCAAATCTATTAAAAGTGGAACTGAAAACTTGTGATATTCACTCGACTCGACTCCATTCATTATTTCTTTAATTTTTTTTGAAATTTCATTCAACTTTGAGGATTTTATTTCAAATATTAATTCATCATGGATCTGAAGTAATATTTTAATTTTTTCATTTTTGTATTCTGAAAATTCTGTATTTAATCTAATCATTGCTAGACGCATTAATTCTGACGCTGACCCTTGAATCGGGGCATTAATTGCAGCTCTTTCTTGAAAATTTCTTACATTATAATTTTTATCATTTATTCCAATCAAATGTGTTCTTCTTCCGAAAATATTGTTTACATAGCCACTTTTTCTACAGAATTTAATTGTTTCATTCATATAGTCTTTTATTTCTGGAAATTTAATAAAATATGCATTCAAAAAATCCTCAGCTTCATTATTTGAAACACCAATTTGCTTTGCTAAACCGTACTGAGATATTCCATAGATTATTCCAAAATTTATTGCTTTAGCTTTTCTTCTCATATCTTGATCAATGTCTTTAATTTTTTTATTAAAAACTTGGCTAGCTGTAATTGAGTGAATATCATCATTATTAAGAAATGCTTTTTTAAGTTCTTTTACGTCTGCTATCTCAGCTAATATCCTCATTTCAATTTGGTTATAATCTGCAGATACTAGGGAATAGCCTTTATCTGAAATGAATGATTTTCTTATTTCTTTTCCATCTTCAGTTTTGATAGGAATATTTTGTAAATTTGGGTCACTTGATGCTAAGCGGCCTGTAGTGGTTGCTGCTAATAGAAAGGAGGTATGAATTCTTTTTGATTTAGGATTAAGATGCTCTTGTAGAGAGTCAGAATATGTGTTTTTTAATTTTGTAATTTGTCTCCATTCTAAAATTAATTTGGGAAGTTTATGTCCTTTAAAAGCCAAATCCTCTAAAACGGAAGCGCTTGTTGCAAAACTACCTTTTTTTGTTCTTTTAAGTGAAGAAATTTTTAGTTGATTATATAGTATTTCACCAAGTTGCTTGGTTGACCCAATGTTAAATTTTGCTTTAGTTAAAACAAAAATATCTTTTTCTAATTTTTGAATTTTTTTGCCAAATTTTTCTGAGAGTTTAGCTAAAAATTTATTATCTATTTTTACACCATTAATTTCCATTTGTGCCAAAATTTCAACCATTGGCTTTTCAAAATTTTCATAAATCTGTAATAACTTTTCTGATCTCAAATTATTGAGAAAAATTTTATATAATCTTAAAGTTATATCACTATCTTCAGCTGCATAATCTTTTGCTAAAGCAATGTCTACTTCGCTAAAATTTAGCTGTTTCTTTCCAGTTCCAACAATTTCTTTAAAAGAAATATTTTTGTGCTGAAGATGAATTTCTGCAAGAGTATCGAGGTTATGTCTGTTTCGACCTGCGTCTAAAACATACGACATCAACATCGTATCTTCAAGCGATCTTATTTTGATTCCTCTTTTGAAAAAAACTATATAATCAAATTTAATATTTTGACCTATTTTTTTTATACTTCTATCTTCTAAATAAGGTTTTAAAATTTTCAAAACCTTAAGAGCATCTAAATTTTTTCCAGACCTGTGTGAAAGCGGAATATATCCAGAATAACCTGGTTTATAACATAATGAGATACCGACCAAATCTGCTTGATGTGCATCCAGGGAAGTGGTTTCAGTATCTATTGAAAACTCACCTATTTCATCTGCTTTTTCTAGCCAATTCTTAATTTCATTTTCATCTTTGAATAAAAAATAATTTTCTTTGGTTATTTTGATGTTATCTGATTTTATTTTAATTTTCTTTTGTTCACTATCATTAAAACTCGACTCGCCATAAGTGGAAATGGCAGAACTGAGGAGTCTATTAAACTCCATTTCTCTTAGAAATGAGTAAAGTTTATTTTTATCTATATCTTTTAAAATAAAATCCTCTAAATTATCTTTAACTGGAACATCTTTTTTTAACGTTACAAGTTTCTTGCTTATTAAAGCTTTATCTTGATTTTCTAAAAGAGTTTCTCTTCTTTTATTTTGTTTAATTGTATGAGCATTTTTTAAAAGGCCTTCAAGTGTCCCAAAAGTATTAATTAATTCAGCTGCAGTTTTTATACCAATTCCTGGTACCCCTGGAACATTATCACTAGAATCGCCAGCTAATGATTGAACATCAATTATTTGCTCAGGTTTTACTCCGAACTTATGTTTAATATCTTCAGCTCCGATAAATTTATTTTTCATAGGATCAAAAATTCTTACATTTTTCCCATATAGCTGCATTAGATCCTTATCTGAAGAAACTATAGTTGTTTTTGCTCCAACTTTTTTTATTTTTTCAACATATGTAGCAATTAAATCATCAGCCTCGTAATTTATCTGTTCAATTGAAGGGAGGTTAAATGCTAAAACTGATTTTCTAATAAAATCAAACTGTGGAACTAAATCATCGGGTGCGTCTGATCTATTTGCTTTATAATCTGAGTAAATTTCATTTCTAAAATTTTTTCTAGCAGAGTCAAAAATAACTGCAAAATGGGTAGGTCTTTGATTATTATCCTCTGACTTAGCGTCTTCTAATAGTTTAAACAACATATTGCAAAAACCACTAACCGCACCAACTGGTAAGCCATCACTTTTCCTAGTTAAAGGAGGTAATGCATAATAAGCCCTAAAAATATATCCTGATCCATCAATTAAATAAAAATGATCTGTGTTATTTATTTTTGTCATATTATTGTACGAATTAATTTATACTAATTATACCATATATCTACTGGTCATAGAGTTTAATAAGTTATATTTGTAAGATTATTAAAAAACTTGTAATATAAACATATGGAATTGGTAAAAAAAATAGAAACGTTAAATATTCTTAAGAAAATTTCCTTAATTTTATTTGGTACTTTACTTTTAACGATTTCTGCAAAAATAAAAGTCCCTTTCTATCCTGTTCCAATGACTATGCAAACCTTTGTAGTTGTATTAATTGGAATTACGCTTGGTTGGAAATTGGGTGTCATAACAATTTTTGTATATTTATTTGAAGGTGCGATAGGTCTACCAGTTTTTGCAGGAACTCCAGAAAAAGGTATTGGAATAAGTTATATGATAGGGCCAACTGGCGGATATTTATTGGGTTTTATTTCCTCTGTTTTTATAGCTGGATTTGTGGACTTAAATAAAAATATTTTTGTTAAATTTTATTTAATTTCGCTTTCTATATTTATAATTTACTTTACCGGTGTGCCATGGTTAGCATATTTGGCTGGTTGGGAAATCGCATACACTTGGGGTATCAAAAATTTTATTTTGGCAGAATTATTTAAAATTGCCATTCTTGCCTTATCTGCTGAAAATTTGTTAAAATTTAGAAAATTTATTTAGGAGATCTTTTAGATAGAATTCTTTGTAAAGTTCTTCTATGCATTTTTAGTCTTCTTGCAGTCTCTGATACATTTCTATTGCATAGTTCGAAAACTCTGTGAATATGTTCCCATTTTACTCTATCCGCAGACATAGGGTTTTCTGGTGGAGATGCTTTTTTATTTGGATCGGCTAATAGTGCTTTCTCGACATCATCTGCATCAGCAGGTTTTGCTAAATAATCAATTGCACCATCCTTTACTGCAGCAACTGCTGTTGGGATATTTCCATATCCAGTCAACATAATTACTCTACTTTCAGGTCCAATTTTTTTAATCTCCTTTACAACCTCTAGTCCATTACCATCACCTAATCTAAGATCCACTACTGCGAATCCTGGGCATGATTGTTTTACGGCCTCAATACCTTTTTTTACACCCTCAGCTTGTGAAACTTGAAACCCTTTTTTTTCCATAGCTCTTGCCAACCTCTCTCTAAAAGGGTTGTCATCATCTACTAACAGTAAAGTTTTATTGTTAAAATCAGTTATTTTTTTCATATAAGAGCCTGTTTCCATGGTTCATATATGGGCTATAAAAAAATAATTTCAAGCCTAAGATTCTACTTTACATTGCTCAATATATCTCATAAATGGTCGATAATTGATAAAATGCATAACAGTTATGCATTTTTTTTTGTTAAATTTTTTTTGGGGAGCAATAAATGAAAAAATTTAAATCGGTTGACGAATTAATTAGTCAACTACAACCTGATAAACCAGTTTATTGTATAAGAAAAAAATCTATACATATTGCATCAAAGTTCTTTCAAGAAAAATTTCCAGGAAAGATCCTTTATGCTGTTAAAACAAATCCAAATAAGCAAGTTTTAAAAACCATTATTCAAAGTGGAATTAAGCAATTTGACGTTGCATCAGTTGAGGAAATTAGAACAATCAAAGAAATAGACTCAAATTTACACTGTAGTTATATGCATACAGTAAAAAGTAGAGAAAATATTAGAGAAGCTTATTTTAACTATGGAGTAAAAGATTTTTCCTTGGATACTAAGGAAGAATTAATCAAAATCTTAGAAAGTACAAATAATGCAAAAGATTTAAATTTATTTGTCAGAGTATCTGTATCAAATGAACATGCTGAAATAGATTTATCTAAAAAATTTGGGGCATTAACATCTGAGGCAATAGGACTTTTGAGATTAGCAAAGTTAAATTCGGATAAAGTAGGATTAAGCTTTCATGTTGGATCACAATGTATGCATCCTATATCGTATGCTAAAGGTATATCTGAAATTGGAATTATTATAAAAAAAACTAAAATAGTTCCAAATTATATTAATATTGGTGGAGGTTTTCCAACAATTTATCCGGATTTAGTGCCTCAATCTTTAGAAAGTTATTTTGATGAAATTAAAAGTAGTTTAGCAAAGCTTAAACTAGAAAAAATGCCTGAGATCATATGTGAACCTGGAAGAGCTATAGTTGCAGAAAGCGGATCAACAGTAGTAAGAGTAAACTTAAGGAAAAAACAAAAACTTTATATAAACGATGGAACGTATGGAAGTCTTTTTGATGCTGGTTTTCCAAATATAGTTTATCCTTCAAGACTAATTACAAATGGAAGAATTATTTCGAAAAAGTTAACTTCGTTTGATTTTTATGGACCCACATGTGATAGTATGGATTATATGAAAGGACCTTTCCTGTTGCCAAATAATATAAAAGAAAATGATTATATTGAATTAGGACAATTAGGTGCCTATGGTTTAACTTTTAGAACTCAATTTAATGGTTTCTTCTCAAATGAAATATATGAAGTAGAAGATAACCCAATAATGTCACTATATAATCAAGATACTAAAAATCAGTTTCTTGTTGCTTAAATGCCTGAAAAGAAAAATCCAGGACATAACAGTAAGCAAGAATTTCTTAATAAGCCAGTAGAACATATAGATATAACTTCTTTTGACTCTAGAAAAATTATTTCATCTATGGAAAAAATGTCCTTTGTTTCAAGAGAAACTGCAAATGCAGCAAAAATATATAATGAGATGTTAAAGGATAAAGAATGTACAATTTTTTTAACTTTAGCAGGATCGACCTCTGCGGCTGGATGTATGCATGTTTATAGAGATATGGTTAAATATAACATGGTAGATACGATAGTCGCCACTGGAGCATCAATAATTGATATGGATTTTTTTGAAGCCTTAGGTTTCAAACATTATCAAGGATCTCAATTTCAAAATGACACAGAACTTAGAGATAATTATATAGACAGAATATATGATACTTACATAGATGAGGATGAGCTACAAATGTGTGATAAAATAATAGGTGAAATAGCAGATAATTTAGAACCTAAAAGCTATACATCTAGAGAATTTATCTATGAAATGGGGAAGTATTTAAAGAAAAATGCAAAGAAGAAAGATTCTTTGATAGAGGTTGCATATGATAACAATGTACCAATATTTTGTCCTGCATTCACTGACTCAAGTGCTGGATTTGGGTTGGTAATGCATCAAGAAAGAAATCCCAAAAAACATATAACAATAGATGCAATAAGAGAATTTAGGGAGCTAACTGAAATTAAGATTAGGTCAAAAGGTTCAGGTTTATTTATGATTGGTGGAGGTGTGCCAAAAAATTTTATTCAAGATACAGTTATATGTGCTGAGCTATTGGGAAAAAATGTAGATATGCACAAATATGCTGTACAAATTACAGTAGCCGACTCTAGGGATGGAGCTTGTAGCAGTTCTACTCTAAAAGAAGCGAGCTCATGGGGAAAAGTTGATGTCACAAAAGAGCAAATGGTTTTTGCAGAAGCAACGAGTGTTCTACCTTTAATAGCTAGTGACGCATACCACAACGCAGAATGGAAAAAAAGAGAAAGAAAAAATTTTTCTAAAATTTTTGGGTAATAAATTGAATTATTTATCAAATAAAGAAGGTTTTTTAGGAATTGACAATAAGTTCAATTTTAAAGAAAAGGTAATTGTTGTTCCCTTTGGACTAGAAAAAACTGTCAGTTATGGCGGAGGTACAAAAAATGGACCTAAAGAAATAATTAAAGCATCTCATCAAGTTGAATTGTATGACGAAGAACTCAAATGCGAACCGTTTAAAAAGATTGGTATCAAAACATTAAAACCATTTAAAATTAATAAAAATATTAAAAAGGCTATTGATCAAATAGCCGGAATAAATCAAAAAATTCTAGACAACAAGCTCTTTCCCATTACTCTTGGAGGTGAGCATTCAATCACCCCTGGCTGTATAAGACCTTTTGTAAAAAAATATAAAAAACTTACACTTTTACATTTTGATGCACATGCAGATTTAAGAGATAGTTATGCTGGTGAAAAATTTTCTCACGCTTCTGCGATAAAAAGATGTTTAGATCATAAAAATATATCTATTGTATCTTTTGGAATTAGAAATATATCTGCAGAAGAAATCCCAATTTTAAATAAAAATAAAAAAAGAATTAGTATTTATTGGGCTAAAGATAAAAAAAATTGGAATTTAAAGAAATTCAAAAAGCACATTAGAAATAAAGACGTTTATATTACCTTTGATGTTGACGGACTCGACTCTAGTATTATGCCTGCAACGGGAACTCCAGAACCAGGGGGGATATTTTGGGACGAGGCTTTAGAAATAATAAAAATTGCTTGCAAGAATTCAAAAATAGTTGGTGCAGATGTTAATGAACTAGCACCCATTAAGGGATTTAATAGTTATAACTTTTTAGTTGCAAAGCTTGTCTATAAAATCTTGTCCTATAAATTTTTACTTTAAAAGTTAAATCGGCTTAAAAGTTTTTAATAATAATCTAAATGGAACTAACATTAATAAAGCTACAAATAGTTTAACTGCTAAATCTCCTAATGCTAAAGTAAACCAAGGTATACCTGTTGCATAAAATGCAATTGAAAAGAATAAAAATGTATCAATTACTGATCCATTTATTGATGATGCTAATGGTGGTATAAACCAGTATTTGTTTCTAAGTTTATCAAATACATATACATCGATTCTTTGCGATACAATAAATGCTGTGCCTGATCCAACCGCAATTCTAATAGAAATTAAGTCTGAAAAATTTGTGGAAAAAAACAGAGTAAATGAAATTCCAATGAAAAATCCTAAATAAACAATTTTTTTCGCAATTTCTTTACCAAAGGATCTATTAGCAAGATCTGTAATTAAAAAAGCTATGGGATAAGTAAATGCACCATAAGTTAGTATTCCTGAGAGTCCATAATAGTTAATTGGAAATTGAACTAAATAATTAGAGGTTAAAACAACAGCCCCCATAATTATAGATAAAAATAAAACTGTTCTATTCATATGAAGTAAATATATATAAGTTACGCGCTTTTAGCCAAAAGGATTTTTTTAATTTTTTTTAATCTTGGAGATAAATTTTTATGTTTTGCTGAAATTAAAAACTGATCAAAACTTCCCTTTTTATCAACCGTTCTCATACCTGCGTTAGAAACAGTTAACTTAAGTGACTTTTTTAATGACTCACTTTTAAATCTTACTTTTTTTAAATTTGGTAAAAATCTTCTTTTTGTCTTGTTGTTGGCGTGACTGACATTATGACCTTTAAGAGGTATTTTACCAGTAAGTTCACATTTTTTTGACATAGTAATTTTGAGAGGTATATTTCAGCTATAGTTTTCAGTCAAGTTTATATTTAGTTAGATCCAACTATTTCTTCAATATTTTTTACCCCATCTGCAGATAAAATGTCATTTAATTCCTTAGAAATTTTATTAACTACATTGGGTCCCTGATAAACCATGCCGGTGTATAATTGGATATAACTTGCTCCAGAAATAAATTTTTCAAATGCACTTTTTCCTGAGTCAACTCCTCCCACACCAATTATCTTAATTTTTTTGTTAAAAATTTTGTAAAATTCTTTTATTATTAAATTTGATTTTTTTTCTATTGGTTTTCCTGATAAGCCACCCTTCTCCAATTTATTAATATTTTTTAGATTATCTCTCGTCCCATCTGACGTATTAGAAATAATTATAATCTCAACCTTATTTTGCAAAAGAATATTCCCAATTGTATCTAAATCATTGGACTTCAAATCTGGAGAAATTTTAACTGCAATTTTTGAAGAAGAGCCAGTTTTATTTTTTTCTTCGTTTAAGACACATAATAATTCGTCTAATTCTTTTGGATTATGAAAATTTCTTAAATTTTCGGTATTAGGTGACGAAATATTTATAGTTATGTAATCACCAACATTATTAAAGATTTTATAGCACTTTAAATAATCATTTATTTTATTTTTGGTATTTTTATTTGGGCCAATATTAATACCCAACAATCCATTTGGATAATTATTATTTATATTATTTAGTGCTTGATTAGAGCCTACATTATTAAAACCAAGTCTATTAATCAAAGCCTCATCCTCTTCTAATCTAAATACTCTTGGTTTTGGGTTGCCAAATTGAGGCTCAGGTGTGATGGTTCCAACCTCAACAAATCCGAATCCTAATTTAAATAATGAATTATATACTTCGGCATTTTTATCAAAACCAGCTGCAATACCTATAGGATTGGGTACTTCTTTTTCAAAAAATTTTACTTTTAAACAATCATAATTTTTTAACTTTAATGAAACCATATTAGTTTTTAATGCTTTAATTGCTAATTGATGTGCTGATTCAGGATCAAATTTAAAAATTAAAGATCTTATTTTTTCAAACATTATTTATTTTTTCTGAG
>MDTD01174310.1_pt1 | contig 15580 bp, 12 predicted proteins | sample 811221 | NCBI WGS metagenome assembly MDTD01 (sample SAMN05326646, study PRJNA326480) | marine metagenome | isolation source: seawater | place: Pacific Ocean: South West | collected 2011
AGATTCCTCAAGCAAGAACCCTTTAGATGGTATTTCGTAGCGGTTCTCGTATTTATGGTGATCTTCGGTATCAAAAATCCAGCCCCATTCGGGTGGTACCATTGTTGGTATTCTCTCATTCCGATTTTCATAGGTGCTGCTATAGTTCCGGCTTTGATCGACAAGCTCAAAGACAATTCATCATCCTCTCCGAAACTGAAAAAGGTATTGGCAGGGATCGTTCTCGCTATCCTGGTATCAACGCAAATAGGGCAGCAGTTTACGCGTCCGCGCCTGGATATGACAGCGTTTACTTTTGCATGGAACAATGAGTTTCGCAGGCTTATTCAGTTCGGATACGCCCTGGACAAGATGAAGGAATTCCCCGGATCTCAAACAGCCACCATAGGGGCGCCGGAGATTGGCTACATAGGTTATAAGCACCAGGGAGACATTCTCGATTTCTGCGGATTATTGTCACCGGAGGTGGTGAAATATGGCAGACTTCCGGAGAGCTTCCAGGGTAAAGGTGAAGTCCTGGAGATCAATCCAGCCATAGTCAAAGACTTGAAACCTCCATATATAATTACCCTTGAAGCTTTCGGCAGAGAACTTTTGAAGGATGACTTCTTCGTGTCGAATTACGAGAAGGTTGGAAGCTGGAAAAATGAATGGGCAAACAGCGATGGAATATTTCTCTATCGTCTCAGGAAATAAACCCACTTTTGACAGCATAAAGAATGACCGCTCCGAACAGGACGCGATAGACAACAAACCACCAGGTTGAGTGTTTTTCGAGAAACTTGATCATCCATGCGATGGCCAGATAACTTACCACTGTAGAAGCTATCAGTCCGCAAATCAATCCGGGTATTCCAATATCGGCGATACCTATCTCAAACAATTCTTTTAACTCCAGCAATCCGCTCAGCACCACCGCCGGTATTCCCAGCAAGAAGCTAAATCTGGCAGCATCCGCCCTATTGAGACCTAGCAACATGGCCACGGTAAGAGTAGAACCGCTTCTTGAGCATCCCGGAATCAAAGCCATGGCCTGACCCAAACCGACCAGCAGTCCATCTTTGATACCAAGGTCTTTCAGATTCTTCTTCTGGTTGCCGAGTATCTCCGCCACCACAAGTAGAATTCCCATGATTATGGAGACGATGGCGATTAACTCAAGGCTGCGCAGGGGGCTATCTTTCTGCTCCAGGAGCCCTTTTATCGCTAATCCGATAATACAGATGGGGGCGGTACCAATAATAATGCCTGTAAAAAGTTTGAAATCACTTGATTGATAATCCTTCTCTTTCACCGCCTTAAGAAAACCAAGAGATATGCTGGTAATCTGGCGAGCGAAGTAGGCGAGCAGCGCCGCCACCGAACCAAGTTGCAAAACCGCTGAATAAGCAGCGCCAGGATCACCCCAGCCGATAAAAGCCGGTACGACCCTGAGATGAGCACTACTTGAAATCGGCAAAAACTCTGTCAGTCCCTGAACAATACCAAGTATGGTTGCTTCAAGTATGGAAATCGATTCTGGTGCCACCGGAGACTCTTCTCTAAATGTACGAAAAACATAATTCTAGAGCAGAATCACAAAAGAAAAGATAAAACCTACTCATCTGTTGTTTCAGAAGATTTATCCGAACGACTTTCAGATACGTCGTCGTCTTTTTGAACCTGTTTGCGCCATGCTGACATGCCATCACTGGAAGCGGCCTTGACCACCATCTCTTCCAGCTTCGAATCTCTGGGTTTGCCGCCCAGTTTAACCAAAAGCTTATCGAGGGTGTCGGAAGATTCTTTGGACAGAGCTATGAACTCAAGGCCCAGGCTTGTCTTTTTAGCCAACCAGTTCTCCTCTACTCTTATAACCCGGGCTTTCAAACTGACATCACCCAGATCAGTATGCAATACACATTTCAGCTCTTTGCCGACTTCTAAACTGGTGCCGTCCAATCGCGAGGTCTCGATGGCGGACCCGGACTTACAGAGATCCCTTGTCCTGAACTCCAGCTTCTCCTTGCCTTCGATATCAAGTGAGATGGTGACCGGCACATCAACATTGACTCGATTAGATTTTCGCCTCTGGGACAATGGCTCAAGTTTAGGCTGGGCGCATACTAGAACAGTTCGTCCTTTGACAATCTCCTTGCCCACCACCGATGAACTCCAGAGCCCATTGAAAGTAAGCCGGGGAGAATCATTTACGAACCAGATTTTAGTACCCCGTGAAAGAATCTTATTGGAGTCTTTGCTGGTTTTGATCTGAACAAGAATATTCTTCCCTGCCCGGTCCACAATGGTGGCTCGGCCATAACCGTATTCGCCAGGGCTTTGCTCTACTTTTACTTTTAAAATCTGACCGGGTTGAAACATCTCACACCGTCTCTATTTGAAGGAAGAAGGTCAATTATATATAAAATGTCCTGATTAAATACCGCCAGAGTTTCAATCACGTCCGGTAATTATGAGCGTTTCTCTATAGGCATCGGATTTCTTTATTCCGAAAGTTTCCTGGCAACTCTTTGCAATCTCTTTCACAGATAGCCCCTGGCTATGTGCCATCAGAATGAACTCTTTGAGAGTCTCTTCGTCCACTTCCCGATGCTTTAGCTCCGGAGCCCCTTCAATAACAAGGGTAAATTCACCCCTGAGATTCTCTTCGTTCAGATGATTTTTCAAAGCGCTGAGATTGTCCCGAAAGTAAGTTTCGTGCAATTTAGTCAATTCTTTTGCCAGGCAGGCTCTGCGGTCGCCCAGAATTTCAGCCAGACTATTCAACCTCTTAAGTAGGTTATGTGGACTCACATAAAAGATCAGGGTCCGAGGATCTTCTTTAAGGCTCGCCAGCCTCTTCTTAATCATGCCTTCCTTTTCCGGTAAGAACCCCTCAAAAGAAAAACGCTCACAGTTAAGCCCACTACCCACCAGGGCTTGGATCAAGGCTGTCGGACCAGGAATGGCACAGATCTCAAAACCCAGCTCAATAGCGTTTTGAACAAGCTTTTGACCCGGGTCGGACAGCAAAGGAGTTCCCGCATCCGAGACCAGAGCCACATCCAGACCTTCTTCGAAGGCCTTTTCCAATTCAGGCAGTCGCGATTGTTCATTGAACTTATGACAGCTGATCATCCTATCCTTACCGGAGCTTGTCCGGGTCGGCAGATTCAAGTGGCGAAGCAACTTTATACTCACCCTCGTATCTTCAGCGAATATAAGATCAACATCCTTCAGAGTACTTCTGGCCCTGTCAGTAAGATCGGAAAGATTACCTATCGGGGTGGAGATTATGAACAGCTTTCTTGACAACCCGGTGCTCCTTTTTCATTCTGTAGAAAACTTCAAAAGCCTCTAATAATTGGGAGTTTATACGATCTAAATACTTATGACCCCTGACAGATATAAATGACAAGGCGAAGTTTTCTACAGGTTACTGACAGTTGTAGAGAATTTAATCCTCAGCCTTAATCACATACACTGGAATATAAACCAAAGCTCTCTCCAGTCGACTATTCTTAGCGAATCACATTTGTATTTCGTAAACATATACCCTCTTAAATACGCAAGGCTCCGGCTTTTCTAATCCGCTCCTATACATCACCAGCTTTATCATATGCCCTCCAGAATCAGCAGTTTATACCGGGTTTCAAAACGCTTGAAAGAGTTCAGGCTTTTTGTGGCGCAAGAAATAGTCCGTAACAATGAAGATATAAGAGGACTAGCATCGGATATAGATAGTGAAGACCATAGAAAAGAGCTATTGAATGAATATTCAATGCGCTACTTTCTGTTGTGGCTTGTCACCGGATATGGTTCAGACGTATTTCAAGCAGATATAAACAGCAATATCCAAGAGAGAATAAGATTCCCTATAGAATTTCTGATGACAACAGGGTGGTATCCGTTTCAAAGCTCTCTTGAGTTTGAAAATGAAATCGAGATAATCGAACAGGTCTTTGATTTTCTGAACTCCGATATCTCAACGATAAGCGGAGAACTTACTGAAATAGGACTATTATTCGAGCATCTAACATGCTTTTCCCTTATGTTCGAGGGTAATCGCCCGGAAGATATACAAATAGAAGCCAATTCAAAATCCAAAAGGCGTATTAAAGGTCAGTTCTATACGCCACCAAATATAGTTAGGTATTCCATAGAAGCAAGTCTGGATAATTACTCACCCGGACTAATGAAAGGGGTCCAATCTTCCGACTCCATATCCGGAGAAGATACAAAGTCATCTTTTCCGGATATTTCTAAGAAGTGTATTAGCGTCATGGACCCGGCTTCCGGTACAGGGAACTTTCTACTTGGTTATTTAGATTTGTTCGAGAAGAGCCTGACTGATACTTCAGCAGATAATTCAGATCCTTCAGCTCATACGGTTCATCAAAATCGAGAGCATTACAGGTCTAGATTTTTAGAGCAAGCAGAAAATCTATATGGAATTGATATAGATGGAAGAGCAGTCTGTTTGAGTAGATTGACTTTGCTTTTTAAAACCTGGAGGCTTCTCGGCTTCCGCGAGAATGAATCGAATCATCTTATAAGACGCCTGGAGAATAATTTGATCTGTACGGATTCGACCCTGGTGAATTTGCACAACGGCTCTGATTCTCAATTGTCCGGAGAATATAAATTCGACCTGGTGATAACCAACCCACCTTATTTGAGCTTCGGTGCCAGAAACCTTCCGACCATCGCCAGGTCAACCCATCTTCTATATAAGCAGTTTTACCCTGACTCCTCGGAGTACAAAATCAGGCTCAATGCCATTTTTCACGACATTGCTTTTCGAATGACCAGGAATGGAGGTCGGTTATCTCTCCTTGTCCCGGATAGTTTTTTAACCGGTAGACGTTACTCAAAACTGCGAGAGGGTATTCTGAATCGCTCCAGAATAGTCAGTCTTACAGAGTTTCCCCAGGAGATATTTCCTGGCGCCACCGCAGGAAGATGGTGCCTGGCTGTTCTAGAAAAAGAAAGACCGGAAGAGAATTCGGACTATAAACTTGAAGTCAAAACATTTTGCGAGACTGAGCCAGAATTCAATATTGATTCGGAGCAAAATTCTCCCATCTCCTATGACACCACGATTGATTCGCTAGTGGGAGGGCACCGTAAACGATTCCATCTCATATTTCACAGCATGGACGACCGTATTCTAGCCAGGCTAAAAGAATACCCTTTGCTTAAGAGCATATTGCGCGGGCATACCGGTATTCGCTCCCGAGTCGGCCAGAAAAACATCATTGCCGAATCAGATACTGGTGGCAACTATAAACCGGGCCTGATCTCCGGCGCCGAGGTTCGTCCCTTTTCGGTAGATTGGAAGGGGTCATATCTCAATATAGATCCGAATATTCTTTATTCCGGCGGCTTCGACCCGGAAGTAATTGGGAATCCCAAGATCTTCGTGCGCCAGACCGGTGACTCCATAGTGGCCGCTTTAGAAAGCAGCGGTTTATACCACCTAAACAATGTCCATAGTTTTTCCAGCCGGAGACTAAAAGAAGAATCGGCTCGAAAAGAGAACTTAAAAGACCTGGTCGGGATAATGAATTCTTCCCTCTACAAATATGTTTACCGCATGAGAACAAGAGAAGCCGGCATGGCTCTTGCCCAAATCGATATCGAGACCCTGGAGGAAATGCCAATACCGCCTAAAAGCATGCCCCCGAATTTCTCCGTGATGGTTGAGAAGATGGAACGCCTGGCGAGAGAAGCAAAGATGGCGGTTCAGAAAGAAACAGATTTGCAATTCGGTTTATTGAACAGATTGGTTTACGAGGCTTTCGAATTAGATCAAGATGAGATGGATTGGATTGAACAGCAGGTAGGCAGTGAAAAGAGAGTCGGCAAAAGCTGAAGAGATAAATTGTGCATAAGCACAAGCGGCAATAATTGTCTAAAATGCTCCTGTCGGCCAATCTAGAAGTGAGTTGTCCATGCTTTTTCAAAAGCTCTCAAAACAAAATAAGCGCACCAGGAGTCTAATGGCCATTGCCCTGGCCGGTTGTATCTCCATAGCAATGTCAGGTAAGGCAGAGGCATTGAACAAAGTACATCCTATAGATGCTGCCAAAAAGAAACTTCAAAACAGCCTGAAAAAAACCGAGCCGGTTTCTAAAGTAAGAGAGAAATGGGCTTTAGTAGTATCTCTCGATAGCTTCCATGACAAAGCAATAAAGCCAATTAAGTTCGGATTGAACAATGCCATTCTCATCTCGGCTTTGTTAGCCAATCCGGAAATGGGGCGGTTCGGACCTAAACATGTGTTGACAGTGACCAACACAAAAGCAATTCAAAAAAATATTCAAAAGTGCCTGGCCGAGCCATGGTTACTTAAACATGCCCTCCCCAATGATCTCGTCATTCTCTATTTCTGCACCAGATATATTCCCACCGAAGACGGAGAAGATCTGAGGCTCTGTTTTTACGAAGCCGAATCCAAAAATCCGGAGATTGGCACTATTAAACTCAAGGAGACTCTCAAAGAGATCAAACGTCGCACCCAGTCTCCTTATATAGTAAGTATTCTAGATATCTCACCTTTGGAGACAGATGATGCCGATGATGAGCTTGTCGACAAAAGCGCATCGCACACGGACAATCCTGCCGGCTCCGAAAAAACCAATGGTGGCGCTAATGGAAGTGAAGCCCAAGCCGGATTTTTCCAAAAACTTGCCGATGAAACCGGCACAACAATAATAGCCGGCAACAAATTTGGAGAGCCTTCATACCATTCATCGGTGGACAATTCATCCTTCCTGGTGGCCAACCTGATAGAAGGATTCAAAGCCGGCTCCGGGGAGATGGACTTAGAGACCATAGTAGATTACGTCAAAAAGAACGTTACCGAGCAAGCCTCGGAAAGAAAAGGCAAAAGCCAGGAGCCGGTCTACGCTGTGGCTGATGGCAATGAAAAGATCAGCAAGGTTGTGCCTGCCATGGAAGTTAAAAGCTCCAAACAAGCAGCAATCCGGGTGGGACATTCTCTCAAGGATTACCCCGGTCTGGCAGCCCGGGAGGCCGAGAGACAAAGACTGGCCCAGGAGAAATTACAGAGTAAACTCTCCAAACCCCGGGTTCAGAATATTCCCATCGAAACAGCTAATTGGGACGATGACGGTGGAGTGGATGAAGATGCCGCCGTCGGAGAGGTGGAATTCGGTCCTTATATGAAGAAGATGAAAAGGACAATTCAATCCCAGTGGGCTCCCCCTAAAGGATTCAAAGCCCGCTCAGTGGTAGCGGTTTTCTCAATCCGACGTGACGGATCCATTGTCAATCCGGAAATAGTTGACGGCAGCGGCGTGGACTCTGTTGACCAATCCGCTCTCCAGGCCCTGAAGACAGCAAAATTGGACCCATTGCCCGTGGGCTCGCCCCCGTACGTCCAGATTCGCTATCAGTTCGACTGGCAGGTCTCGCGCAACAGTAAGTAGATCTATATCTACAAGAGATCTGAACCTTAAATTAGTCCTGATTAAGTCCCGACTACGTAAAATCCGCATTGACGATCCCCCTGGGCAGGAGTAAGTTAGTATCAGAAAGCGGAAAAGTGCCCTGCCAGGAGGAATTCCGGCGATTTCGCCAGATTTTCCCGGGACTGAAAGAAGAGCAAAGATTAACCACTGTTAATGTTCGTCATTCAAGTAGCACCGACCCGACACTTATCTAAAAGGTTAAAAGCTAAAACAACGGAGTAACCAAAAGGACGATGGCTAACGTATTTGATGGCGGAGACGTAGGCGGAAAAGCAAGCAAAGGCGACATTAGCAAAATTGGCGACGGTGCCAGTAGCAGTGATGCCAGCGAAGCTCTTCTAAACGATGCTCAGGAAATGCCTCTTTCCAAATCTGGTAGTGACAACGCAGACCAGGTTTCAAAATTAGAGCAGAAAAATGATTCAGATGGACAGTCTGAGGCCATGACCGAGGCCGCAGAAGGTGGGGACAACAAGATTGAAAACAATCTGGAAGCTAAAGAAGCCCAGAAAGATCCCGCAGAAGCAGCCCAGGAAAGAATTAAGAACGCCGAAGGTCACATGAATACCTTAGAAGGTACTGAAATGGAAGACGCCGGTAAGAAAGTACTGAAAGAGATGGGCGAGATCATGGGTAATGATATCGGCAAAATTGCCGGTAAAGCTGCCGGAGAAGGCATAGCAGCCGCTGTGTCCGGTGGACATTTCAAAGATATTGCCAAAGCGGTTGGGGCAGGAGCTGCCGCCGACAAGAAATAAACCCGGAGAAACGAACTAGATTTTCTACTCTGAAATATCTGTTCTGAATCTGGAAAATAAGCGGAGTAGTAACTCCAAAAGACAGTGGTTTTAGCTAAAACACTGCCGGGAATCGTCCCCCGGCAGTGTTTTCTTTATTAACGAGAACTAAACTGTAAACGATGTTTTCCTCTTCAAGCTTAATCCAGTGCCGGTTTTCAAAGTCATATGCTAAAATTCCCTGTAGTATATATCAACAAGTTTTGGAATAGAAGTCGTGCCAAATATCAAATCTGCTAAGAAAAGAGTAAAAGTTGCGGAAAGAAACCGTGTTCGCAATCGTGTCTGGAAATCCAGAATCAGAACCGAGCAGACAAAAATAGAAGAAGCCTTAAAAACTGGTGAATTGAGCGAATCCGATGAGCGCATCAACGACTATTACCAGGTTATCGACAAGGCGGTAGTCAAAGGCGTGCTCCACAGAAACGCCGCTGCCAGAAAAAAATCCCGTCTGGTTAAAAGAATCAACAAACAGAAGGCAGAAAGCTAAACACTTCTTTCGTTGAGTGTTTGCTCGTAACCGGCTATATTATTTTGTGAAATGAGCTTTTTTGAAAGCTTGTTTTCAAGATGTCGTCTAACCACATATGGTGGGCCCGAGGAAACGAATTGGAAGTCAACTTATCTGAAGCCGCCGGAAACTTGCAAAACAACTTAGTCGAAACCCCAAAATCAATAGAACTAAACGACATTAACGGTCCCATCCACTTCATAGGAATTGGTGGTATCGGAATGTCTGCGCTGGCTCGAATATTGCTGGCCAGAGACTTCAAAGTGTCCGGCTCCGATAGAGCAGACTCGGATATTCTCGCCGAACTCAAAGAATTGGGAGCGGCAATTCATATTGGTCACCGGGGCTCAAACCTGAATGGCTGCGGCGCGGTTGTGGTTTCTACCGCAATCACCGAAGACAATCCGGAGATGATTCAAGCGAGAGCCAATAATCTGCCGGTTTTACATCGCTCTCAAATGTTGGCTTTACTAACCAGGGGACATGACCTGATAGGCGTGTCCGGTACCCATGGCAAAACCACCACGACCGGCATGCTTGCCCAGGTTCTGGTGGACGGCAAACTGGATCCAACCGTTGTAGTGGGCGGCGTTTTCACCAAGATCGGCTCTAATTCTCGTTGTGGAAAGAGCAAACATTTTGTGGCTGAAATCGACGAGAGCGATGGCACCCATATTAGCGTCAACCCTTCAATCGGCGTGATCACAAACATCGAAACCGATCACCTGGAGAACTACCCGGGTGGACTGGAAGAGATCCTGGAGTCCATGGTGGTTTTCTGCAAACAGACCAGGGACCTCCTTGTGGTATGCCTGGATGATCCTGGTTGCCAGAGGCTTCTGGAGATTCTTCCAGAAGATCTGAAACCTTCAATCCTAACCTACAGCACAAGAAAAGAGACAATAAACTCCGATTATTCATTCGAATCGACCAGCTCATTTGGGTTCCGAATTTACAAGGGCGATGAACTTCTCGGCGAAACAAGGCTCAGTGTTCCTGGAACCCACAACAAGAGCAACGCCATAGCTTGTTTTGTTATCGGTCTATATCTGGGCATTCCATTCGAGACCATCAGTAAGTCGCTTAGCGAGTTTTGCGGAGTCAACCGACGTTTCCAGATTCTAGGCACCGAAAGCAATATCACCGTCATAGACGACTATGCCCATCACCCTACTGAGGTGGTTGCTACTCTACAAGCGGCTCGAGAGTATCTTTCAGAAAACAATCAATTGAAGCGACTGGTGATTCTCTTTCAACCCCATCAACCGGGCAGGTTGAAGAATCACTGGGTTGAATTTCTAAATGCTTTTGCAAACGCTGACCTGGTATTTATAACTGATATATATATCGCCCGGGGAGAGCCAATTCCAGGCATATCTTCCGAACGCTTCGTAGATGAGATGAGCCATGCCGATGCTCACTATCTAGGCGGCGCCACGACAGCTATTGCAAAATCGGTGATACCATTTTTGCAATCCAGCGATATACTGATGACAGTTGGAGCTGGTGACATAACCAGGGTCGGTCCACAGATACTTGAACTGTTGAGAAGTGATGGAAGAAGCTCTTAAAGCCCCCTTATTCAAGTTCTCCACAATGAAACTGGGCGGCGAAGCTGAGAGGCTTTGTCAGCCGGAAACTGTAGATGAGTTAGTCACTCTCGTGGACAGGCTCCAGGCGTCCGGCGACAAGTGGTCGATTGTGGGAGGCGGCTCAAATCTCTTAATCTCCTCAAAAGGTGTCAGCGGAACCGTTATTAGAACAGCATTTCTCAAAGAGATTAAAACCACGGATGAGCAAACAATAGAAGCCTCCGCCGGAACACGTTTACCCCACCTGGCGAAACACGCTGCCTCGCTTGGACTTTCAGGACTGGAGTTTGCCGTGGGTATTCCAGGCACTGTTGGCGGTGCGGTGATTATGAACGCCGGAGCCCATGGAAGTTGTATCGCCAACGTCTTCGAAAGCGCTCTGGTTTTCGACAGCGAGAAAGGTGACCTTGTAACTTTGACCGGAGAAGACCTTGGCTTTGTTTATCGAAATTGCAATCTTGATCCAGACAAACATGTAATTGTTTCAGCAAAATTCAAGCTGAACCCGGGTAGCGCTGACGAGATTGCGGCCAAGACCCAGGCAAATGAAGACTATAGATGGAAGACTCAACCAATAGGCTGGCCAAATTTAGGCTCTACCTTCAAAAATCCGCTACCTGATAAATCTGCTGGATTTCTACTTGACCAGTCCGGTGCAAAAGATCTAAAGGTTGGTCAAGCAGCTGTCTCTTCCATGCATGCCAATTTCGTAATCAATCTTGGCGGAGCAACATCTCAAGAGGTCACTAAACTTTTGCAAGAGATGCAAGACCTGGTTTTCAAAAATTTTGAAATTCAGATGACTCCAGAATGGAAAACCATGGGCAATTTCAGTGAAGAAGAGCTGGTAGCCTGGAATAGAAGCAACAGAAAGGATCTGGTGGGTTAAGCTCCCCTTGCCGGATCAAGCTATTATTCATTGAAGAGTTATTCCGAATTCGGAATAACTCCCATGACAATCATCTTGACGGCACAGCCTTGATTTCATTGAAGTGCTTTTCCGAATTCGGAATAACTTCAAAAAATCATCCTGTGAAGGGAAAGATTAAACGGGCTATTTGAACAATGCCCGAAAACCGATTTTTCTCTCCAGACCGGTCTTCGTGCTCTGCCTAAACTCTGCTCTCTTAATGATATGGCTGATCATATCCGTATATAGAACCATCGGCTCAGATTTAGCCCACAGATAGTACGCCATGGAGCCGGGCAAGGTGTTTATCTCATTGAAATAGATATCATTAGACTTGAGGTCCATCATCAAATCAATTCTGGCAGTTCCTGCGCAACCAAGGGCTTTAAAAATTCGGACTCCATAATCGGCCGCCAAATCCTTATATTTTTGCTCCAGGTCCTCCGGATCAATAATGCGGGTCAAGCCAGCCATTCCCTGGGAAAGGCTGGCAGATTTTTTGCCACCACCCCGTATATATTTATCTTCGTAGGTCAGCTCTCCACCTTCTTCGGCAACAGGGATCTCCACAACTGAGGCCTTGGGCGTCGGACCCTCGCCTTCCATCACAGAGATATTTATCTCCATCTTATTCTCAAGACAGGGCTCGACAATCAAGGCGGAGTCGTATTTGAACGCTTCCAAAATTGCTGCATCCAGCTCTTTTTCATCACCGGCTTTGCCTAAGCCGATGGATGATCCCAGACTGGCCGGCTTAACGAAGAGTGGATACTCTCCCAGGCCATCAGTGGCTAAAATCTTCTCTTTGACACTCTTCAAGCTGCCACCATGATCGGGATCAAGCTCCTCCTTTTCAATCAATATCGCAGGAAGAACAGGGATATCGTGGCTCTTCAAGAACATTTTGCAATGATACTTGTTCATACCCATAGCTGCTGAAACCACGTTACATCCAACATAAGCTACATCCGCAAGCTCAAAGAGTCCCTGGATACAGCCATCCTCCCCATAGGAACCATGAAAAGCAGGGATATAGACATCAACCGGAACGATATCCGGTTCGCTCTTACCGAAAATAGTCGGGGCAAAACCTTTCTTCTTCTCAGTCAAAACTTTCAGACCGCCAACACCCGGAAAAGGATATAGAACAACTTCCTGCAATTGAGAAAGGCTACCGGGCAATCCTTTATAGAAGCTCCTGTCCAGAAGCTTCTCTCCGGTGTACCATCTGCCATCCGTTGAGACATAGACCGGCACCGGCTCAAGGCTGACCGTATCCATAGCCTCGATCATTTGAAGGGCAGTGATTATTGATATTTCGTGCTCCACAGACCTGCCGCCGAAGAGAACAGCTATTCTTTTTCTTTTACTGGTCATGGCTAAAACTTAACTACCCCTTCATATAGATCCGGAAGATCATTTTCTATTAGGACAATGTCACCGGACTCGCAGTATTCCGTAGCTAGATAGGACAAGGCTTCTTTCATCTGGGAAAACTTTCGAAACTTGCTCTCGTCCAGTCCGCCATCTTTCAATCCACTAATCAACGCATCGCTATTGGTATCACCGATAACAAGAACCAGATCACAAAAACCTGCTGCCTTTGAAGCGACCAGGCGATTCTCTTCCATCTGTTTATCGCCCAGCTCGACCATTCCTGGCGTTACCAGAATTTTTCGATTTCCGGAAATCTGCGACAACACTTCAAGAGCCGAATCAAAACCGACCGGATTTGAATTATATGCGTCATTCAGTCTGACCACTTTACCTTCCCGGGGGGCTTTCCCATTGGCACCGGCAAGAATGGCGATCGGACCCTTTTGCAGTTCGAGACGATTGGACTCCGCCTTAGCGTTTCGAATGGCGGCAAGAGCCATATCAGGCGACACACCCACCGCGCAAGCCATGGTAAAAGCACCCAGGACATTCTGGAGCATAGGCTTGCCTAGCAATCGAGTAAAACCTTCATACTCCTCACCTTGCCAGGTTATTTTAAACCTGGTTCCCTCGTCATCATAAACAATGTCCGTCATCAACGAATCCAGATGACCGTTCTGGGAATCCATGCCATAAATGTACGTGTGTTTTTTAGGATATTCCGTGGCCATCCTCCGGGTAAATTCATTGTCCCCATTTACCACCAGCACGCCATCTTCAGGTACCGCCTGGGGAAGCTCCGACTTGGCCCTGTAAATGGTCTCCTGGCTGCCGAATCGCTCCAGGTGAGCCAATCCTACTGTTGTAACCAGAGCACAATCAGGTGGTGTCAGTGAACACATTCTGCTGATAGAGCCTTCATAATATGCCCCCATCTCAATGACCGCGAACTTATGTTCCGGTTTCATCTCTTCGCGAATTTTGCGGGTGACACCCATATAAGTATTGACACTACCGGGGGTGGAGAAAGTCGGAAATGATGAACCGAGTATATCCTTCAATAAGATCTTAGTACTGGTTTTGCCATAACTACCGGTGATACCGATGACCCGGGGAGCACACTCCTTGAGCCTGGCCCGCGCCTCATCGGCAAAACCTTCTTGAAGTGACTTTTCATAGGGGTCCAGGGCGCTGTTGCTCAGGAGAAGCCAGAACGGATTGGACTGGACAAAAAAGATGAGATAGACAAGAAACAAAGGGAAGGCGAGGTTTTCTCCTTTGAACAGAAGCATTCCGGCCACTAGAACCATGGCTACCCCATGGAACAAAATAGCCAACCGGTGAATACGCTTGACCCGATCGGTCATTTTCAAGGTCAGCTTACCTGCCTTCAGTGGGTCTTCTTCACTCATAGCGACATATACAAGAGCACCACATACCAGAACAAGGATCCCGTAGACAAGCGGTCCTCTGAAAATGAAAGAGGCTATGACAGGCACCGCTAACAGTGCGGTGGTTATTTTGTCCCAGGCTTTATTCGCCAAGAACCATCGGACAAACCGCCCTCCTTCGTACTCCTCTTGCTGGAAATACTGAAGATAGCGAAGACTTCTTTTATAGAAATAAAAAAGCCCGGCAACTAGAGTAACTAGTATCGCTATTGCCTGCTCCGGGGAGAAGTTCAAAATTTAGCTAGCCTCCGGATCTGACTTCGAACGCTTTCAAAAATCCCAGTATGTGATGGGCACAAAGATGTGCTCCATCTCCAAGGAACGGAAAATGATCCTTGCCAGGCAAGACCGTCAACTTGGAGTCCTTAATCAAACTGTTGAAGCGCTCGCCCATTTCCAGTGGAGTCTCGGTATCTTTCTCTCCCCAGAGTAAAAAGACCGGGCAGTCTATACGACCAGCATCTTCACTAACATCCTCGTTGACGGCACGAATAAGGACCTTGCGCATTACGCCCTGGGAAGCAAGGTAATCTCTAGAGCCGAACTTCGGAGTAAACCAGTCTTTGTATAAGTTGCTCCCGGACACCTTGTCAAGCACTTTACAGGTCCGGGAAAGGAGCTTCAATCGCATCGATTTCAACTTTGATCTGGTATCAAGAACACGCTTCAATCCACCGGAATTGACCAGAACCACACTCTCGACCATTTCCGGATACCGACTGGCAAAGCGTATCGAAACCCGGCCGCCAAAAGAGTGTCCGAGTAAGTGGACTCTGGCCAAATCATTGCTACCAAGAAATTCTTTCAGCATCTGAGCATAGGCTATGGTATCGGCATCTTCTCTCGGTTCGGCTGATCGTCCGAATCCCGGTAAATCCATCAAGTACACCGGGTGAGTTTTGCTGAGAAGCTCGCCGAGACCTCTCATAGATTCAAGGTTCTGCCCCCAGCCATGCATAATAATGATCGGAGTGCCCGATTTACTGCCTAACTTCTCGGTGTAAATCTCAGACCGCTCCAAGCTTGCCGTAGTGCCTCTTTCTAACATTCTCTCTCCCATAGAACCGCCGGGGATATCTGGCTGAAATCTGCGCTATATCTTATCTTCGGGATCTATCAAATTATAACCCCAAGACCATCTTTTCTATGGCGGCCCGCCTGCTTATTAGGACAAACAATCTTTAGAAAGATCTAGCTTATTACATCATGCTAACAAGCCTTTTCAAGCCTATATAGCCAGCACAGCTCTTCTATATCACTCAGCTATAATGATGTCTCCATGACAGGAGGAGGAGGCAAAATGTCCACTGTTAGCGCGGAGAATGCGAAGAATGCCAATGTTCTGGACTGGCGAACTCAAGCCATACCTGAGCCTCTGGAGCGGAAAACCGCCCTCGATTATCACAACATCGAAATCGACTTGAACAACGCAATGGCGAATGAAGAGCTGGTTTCCGCCCGGGAGTA
>MDTD01009658.1_pt1 | contig 15577 bp, 14 predicted proteins | sample 811221 | NCBI WGS metagenome assembly MDTD01 (sample SAMN05326646, study PRJNA326480) | marine metagenome | isolation source: seawater | place: Pacific Ocean: South West | collected 2011
CCGTATGATTTAACTACCTCATCTTTTATACCTTCAAGCGCAAAATCAGACATATTTGTAGAGTCCGTTCTCATGTAAGTTATGTAACCTTGCTCATACAATCTTTGAGCAATTGACATAGTCTGTCCAACAGCATAACCTAACTTTCTTCCTGCCTCTTGTTGTAGAGTTGAAGTTGTAAACGGAGCAACTGGACTCTTCTTTGCAGGCTTTTTCTCTAAATTAACAACTGAAAAAACTGAATCTGCACTTTTCTCTAAAAAAGAATATGCTTCGTCTTCTGTTTTTAAATTTTTTATTAGTGTTGCTTGAAAGGTGATTCCTTTGGCATCAAAATAAGCGACAATCCTAAAAGAGCTAGTCATTACAAAATCTTGAATTGCTCTTTCACGCTCAACAATTAATCGGACAGCAACGGATTGAACCCTACCAGCAGAAAGAGATGGCTTTACTTTTCTCCACAAGACAGGAGATAATTCAAACCCAACTAATCTATCCAGCACTCTTCTTGCCTGTTGGGCGTTCACCAGATTAAAATCAATTGAACGAGGCTTATCTATTGCTTTTAAAATTGCTTCTTTGGTTATTTCATTATAAACTACTCTTCGAGTTTTAGCTTCGTCTAATTTTAAAGCCTCTAACAAATGCCATGAAATCGCTTCTCCCTCTCGATCTTCATCAGTTGCCAACCAAACAAGATCTGCTTTTTTTGCTAAATCTTTTAATTCTTTAACAATTGCTTTTTTATCCGGTGAAATTTCATAGGTAGGTTCGAAATTATTATCAGTATCAACACCCAATCCTTTCTTCACCAAGTCTCTTATGTGTCCAATGCTTGACCTAACAATGTAATCTTTTCCCAAATATTTTTCAATTGTTTTCGCCTTTGCAGGAGACTCAACGATTACTAGATTTTTTGCCATCCAAATTATTTTTAAAAGATATTATCTCGTTTTCTGGAATTTACAAAATAAAGCATTTCATTTCATATGTTCCAAATACTTTTTAACCTTCAGATATATACATTACTGATATAACCTTTAGGTTAATAAATTTAAAGTCTGACATATTGTCATTTATTTATTTAAATCTTACCTTTGTTAAACAATTTATCTAAATGAGTGAGCAGGAGGAAATGTTAGAAGAAAGTCGTCAAGGAGAGGTTTTGGAATTAAACCCATCCAACGAAACACAGAGAGGTAAAAAATTATACATTGAAAGCTATGGTTGTCAGATGAACTTTGCTGACAGTGAAATTGTTGCCTCTGTTTTAGGAAACGATGGATACACCACGACAACAAACTTAGAAGACGCTGATTTAGTTTTCTTAAATACCTGTTCGATTCGTGATAAAGCAGAGGAGACCGTAAGAAAGAGACTGCAAACTATTAAATACGACCCTAAAAAGAAGAAAGGTGCAAAGGTTGGTGTTTTAGGTTGCATGGCAGAGCGGCTAAAAGAGAAATTACTTGAAGAAGAAAAATTAGTTGATTTAGTCGCTGGTCCTGACGCTTATCGTAAATTACCGGAATTGATAGACGATATTGAAGACGGCCAAAAAGCAGTCAATGTCCTACTATCACGAGAGGAAACCTATGATGATATTGAACCTGTGAGAATAAACTCTAACGGAGTAACTGCATTTGTTTCAATTATGAGAGGCTGCGATAATATGTGCACGTTCTGCGTTGTTCCTTTTACCAGAGGGAGAGAGCGATCAAGAAATGCAGAATCCATTTTAAACGAGTGCAGAGATCTTCACAAAAAAGGATACAAGGAAGTAACGTTACTCGGCCAAAATGTTGACTCTTATCGTTGGTCAGAAAATAGAAGTTTAAGAGGAAGAAAGTTAAGGGAAGCCCCCAGAGATGAAGTAATTGACTTTGCTAAATTACTAATTATGGTCGCTGAAATTTCACCAAACTTAAGAGTTCGATTTAGCACTTCTCATCCCAAAGATATTATTGATGAAGTTATGTTTGCCATTCGAGATTATAAAAACATTTGTAACTATATACATCTACCCGCCCAAAGCGGAAATACAAGAATATTGAAAAAAATGAACCGAACATATACTAGGGAATGGTATGACAAAAAAGTTGCTCGAATTCGAGAGGTAATTCCTGACTGTGCTATTTCTACTGATATAATAACAGGGTTTTGTTCTGAATCAGATGATGAACATAATGACACTGTTGAATTAATGAAAAAAGTTCGCTTTGAACTCGCCTACATGTTCTTTTATTCTGAAAGACCTGGTACTTTAGCACAAAAGAAATTTGAAGATGATGTACCTGAAATTATAAAAAAAAGTCGTCTAAAGGAGATTATAGATATTCAAACTAAAATAAACAAAGAGTTAAATGAGGCAGATATAGGTAAGATTTATGAAGTTTTAGCAGAAGGTGTCTCTAAAAGAGATGAAAATGATTTTAGAGGAAGAAATAGTCAAAACAAGGTTATAATTTTTCCAAGAGAGAACTTTAAAATAGGTGATTATGTGAAAGTGAAAGTTGAAAAATCGACTTCTGCAACACTAATTGGTAAGGCTATAGAAATAGTAAAATATTAATGCTTTATGAGTGCTACACTTACAGGAATTAAACAGCGTTTTGGAATTATTGGAAATTCAAACTTACTTAATGATGCCATAGATATTGCTATGCAAGTTGCACCAACTGATTTATCGGTCTTAGTGACTGGTGGAAGTGGGGTTGGTAAAGAAAGTTTTGCAAAAATAATACATTATCAAAGTACGAGAAAACATAGTGATTTTATTGCAGTAAACTGCGGAGCTATTCCCGACGGTACTATTGACTCTGAGTTATTTGGTCATGAAAAAGGGGCTTTCACAGGAGCTTTTGATCAAAGAAAAGGATATTTTGAAGTCGCTAACAATGGGACTATTTTTTTAGATGAAGTAGGTGAATTGCCCATCAATACACAGGCTCGTTTGCTTAGAGTTTTAGAAGCTGGAGAATTTATAAAAGTAGGGTCTTCCAAAGTTCAAAAAGTAAATATAAGAGTTGTAGCAGCAACAAATCTGGATATTCCAAAAGCTATTGAAAAAGGGAAATTTCGTGAAGATTTATATTACAGATTAAATACAATTCCGATCAAAGTACCTTCATTAAGAGAACGTAAAGAAGATATACATCTTTTGTTTAGAAAATTCTCAATTGATTTAGCAGAAAAATATAGAATGCCTCCTTTAAAACTTGATGAAGAATCCAAAGAAATATTAGAAAATTACAGATGGCCCGGAAATATTCGACAATTAAAAAATATTGCAGAGCAAATTTCTGTCATTGAAGAAAATAGACTGATTACACGAAATCAACTTTTAAAATATCTACCGGAAGCTACCTCGTCTAATTTGCCAATAATTATTGGGAGTAAAAAAGAAGATGAGTTTGGCATTCATAACAAAGAATGGAAAAAAGAGCGTGAATTATTTTATAAAGCACTATTTGATATGAGAAAAGAACTCGGAGACTTAAAGAGCGTTGTAGCTGAACTAGTTAAAAGCCGAGGTTACAAGGGTGATTCAGAAAAAGCCTTTAAGCGGTTGCATTTAGACTCTGATGTAGCTGCAAGTCAAGATTTTTCTTCATATCCGTTGACTGTTAATCAACATTTTAAGACAAATACAAATGAGCCTGGATTTGACGAGAGTCATGAAATAGTTGAAGAAAGCTTATCTTTGGCTGAGAGAGAGAAAGAGTTCATATTAAAAGCTTTGGAAAAACATAGGGGAAGAAGAAAAAATGCAGCTCAAGAGCTAGGAATATCAGAACGAACACTGTACCGAAAAATTAAAGAATACGATATAAATTAAAATGAAAAATTATATAGTTCTTGCGGTATCCCTTTTAATATTCAGCTGTGCTAGTCTTCCTAAATATTCATTTGGTGAAGGTGAAATACCGGGACAAACTTTTAGCATAGAAAGCTTTACTAATGTGGCCTCGCTTATAAATCCAAATCTAGCTATATTCATGCAAAATAGTTTACAGGAAAAGTTTGCTAATGAATCAAACTTAAAATTTATCCAGGGAACAGGTGATGCCGTTTTTAAAGGAGTCATAACAAGATATTCGATTACTCCAGTTCAAGGTACAGGAGACGAAAAGGTAGCATTAAATCGACTGACGATTGATATTAAAGCAAGCTACCTCAATTCCGTAAATGATTCACAAAATTTTGAGGAAATTATTAGCTATGCTGATGATTTTGAATCTACAAAGGATTTTTCTTCAATAGAGGAAGAACTTATGAAGAGTATTTCTAAAAAAATTATAGATGAGATATATCAAAGGACAATGAGTGAATGGTAACCTATGAACAAAGAAATTTTCAATAATCTTATAAAAAAAACTAACTATGTTGGTCCTGAGCACAAAGAGAATCTTAAAAAGATAGTAGATACATTTCCTTACGCGACTAACATAAGATTACTTTATCTTTCTTCATTACTTAATGATGCTGACATCCTCTTTGAACAAGAACTAAAAAAAACTGCCGCATACATTTCAGATAGAAATATACTTAAAAACCTAACCTACAGGCCTTCCGCTAGTGAAGACTACATAATTAAGGATTATTCGTTAAAAGTAATTCCCAAACAAGTGGAGAAGGAGGATTCAAAAACTAAAAAACCTATCTCAGACGATGAAGATAAATCCTTACAAATAGATGTCGGAAAAACAAATAAAGAAACAACTGTACCAAATAAAAATGAAGAAAAAAAGAAGAGCAAGTCTTTAAGATCTGATGAAAAAAATAAAGATTCTTCTGTTGAACTTGACAATTTAATAATCAGTTCAGCCATCAATGTATCAACTTCATTAGGTATTGAAAAGGATTCGAAAGAAAAAAGTGAAGGGGAAATTAGCCAAAAATCATTTTTAGAATGGATAGAAGCCACTAAAGTTGAAAAAATAAAGCCGGCTCTGAATGCTCAACAAGAAGAACGCTTTAAATTTAGACAGAAAGCTGAGTTATTAATTGATCAGTTTATTCAAAACCAACCAAAAATTAAACCTAAAACTGAATTTTACTCGCCTGAAAATATGGCTAGAAAAAGTATTGAAGATTCAGAAGAAATTGTTACTGAAACATTGGCTAAAATATACTTTAAACAAGGTAACTTTACCAAAGCTAAAAGTATTTATAATAAGTTAATTTTGAAAAATCCAGAAAAAAAGAGTTACTTTGCATCCCTCATTAAAGAAATGAGCTAAGAAATAATTTAAGAAATGGCTTTACTAAGTATATTAATTATAATAATTTCGATTTTACTGGCACTAGTCGTTATTATTCAAAATAATAAAGGTGGCGGTTTAGATGCAAATATAGCCTCCCAAAACCAATCTTTTGGAGCAAAAAAAACAACTGAAATTGTAGAAAAAGTGACTTGGTATCTAATTGGTTCATTGGCTATTTTATGTATTATTTCCACCAAATCCATATCGTCAGGAACTGTTGACGGAGAAACAGATACCATAAATACTCAAACTGAACAAACTGAAGAGGTTGAGTAAACAATGAAATAAACATATTGTATTTTGAATAAAAAAATGTCAGCATGTCATTAGTGCTGACATTTTTTAATTTAATATTATTAAATCAGTAAAAATGACGTAAAAAACGAGATTTTTGAGCTCCATTTTCAAATGGCATACAAAATGCTTAAAAAAGAAAAATTTTAACCTTAATATTTAAAAAATGTCAGTAAATGTAAAACCATTAGGAGACAGAGTTTTAATTAAACCTGCTCTAGCAGAAGAAAAGACTGCTTCGGGAATAATTATACCCGATACAGCAAAAGAAAAACCACAGAAAGGCGAAATAATCGCTGTAGGAGATGGAAAAAAAGATGAACCTTTAAATGTAAAAGTTGGTGACACTGTAATTTACGGTAAGTATTCAGGAACAGAATTAGCATACGAGGGGATTGATTATTTAATTATGAGAGAAGCGGATATTTTCGCAATCGTTTAAAAATTATTAAAAATGGCAAAAGAAATTTTATTTGACGTAGAAGCAAGAGATAAAATCAAGAAAGGAGTTGATTCTCTTGCAAGTGCTGTAAGTGTAACATTAGGACCAAAAGGACGAAACGTTGTTATTGACAAAAAGTTTGGAGCGCCAACAGTTACAAAAGATGGCGTAACGGTAGCAAAAGAGATTGATTTAACTGACCCAGTTGAAAATATGGGTGCCCAGTTAGTAAAAGAGGTTGCAAGTAAAACAGCTGATGCAGCAGGAGACGGAACTACCACTGCAACTGTTTTGGCACAAGCAATTTATAGTGCTGGAATTAAATCAGTTGCTGCTGGAGCAAATCCCATGGACTTAAAAAGAGGAATTGATGCAGCTGTAAAAGTTGTCGTTACAAATCTTAAAGAACAGGCTCAGCCAATTGATAAGACTGAGGAAATTGCACAAGTAGCCACCATTTCAGCAAATAATGACAATGAGGTTGGAAGTAGGATTGCCGAAGCGATGAAAGTTGTTGGTAAGGATGGTGTTATTACAGTTGAGGAGGCTAAAGGAACTGAAGATGAACTTAAAACCGTTGAAGGTATGCAGTTTGACAGGGGCTATTTGTCTCCATATTTTGTTACAAATGCTGATAAAATGGAGGTTGAGCTTGAAAATCCATTAATCTTAATTCATGACAAAAAAATATCTGCTTTAAAAGACGTTTTGCCTATATTAGAAAAATCTCAGCAAACAAGTCGTCCTCTTTTAATTATAGCAGAGGATGTAGATGGAGAGGCTTTAGCTGCATTGGTAGTAAATAAAATAAGAGGGTCACTCAAAATTGCAGCGGTAAAAGCTCCTGGTTTTGGCGATAGAAGAAAGGCTATGCTTGAGGACATTGCAATTCTTACCGGAGGAACCGTTATCAGTGAGGAACAAGGTTACCAACTTGAAAATGCAGACATAGAAATGTTGGGAGAGGCAGAGAAGGTTGTTATTGATAAAGACAATTCAACTCTTATTAATGGTGCTGGAAATTCAGAGCAAATAAAAGCCAGAATCAATCAAATAAAAGCCCAGATAGAATCAACTAGCTCAGATTACGATAAAGAAAAACTCCAAGAGAGACTAGCTAAACTCTCAGGAGGAGTAGCAGTAATTTATGTTGGAGCCCCTACTGAAGTAGAAATGAAAGAAAAGAAAGATCGAGTGGATGATGCTTTGCATGCGACTCGCGCGGCGGTTGAAGAAGGAATAGTAGCAGGTGGCGGTACAGCACTGGTAAGAGCTTTAGATGCTTTAGTCGACATTAAAGGTGATAATGATGATCAAGAACACGGTGTTAATATTGTTAAAACAGCTATTGAGGCACCATTGAGAACTATTGTATCTAACGCAGGAGGTGAAGGATCTGTTGTAGTAAATAAAGTCAAAGAAGGAAAAGGTGATTTTGGTTACAACGCAAGAAGCGATATTTATGAAAATCTAATTTCCAGTGGAGTTATTGATCCTGTTAAAGTAACTCGCTTGGCTCTAGAAAACTCAGCATCAATATCAGGTTTGTTATTAACTACAGAATGTGTTATAGCTGATGAACCTGAAGAATCAGCCGCACCAGGAGGAATGCCAGGAGGAATGCCAGGAGGAATGCCAGGAATGATGTAAAATATATTTTACAGTTAATATAAAAAAAGCCCTTAATTAAGGGCTTTTTTTATGTTATTAACAGGAAACTATGACTATTAAAATAACGTATTTGAAAGTGGCTTAGCAAAACAAAAAAATGTTGCATTAATTGAATTACAAAAGGAAAAATATAATCCTAACTGCTTTTTTTTGCCTTATTTTCACTTCTCTTTTCTCCATGGAAAAGAATGTTAAATATGGTGTTGGCTACAAAACATTTTATTTAAATTCAAAAAAAAACTCAATTCATTCAGGAAAGTATTTTTACGGAGGATTTTCTTACCAATTCGGAGATAAATATTTAAATAAAATTCAGTTTCAAGTATCAAATTCTAATCGAGAAATATTTCAAGATATATTATATATATCTGCTGCTACAGCTGGAAATATTTATTATGACATAGCTTTTAAATCTATATCTTTAAAAAAAACCACGAATTATATTGGACTCCACCTAGGCAATGACTTTAATCTTAATTTTTTTCCAAAAATAGATGATAAGAATCTCTTTTGGCTAAATCAAACTTTTATGGGAATATCTTTTTTGAACAGATATTACCTCAGTGAAGAAGTCTGGATCGAATTAAACACTCATATACCAGTTATATCAAGAATAATCTACAATAAATTTGACAGGCTTACTAGTAAAATCCCTAATAGCAAATCAGTCAAATCTTATTCGGGATCGATAAATAAATTATTTAATGCGCACACAGAGCTTGGCTATAATTTTTCAAGTTATGGATTGAAATGGGGAGTTTATTATCAATTAGAAATAAACAGTATGAGTGAAACAAAGACCAATAAATTAAATAGTTATGCAAATTCCGTCTCGCTTAGAATTATTTATTAATAAAATATAGTCATTAATAAAATGCTTAAAATAACTTTTTAGTTTTGTAGAATTGAATTTTGTTAGAAAAAATATTGGTCCTTTTATCGTATTTACAGTTTTCTTTATTTTGGGATTAGCTTTTTTAGTCTGCTATCCAAAATTAGAAATCCAACGTTATTTAAACTCATTTTATAATGAAAAAGCAAATATGGTATTCCTATTCTTAACTCGTTTGGCCGAGGGATGGTTAACAGTACCTCTTTTAATTTTTCTTTTTATACTCAATTGGAGAAAAGCCTTATTTATTGGTATAACATATGGAACAGCCTCAATTTTAGTTGCTATTTTAAAACGTTTTGTTTTTTCAAATCTTAAAAGACCTTATGGCTTTAAAGAATTAACTCAAGATGAAAACTATCAATGGTTGCCGAATATCGAAATGCCTTCAAATTTTAGTTTTCCTAGTGGACATACAACTGTAGCTTTTTGTATATTTTTTGGACTAGCTCTCATTATACCCAATAAGAAAATAGGAACTTGGTTAGTTGTATTGGCCGTTCTAATTAGTTTTTCGAGAACCTATCTTTCGTATCATTTTTTAATGGATTTAGTCTCGGGGTCTTTACTTGGCGTAACGGTTTCTTTAGGAATGTATTTTGTCCTTAAGAAAAAACTAAAACTTTAATCAATCAGATCTTTAGGAAGTACTATAACTCAAAAAACTCACAAGAAATATAGTCTGCCATGAGTTTACCTTCTTTTGTCAATCGATATTCATCACCAAAAAAAGCAAGTTGACCTGATCTCAAAAACACTGTTGTTTTGGATTTAAAAGAATCTGCAAAATCAGGAAATAAAAACTCAAGCTTTCTGATATTTAAACCTTTCGAGGTTCTTAGCTGAGTCATGACAAACTCATTAAAAAACTCCTTTTCTGTTAATTTTTCTATTTCAAAATAATTAGAACCCTTTTTAATTTTATTTATGTATTCTATATTACTTGGAATATTATGAATTCTTAATTTATTATAAAAACTATGCGCAGAGGGTCCAACACCTATATATTCTTTTTGTTCCCAATAAGCGCTATTGTGTATACTTTTAAACCCTTCTTTAGCATAATTGGATATTTCATATTGAAGATATTTATGACTAGTTAGTTTTTCCATGATAATTTTAAATTGACGAATGGATTTTTCCTGACTTAAATCTTCAATTTTTCCTTTTTTTATTAATTGAACTAGTGCTGTTTGCTCCTCTAATGTCAAATTATAGCAAGATATATGAGGCACACCTAAATCAACAACTTTATCTAAATTTCTTATTAATTGCTCATCTGATAACAAGGGAAGAGCAAACATAAAATCAACAGAAAAATTAGAAAATCCCGCTAAGCTTATTTTTTCAACGGATTTTAAAGCTTGAAAAGAATCATGGACTCGATTCATTTGTTTTAAATCCTCATCGAAAAAAGATTGTATGCCAAGACTTACTCTATTAACACCTTTTGATTTCCAATAATTAAGTTTATTTGAATTTATGTCCTCAGGATTTGCCTCAATAGTAATCTCTTCAATAAAAGAGGTTTGATAATTTTTATGGATTGTTGATAAAATTTTTCCGAACTCTTTATTTTCCAGAAGAGAAGGAGTTCCTCCTCCAAAATAAACAGTATTTACGGTCACCTCATTGAAAATAAGTTTCTTCATTTCCAATTCTCTACAGATAGCCGTAATCATGGCAGATCGATAGCGTTCAAAAGATGTTGAAAAGTGAAAGTCACAATAGTAACATGCCTGCTTACAAAATGGAATATGTATATAAATTCCAGCCATTAAATCCGCTTATTATCCTGTAAAGTTAAGACTAATTAACATTTAGTTATGGAATAGCATTTGTTTAATGAGTAATTATGTATTGTCAGCATTATTATTTTGCAGAGGTGAAAATGTTTTTAACGATAATAACTTTTTTTTACTCTGTCATTCTTTTTGGTCAAAGGGAGTATAGACTAAGTGAACTCAAAAAAACCAATGCGCGAGTTGAATTTTTAAACCTTTCCAATGAATCACTCATTGGAATGCCATTATTAATAAAAAGCTGCGAAAACCTTAAAAAGTTAAAGTTGAACAATAATCACTTGACTATTTTACCTGATTGGCTGGGAAATTTTAAAGAACTTGAAGAACTTGATATTTCAGGAAATAGGAACTTAAATATAAATCAGGCTTTTTCTGTTATAAGTAAACTTCCTAAGTTGAAAAATTTAATTGCAAATCATTGCAACATGTTTTATCTACCTGTTGATGTTAGAAAAATAAGTACACTCAAAGAGGTAAGTATATCAGATAATCATATAAAACATTTACCACCAATTTTTGAATATACTTTTTGGGAAAAGCTAGACCTTTCATACAATTGTATCGACACACTTCCAAGTACATTAGTTTTTATGAATACATTGAAATCGTTAGATTTAAGCTATAATCCTGCTATAGGTAATAAATTCACATACTATACTATTGAATTTCTTAAAAATCTACAGACACTAAAACTATCCGGAGCCACTTTTTTACCTAAAGAAATAAATAAAATTAATTTTATTAAAGAGCTTATTTTAACGTTCGGAACATTCGAAAAACTCCCAAAGGAATTTAACGAAATTACCAATTTAAAAAAAATAGATGTTAGAGGATGTAATAAATTAAAGATTTCAGATTTGGTCGAATCTCTTGAAGGAAGTTATCAAACACTTGAGGAACTAAAAATTGGACACAAATATTTAAATACACTACCCTACAATATATCAAAACTAAAAAAAATTAAAAGTTTAAAAATAGACAACGCATGTTTGGAAAAGCTTTCAACATCAATTTCTCGATTCAAGGGAAATAACATCTCATTTTCAAGATGCAGATTTCCTGAACCATCCAATGTTTTTAAAGAAATTGGCAAAAGTAATAAAATCAAAAGCATCTATATAAATAGCTGTTTATTTGGAAAATCAAATTGGAAAATAGGGGCATCACAAGCATTAGAGGAAATTTATTTGAAAAATTGTGAACTAACCTATTTACCGATTAATATTAAAGATTTTCCAAATCTAAAATTACTGTATTTATTAGGTAATAAAATACCTAAAAATAAAATTACATGGAAAACACCAAAAACAATTGTAGGGGGAGATTACAAGAGCTTTTCCTATCCAAAGGAAGAACTAAATAATTGGAATTTCACACAAAATCAAAAAACAATTAAACGCATGATTTATCCAGAAATCGGCGATTTCTTTACTCTTCCTTCTGGCGCAAAAGTAAAAGTACCTGAGCATTGTTTTATAGGCACTGGAAATACTACAATTAATGGTGATGTTAGACTTGAAATCAAAGAAATACTCACACAAGCTGATTATGCCTATACCAAATATCCGACTTATTTACCCAATGGAGAGGTAGCTGACATAAAATATGCCATTGACATAAGAGCATATCAAAATAATAAACAGGTATATGTCAAATCTGAGAAACCTATTTTAATTTATCCTAATTTTAAAAAACAACATGAAATAGAAAAATATTTTTATCTAGAGTATAAATCTGAATGGGAATCTTTAGATCAAACCTCTAATTTATGCGAAAAAAAAAATAAACCTCAAATTACTCCTAACTGTATGGAATATTCAAACATTCCCAAGATCAGCCAAGATCTAAAAGTATCAAAAGTGTTTATTAAGCTAACAAGAAAAAAAAAGAAGAAAAAACTAAATTTTGAAATAACACCTGAATATGGATACAGAGATCAAACTCTTAATCCTTTTGGCGATAAGATTAAGGGATACCCCGAATTAAAACATTATAAAGGAATTAAGTGGAGATATGTTGGAGACAGTTTAGAAAATGATTTAAAGAGACTCTACTTCTTATCCGATGAAGCAAAACTTGAAAAACTAAAAAAATACAGCTCTTTGAAGGCATATGTTTTAGACATAAAAGATATTAGAATTTACCCAAACCCCAATGACGACAATTACTTAATTCAATTTATTCAAGGCAGAGATACTTTTTCGATAGAGGCTCTTCCTTTCATAACTGTTTACAAAGCAAAAAAAATTCAAAGATGGCACAGATTAAAATACAAAAAGTACAACAAATCTTTAGAGAAGCGAAAAAGTAAATGGTTAAAATTAGACACTATTTTTATTAACAGATATAAAAATTTCGAAGCCCAACTAGAAGCCTTCAGAATATATAACTTAAAAAGTATTTATACTCTAAAAAATAAAGAAAATAAGAATTATGAATCCTCACAGGTTTTAAAAATATACAAGCCAGGTTTATACCAAATGGCAAGTCCGTTACTAATAAATAGTGGAAAAAATAAAAAACCAATTTATTACATAAAAGGAAAGCGTTTTCATCCTAAGAAAGTACTTGTCAGTAACGTCTCTAAAGGGTATCATTTCTGGTCAAAACCGAATATTATAGCCAAGGAAAAAGGTATTTATAAAATTAGTACCGTTTTGAATGGCATATTATATTCGGGTTTATGGAGCTCAAACAATAAGGTTATATTCGAAAAAAAACACTCAAATGATTAAATGCATTTTATCTTTAACATTTTTAATTTTAAATAGTACCATAATCCAAAGTGAAGAATCGAGAAAAAAACACTGGGAAATTGAATCGAATTATTTTTTTTACAAAGAAGAAAAATTAAGTATCAATAACCTAAATAATAATCATCTTAATTCAATAGTTTTGCAGCTAATAAATGTGAAAAGAAGAAAAAAAGGTCTAGATACTCTGGCCCAGACGCCTGCGCTAAATGAAGTTTCTCTTAAGTTTCAGGACAAACTTGAATTGAGACGTTTTTCTAATAGCTCTTCAATAGAAAGAAAAATCAATCGTACGCTATATTATAAAACTAAAAGTGCAGGATTTAATGGAGGATTAGTCATTCCGGTTGTTGGTGAGTTCGAAGCACTAGATTATGATGGAAAATCCGAATTTTTTTATGATAAAGATGATAAAAAGACCGAATTCAAATTGTTTTATGGTAAAAAGCCAAGGAGGAGTGAATTAAATCCAATTAGAAAGGAAATCCAAGCATTAGATTATTATAGTTTTGCTAAAAAAATCCTTAAAAAATTAGAATCCGAAAATAAAAAACAACTGTATTCAAAATCTTTTAAATGGGGAGGACTTCACCTCCAATGGCACTATAAAAGCTTGAACAAAAGAAAAATTCCTCAAATCAAAATGATTTTCATTTTAGGTGGATACGCAACCATTGGAATGAGATAGAAAACGTCAATAGTGAACTCTTTATGATTGAATTGAAATGGTCTATATTTGCTGTATAAATTATTCAATTTGACAAATACTAATAACAATACCAATTTTAGTTTGGCTTATGATCTAAAACAGTTTATAAAACTTCGTTTAGCTCTTTTGGTTGTTTTTTCAGCTTTCATTACCTACATTACCGCAATTCTGTTTAACGACCAAGATATTGACTGGACCTCTGTGTTCTGGTTATGTTTTGGAGGGATGCTAATTACAATAAGTTCCAATGGCTTTAATCAGATTTTTGAAAAAAACCTTGACAAATTAATGTCAAGAACTAAAAATCGACCGCTTCCAACGGGAAGAATGTCCCTTAAAGCCGCATGGCTCATAACCTTAATATCCGGAATTGTTGGATTCGTAATTTTATGGTTTAAGCTCAATCTTTTGACAGGTATATTAGGATTATCGAGCTTAATTTTATATTCCTTTGTTTATACTCCAATGAAACAAAAAACACCATGGGCGGTTTTAATTGGAGCATTTCCGGGAGCTGCTCCTCCTCTAATTGGTTGGACTGCATGTGAAGCCGTGGATTTCATGTGGATTTCACCAGCAGCGTTATCTGTATTTTGTATTCAATTCATCTGGCAATTCCCTCATTTTTGGGCAATAGCCTGGAAATGTCATGACGATTACCAAAAAGGAGGCTTTCAACTACTTCCCTCTCCATCCGGAAAAGATTCGAAAAGTGCATTTCAAATTTTAATTTATACTTTATTTATGATGCCAATCGCTATGCTTCCTTGTCATCCAGATTTTGGTATTGCAGGCTTTACATCTGGTATAATTGTTTTATCACTTGGAACTATAATGCTTTATCCTGCAATTATGTTAATGAAAACTCTGGAAGAAAAATGGGCTACAAAATTAATGTTTGCGTCATTTATATACTTACCGCTAGTGCTTATTACATTTTTAACCGATCAATTTTATTAAGTTATGAGAAGTAGTTTTCCGAAAGAAGAAAGATTAGCAATTAAGAAAAAGACGAGTAAAACCATGATGTATTTTGCCATTGGCTCAATAATTATGATTTTTTTGGGCTTGTCTAGTGGTTATTATATAGCTAAAACAGGACCAGTATGGGTTTCTATTACTGTACCGCCAGACTTTTTTATCAGTTCAGGTATTATCATTTTTAGTAGTATTACCTTTTTTATTGCTGTAAGGCTGGCTAAAAAAGGAAATTTTACACTTTTACCTCTATTCATGATTATAACTTTAATATTAGGCTTACTTTTTGTGAAATATCAACGAGATGGCTGGAAACACATGAAATCTAGAGGAATGTATCTATCTGATGCCTTGAAGATTGATGGACTTCTTAAAAACGAAAATGTTGAATATGGTTTGGATTACAAAATTTATATGAATGACAATGAGCTAAAATACGAAGAGGGTGTTTTTTATGATAAAAGAGATGAATATAATTCTATTCCAGTATACCCAAGTGTTGATGCGGACAACGTATCAAGTAGTTGGATGTACATTTTAACTGGATTGCACCTTGCTCACCTTATTGGGGGAATAATTTCGTTAATAGTGGTGACAATCAAGAGTATATTTAAAAAATATAACGAAAATGACATCGTTGGAATTCAAGTTAGTTCAATTTATTGGCACTTTTTAGATATTTTGTGGTTATCTTTGTTATTCCTACTGTACTATGTAGGCTAATTGAGAAAAATTTAAAATTAATACAATGGCAGGAGAAGTAACC
>MDTD01051019.1_pt1 | contig 15577 bp, 14 predicted proteins | sample 811221 | NCBI WGS metagenome assembly MDTD01 (sample SAMN05326646, study PRJNA326480) | marine metagenome | isolation source: seawater | place: Pacific Ocean: South West | collected 2011
CGCGGCAGCCGGTTTACGCCCGAGGACATCCAATACGGATACGACGTCGGCTACAGCATCATCACGATGGATGAGTATGAAGAGATGGGCCGTGCAGCAGCGATCGAGCAGATTCAGGAAGTCCTGAAAGGCGGCCCGGTGTACATCTCGCTCGATATCGACGGTCTGGACCCGGCCTATCTGCCCGGGACCGGAGTACCCGAAATCGGTGGCCTGATTCCGAGAGATGTCCAGGTTATCCTGCGTTCACTGCAGGGCATGGACATCATCGGTGCGGATATCAGTGAGGTCTCACCGGGCTATGATCCGACGGGTATCACTTGCGTGACGGTGGCCAACCTGATGTTCGAGATGCTCTGCATCATTGCGCATTCGATTGTGGTTAAAAAATGACTGAATCCACCTGCTTTGGATCGATAGTTCGACAATGAGGTTATCGGTCGAAGAAGGGTAATGGCTGAGAGTCGTCCTTGTTGCAGATTGGGAATTGGGCTTCTGTGAGGACGCATTTTTTGTCGAAGAAGACGGCGTGACTCCTCGGGGTGTTAATCACTCAAATCCGTTTTTTCGGAAATAATATTTATGAGTGTTTTCGTGGGATGACGGGATGCCACTCGCGCATGAAGATCATCCCGCCGTTTTCCCACGCCTCTAGGCGTCCAAAAACGTAGTAATCCGAAGCGCTGGACCTTAGGCGGGCATTGCCGAGGACTTCTATGATTGAACCTTGGCGTATGAACTGAAGTCGGTGCTGAAACTGACTGGAGGCGCTATTAGGATTTCCAGGAGTTATCTGAAATTCTGCTCTCGTCTCAGAGGCTAGTTCGACATCGATATCCTGGAATTTTGTGTGTTTCAGGGGTTGATGCCATCCTGTCCCAATAACGTTAGTCACCAGATTATGATTTGACCATCGGCTCAAAGGCGCGTCTTCAATATGGGCTTTTGGGGCGGATGGTTCTGGACCGGTTTTGCTATCAAAATTTACGGCCTTTATCGAAGGATCTTCTTGGTAGCAGGGCAGGGATATTTCTGTCTGGTCGGGGTGAACAATTATTTGCGTTAGCTTGGGTGTGGGCCAGATTATCGGCCAGTAAGACGTCGAAAATGCTAGACGAATCCGATGCCCCTCGCCGAAGCGGTAGGCCGTATTTGGCAGCTGGATCGTTACAGTTCTTAGCGTGTTCGGCGGGTGTCCGTTATCTGGCATGCCTTTTGCGTTAAGACCAAGATTGCAGACGCTGAACGCCACGCGACTTGAGGTACCGTCTGGCGCTACATCATTTAATCTGACTACCAGAATTGCCGCGGGTTGATCGACTTGTAGCGCAACATTGACGATCGTGTGACCCAGAATATCGACCGAACTTTCAAGCGGTCGAGTATCGAAGACCAGTGATGATTCGTCATCTTCCCGTTGATCTAGCGGTAACCCACCATCGCGCCCGAAGTAACCAGTGTCGCCGGACGCCGATCCGATTTGCAGGTTGTTCGGGATAATCACAGACGTTTCGGCGTCAAATTTACGGGCATCGCTGAGCATGTCGTAGCCCAGTCGATAGGTTCGGGGTGTGACATTCGGTGATGGCCATTGGGTCTCGGCAATCCATGAGCCGGGTCGCTCAAGTAGTTTGTTCTGTGGCGGTACATATTCTTGGCGCCAAACCCGTAGCCGCGGTTCGTCTTCGATTCCGTTGTCGCACTCGAGTAGCCACCGATCCCACCAACGAAGCGCCTCTCTCTGAAAATTTATGCTGGGTCCGGGCACTGCGGCATCCGGATAATGATGTCCCCAGGACCCCACGATTCCCCAGCTCAGGCTTTTCCCTTGGGCAAGGAGGTTCATTACGGTATTGCTGTAACGGTCAACCCATCCGCCGATGAGCAATACCGGACATGAGGGACATTCAGTGGCTTCACTCACTGACCCGTGTTGCCAGTAAGCGTCCCGAGTCTCGTGGCGGATCCAGTTCTCGAGCGGAAAAGTGCAGTGATTTAGGCGCTCCAGCCACATGTCTCGCCATTTCAGGCCGACAGTTTGCGGGTCCGGAGGAGAGGCGAGAATTGTAGGCAGTGTGGCCCCCCATTCCAGCGTATCGGTCAGCAGGCAACCACCCATGTGATGAATATCATCGTTGAAGCGGTCATCGGTAGCGCATACGGCAATGATCGCTTTCAGCGGATATGGTCTGAGACTGGCGATCTGCAGGCTGCTGGTCCCGCCCCAAGATGTACCCATCATGCCGACAGCTCCGTTGCACCAGTCCTGCTCTGCAATCCAGTGAATTATTTCGATCCCGTCGCTGATTTCCTCAGGACAGTACATGTCAGTCATTAGGCCTTCGGAGTCACCCGACCCGCGCATGTCTACCCGAATACATGCATATCCATGACGAGCGAAGACAGGATGATTTCGTTCATCCCTTAACCGAACCATATCCCTTTTCCTGTAGGGGATATATTCAAAGATTGCTGGTGTGGGATCATCACTTTGACTTTGAGGCAGCCAAAGACGTGCGGAAAGCCGGGTTCCGTCGGTCATCGGAATCCAGAAGTGTTCGGTTTCTTTTACCGTGGTCATCATATCGTTATCGCATCGATTAAGTTGGGTACGACACAGTGTCAGTCTGCGTCTGAATCATGCACTAAAGTAACTTGAAACCACAATGTTTGGATGATCAGGAAATACGCACGGTTAAGGCAATGATTTGTACCGTAACCACGGTTTCAGCGAGGACCATTTTCTCGCATTGTTTAGAGAGTCACCTCCCGCCGCCGATGGGAGTATTTTCCGATAACTTTCCTCCGGATAACTCTATGGGTAAACTTTTGCAAACTATCTCCGAGAACGCAGTTGTGCCAGGAGTCCGGCCATGCTCTTAAAAAACGCCAATATTTACGATGTCCGCGCCGGGATCTTCAGGTTGGGCCACCTGTTTATCGAAAACGGCCGCATCGCCGACATCGGGTTTCATGGATCACCGCAAAGTGACGCTGTAGATATGGAGGCGTCCTATCTGTTGCCGGGATTTATTGATTGCCACGTGCACCTTTGTGTCGATACCTACAACCCGGACGCGTCGCGTCTTTGGGCCGGCGCCAAACCAGGCACGATAGCGCTGTCAGCAGCTCGGGCCGCCTATCGAACGCTGCTTTGCGGTGTGACCTCGATCCGCGAGGTCGGTGGTTGGGATTATCACGAGATTGCGGTGCGCGATGCCGTTAATGCCGGCACGATTGCGGGCCCGAGGATCTTCTGTGCGGGCAAGATTATTTCTATTACCTCTTCGTCCACGCCGTATTGGACGGGTATGTATGAAGAAGCCGATGGCCCTGACGAAGTCCGTAAGGCCGCACGCAAGCAATTAGCCAACGGGGCGGATCTCATCAAGATTCTCGCGTCGGGAGCGATGACCTCATCCCGGAACGAACGCGCCGATGCGGTCCAGCTTCGCCCCGATGAAATCAAGGCCGCCGTTGAGATTGCCAAGGATAACTTCACCCATGTGGCGTCGCACGCCCATGCCTGTGAGGCCATCATCAACTCGGTCGAATGCGGGTGTGCAAGTGTGGAGCATGGCAGTTTTGGCGATGAGACAGCCTATAAAATGATGGCAAAGGCCGGAACGTACTTGGTGCCCACCTTGTGCGTCCACCCGGGCCTTCTCGATAACGAGGAGTTTGCCAGCCAGACGCCAGCGCACATCCGCGAGCGATACGCATCATTGCGTGTCATGCGGATCGAGAATATGCGGCTTGCACATAGTCTCGGTGTCGCCATCGCTATGGGCACCGACGTCGGCACGCCCGGCAATCACGCCGGCAACAATCTTCTGGAGCTCAGCCTGATGGTCAACAATGTGGGCCTGTCACCCGAGGAGAGCCTGCTCGCCACGACTCTTCACGGAGCAGATCTATTGGGCCGGGCTGATGATTTTGGCAGCCTGGAAGTCGGCAAGCGTGCTGATCTTGTCGCCATGCGGGCCAATCCGCTTCAAAAGATAGAGGCCGTGGACGCTTTGGATTTCGTAATGAAAGACGGTGTGGCTTACCGGGATGATGATCGGCGTCTGGGCGCTAACTGTCCGGACTTCTGGGCGCCGGGCCGGGCCGGCGGGTTTTACTGACGCGCTGCTTTGTCGCGCGTCCACTTGCTCAGAATATCGCGCGGGTCGCCTTCATCCCCAACGGTGTCTTCCTCACCGGGGCGTCTGGCGGTCAGTTCAATCACGTAGCCGTTCGGATCGCGAAAGTAGATTGAGTCGATAAAGCCGTGATCTGAGATGCCCCGGGATTCAATGCCCGCCTCGCGACCGCGCTCGAGCATGGGTTGAAGGTGTTGATGATCTACCTCAAGGGCAATGTGCAGATCAAAATCACGTTGCGCCTTGAAATCAAAAGGTGTGTCGGGGTCATCAAAGAAAGCAAGAAACGAACCATCGTCCATCTGAAAGAAGGTGTGCAGCACGTGGGTCTCGCGCCCGGTCTTGGTGGTGCTGATTTCCAGCGCGCCCGCAAAAGGCAAGCCAAGGAAGTCTTCGTAGAAGGCGCGCGTCTCTTCTGAGTCGCGACAGCGGTAGGCGTTGTGGTGCAGTCCCTTAATCATCAGTCTGGTTCTTGGACGCCTCAGTCCATCAGGTTGTCAGCGCGCACACGTTGTGCCTGGGCTTCAAGATGCGCGTCGGTTACTTTACCGTAAAGCTCGCGAATGCGTTCAACGCTGCCAATCATCCCGGGCTTTTCAGTGAAGGACATGATAAGCAGCAGGCGATCCGACGGGCCGGTGTTTTTCGTGACTCGATGCAGGGAAAAACTGCCAAGGAACAGCTGTATATCGCCCGGCGCGAGACTGAGGCGGGTCACCTGCCGGGTGTCACCCGAGAGCACCGCCCGTACGTCCTCGTAGCATTCATCTTCTGCATTTCTGAGATTCGGAGCATATTCAAAATGCCCGCCGGTGGTCGCACTTTTAAGCAGCATGGTGATCGTGAACTCGTTGGTGTCAAAGTGCCAATTGAACTGACTGCCCGGCGTCAGCACATTGACGATCATGTTCGATACTGGATCGTCATAGATATACAACTTGTCCTTGCCGAGGCAGTCCTGAATAAAGTCCATCAATGCGGGCCAGTGATAGAGGGAATCGCTGGCTGTAGATTTATCGTAGCAGTCACTCGTGATGAAGCCGTTGGTTCGTTCGAGAAAGGTGCGCCTGGGGTGGTCTTCAGCGAGCGACGGATCGTCCGAGGAAAAATATACGTTGGTCTTTTTGTTGGCGGAAAAGTACGCCAGTTCTCGGCGTTCCTGTGCTTCATTGAGTAAATGAGACAGTCCGCGGGAACTTAAAAAGCCGGGGATCACGGCGCATCCGTCTTGCTCAAGCTGAGCCCGGATCAATGAAAGCGTGTTGCGGTACCGATCGTCTTGAGGGTTATCCAGAGGGTAGCGTGCAATATCAACAAGTGATGCAGGATCAATCGGATGTTCCGGCATGAAGACTTCTCCGGCTCGGTAACCTGGCGCAAGCCTAAATCATTTGGAACGGCGGTTTATGCCCAACGCCATTTAGGTGCGTCCCATTCGACAGGATTAACAACTTGTCGTTACCAGCACCCGGCAGCATTGGCGCCGGTGGCCCCCTGAACCCCAAGATGGGTCAGCGTTAGGGTGGTGCAGTCGGAGTCGTTACTGGCCTGACTGCCCTGGGGGGTCGCCGTGAGAGTGAAACCACTTGCGGATAGCGCACCGCCGCTCGCGGTCACCACATAGTAACCCTCCGGAGAGGTCTGGCTAACCCCGCTGGCCCCCACTACTGCACAACTCGCATTGTTGTAGGCTGAAAACTGCGTATAGCAGCGTTCGAGTTCCTGGGCCACTTGCAGGAGCGTACTCTGGGCATCCGCCCGCCGGCTGCGTGTGACGTAATCCGTGTATTGCGGAACCGCAATTGCCGCAAGAATACCGATGATCGCAATTACGATCATCAGCTCGATCAGGGTAAAACCTTTTTGATTTTTTTGCATAGCAGCACCCAAGTTCTGGTCAAGAATTTTAAGCGATCCTGAGATTAATCCGGGAAGAGTTGCTCCCAGGAGAGCCTTCCGGTAACGGTAGCATCGTTAGTGATCAGCAGCGTTTCTTCCATTTCAACGCCTTCGTCGGTGGCGCTGGCGGGAGTAAAGCGGCGATTGCCAATGATGGAAGGACCTGCTGGCATCCCCTTTTCATCTTCCAGTTTCTTCCCGGCATAGGCAGTCTGCTCTTCGCCGGTTGATCCACTTCGCCCGGTCACGCTGGTGGTATCACCGCTGACGGTAACAGCGCCGTCTTCATTAAAGTCGAAAACGGGCGCATCGGGACTCCCGCCATTTTCAGTCTTAACTGACATTTCCCATCCGCTGCCGCCGGAGGCGCAGACGCTGACATCAGGGATGATGCTGTTGAAGTAAACGATCTTGCCCCGCACGAGCGCTTCAGATACGACTCTTTCGCCTTTGGCAGGCAGGTCGATGTACCAACCGTACTGACGACCTGTCTTTTTTTCATACTTTACTTTGAGGTAAGGATCGAGCACGCGGGCGCGTTTCCCCGAGTCATTCAGTAGAAAAGTCTGGCTGGCGAGACTAGATCGGGTGAGGGCGCCGGTGCCGTTGTCCCAGACGCCGTAAAAAGACTGTGTGTTGCTGCGGGTCTTGTCGCCATCGGCAAGGAATCGGCCAGTGCCGAACAGCACCATCAGGTTAGGTGCGCTGCCGTTGGATACCGTCGGATGACGGATCACGGTGGGCTTGGTCGTGATTGACTGGCTAGAACTGCCAGTGAAAAGCGGTTGCCGACCGTGTGCCGGACTCCACTTGGTATCGATGCTGTTCGAAACATCAAAGGCCCAGAGACTGCCATTAAGGTCTCCCGCATAGATACGGTCTGCTGTGCCGTTACGGTCCAGATCCACTACGGCCGGGCTGAAAAGTCCATTACGGCTGCTGGTGGAGCCGGAACCCGTTGTGATCCGGATGTAATCCGTGCCGTACGTCCAGGTGCCATCGACACCGCCATCCAGATAAATAATGAAAAGCTGTGCATCGCCCCCAGTGCTGTCGGTGGCAGTGTCTTCAAGACCGTTGCCGGTTATCAGAGCCCAGCGTCCGTTGTTCATCAGCGCGATGGTGGGCCGGCTGTAGGTGTAGCCAAGATGGGCGTCAGTCGCGTTCGTAAATTCCCAGAGTACTGTTTTTGCAGCGTTGCTCTCACGAAATGTAGACGGGTTAGTCACGTCCAGTGCAAACAGGCCGCGACCGCCGCCGCCAAGGGTCCCGGCAACAACTGTGTGCCAGGTCTGGGTCTTGGTATTGGGGCCCGCAAAAAAGGCATCGCTCACGGTGGGAGTGCCGTCCACATAGAGATTGTTATGGTTGAAGTTAGGATCAGTCAGGCGGTGATAGCCGGCACTAATGCTGGTGCTGAAGAGTGTGCTGGGGGCATAGGCGATCACTTCCTTACCGTCGCTCGCACGAAACCCATGCAGAAACCCATCGTTTGCCCCCACATAAACAACCGGTGTCCGGGCGCTCTGAGCTGATGAGAAAACTGAGTACTTGTTAGACCCGTCGGGGAAGCCGCCGCCGCTATCCGGCCACGACTGGCCGGGTTTACCCACATAAATCGCACTGGAGTGCCAGATATCCCCAAGTGCGCTGCCCCGAACGCGAAAGCCAAAATCTTTGCCTTCGTGGGCGCGGTTTCCCCTCAGGTATTCAAGACGTGCGGTGCCTTTCGAGACGCTGCCGCGCGAGCCGTTAGGCTCAGTACGAAGGTCATTTTGCTGGCTTGATGTGATCGCGTTCCAGCGAAAAGGGACACCCAGAGTTACGCCTTTTTGTGCACCCAAGGTCATCATGACGCGGCTGCCGGGCGTCGTGGCGTCGAGCCTCCTGGCAGCGCTCCATGCTTGAGCACCCAGGGAACCGTCACTACCTAACTCATAGGCCACCAGATCTCCTGACCAGTCCTTGGCGTTGAACTTGCTTTGGTAGAGCTGGCTGCCTTCGGTCAGCGCGCCGGTGCTGAACGAGACGGCAGCAGCAGATCCGGACTGGGCAATCCCTCCTGCGACCGCCTCAAGAACCGCATTGACCGTGGCCACTGTGCCGCTAACGTTATTCGTCAGGGTGCCGGAGGTTGCCCCTGTAACCAGTGTTGCCTGACCGGGATTAGTTCTGTTAAACGAACATGATCCTCGGTTGGTATCAGCGTGATAGTCGATACCTCGTCCCTTACTGTAAGTATTGATTCCTGCTACGATGACGTTGTTGGCCAGCAGGGCGGCGTTGACCTCGCTCTTGTCTACCGTAGTGCTCCACGAGCAGGCATCGCCGAACCACAGAATAATTCTGCCCGCGTCGTCACGCCAGCCTACGTCGTAGCCGGTCGCAAAGCCTTTATCCGAGCAAGTGGCGCCGGGGTAAAGCGGGTCAATGCATTTGCCGTCAGTCTTTCCGCCCCCCGTGGCGAGTTGATGCAGGGCAAAAAAGTTGGCCTCGGCCCAGTCACCGCCACAACCACCCGGACTGCTGCAAGGACGCCACTGGTTCATACCCCGTGTCACCAACGCCTTGGAATCAGTCAGCGACTGATTGATCTTGAAGGCGCGCTGGGCTGCACGGGTTTTCTCGGCCTCTGTCGGTTCGGTACTGGAGCACTCTCGGGGATACCAACTGTGGCATCGGCCTCTTGGATTTTCACAATAGTAGCGGCGGCACCAGGACCACGGGCATGTTGCACGATGACAGTAGTAGATGCCGGAGCCCATGACGTGTTCTCGCGGATCCCCCCAATAAGTGGCCACCGCAGATCGGGTATCAATACCGGCAAAGCGCGGGTCTCCCCCCGAGATGGCGTCCAGGATCGCTGAGGCATTGCGTTTTGTGTTTCTGATTGGGCCGCCCATGCTGCCGGTGTTGTCCATCAGAAAGACAACGTCTGCACGACAGGAGCCCGCATCTGACATTGACTGCGCCTGTGCGATGGCCGACGAAGCGAGCAGGACCAGTGCGATCAAAAGGCGGGCAACCGCCTTTAGCGGAATTGATACGAACACCTGCGTCATAGAGTCAGCATCGGGTTGTTGGCAAAGATGACGCGCTGGCCTCCGGGAAAAGTCAGCGCGTCCACCGATTCAATCTCCAGCAGAGAAAAAAGCGTGATGCCGACCGCCTGGACTTCATTCGCATTGGCGCAGGTAAATTCCCATCCGGCGCTGATTCCCGCTCCTGTGTCTGCGTTGCCGAAATGCCGGATCACATCGGCTTCATTGACTTCGCAGCCCGCAGCTTCAGGAAGCACAAATGCGCGCGATACGTCACGCAGCGCGACGGTTAACGTTTGGAGTCGGGTATTGGCGGCGCTGGCCGTCGCAGCCACTGCGGCAGCAGGAATCTCCGCGGTCAGCAGCAGATTGGCGCCGATACGTGCCGCAGTGACCGTAACGCGCTCTGAGGCGCCCGATTGTGCCCAGCCGACGCTGGTGCAGAACAGGCAGACCGTAACGGAGATGATCAGTCGCTTCATATACCTGTACCTGGCTTCATGCTTAGGATCAGTAGGCTCTCGCATAATGGCTGCGCAAAATAGTCTGGGTGCTGTCGCTGCCGCCAGTGCCCCGGGCGGTAATGCGGTAGATCACCGACTTTTGAGTGAGGTCGGTTTCGCCATAGCCGCCGATATTGAGAGAGCCTTCGCCGCCGCTTTCGCCGACTTTCTTGACCATATATCGCGGCGCGCTGGTTACCCCGGTTGGCGTGCTCGATAAGACCCTGGAGTTGTCATCGTCCCAATTGGTGCCAAAGGGTGCCGGCTCCAGATTACCAGCTGCTGTTCCCTGCGCGTAAATACCTGAGCCTGTCGCAGTGAATGCACTGTCGTCTGCCTGACTTTCGATAAAGGCTTCTGCTCCACGCAAGCCCGCCTCAGCCGCTTCAAAAGAGAGGTTGATGTCGCGGCTTGCACCCGCCATTTTTTCTTCCAGCAGGGTAGTCCGCATCAGCGCCATGGCAATAAGGGTCAGCATGACCAGCACCACCAGGCCGATCACCAATACCCAGCCCTGTTGGCTATTTTTATCGGAGATACGTGCTTTCATAGAGGCACATCTTAGCCTGCTTTATTGCGAAGCGTGATAGTCGTGGTAAAGACCTTTCGCAGGTATTTATCGGTGCTTCCTGGCGTGACCGAGCTTCCGTTAAAGGTATAAGGCGCGGGTTCTGTTGTCAGATTGTTATTGATTGAACGTGCCAGTAGCGAGATCCGCACGCTCACGATGCGATCAATATCAAGATCCGAGGCGCCAAAGGCGACATAGCGGTTGGCAGTGCCGTCTCCGTTGGCGCCGTCGGCGTCAGCATCCGTGTCTTCACCGTAAAGAATCTGCATATTTTCGATTCCCTCGAGTAGTTCATCACCGTTGCTCGCACAAGTCTGTCCGGACGTCGGATTAACGAGACGTCGGAGCGCCGGCTGCGCCGGGTCAGCACCCGGAGCAATGCAGAAGGTCACCTCTCTGGCTTCATAGACCCGGGCGCCAGCGGCGTAAGCCTTGTTGAGGTTGGGTGAGACATTGGCATTTGCACCTGCTGCGTGGGCGAGGGCTGTGCCGGCGATGCCGGTGACCTGAAAGAGATCTCCATCTTCACAGTCGCTGATGAGAACCGCCGTGTCCGTTGACAGGGCGCCGACACTTTCAACCGTAACATTATCGCCTGTGCCTGACATGCCGGAGGTAACCAGAGCCCCGCTGCCGGTCGCACTGCGAAAAGTGATGCTGTCCGAACTGTTCAGCCCATCGTCGGACGTGCCGGTTATGTGTCCGGCGCCAACATTGATATAGGCGTTGCTCGTCGCCGAGACGCCGTTGGTCAGAGTGGCGTCGCTGTAACAGCCCCAGAAGCCTGCTACCCGGGCATCGCGACGGATGAATTCGAGCCCAAATCGTCCGTTCTCCTGAACACGGGCAAGACCCTCGTTGAAGCGGTACATGCGGCTGGCGTCGACGTAAACCTTGAGCATGGCCACCGTCACCAACAAGCCGATGGCGAGGGCGATCATTAGCTCGACCAGCGTGACGCCGTGCTGTCGATGAAGAGCCTGATTGCCTTTGCCGTGGGAGTCTGTGCGGATTTGTTGTGTCATGGCTGGAGCTCAAAGACAAAACTGTCGTCCGCACTGCCATCGCGGTCATCGTCCCAGGTGAGGGTGATGGTATAGGTGGTGCCGGATTTGGCGACCGTGCCGCTGCCGCTTGGGAGTACGGCCGCGTTCATGCTGTTCCACGCCCAGCCGTCGTATTGCGCCATCTGTGCGGGATTACAGCCACTGGTGATACAGCCTGGATCGCTCCCTGCTCCGGAAACCATATCGTAGTTTCCAGCGTCGATCCCCAAGCGGTTGGCCCGCATCCGATCGGCCATGTCGTAGGCCTGACTGGAGGCGTAGGAGCGGTGCAGCGCGCTCGTGTTGTACTGAAGGCCCTTGGCCATCAGCGCGGCGAGAGCCAGCAGGCCAAAGGAGAAAATCACCAGGGCGATCAACACTTCGAGCAGTGTGAAACCTCGGCTGTTTTTGTTTTTCATGTGCCGCAGTTGCTCACTCCTGATCCCACAGCATTGGCGGGAAGTGCCTTCACCCGCCCGCTGGCGCTGACAGCAATGGCCTGTGCTTTGTCACCGAATCCCCGACTGTCGCAGAGTGCAAAAGAGCCCGCGAGTCCGCTGCCTGCAACATTCGTCGAGCTGCCGTCGTGCCGAAAAGAGATATAGGTCGTGAAGGCAGCGGACCTCAGGGTATTGCCCCCATCAAGTGCCGCCCCGATCCCGATCACCGTTTCGCCACTATCGACTGCGGCATTGGCGTTGGCATCGTTGAATACCACCCAGCCGTCCTCCCACTCGGTGCCGGAACAGCCGCTCGACGTACCCGGGCAAACCGTCACGCGGGTTGCGGTGCGCATTGCTTCTGACCGAGCATGGGTGAGTTGGCCGATAAAGTCACTGGCCTGGCCGCGAAGTCGGTTGTTGAGAACAAAGTCACCAAAAGCCGGAATGCCAAAGAGCGCCACGAGGCCGATGATGGCGATCGTCACCATCAGTTCGATCAGGGTAAATCCTGACGCATAGACAGGGCGGCCGAAAAATGAAACCGGTTTGACTTTCTTGGGCCCCATGAAGTTCAACCTTGGCATGGTCTAAAAAATCTCCTCACATAAGTCTGCCACAAGGGATTCGCCGTGGTGGCGTATGGAGATTGTCCGGCGACAAAGGTTTGGAAAGGCTTCGTCGATTCAGCAGGATTAATGGCAAAATAAAGGGCCAGTTTCCGCCCGAATCCGCCTGCATGATCATCAGCGTTGTCATTCCTGTTTACAACGAGATTGGCACGCTTGCCAAGATTGTTGAGCGTGTGAAGAGCGTACCCGTTTCGACCGAGATCATCCTGGTGGATGACTGCTCCTCTGATGGCAGTCGCGAAGTGGTGCAGACCCTGGGGGCGACCGAGGGGATTAAGGCAGTGCTCCATAAAGTCAACCAGGGCAAGGGCGCAGCTTTGCGTTCCGGGTTTGCCGCAGCGACCGGTGATGTAGTGCTGGTTCAGGATGCCGACCTTGAATATGACCCAGGGGATTACCCACGGCTGCTTGCGCCCATTGAAAATCACGGAGCGGATGTCGTCTACGGCTCGCGTTTTGCGGGAGGTGATTCTCATCGTGTGCTTTATTTTTGGCACTCGGTAGGAAACAGGGTGCTCACAATGCTGTCCAACATGATGAGTAACCTTAATCTCACCGACATGGAAGTGTGTTACAAGGTGTTTCGCCGCGAGATCATTCAGAGCCTGCCTCTGCGCGAGGACCGCTTTGGGTTTGAGCCGGAGGTGACCGCGCGCCTTGCCCGCTACCGCAAGCCGGACGGCAGTCGACTCAGGATTTTTGAGGTGGGGATCAGCTACGCGGGGCGCACCTATGAGGAAGGCAAAAAGATCGGTTGGAAAGACGGTCTTCGTGCGATCTGGTGCATTCTTCGCTACAACCTGATCAGGGACTGAACGGGCCGGCCGCGTCTCTCGGACCAACCCGTTGCTGGCAACCTGTTTGTCAGGGGTCTTAGCTCTGAATTTTCCAGCTGCCGTCTGCCTGGCGGCAGGCCGTACCGTAACCCTGCTGGGTCTCGCCGCCGACCTGAATTTCTGTCGTGAATTCACGGCACGGGGTGCCGTCTGATTTCACGACGGTCGCGGTGGGGGTTGCCGCCCCGCCATTGCCTGAGTTGGGGTTCTGCCAGGTCGTCACGGCACCATCCTTGGTGGATTCAAGTGAATATTGAAGATTCTGCGCCGCCAGCAGCCGGTCCCGCTCGTCCAGCTGGGCGCCGATCTGATCACCGATCACTGCGCCGAACAGAATTCCAAGAGCGATAGCCCAGCCCTTGTCGGAGTGCCCATCACCCAGCGCGGATCCCAGGACTCCGCCAATCACTGCCCCAGCTGCCGCGCCTTGTTCCTGTTTGGTGGGAACCGTGCTACAGCCTGCGATAAGCAGTGAAGCACCGAGCACAACTGCACCTATGGTTCTGGTTTTCATGGGATGATCTCTCCGGTTTGGGTTTATGCTTAAGTTTCGAAAATTTTAGGCTAAGGCTGACAACGAAAACGTGACGACCATCACCTAATCGGCGTACTCGGACCACAAAATCTAAAATTCCAGTTCGTCTTCGATCGCATCGATTCCTGCAAATGCACACAGGTCATCCATGTCGCCACCTGGTGCGCCCGAAACGCCAATGCCGCCAACCAGCGAACCGGCGGCTTCGATAATCACGCCGCCTCCGACCATCACCACACCGGGTAGATGCCGTAAACCCGACGCGGGCTGACCGTAATCTGTTACTGAAACCAGCTCGGTGGTGTTGGTTCTGAACCCGACGGCCGTTCTGGCTTTACCGATAGCCGTACGAACCGTGCGTGGGCTCGCGAGCTGATCACGCAGGACGACTTGCACGCCGCCGAATCTGTCCACAACGGCAATGGTTGCCTGAAAGCCTTCGTCACGACAGCGCTCGAGTGCTGCCTGAGCGGCTGTGAGCGCGGTCTCGGGTTTCAGCATCTCGAATGTGACGGTGCCTTCCGCTGCGAGAGCCTTGATCGGTGTCGCCAGCAACACACTGCTGATCGTCAGAATACGAAGCAAACTGTTTGTCATATGGAAACTCTTTTTTATCGTCAAAAATCCTAACACCTTCATACCCGTTTCGGGGCGGGCAGCGAGAGAACTTTTATTACAGTTGGTTAATGATTGTATTCAAGTATGTCGAGATATCGTCATTCTAGTGATAATTTTCTGCAAACTATTGGGAAGCGGGTTTGTCTGTTTCGCCAGGTCGCGCCAAATCGTACCGTGATGCTTTAACAAGCCGCCATGGCCAAAAAGGACAGGTTGGTGACGTTTTTGTGAAAAGGAGGCTTCATTGCAATAAGCTCCAATGACCACTTGATGGGCGAAATCCGGCACGCTTGCTTCTAGCTGCGATGAGGGGAAACAGATGAAAATGAGTCGACGCACGGCATTGGCGAGTGCCTTGCTGTCCGCAGGTTACTGGTTGATGCCAAAGCGGCGTTTTCCTGTTGGGGACGTTCAAGCAACAACGGGATCAGGAGAAACCGTTGTGGTAATCGGAGCAGGTATGGCCGGCTTGTCAGCGGCCAGGCGTCTTACCACCAACGGATACCGGGTGGTTGTGGTGGAGTCCCGAGATCGTCCCGGTGGACGCATGTGGACTGATTACTCCCTCGGAACAGCAGTGGATTTGGGTGCGGCATGGATTCATGGTGACTCTTCAAGCAACCCTCTGATGAAGATGGCCGACCGATTTGGAATAGCGACCACGGCTACCGAGTGGGATCAGACATGGCTTTTCGATGCCGAGTACGGGGAGATTGAAGATGACAAATATGACCCGATCTGGAGCAAGGCAGAGAGCATCATCGAGCGCCTATACGAGTTGCAGTCTTACGCTTCAAGTAAGCAGTCTGTCGCGGACGCTCTGGCGCCAATTTTGAAGAGGCTCTCGGAAGACCCAATCGTAAAAAGAGGGATCCAATGGCAAATTGCAAGTTATATAGAACTTGAATATGCGACCAATTACGATCAGCTCTCTTTAAAGTACTGGGAAATGGATGAAAGTTTTAGTGGCGATGATGTGATCGTGAGTGGAGGTTTCCAGAAGATCGTCGAACCGCTGTCCGACGGGCTGGATATTCGCTATAGACATGTTGTCGACAAGGTGTCGTATGACAAGTCCGGTGTAAAAGTCTTTACCAGCCAGGGTGTGATTGAAGCAGATCGCGTGGTGGTTACGCTTCCGCTTGGCGTGCTTCAGCAGGATCGCGTCAGATTCGAGCCATCGCTACCTGAAGAAAAACTGGACAGCATCGGTCGTCTCGGAATGGGAGTCATTAACAAGATCGCGTTACGGTTCTCCAAACGGTTTTGGCCCAACGACGCGCATCTTCTGGGTCTTTTAAGCAGTTCCAC
>MDTD01095420.1_pt1 | contig 15577 bp, 14 predicted proteins | sample 811221 | NCBI WGS metagenome assembly MDTD01 (sample SAMN05326646, study PRJNA326480) | marine metagenome | isolation source: seawater | place: Pacific Ocean: South West | collected 2011
CGCTCTTTTGCACTTAAATTATCTTTAATCACAAGTCTTTTAGTATACGGTTCTGCCAGATACGGATTTACTACACTAACTAGCTTATTAATCTTCTCAGCAGAATCCAAGTTCATGACACCGGATTCAAAATCATTTCCAAGATTAAATAGGGATTTAGAGACTTCCTCGCTAGTTCTGATTTGGCTTTTATCCATAAGTAAATTATCTTGCCCCGCTGATTGCCAGATTGGCCGTTGCCAGTCTACCTTAATCTGAAACGTAACCTTAGATTTACTGGAAACACTTATCTCAGCCTCACGTGCGCGGTCAAAAATACCCCATGAGTCATTTTTACGACGCCATTTATGAAAATCACCATTAATTGTCACACCATCTTCCGCCACTTTCATATCGAGACTCTTTGTGCGATATCGAATAGTTTGAGACTGTCGATTTTCTCTGATCTCGAAATGAGCAGGATTATTAAAAGGATTATCCCTTCCACTCTGACCAGACTTCTTATCACCAGGAATAACGACCACATTGCCGGGTACATGCTTATTCACATTGCCACGATGATAAGTTTCAGAATCTCCTCCCCGGAAAATCAAGTCATCGGAAGATGGGTTGGCTTGGCTCACTGTCGTCACCAATGAAAGTCCTACTAATAGTCCACTGATAGCAAATTTTTTCATGCAATTCTCCTGCTCTGGTCATTATATTCTTAAGCAAACGCTGTTCCACGTGAATAGTTCATACGCGAGCAAAACTTATAAGTTTCAATGTGTAAAAAAAAATGTCATCAATTAATCATTTTGAATGGATGAGCAGTAGACCTTGTTACACGACTATAGCTTCAGCTAGAATGAGCTGCTATTTTTCAAATAAAAAATTCTGAGGAGAGGCCATGCCTGTAGCTACTTATGAACAATACTGCCAAATGCTAGATCGCGCCCTAGAAAGAGGTTTTGCATATCCAGCGATTAATGTGACATCCACCTCTACGGCTAATGCAGCGATTGCAGCTTTCGCTGAAGCTGGCAGTGATGGAATAATACAAGTCTCTACCGGTGGCGGCGAATTTGCGTCAGGCCAAGCTGTTAAAAACGCTGCAATAGGTGCGATATCGCTGGCTCAACATGTACACCTCGTAGCTAAAGAATACGATGTTTTAATTGCCCTACATACAGACCATTGTCATCCAAATAAAGTAGAACCATTTTTGATTCCACTAATTGAGGAAACTGAAAAACGAAGAGCAGCTGGACTACCAAATCTTTTCAACTCTCACATGTTTGACGGATCCGAGCTAGCATTAGAGGAAAATATCAAAATTAGTAAGGAGTTATTGGAGCGCTGCGCAAAAAGCGAAATCATCTTAGAGGTTGAAACTGGAGTGGTCGGAGGAGAAGAAGATGGCGTTAATAATGAAGATGCGCCAGCTGACAAATTATACACTACACCCGAAGACATGGTTGCGGTCGCAAAAACATTAAAGCCAATTGGCCGTTATATGCTGGCTGCAACTTTTGGAAACGTTCATGGTGTGTACAAACCGGGTAACGTCAAACTCACCCCTACCATATTAAGAGACGGTCAAAGCGCGGTACTCAAAGAACTTGGTGAGGACTATCGAATTCATCTCGTCTTTCACGGTGGGTCAGGTTCAGAGCTTCATGAAATTCACGAGACTCTAGAATATGGAGTTATAAAGATGAATGTGGATACAGATACGCAATATGCCTACACTCGCCCAGTGGTTAATCATATTTTCACTAATTATGACCAAGTACTAAAAGTAGAGGGCGAAGTTGGATCGAAGAAACACTACGATCCTCGTACGTGGATGAAAAAAGCTGAAAATCAAATGAAAGATCGAATCATACAATCGGTGAAAGACTTGAAAGCAGATGGTACTAGTATCTTAAAAAATTAGTGCTGAATTAGGGATTCATCCATCTTTACTGGGTAAGATATTTTTTATTTTTGGGAATTTTTAGACTTGGCCTTGCCTCGAAAATTATTAGTGATAACGTCCCACATTCGCTTTTTGCGTTTCCATTGAAAATTGTCACCAGCAGTCCAACCAATCTGTTTCCCGTCTAAGAAAATAAAGGTACTCACCAAATCATGTTGGCCTTTGAATGCGCCATAGGGAATCTCTCCGGGGTAAATTCCCCATAATCCTTGCACAAGCTGTTCAACTTCTAACTTAATTTTAATGCTGGTATCTTCTACATATCCTTCGATCTGACTTTTATCACCGGGTAGGCGGTTTCCTCGAAAATCAATTTTCATTTGAAGCGCTCCACTTTTTGTGATGAAAACCTTGGTTTTTTTAAACCAATCGGAGTGTTTGAAGGAAAATACTCGTAATTGTAAATCCAACCACATACCAAAAGTAACGGGCAAAGGCTCTTTGTAGTGATCTAGGAGGTTAGTGCTGTTTACAGCATAAAGCGGTGAACAAAGAAAAAAATATAGTATGAAAGCCCTTATTTGCATACAAATCACTTCGACAAATAAAGTAAATTGTTTAAGTTTCAACTGTTCAAAGCGGTACTGACACTTTCTAAAAAACCTCGGTTTGTGTACACTGGCGGCATGTCGGAAATTGTACAAAAGACACAGGCGTCGAAAGTGAAGCGTAAACCAGGCTGGATAAAAGTCAGACCACCTTCAGGACCCGACTACAATTACCTGAAAGAAGAAACTGCCAGACTAGGCCTCGCTACAGTATGTCAAGAAGCCCGTTGCCCAAATATCGGAGAGTGCTGGAGTGACAGAACTCTTACTATTATGATCATGGGAGACACCTGCACTAGATTTTGTAAATTCTGTAATGTAAAGACTGGTAAAGGCTCAGGATGGCTTGACTCCCAAGAGCCTTTGAAGACAGCTCAATTGCTAGAACCCCTTAAACTCCACTATGTTGTAGTAACATCAGTTGATCGTGACGACATCGAGGATGGAGGCTCAGCGCACTTTGCAGCAACTATACGACAAATTAAACGCTTGAACCCTGAGACCACCTTAGAAGTCCTGACGGGAGATTTTTCAGGCGTTGCCGCACACATGGACAAGGTAATTGCAGCGAGACCTGATGTTATTTCACACAACATCGAGACCGTAGAGCGGCTCACCCCCTCAGTAAGAGACCGACGCGCAACATACATTCAAAGTCTGTCGCAACTAGAGAGGGTCAAGCAAATGGATCCAGCCATCTACACAAAATCCTCTTTAATGCTTGGTTTTGGGGAAAATATGGAAGAATTAGAACAAAGCATGCGAGATCTGCGAGGAGTGGGAGTCGATTTTGTAACTTTGGGACAATATCTAAGACCTTCATCAAAGCATCATGAAGTGAAGAAATTCTACCATCCAGATGAATTTGAACAACTGAAGCAACTTGGCTATAATCTCGGCTTCAAGATGGTGGCCTCTGGGCCCCTAGTTAGGTCTAGTTATAAAGCTGGGGAATTCTTTATCAAGGAGTTTATCCAAAAAGACAGTCTGAGGCGTCAGCGCACTGCATAATTTTACCGACTACTATTATTCAATTTACTCGCATTAGCTATTCAACGAACTGAGGTGTTACATGCAATTTGAGAAAATCCAGTACCTTGATTATGAGGGCAACCTCAGCAAGGATTTTAAACGTGAGATCAGCAAAGAGGATCTCATTAAAATGTACAAAACAATGCACTTAACTCGTCGTATCGACGAACGTTGTATCACCTTGCAGCGGCAGGGTGTTATCAATTTTGTGATTGGTAGCCGAGGCGAGGAAGGTTGTGCCGTAGCTAGTGCGGCAGCCCTTACCAACGACGATTGGCTATTTTTTCAATATCGTGAACAAGCTGCAATTTTATGGAGGGGACTGAGTACCCAAGAGTACATGGATCACATGTTGTTAAACGAGAACGATCCATCTCTAGGACGACAAATGTCGAATCACTACGGTAAGCGTGAGCTTAATTCTGTGACCGTTTCATCCACATTGGCTACGCAAATACCCAATGCGGCGGGTGCTGCCTACGCTATGAAAGTACGAAATGAACCCAACGTTTCCTTATGCTACTTAGCTGAAGGGTCAGCGTCTGAAGGTGATTTCCACGCTGGTGTACACATGGGTGCCGTTCGGCGAGTACCTTGTATATTTTTCTGTCGTAACAATAAATACGCAATCTCCACAAGCACCGAGAATCAGTACCGAGGTGATGGAATTGTTCCGCGGTCTATCGGTTACGGGATTCAAGGCTTTAGAGTCGATGGCAATGATGTTTTTGCAGTATATGATGTGGTTGCTAAAGCGAAGGAAATCTGCCTATCTGGGGAGGGACCAGTATTAATTGAGGCCATGACTTATCGCGTTGGAGCTCACAGTACCGCCGATGATCCAACGCGCTACCGCAAAGAAGGGGAAGCTGAAGAGTGGGACCCAAAAGATCCAATTCAAAGACTCAGGCTGTATCTAGACAAGAAGCGTTGGTGGAACGACAAAAAAGATAAAGAATTTTTGGAAGCTATGTACGAGGAAGTAGAAGATGCGATTAAGGTCGCTCGTAATACTCCTAAACCTGGCATTGATAAAATGTTTCAGGATGTTTACCACGATGTTCCTTGGAATCTTCAGGAACAATATGAATTTCTGCAAAAATTTAATGAAGAGGAGGGTCACTAATGCCCGTAATGAATATTATTGAAGCCGTTAATAGTGCTCTTCATATTGCGATGGAGAAAGATCCTACTACTGTTGTGTTTGGTGAAGATGTCGGTTATTTCGGTGGGGTTTTTCGCGCCACTGTGGGGCTGCAGGAGAAGTTCGGCGAGGCACGTTGCTTTGACACCCCCATATGTGAGCAAGGAATCATAGGTTTTGCCCTAGGTTGTGCTCTTAATGGCTTGAACCCGATCCCGGAAATTCAATTCGCTGACTATATGTTTCCCGCCTATGATCAGCTTCACAATGAGGTAGCCAAAAGTCGCTACCGCTCTGGAGGACACTACCCCTGTGCAATGACAATCCGTACACCATATGGAGGCGGAATTCATGGTGGCCACTATCACTCTCAATCTCCTGAAGCTCAATATCTGCATACGCCAGGTATTAAAGTGGTAATGCCTAGTGATCCGTATGAGGCTAAAGGCCTTTTACTAGCCTCCATTCGAACACCAGATCCAATTATTTTCTTCGAGCCTAAACGTATTTACCGAGCTAGCAAAGCCGAAGTACCCGAAGAGGATTATGAAATTCCTTTGGGTGTTGCCAAGGTCGTTCGTGAAGGTAGAGATTTAACGCTAGTGGGCTGGGGAGCGCAACATCAACAAAATATGAGTGCAGCAGAAGCCGCCGCAAAAGAAGGCATTGATATTGAAGTCATTGACCTCAGGACTCTTAATCCTGTTGATATTGAAACTGTTAGTGCTTCAGTTCAAAAAACAGGGAAGTGCGTGGTAGCACAAGAAGCCCCCAAAACAATGGGTTTTGCAGCTGAAATCAGCGCTCTTATAATGGAGCGTTGTTTCTTGTATTTGGAAGCTCCAGTGCATCGTTGTACTGGTTTCGATACCCCCTTTTCGAATGCCCATGAACATGATTACATGCCTGATATGAAACGCGTTCTGCACTCGATCAGGCAGACCGCAAAGTATTGATAGGAGTCTCCATGACAGATATTTTTACTGTAAATTTACCAGATATCGGTGAAGGTGTAGTTGAAGGTGAAGTAGTTGAATGGCTTAAGAAGGAAGGCGATACACTCGCACAGGATGAGCCTGTTGTGCAGGTCATGACAGACAAAGCTACGGTAGAGCTTCCAGCAGTTTATCCCGGAGTTTTATCCAAACAGTATATAAGCGTAGGCAATATTGCTGTTAAAGACAAGCCTTTGTACGATATTACATTAGATGGAAGTGTTGAAGCCAAGGGAGCTAAACCAGCTGATACCAAAACTGATGAAAAAATAGTCGAGTCACCCAAAGCTCCTGAAGAAGCCAAGGCGGAACCGACTGCAGTATCTCAACCTGCAATTTCAAGACCTACTGGGCAGAAGGCTCTGGCCACCCCTGCCACGCGTCACTATGCTCGTACAAAAAATGTGGATATTAATTTGGTGCCAGGTTCAGGTAAAGGCGGACGGGTAACCAAGACTGATGTTGACCTATTTTTGAGCGGTGGTAGCTCAGGACCCGTACCAATTTTTGCTGGCCCTTCTGTAAGCACCCCTGTTCACAATCTTGAGGGTGATGAACGAGTTCCGTTAAAGGGTGTTCGTAAAATTATCGCTGAACGCATGGTGGAGAGTAAGCACATTGTGCCACATTTTGCCTATTTCGATGAAGTGGATCTAACAGAACTAGTCGAACTCCGTAAAAAGCTCAAAGCTGATGCAGCAGACCGAGGAACAAAGCTGACATACTTACCATTCTTCGTGAAAGCAATTTCAAATGCTTTGCTCAGTTATCCACAAGCCAACAGTTCGATTGATCTGAGTACACAAGAAATTGTTTATCATAAAGTCCATAATTTCGGTATCGCAGTGGCTACTGACAATGGCCTCATTGTTCCAGTAGTAAGAGATGTTCGCAGTAAAACTTTGCTGGAACTAGCCGACGAAATCAATGACTTAGCAACTCGCACTAAAGAGGGAAAGGCAAAGCCTGAGGAATTGAAAGGCTCAACTATTACCATTTCTAACATTGGTGCTATAGGTGGGCTTTTTGTTACTCCAATCATAAACTATCCAGAGGTGGCTATTTTGGGTATGACGAAGCTCCAAGAACGACCGGTAGTACGGAATGGAGAAATCGTTGTTCGCAGTATGATGAATCTGGCTTGGTGCTTTGATCACCGTGTGGTTGATGGCGCCGTTAGTGCAGAGTTCTCTAATGAGATAATAAGATATCTTGAAAGTCCAGGCAGGTTGCTTCTGGATTCACGTTAATGAGGAAATATGAAAATTAATACAGTTGTCATCGGTGCAGGCCCCGGTGGATATGTGGCTGCTATACGTCTGGCTCAACTTGGCATCGAAACTTTGGTCGTAGAGAAAGAATATTTTGGCGGGGTTTGCCTTAACGTTGGGTGCATACCTTCTAAGGCATTGATCCATGCAGCCAAGACTTACTACAAGACTATCAATGAAAATTCCTCCATGGGGATAATTACCGAAGGTGTAAGTTTGGATTTTCCCAAGGTCATCTCCTGGAAGGATAGCGTGGTCAAAAAATTGACTACTGGAATTCGTGGTCTTTTAAAGGGCAATAAAATACAAATCTTGGAAGGAACTGCTGAGTTCAGTTCGAAAAAGAGTTTATTGGTCACCAAGAAAGATGGCAGTACCGAAACTGTAGAGTTCGAAAACTGTATTATAGCGACTGGGTCTAGTCCTACTGTGATTCCGGGGCTAGAAGTAGACCAGGACAAGGTTGTTGATTCCTCAGGAGCTTTAGCATTCAAAGCCCTACCAAAATCAATGGCAATTGTAGGTGGTGGATACATTGGCTTGGAGCTAGGGATGGCATATGCCAAATTTGGTACCAAAGTTACCATAGTTGAGTTCATGGATTCCGTTTTGGCAAGTTTTGATAAAGATGTGATTCAGCTTATTCAGAAAAAACTGAAAAAGTTAGGGGTAGAAACTTTATCTAACTCCAAAGCCCAAGGGACTAAGAAAAGCGGTAAGCAAGTAATTTTGGGAGTTGAAACTCCAGACGGAATGAAAGAACTAAAGGTTGACCACGTAGCTGTTTGCGTTGGTAGACAGCCCAACACGAAGTCACTGAATTTAGCAAAAGCTGGACTAGAACCTGAGAAATCGGGCTTCATTAAAGTAAACGACAAATTACAGACCAGAACACAAGGAATTTATGCTATCGGAGATGTTGCTGGTCAACCTATGCTAGCACACAAGGCCTCCAAAGAGGCTGAGATAGCCGCCGAAGTAATTGCAGGACACAATTCGGTAATGGATGTCCGTCAGATACCGGCTGTTGTGTTTAGTGATCCTGAAATCGCTCAGGCCGGAGTAAGTGAAAAAGAAGCAAAAGAAAAAGGCCTCAACGTTAATGTTAGTAAGTTCCCCTACTCTGCTGTTGGCCGCTCTCTCACCACCAATGAAACTGACGGATTCGTCAAGTTTATTAGCGACAAGGAAAGTAAAGAAGTTCTTGGGATTACTATCATTGGTGCCAACGCTTCCGATCTAATCTCTGAAGCTTCTCTGGCAATAGAGATGTGTGCCTTTGTAGATGACATTGCGCTTACTGTTCATCCGCATCCCACTTTTGGTGAGATTCTTATGGAAGCTGCTAAAGGCAATATGGGTGAAGCAATACATATGCTGAATCGCTGATGCCCAATCTACGTGTATTGAATTCCAAACTGGTGGACTATAGCCAGGCCTTGGAACAGCAATTGCGTTGGGTAGATGAACGAAAAATTGAATCGCTTGATAACATTCTATGGTTACTGTCACATCCTGAGGTAATAACCCTTGGTGCTTCACGAAGTAGCAAGCATAATCTGCTAAGCTCGACTGAGATCCCTTTAGTAAAGGTTTCCCGTGGGGGAGACATCACCTACCATGACCCTGGGCAGCTCACTGGTTATTTCATATTCAGCCTTAAAGAGGATCAGCGGGATCTTCATCAGTTTTTATGGAATATTGAAGAATCGCTAATTCGATGTTTATCAGAATTTTCTATAACAGGGTATAGAGTGGAAGGTAAAACTGGTGTTTTTGTGAATCAGAAGAAAGTTTGCAGTATTGGTATTGCCTGTAGACATTGGATTACATATCACGGCTTTAGCTTAAATTTTAATTCGAATCTTAAGAATTATGCACTCATGAATCCTTGCGGTTATTCCAGTGATCTAATGGCTAATCTAGCTGACATTCAAATGGATGAATTCAAAAAACACATAGGTCAATCAGTAGCTCAAGTCTTTAATCTTAGTTATCTGGGGATAAAGGATTGGCAAGCCTTGCCAGTATCAAAGTAAATTAAATTTGACAGTGTCAGGTCATCCTCGCTAAAGTGTTGCTTGGAAGAGGAGCGACAACCAGAGAACCTGTTGGAGGACATCAAGGTCCTTAGAGAATGGGAGATGGGGATTGTCGCCGAAGTGAGGTTTATCTTGATTAAAGCTTCACTGGCCTGAAAGGAAGAGACCTGCAGGCTGTCACTGATTCGTGGAGAGCTTCCGAGATTTTTTCTAAGCTTCCATCCACTTCCATTGGAGTAATGTTGATGGAAGAAAATCAATTAATTATCTGTAAATTTGGTGGAACCAGTGTTCAGGATGCTGCGTCAATTCATAGCTGTGTAGATATTCTATTGCGTAATCCTCGACGTCGAATGGCATTAGTTTCAGCTACTTCTGGTTCCACTGATCTATTATCTGAAGCCTGTACATCTGCTCGCGATGGTAAAAGTGATGAATGCCTGAGGCTTGTAACTAAATTCGTAGCACGTCACATGCAATTAGCTCAGGAGCTAGAAATCTTTGGAGAAGTATCTTCTCAGATAAATAGTTTAGGCGAAGAATTACAAACCTTACTTCAGGGTGTTCTGATGTTGCGTGACTGCTCATCAAAGACTCGCGATAGGGTGTTATCTATAGGAGAAAGAAGTAGTTCAATTCTAGTAAGTGCCTGCTGGTCACAAAGAGTAGATACGGAGGTAAAATGCTTTGATATTCGTGAGGTCATGCATACCGACCAACGGCATGGTTCAGCCCTACCATGTCTAAAAAAAATTCGGCACTCCAGTAAGCAAATACTGCAACCCCTTATAGATGACGGTCAATTAATCTTATCTCAGGGATTCATTGGAAGTAGTCCTGATGGATCTACCACCACCTTGGGGCGTGGAGGAAGTGACTACTCAGCAGCTCTCATATCTGAAGCCCTCAAAGCATCTGCCCTTGAAATATGGACTGATGTGGAGGGTATTGCATCTACCGACCCTAGATTATGCTCCAGAGCAATATCCATTAAGGAGATTAGCTACAATGAAGCTGCCGAGATGGCTACTTTTGGAGCAAAAGTTCTACATCCAACAACACTTTGGCCGGCCATTCGAGCCAAAATTCCGGTGTTTGTAGGAAGCAGTAAAAGTAAGAGCAATCAAGGAACATGGATATGTAGCAAGGTCGATCATCAACCTCTAGTACGAGCAATTGCCCACCGACCCTCGCAAACTCTTTTGAGCATCACGACTCCCCGAATGCTACATGCATGGGGATTTTTGTCTAAAGTCTTTGATTGCTTTGCACGTCATGAATTAAGCGTTGATCTAGTGACTACCAGCGAAATCAGTGTCGCCATCACTTTAGATCCCAGCAATGAAATTAACGATCGCTTATTAGACGAATTACAGCAGCTTGGTGAACTTAAGGTGGAGCATGATTTGTGTTTACTCGCATTAATCGGTAATCGCATCACTAGGCAAGCAGGGCTCGCTGCGCAAGTATTTGAAATACTTCGCGATATTAATGTCAGAATGGTCTGCTTCGGAGCCTCCGATAATAACCTTTGTTTTTTGGTAGATCAGCAACAGTCCACTAGAGCCTTGCAGAAATTACACGCTCATTTTCTGGAGCACAAATTATGATTGGACTAATTGGCTCGGGGAAAACTGGCAGCTATGTAAAACAACTTACTAAGAATCTAAACTGGAAGGTGTTCAATTCAAAAAATAAGCCTGATTACGATTCATTAATGCAATGCGAGGTTGTAATTGTCTTTGTACCAGGACCTGTTCTTGATCAATATCTACCTCTTTTAGTGGAAACAGGAGTCCCTGTCATTTGTGGAACCACTGGATTTGAATATCCTAAAGATTTTGCTGATCAAGTAAGACAGCGAAACCAAGTATGGATTCATGCCAATAATTTTTCACCGGCAATGAGTGTGGTCCGCAACTTAATCAAATTACTTGGCAATTCAGAAAAGATACTCGAGGGTTTCAAACCCTCTATTCTTGAACGACACCATATTGATAAACAAGATTCACCAAGCGGCACTGCTCTGAACTGGCAAGAATGGCTAGGCAAAGACTGCCTTATCCAGGCTGAACGTGAAGGTGATGTGGTAGGTTTCCATCAATTAAACTTCGATAGCGAGCTTGAAACAATACAAATAACTCACCAAGCTAAAAACAGAAGTCTCTTTGCAAAAGGAGCTCTTCTAGCACTGCAGTGGGTACAGCAAGGACTTATTTCTCCCGGATTTTCAAGATTCGAAACACTAATCGATAAGGAGTTAGAATGCGATTAAAACAAACTGTAGAAAAGACCTGTGTTTATACTGCTGTGATCACTCCTCTTACTGAGCATCTTTCCATCGACTTCGCTAGCCTGAATAAATTACTTAGAGAGCAAGAGCATGTTGGCAATGGAGTTCTTATTTTGGGAAGCACGGGTGAAGCTCTTAATCTCAGTATGGAGCAACGCAAACAAATCGTCTTGTACACGATGGAGCTTAATTTGGAGGTGCCGGTAATGATTGGTATTGGAGGTGCCCAACTTGAAGCTCAAGTGGAATGGATTCGTTGGCTTAATGGACAATCTGTAGACTCCTACCTGCTTGTGACCCCTCTTTACTCTAAGCCTGGCAAAGAAGGTCAAATTCAATGGTTCGAATGTCTTATGGATGCTAGTGAGCGACCATGCATGCTTTATAATGTACCGGGACGAACGGGCGTGGAGCTTGACCCTGAAGCATTAAAAAGTCTGCAGAGTCATACCAATGCATGGGCTGTAAAAGAAGCCGGTGGATGCGCTGAGAAGTTACGTCGATACATTCAGCAAGCTCCCTCATTACGATTTTTCTGTGGTGATGATATTCTTATTGATGAATTTATTGAAGCTGGTGCTACAGGACTTATCTCTGTGGCCTCGAACACCTGGCCTGAGATTACCCAAAGACTAGTTCAACAGTTATTGCAGAACCGGCGTCAAAGAATTCCAGAGGAGTTTCGTCGTGCTGCTCAGTCTTTGTTTTTAGCTAGCAACCCGGTTCCTGTTAAGGCTCTTTTATTCGAACTTGGAATAATCAACAGTCCGCTGATGCTACCACCTCTCTCGCATGAAGACCTTTATCATGTGGGACCAGTCTTAGCCAGCCATACCCAGCTAATGCCTATTTTAGAAGAATTACGACAACAAGATGAAAAGGAGCTAGGTCATGCAGTGGCTTGAAGTTTTAGATGCATTAGAGTCTGGTCAAATCAGGGCTGCTGCTCCTAGAGAAAATGGAAAATGGGAAGCCAATCTGGAAGTCAAACAAGCCATCTTAAATGCTTTCAAAGAAGGTCAACTGGTGGAGGGCCCAGGCTTTGTAGACAAACATAACTTATTACCTCAAAACTTTGCTCGCAGTCGAGGCGTGCGTTTGGTACCAGGTGGTAGTGCAGTAAGACGTGGGGCGTATGTGGCGCCTGGCGTAATCATTATGCCACCAAGCTATATTAATATTGGTGCCTACGTAGATGAAGGCACAATGGTGGATAGTCACGTATTGGTAGGCTCTTGTGCTCAGGTTGGTAAACGTGTGCATCTGTCCGCAGCTGTGCAGCTTGGAGGCGTACTGGAACCCGTTGGTCAGAACCCCGTTATCGTTGAAGATGATGCCTTTTTAGGGGCGGGGGTTGTGGTGGTTGAAGGTATCAGAGTTGGTCGAAGAGCAGTTCTAGCACCTGGCGTTTGTCTGACTCGCTCGATTCCCGTTTATGATGCAATCAATGAAAGGCAACTTGAACCTGGCGAAGATATTCCCGAGGGCGCCGTAGTGGTTCCCGGTACCCGGCCCATCTCTAACAAAAACGTATGGGCAAGAGAAATGGGTTTAATGTTATCAGCTCCTATCATCATCAAATATCGTGATGAGCGCAGTGATGCCTCTCTGGTTCTTGAAGAAGCTTTACGTTGAATTACCAGCCTATTTATTTAAATCATGATTTTCAGCGCTCCGTGCTGAAACCGTTAATAAATGAGCTAGACGCACCCCTATTTTTTTATGATTTAGACTTTTTGAAGACTCACCTAGAAACAGGTGTAAAAACCTGCTCACAAGCTGGAGTCCGCTACCTTTACGCATGTAAAGCCAATGGACTTAGTGAAATTCTTAACTGTATCCGCGAATCTGGAACTGATTTTGATGTAGCTAGCCAAGGAGAGTTAGAACAAGTCTTAAAGTCTAATGTTGATCCCCAGCAAATAATCTGCACAGGACCTGCAAAATCAGTACGCTATCTATCAATGCTTTTAACTCGTGGAATACGAACTTTCATTTTGGAAAGTGAGCAACAGCTTAATGATCTGCAAAGCTTGTGTGAAGAACGCGGGATTTACGCCAAAGCTTTGCTACGTCTTCAACTAGACTGGGATAAAACCCAAAGTTCAGTGCTAGGAGGTTCAAGTACAACAGTTTTTGGACTAGAGGATGAGCATTGGATTCAAGTTCTGAAAGAGCGAAACCATACTCGGATAGAAATAATGGGCGTGCACTGCTTTCAGTGGGGCAATTTAGTAAATCTGAATGATCTTAAAGCCACCTGGCAGAATGTAATTGAGCGCTCTGCAAAGTTTTGTCAGAAAGCCAGTATTCAACCCAAGGTAGTTGATCTGGGAGGTGGACTGGGTATCGATTATTCAAGTGACCAAATTAGCGAATACAGTTGGCACAATATTGGTGATGTTCTTAAGCATTTGTCAGATCAAAAAATATTTGACGAAGTCTGGATTGAACCAGGTAGATATAGTGTTGGACTCTGTGGTGCCTACATGAGTCGAATCATTGATCGTAAGCGTACCCGAAAAAAAGACTTTTTGATTTTAGAGTCAGGCATGAACCATTTACTGCGTCCTGCCCTTACTCAGGAAGGTTTTCCAGTAAAAAACCTGAGTAAGCATGAGCCCAAAAATACTACGTTTTCAATTCATGGCCCACTATGCACCTCACTTGACTGGCTGGGTACAGCCGAGTTACCCAAAAATACATCAGCAGACGATATTTTAATGTTTTCTAAAACCGGCGCCTATGGATTTTCTGAGAGTATGCCGTTATTCTTGGCTCACCAATGGCCAGCTGAGGTCTGCTGGATTAATGAACAAATTAAAATTCAGCGCTCGGCAGCACCAGCGCAGGAGTTTTTAAAGTGAGTCTAAAATGGAATCAAACCCTTATACCATTAACACATAGTATTGACGGACAAGCTATCGAACTGAAGAAATTCCAGCTTGATAGTGGCTTAATGGGCCCTCATCTGTATTTACAATCGGGGGTTCATGGAGCTGAGCTGCAGGGACATTTGGTAATTCAGGAGCTTATAAGACAGCTTCCAGATCTACTTCAGAAAGGCAGTGTGACATGTATTCCCTGTGCCAATCCAATAGGTCTGAATCATAAAATTGGTGAGTTTACCGCCGGACGATATCACCCGGTTAGTAGAGAAAATTGGAATCGTCATTATCTTGAATTACCAAGCAAAGGTACTAAAGATATCTGGAATTGGGAATCGATTCTTCCCAAGATGCAAGAAGATGACTGGGTGCAGATTTTTCGCGACTATTGCATAGAGACTTTAAAACAAAAATTAGAAACAGAGAAAGACCAATATGCTTTAAGTTTACCTAAAAAGCTTGCATGGATTCTGCAATTGGAAGCCTTAAGATCGGATTTAATGCTTGATCTACACACTGGCCCCCTATCGACTCGCTATATCTATGCAGCTGAATTCAGTACTCTAAAATCTATTGATTTGGGCTTTGATTACACGATCGTTATACCACCAGAATTTGGTGGCGCCATGGATGAAGCCTGCTTTATGCCCTGGGTTCATCTGCGAGATAAACTGGCTGAAAAAGGGCAAGAAATTGAGATCCCTGTGGAGTCCTACACGCTGGAATTAGGTAATGAAGAAAAAATCTGTACAGCTTCAGCAATCAACGACCTTGAAGGTATTTTTCATTTCATGATGAAACGGGGCATGATTGCAGAGGAAGTTCTTGAGCAATGGACTGAGTCAGTGCCTTTTCTTGAATTAAGTGAAGATCGTTTTGAGCATAGCTGGGCCAGCTCATTGAAAGAGTTCGTTTCTTATCGAGCTCCCGAATCAGGACTCATTGAATACCTTGTAAATCCTGGAAGCTTCGTAGAGACGGGGCGAGCAATTATGGAAATTCATAGACCTACTCAATGCTTAGAACGCAAAACGAAAATCATTGAAGCTGCTAAACCCGGCGTTGTAATTAATGTCTGTCAATCTGCTGCAGTGACTGAAGGTATGCGGCTGATGGATATACTTCAAAGCCCTTACCAGCTTCAAGCCAAGCGATACTAACAAAATACCAATTTTTCGTACCGAATTTGTCCTATTTCGTCGAAATGGTAGTATCCGAATTCTTGAGATATAATAGCAGCCCAAGGAGTATGCCATGAGTCAAAAAAACCGTGAACATTGGGGATCAAAAACCGCATTCGTATTAGCCGCAGCGGGTTCTGCGGTTGGATTGGGTAATATCTGGAAGTTTCCCTATATTGCCCATCACAATGGCGGGGGCAAGTTTGTACTTATTTATCTTATC